>Ga0256830_1002191_pt1 | contig 13116 bp, 15 predicted proteins | sample 128326metaG_FD_190537 | JGI IMG/M metagenome (GOLD analysis project Ga0256830, IMG submission 190537) | Hydrothermal vent microbial communities from Lau Basin, Pacific Ocean - 128-326 | ecosystem: Environmental > Aquatic > Marine > Hydrothermal vents | place: Pacific Ocean: Lau Basin | collected...
AGCCGTTCGGGATCGTAGGGCACCACCCGGTAGCCGAGCCGGCGCACGATCCCGGCCAGCGCGTTGCCGCGCTCGGCCGGACCCCGCCAGCGCAGGAGCAGCCGCCGGGTGGTGAGATTGACGCGGGCGGTCGCGACGTCGGGCTCGCGGGCGAGGCGCCGTTCGATGCGGGCCACGCAGCCGCCGCAATGCACCCCTTCCACCATGAGATGCAGCAGCCGGTCGCCGCTTTCGCCGTCCTCGCGCACGAAGGGCAGCACGTCGGGAGCCGGCAATTCCTCTTCCGGCGGCAGCGGCTGGCCGGCGCCGGTCGATGCCATCAGCGCAGGGTCACCCGGCGGCTGCGGACGAAGCGATCCTCGCCCCGGACGGCATCGACGTGGATCTCCCAGAGCCCGGTCAGGGGCAGGGTGAAGACCGTGCGGTAGCGACCGTCACCGGCATCCGCGAGGGCGACGGCGAAATCGTTGCCCTCGGAGGTGGGTCGGACGAAGCGGGCGGTCACCTCCGCGTCGGTGATGGGTGCGCCCTGCCGGTCCCGGAGGTCGACCAGAAGCTCGCCCTCGAAGCCCGAGCGCAGGCGCGCCTCGATGTCGAGCTGCCAGCCGAGGGCGGCCTGGGCTTCGGCCGCGGCGATGTTACGGTTGTAGTTGCGTCCTTCCTCGTAATAGTTCTCCGATACGAGGCCGGTCCAGGTGGTCATGCCGATGTAGACCATGGTGCCGTTGGCGATCAGCACCACCAGGAAGAAGGCGCCGAACGCCCAGGGGATCCAATGACCCCGCCGAGGTTTTTCGACCTTTTCCCGCATCATTTCTCGGGTCCCCGGAAGACGCTCTCCGCCCGCCGCGTCTCGCCGGTCTCGAGGTCGGTGATGACGAACCGCACGTCGGTCGTCGATCCTTCCACGAGAGGGCGTGGGACGGTGACGAAGATGCGGTGCTCGCTCACTCCGTCCGGCGGTGCCTCGACGGTGAGCGTCGAGCCCGTGATCCTGCGGGTCCCGATCATCGTCAGCAGCGCTTCCTCGAGACCCTCCACGCGTATCTCGAAGCGACGCGGCCGGCGCTCCTTGTTGATGATCTTGACGGTGTAGCCGTTGCGCAGGCTGCCGTCGGAGAGGCTCACGAACAGCGGGTTGCGGTCGTGCAGCACGCTGATCTCGGCATCCGAGCGCAGTAGCAGCGCCGCCAGCATGAGGGCACCCACGAGCAGGATCACCGAGGCGTAGAGGATGGTGCGGGGCCGCACGAGATTGAGCCGCGGCGGCCGCCCCTGCTCGCGCAGCTCGAGGTTGCGCTCGCTGTCGTAGGTGATGAGATCGCGCGGCCGGCCGATCTTTTCCATGACTCCGTTGCAGGCGTCGACGCAGAGGGCGCAGCCGATGCATTCGAGCTGGAAGCCGTCGCGGATGTCGATGCCCATCGGGCAGACGACGACACATTGCCTGCAGTCGATGCAATCGCCCCGCTTGCTCCAGTCCTGACCCTTGCGGAACGGCATGCGCGGCTCGCCACGCCAGCGTTCGTAAGTGACGGCGAGGGTGTCCTGATCGATCAGGGCCCCTTGGATGCGCGGCCAGGGGCACATGTAGATGCAGACCTGCTCGCGGGCGATGCCGGCGAGGAGATAGGTGGTGCTGGTGAACAGGCCGAAGAAGAAATACTGGGTCAGGCTGGCGTCGCCGGTGAGCAGGGCCACCGTCACGGTCGGCGCGTCGTTGAAGTACATGATCCAGGCACCGCCGGTGGCGGCGGCGATCAGCAGCCACAGGAGGTGCTTGACGCCCTTCTTGGCGATCTTGGCGCCGGTCCAGGGAGCCTTGTCGAGGCGGATGCGCTCGCCGCGGTCGCCCTCCACCATCCGCTCGACCCACATGAAGAGATCGGTCCAGACCGTCTGCGGGCAGGTGAAGCCGCACCAGACCCGGCCGAACAGGGCGGTGGCGAGGAACAGGGCGAAGGCCGCCAGTACCAGGAGGCCGGTCAGGTAGTAGACCTCCTGGGGCCAGATCTCGATACCGAAGAAGTAGAGGCGACGGGTGAGGAAATCGGCGAGCACCGCCTGGTCCGGAGCGCCGGGACCACGGTCCCAGCGGATCCAGGGAAGGACGTAGTAGATCCCGAGCAGGGTGACCAGAGTCGCCCATTTGATGGTACGAAAACGCCCCCTTACCGCCTTCGGATAAACCTTGACGCGGCCTTCGTAGAGCGGGGATTCCTTCTGCTCCTTGCGCGAGAGCACCTCTTCCGTGGCAACGGCCTCGCCCATCTCGCTCCTGCCTGCAAGACGTCCGGTCACCGACCGGACACCACCGGTCGGTGGGTGTTACCCAGGCGATATATTGAATTGGACCAGTTTCAAGAACTGTGGCGGATCGGCGCAGCGGCGGGAGGACCTTGAACGTGCCGCCGCAATCCCGACGTGAGGGGAGAACAGGGAGACATCGCGGAGGGGGAAGATGAGCGTCCAGCGCGAGTTGCTCGACAAGAGCCGGGTACGTCTGCAGGAGCTCAAGGCACGCATCGAGCGGCTGGCCGACGGGCTCGACGAGACGACGCTCGCGGATCTGCGGGCCGAGGCCGAGGTGGTGCGCGAAAAGCTGCAGAAGGCGCTGCGCGCCGGCGTCGAGGTGGGCGAGGAGGCACTGCGCAGCCTCGGTCAGGCGCTCGAACGGCTGGGTGCCGCGATCAAGCAGGCGGCGGAGCGCAGCGAGGGCGGAGAGAGGAAAAGTACTTCCGGCGGCGATAGCTGAGTACGCCCGGGGGACGGTCGGTCGCCGTGCGACCGGCGGATCGGACTAAGAGGGGATGGTGGAGGTCGCCCCGTGTCGAGCCGTGCCTTGGTCTTCTGCCTGCTCCTCGTGACCATCCCGGCGCCATGGCCCGCCGCGGCCGGGCAGCCGGCCTGCGAGGCCGGCCGTGTCGGCAGCGTGGCGGCGATGGCCGGCAAGCGCTGCGTCTGCCTCTACGAGCGCGGCGGCACGCTGACCGGAAGACGGCCGGGCTACCGCTGGGACTGCGGCATTCTGCGACCGGCCGACCGGTTCGCGCCGCTCGCACCTCCGGCACCGGCACCGGACTGGCTCGGCCCGGTCATCGTCGATCAGCGCTCGACCCGTCCCTGAGTCCTCGCTGATAGGCGCGCACCGCCTCGCAGAGGCGGTCGAGATGATGGTCCGGAATGCCGAGTTCGGCGAGATGCCGGGCGGTGTCGAACAGATAGTCGGCGGCCGGGCCCAGCGCGCCGCTGGCGGTGGCCAGCATGGCGATCCGCTCCTCCTCGGCGAGGTCCCGACAGTAGCGTTCGTGACGCCGCTCGATGGTGAAGGCGAGGACGGTGAGCGGACCTTCGCCGGTCCGGGCCCGCAGCCAGCGCGGCCGGTAGGCGCCGGCCACCATTTCCCGCCGCCAGACCAGCAGCAGCTCCGCCTCCGCCGTGCCCGCCGGCAGGCGGTAGGCGACGCCGCGACAGCTTCCTCCGTGATCGAGACCGAGCATCAGCCCGGGGCGCTCCGGGCAGCCGCGTCCCAGCACCGTCCGCAGGCAGAACCGGCGGTGATAGCCGCGCACGAGCGCGAGGCGCTTCTCGGCATAGTGGATGGTCGGGTTCCAGATCAGCGATCCATAGGCGAACAGCCAGACGTCGCCCTCCGGCTCGGGGCGGGCGGCCAGGGTGCGGGAGAGGGAGCGGCGGATCCGCTCCTCGCTCCACAGCTCGGTTCCCGCCGCCATCGCCCGCAGCCGGCGCTGGAACCCGCCCGCCAGCAGGGTCGCCCGATCGAGCACCAGCCGATCGGTGCCGCTGCCGGCCCGGTCGTCGCCCCGCCTGCTCATGGGCGGCGCGGTCTCATCGGTCGGTGGCCGCACCGATGCGCGCGCGGGCGGCCGGCAGCGCCCGTTCGGCGAGGAGCCGCAGGGAACGGCGCGCGCGCTCCGGCGGAAGGTCGCCGAAGGTATAGAGGGCCATCACATGGTCGACCCCCATCCCGTGCAGGGCAACGAGCTTGTCGGCCACCGTGTCCACCGAGCCGAACAGCGACAGCCCGCTTTCGAGAATGTCGCCGTAGGTCTGGCTCTTCGCGTACTTGCGGGTGGCGACATAGAGGTCGAAGGCCCGTTCCGCGTCCGCGCGGGCGTCGGCGTCGCTCTCCGCCACATAGGTGTGGAGGGCGACCAGGCTGCGCGGCCGGTGCCCGGCCTCCGCGGCTCCCCGCCGGTAGGCGTCGATCAGTCGGCCGATCTCCTCGAACCGGTCGACGGTGGCGTAGGGAACCGTCATCAGGTTCTCGCCGGCGCGGCCGATATGGTAGGCGGCCTCCTCGCGCAGCACGGCGATGTAGGTCTCGGGCTCGCGCCCGCCGTAGGGCAGGACGTTCAGGGCCACGTCGTCGAGGGCGTAACGGGGGCCCGCATGTCGGACTCGTTCGCCGCGCCACAGCCGGCGGACGATGGCGAGACTCTCGTCGAACAGTGCCCGCTTGCTGCGGCCGTCGATGTTGAAGCCCTCGAACTCGTGGCGCAGATAGCCGGAGCCGACCCCGAACACGAGACGACCGGCGCAGAGCTGGTCGAGGACCGCGTAATCCTCGGCCAGGATGCGGGGGTCCCGGAAGGGCAGCACGGCGATCGCCGGCGCGAGCCCGATGCGCGTCGTGCGCGCCGCCGCGGCGGCCAGCCACACCGCCGGATTGGGGATCACCCCGTATTCGTCGAAGTGATGCTCGGCCACGAAGAAGATCTCGTAGCCGAGCCGTTCGGCGAGCTCGCAATCCTCGAGCAGCTCGCGATAGCGGTCGGCGACCGTCCGATGGTGTCCCGGATAGCGGTCCGCCGGATAGTGGTCGACGACCGAAAAGCAGGAAAGTTTCAACACCGCCTCCCCGACGAAGTGATGACCCGGGGCGTCTTCTAGTCGGAAACGGCGGCGGCAGGGAAGCGAGGAGGTGCCCGCTCACGGAACCGGGACGAGGCGCCCGATCCACAATGCCGCCAGTACGGCGAGGCCGACGTCGCGATGGAAGCGGAAATGGCGCAGGCAGGAGGCGCGGTCGTCGAAATCGACGCGGATCACCTGCCAGGCCAGCATCGCCGCCGGCACCGCGAGGAGCGGGAGGAACGCCCGGCCGAGCCCCGCGAGAGCGCCGGCCGCCGCCAGCAGCAGCAGCATGATCCCGTAGAAGCCGGCGATCCAGACGCGGCTCGCGGCACCGAGGCGGATCGCCGTCGAGCGGACGCCGATGCGGATGTCGTCCTCCTTGTCCTGATGGGCGTAGACGGTGTCGTAGCCGAGGGTCCAGAAGATGCCCGCGGCGTAGAGCAGGAACGCCGCCGGATCGAGCCGCCCGGTGGCCGCCGCGTAGCCCACCAGAGCCCCCCAGTTGAAGGTGACGCCGAGGAAGGCCTGGGGCCACCAGGTGACGCGCTTCATGAAGGGGTAGACGACGATGAGCGGCACGCTCGCGAGCGCGACCAGGGCCGCGAAACGCGGGAGTGCCGCCAGCACCGCGAGCCCGACCGCCGACTGGAGGGCGAAGAAGGCGAGGGCGCCGGCGGTGCCGATGCGCCCCGCGGCGAGCGGGCGGTTGCGGGTGCGTTCGACCCTGCGGTCGAAGTCGCGATCCGCCAGATCGTTGACGGTGCAGCCGGCCCCGCGCATGGCCACCGCACCGATGGCGAACAGCAGATAGGGCCAGGGCGAGAAGTCCGCCGGTGCGAGCGCCAGCCCCCACCAGCAGGGGATCAGCAGCAGCCAGGTCCCGATCGGCCGGTCCCAGCGGGCCAGCACCGCGAAGTCGCGCAGGCGCCCCGGCAGCCGGCCGACCCAGCCGCTCTGGCGGTCGAGAACCGCTCCCTCGCCGACTTGTGGACTCATGGGCGCTCTTCTACCGTCGGCGCGATTCGGGGTAAAGGCGAGGGATGGCCGCCCTTCCGAGGCTCCATGTCGAGGATCCGCGCCTGGCCGCGGAGGTCACGGTGGTGCTCGATGCCGGCCGCACCCACTATCTGGCGCGCGTGCTGCGGCTGGGGGTGGGCGACGCGGTGCTGCTGTTCAACGGCGAGGACGGCGAGTGGCGGGCCCGCCTGCTGGCGCTCGGCCGTCGCCGCGCCGAGCTCCTCGTCGAGGAGCGCCTGCGGGCGCCGCGTCCCGAACCCGGCCCCACGCTCTGGTTCGCCCCGCCCCGACGGGTGCGCCTCGAGTGGCTGGTGGAAAAGGCGGTGGAACTGGGGGCGGCCCGGCTCTGCCCGGTGATCACCGGGCGCAGCGTCGCCCGCCTGCCGCGCAGCGATCGGCTGCGCAGCCTGGCCGTCGAGGCCGCGGAACAGTGTCGCCGCCTCACGGTGCCGGAGATCGCGCCCGCCCGCGCGCTCGCGGAGCGGCTGGCCGCGGAGGACCCGCCGCTGCTCCTGTTCGGCGACGAGGCGGGGGAGGGCCGACCGCTCGCCGAGGCGCTCGACGGGCGGCCGGAACCGGTCTTCCTGGTGGGGCCGGAAGGTGGTTTCACGCCCGCCGAACGGGCGATGCTGCGGGCACATCCGGCGGTGCTGCCGGTCGGTCTCGGGCCCACCATACTGCGTACCGAGACCGCCGCGATCTACATGCTCGCCGTCTGGCGGGCGCTGCGGGAGGTGGCGAGGCGATGAGCGACGATCCGGCGATCCGGGCCTACGGGCTGACCTTCCACCCCGACTTCGAGCGGCTGGTGGACGAGCTGCACAGCCGTCCCGCGGCCGCCGTTTCGGCGCCGGTCACCATCTCCCATGTCGCCATGCTGACCGGCCACGAGGAGGCCGGCCGGGTGCTCGACCAGGTGGCGGAGCTGTGCCGCCGCTACGGGGCCTCGCCTCCCTTCCGCGAACATTTCCACGCCGTCGACCTCGGCCGCTTCGAGCTGCGCTTCGAGCGGCACCTGGAGTTCGTCACCCTGACCTTCCTCAGGCCCGGGGGCGGGTTGCAGCCGTTCCGCGACACGGCCATTGCGCTGTTGCCCGAGGACTGGCTCGCTGCACTGCCCGGCACCGTGGTGGCCGCCGCCCATCTCGTTCTGGAACGGGGCGGGCCACCCGACCCGGCGCGGATCGACGCGCTGTTCGAGGGCCATCGGGTGCGGGCCAGCCGGGTGATGGGCAACGCCGCCGTGGTCTGCACCGACTGGCGGCCGCACGGAGACGGGTTCGGGCGCTTCCACATCACCGATCGGGGGCTGGATCCGGCCCGCGCCGGGCGGCTCGTGCAGCGCCTGGTGGAGATCGACACCTACCGGATGATGGCGCTTCTCGGACTGCCGCTCGCGCGCCGGGCGGCGCCGGGGCTGACGGCGGCGGAAACCCGACTCGCGGTGCTCACGGCACGGATCGGCGAGGCCCGGGGACTGGCCGACGAGCGGGAGCTGCTCGAGGAACTGTTCGCGCTCGCCGCCGACATCGAGCGGCAGGTTGCGGAAACCGCCTTCCGGTTCGGCGGCACGCGGGCCTACCACCAGCTCGTGCGCGACCGGCTGCGGGAGCTCGGGGAGGAGCGGTTCGAGCCCTTCCAGCCTCTGGGCCAGTTCCTCGCCCGCCGTTTCGAGCCTGCCATGCGCACCTGCGGCTCGACGGCCGAACGGCTGGAGGGGCTGAGCCGGCGGATCTCGCGGGCATCGGATCTCGTGCGCACGCGCGTCGATCTCGAGCTGCAGGAACAGAACCGCGCGCTTCTCGAATCGATGGAACACCGGGCGGCCCTCCAGCTGCGCCTGCAGCAGACGGTGGAAGGGCTGTCGGTGGTGGTCCTGAGCTACTATCTGGTGGGGCTTGCCGCCTATGTGATCGAGGGCACGGGACCCTGGCTCGGCCTCGCCGGAAAGGCGCAGGCGCCGCTGCTGGCGGCCCTCGTGCCGCTGGCGGTGGCGGCGGTCTGGCTGGGGCTGCGCCGGCTGCGACACCGCATCGGCGTCTAGGACGACGACCACCCTTCCAGGATTTCCGGCACATTCTGCGACAATCTGTCACCAAGTGCAGCCTTCGCGGCGTCGGTATCACTTGATCTGGATCAAGGCGAGATGGAACGAGCCGCTCGCGGCGACGGGCGGCGCGGGGAGTCTTTCGCACAGGGCACGCTGGAGGGGAGCGGTCGATGAAGTGGTGGAAATGGACGGCCCTCGCAGGGTCCGTCGCGAGCCTTGCCGGGACCGCACGGGCGGAGCAGCACGGCGGTCAGCCCCTGCCGTGGCAGATGAACCTGCAGGACGCCGCGACGGCGATCATGGAACAGGTGATCGGCTTCCACAATCTGCTGCTGATCATCATCATCCTGATCTGCATCTTCGTCTTCGCCCTCATCGGCTACGTGCTCTACCGCTTCCGCGAGAACCGCAACCCGGTTCCCTCGCGACGCTCGCACCACACGCTCCTGGAGGTCATCTGGACCGCCGTGCCGGTGCTGATCCTGGTGATCATCGCCGTGCCCTCGTTCAAGCTGCTCTACTACATGGACGTGGTGCCGGAGACCGAGTTCCGCATCAAAGCGATCGGCAACCAGTGGTACTGGACCTACGAGTATCCCGACTTCGGTAATTTCACCTTCGACGCCTTCATGAAGGCGGACGAGGACCTCGAAGAAGGCGAGCCGCGTCTGCTCGCCACCGACAACCAGGTGGTGGTGCCGGTGGACACCAAGATCCGTCTCCAGGTGACCGCCTCCGACGTCATCCATTCCTGGGCGGTGCCGGCCTTCGGCATCAAGATCGACGCCATACCGGGCCGTCTCAACGAGGCCTGGTTCGAGGCCAAGGAGACGGGCGTCTTCTACGGCCAGTGCTCGGAACTCTGCGGGCGGCTGCACGGCTTCATGCCGATCGCCGTCAAGGTGGTCGGCAAGGAGGAGTTCGCGGCCTGGGTGGAGAAGGCGAAGCAGGAGTTCGCCAAGGCCGACGGTCCCGTCAACGTCGCCGAACTCGACAGGGTCGCGCAGTAATCCGGGCGGAGGACAGAAGAACGATGGCACAGGACGCTGCACACGGTCACGAGCACCAGATCCCGCGGGGCTGGAGGCGCTGGGCCTTCTCGACCAACCACAAGGACATCGGCACCATGTATCTGGTGCTGGCCTTCGTCGGCGCCATGGTCGGTCTCGTGATGTCGGTACTGTTCCGGGCCGAGCTGATGGCCCCCGGCATGCAGATCTTCGGCGACCCGCAGATGTTCAACGTGCTGGTCACCGCTCACGGTCTGATCATGGTGTTCTTCTTCGTCATGCCGGCACTCATCGGCGGTTTCGGCAACTGGATGGTGCCGCTGATGATCGGAGCGCCGGACATGGCCTTCCCCCGGCTCAACAACATCAGCTTCTGGCTGCTCGTGCCGGCGCTTCTCCTGCTCGTCGCCTCGGCCTTCGTCGGCGAGGGGGCGGGCACCGGCTGGACCGTCTATCCCCCGCTTGCCGCCGCCATCGGCCATCCCGGTCCGTCGGTCGATCTCGCCATTTTCAGCCTGCACCTGGCCGGGGCCAGCTCGCTCCTGGGCGCCATCAACTTCATCACCACCATCTTCAACATGCGCGCCCCGGGCATGACCCTGCACAAGATGCCGCTGTTCGTGTGGTCGATCCTGGTCACCGCCTTCCTGCTGCTGCTGGCGGTTCCGGTGCTGGCGGGCGCCATCACCATGCTGCTCACCGACCGCAACTTCGGCACCTCCTTCTTCGATCCCGCCGGTGGTGGCGATCCGGTGCTGTTCCAGCACCTCTTCTGGTTCTTCGGCCATCCCGAAGTGTACATCATGATCCTGCCCGCCTTCGGGATCATCAGCCACATCGTCTCCACCTTCTCCAAGAAGCCGGTCTTCGGCTATCTCGGCATGGCCTACGCGATGGTGGCGATCGGCTTCATCGGCTTCATCGTCTGGGCGCACCACATGTACACGGTGGGCATGAACGTCGACGTCAAGGCCTACTTCACCGCCGCCACCATGGTCATCGCGGTGCCCACCGGGATCAAGATCTTCAGCTGGATCGCCACCATGTGGGGCGGCTCGATCCGCCTGACGACGCCGATGCTGTTCGCCATCGGCATGATCATCCTGTTCACCATCGGCGGCGTCACCGGGGTGGTGCTGGCCAACGCCGGGATGGATTCGGCGGTCCACGACACCTACTACGTGGTGGCCCATTTCCACTACACGCTGTCGATGGGCGCACTGTTCGGCATCTTCGCCGGCTACTACTACTGGATCGGCAAGATGAGCGGGCGGCAGTACGACGAGAAGCTGGGCAGGATCCACTTCTGGCTCACCTTCATCGCCGTCAATCTCACCTTCTTCCCCATGCACTTCGCCGGTCTCGCCGGCATGCCGCGGCGCATTCCGGACTATCCGGACGCCTTCTGGGGGTGGAACCTGATCTCCTCCCTGGGCGCCTTCCTCGGCGCGGTGAGCGCGCTCCTCTTCGTCTACATCGCCTGGAAGGCCTTCCGCTCGGGCGAGAAGTGCCCCGACAATCCCTGGGGCGAGGGTGCCACCACCCTCGAATGGACGGTGAGCTCGCCGCCGCCCTTCCACACCTTCGAGAAGCTGCCGGAGGTGCGCTAGGTCGATGGCCGCGGGGGGCGTGCGGACCGTGCCGCGCAGCGCGGGGATGATCGCGACGGAGGTGGCCGCCGAGCCGGTGGCCACCCCCCTCGACTACTGGCGCCTGCTGAAACCCAACGTCATGCAGCTCGTGGTCTTCACGGGCGCGGTCGGGCTCTATCTGGCGCCGGGCACGATCCACCCCCTGCTCGGCTTCGTCGCCGTCCTGGCCATCGCGCTCGGGGCCGGCGCCTGTGCGGCGATCAACAATGCCTACGACGCGGACATCGACCGGCAGATGCGGCGCACCCGCGGGCGTCCCACCGCCACCGGGCGGATCGCGCCGGCCGAGGCCCTCGGCACCGGCATCGCGCTCGCGCTGATCGCCGTGATGCTGATGGGACTCGCGCTCAACTGGCTGGCGGCGGGGCTCCTCGCCTTCACCATCCTCTTCTATCTCGTCGTCTACACCCTGTTCCTCAAGCGTCGCACGCCCCAGAACATCGTCATCGGCGGCGTGGCCGGCGCCCTGCCGCCGGTGGTCGGCTGGGCCGCGGTGACCGGCGATGTGGGGCTTCCACCTCTCCTGCTCTTCCTGATCGTCTTTCTCTGGACGCCGCCCCATTTCTGGTCGCTCGCGCTCTATCGCAACGAGGACTATCGTCGCGCCGGGGTGCCGATGCTGCCGGTGGTGGCCGGCCGGCGGCGGACGCTGCGGTACATCTTCGCCTATGCGCTGGCGGTCTCGCTGGCCGGCCTCCTGCCGGTGGCGGTCGGCGCGGCGGGAGCCCTCTACGGACTCGTAGCGCTGGTCGCGGGCGCGATGTTCACGGGCGTCGCCTGGCGGCTGCTGCGCACGGGTCGCGACGAGGTGGCGCGGCGCGGCTTCCGCGTGTCCGTCCTCTATCTGTTCCTGATCTTTCTCGGACTGGTGGTCGATCATGCCGTATTCGACGCCTTCGGGAGCTGATCGCGTGTCCCTCGACGACCGCGAATTCCGGCGACGCCAGCGCACCAAGAACCTGCTCCTGGGTGGGCTCCTGGTGGCCCTCGCCGTCCTCTTCTATCTCGTCACCCTGGTCCGGCTCGGGGGGAACTGATGGCGACCCGCGGTATCCGGCGCACGGCGTTCGCCCTCGTCGCGGTGGTGGCCGGAATGGTGGGCCTGACGGCGGCCTCGGTGCCGCTCTACCGGCTGTTCTGTCAGATCACGGGCTACGGTGGCACGACCGACGTCGCCGAGGCGCCGCCGGAAGAGGCCACGGATGTCCTGGTCGAGGTGAGCTTCAACGCCGACGTCGACAAGCGCCTGCCGTGGCGGGTGCGTCCGCTCGAGAAGGCGGTCACCGTGCGCATCGGCGAGCCGGGTTTCGTGGCGTTCGAGGCGGTCAACCTTTCCGACCGGCCGCTGGTCGGCCAGGCGGTCTACAACGTTACCCCGTTCAAGGTGGGCGGATACTTCTACAAGGTCCAGTGCTTCTGCTTCGACGAGCAGAAGCTGGAGCCGGGCCAGCGGGTCGAAATGCCGGTCTCGTTCTTCGTCGATCGCGAACTGCTCGAGGATCCGACGGCCAACGAGGTGCGGCAGATCACGCTCTCCTATACCTTCTATCTCAACGAGGAAGCCACCGCGGCGCTGGCGACGGAGGCCGCCGGCGAGCCGGTCGGCGATTCCTGAGCGGAGCGAGTCGGGGAAGGAGCGAAGGACATGGCGTCAGGAACAGACACGGCGACGGCGGCTCACGGGCACGAGCATCCCTATCATCTCGTGGATCCCAGTCCCTGGCCCATCGTCGGCAGCCTGGCCGCCCTCCCGCTCACCGGCGGGGCGGTCATGTGGATGCACGATATCGCCGGTGGCAAGTGGATCACCCTGCTCGGTTTCCTCGGCATTCTCGTCACCATGTGGGGCTGGTGGCGGGACGTCATCCAGGAGGCCCGGAGCGGCCATCACACGGAAGTGGTGGCCCGCGGGCTGCGCATGGGCATGGCGCTCTTCATCACCTCCGAGGTGCTGTTCTTCGCCGCGTTCTTCTGGGCCTTCTTCTGGGGCGCGCTGGTACCGCCGGAGCTGGTCGCCGTCTCCTGGCCGCCCGAAGGCGTGGAGCCCGTCCCGACCTGGGAGATCCCCTTCCTCAACACCCTGATCCTGCTGACCTCCGGCGCCACCGTCACCTGGGCACATCACGCCATCAAGCAGAACGACAACCGGACCGCCTTCAAGGCGCTGCTGCTCACGGTGGTGCTCGCCCTCACCTTCACCTTCTTCCAGGCCTACGAATATTACGTCGCCATCGTCCACGAGGGCTTCACCCTGCAGGACGGGATCTTCGGTTCGGCCTTCTACATGGCCACCGGCTTCCACGGGCTGCACGTGCAGATCGGCACCGTCTTCCTGATCGTCTGCACCATCCGGGCCTGGAAGAACGACTTCACGCCACAGCGTCACGTCGGTTTCGAGGCCGCCGCTTGGTACTGGCATTTCGTCGACGCCGTCTGGCTGTTCCTGTTCGTCTTCGTCTACTGGTGGGGTGGCAGCCTCGAATTCACCGTCACCCCGGTCGAATAGGGT
>Ga0256830_1002192_pt1 | contig 13113 bp, 18 predicted proteins | sample 128326metaG_FD_190537 | JGI IMG/M metagenome (GOLD analysis project Ga0256830, IMG submission 190537) | Hydrothermal vent microbial communities from Lau Basin, Pacific Ocean - 128-326 | ecosystem: Environmental > Aquatic > Marine > Hydrothermal vents | place: Pacific Ocean: Lau Basin | collected...
AATCCGCTACGCGGATTGATCAGCGCTAAGGAGCTTCGCGGCCATTTCGATCTTTTCCGTGTCGCCATGCACCTCCATGTGCATGGTCCCTCCCGCGGCCGTCCCTGGCCGCGGGGAAGCCCTGAAAAAACCGAATTTTTCAGGGCTTCCTGTCAAAGCCCGTCCGCAGCGCGAGGTCGAAAAGGCTCGGCGGCGCCCAGTACTCGGGCACGAACAGCGGCTCGCTGAGACCGAAGGGTGTCGTGTAGAGGCTCGACCACAGCATGGCGCGGCGGTTCGCCGGAGACAGCCACCAGGCCAGCGCCCAGGGGACGAGGAAGGCGCTCGACCAGGCGAGCCAGACGTACTGCTCCGGGACCATGGCGCCATCGCCGCTGCCTGTCCGGTGGCCATGACAACCTGTAAGCCCGTGACAGCTTCAACCGCGGCGTCTGTCGATCCACGCGCCGGAGGTGATTGGCGGAAACTCTGATCAATCCGCTACGCGGATTGATCAGCGCTAAGGTGCTTCGCGGCCAGTTTGACTTCTCCCTCTATCGTCATGCACTTCCATGTGCATGGGCCCTTCCGCGGCCGTCCCTGGCCGCGGGGAAGCTCTGAAAAATCGGATTTTTCAGAGCTTCCTGGCGTTTTCCTGGCAAAAAGAAGGCCCGGCCAAGGCCGGGCCCGGATCGCGGTCGCGCAGCGCGTGCCGCTCAGGTGTTGCCGCGCACGGCGACCCAGAACGGCATCTTTCCCGGCTCGAGCCAGCCGCTCACCTCCAGCCGCTCGAGATCGATCACGGCCACCTTGCCGGGGCCGGTCACCGCCACGTAGGCGCGACGGCCGTCGGCGCTGGCACGCACGCCGTGCGGGCCCTGGCCGACCTCGATGCGTTTGACCACCTCCAGCGTGCGGGCGTCGACCACGGTCACCACCTTGCCGGCGATGCCCGTCACCAGCACGTAGCGGCCGTCGGGCGTGACGTCGACGCCGTAGTGCGGCGGGCTCAGGGGGATGCGCTTGACCACGCGCTTGCCGGCGATGTCGACGACCGTGAGATCCATGCTGCCGTTATTGGCGACGAAGAGCCGCCTCCCGTCGGGCGAGATGTCCACGTTGTGCGGGGCGGTGCCGGCCGGCAGCTCCCCTACCTTCTCGAGGCGCTCCATGTCGACCACGGCCACGCTCCTGCCGCCCTGGAGCGTGACGTAGAGCGTGCGGTTGTCGGGCGAGAGCACGCTGTTGTGCGGCATGGGCCCGACGGCGATGGTCCTGACGGGCTTGAGGGTGGCGACGTCGATCACGGTGATCGTGCCCGCGCCCTCGTCTGCGGCGATGGCGTAGCGGCCCTTGCGGTCGACCTTGATGCCCTTCGGGGTCTTGCCCACGGGGATCCTGGCCAGCAGGTGGCCGCTGTGGGCGTCATAAGCGTAGATGGTGTCCTCGGCGGCGCTGGTGGCGAAGACGCGCTTGCCGTCCGGGGTGACCGACACGTAGGTCATGCCCTTGCCGGCCGGCCATTTCATGGGGCGGCCGAGCGGGGCGACGGCGTTCTCGCCCTTGAGGGTCACCCAGGCCCCCTGGTGCATGGCGCCGTCGTGGCCGGCGCCGGCCGCCGCCGCGCCCGCCGCAAGCGCCAGGACGGGCGCGAGCGCCAGCAGGCGCAGCCGCGCGCGGGTCGTGAGAAGCGATCGTTTTGTGTTCATGTCGTGCTACCTCCTCCTGCCGTGTCGTCGTGATGGGATGCCGGACCGGGTCCGGCGGCCATGAGCAGCGCCCGCGCCAGCGGCCCGAGCCCCGATGCGTCCGCCGCGCCGAAGACGAGGGCGGTGACCCGGCCGCGCGCGGCCGCCCGCCAGCCGAGCCCGCCGGCGGTGCCGCTGCGGCCGTCCAGGCCGCGCCAGCGCCCGCTGCGGTCGAGCAGGGCCTCGACCACACGGCCGTCCGGCAGGCGCAGCCGCAGGTGCTTGACCCACAGACCGCGGACCAGGCAGTCCTTGCCCAGCAGCAGCGCCGTGCCCGGCGGCAGCGGGGCGCGCGCCAGCCAGCGCTCGGCCTCGCCGCGGTCGAGCACCCCGGCCAGCGCCTGCTCGCGCTCGAGGTGGGCTGCGGCGGCGCGCACCGGCGCCGGTGGCAGCAGCACCGCGAGCGCGAGCAGGCCGGCTGCGGCGAACGCGCCGAGGGCCGCCGCCGCGCGCACGCGCCGCAGCCTGTGCCGCGCGTGCTCGCGCTCCAGGCGCGCGAGCTCCTCGTGCAGGCGCCGCTCGAGGCCGGCCGGCGGGCGGGACGCCCGCGCGAGGCGGGCGAGACGGCCCTCGATGCCCTCGTGGCGGGGACGGTCAGCCATCCTTTCCTCCTCCCGGGGAGCGCCTGCGCGGGAAGGGCACCACCTCGGCCGCATGCGCCTCGCCGGGATCCGCGGCGAGGAGCGCCGCCCGTGCCCGGGACAGGCGGCTCATGACCGTGCCCAGGGGCAGATCGAGCAGCCTCGCGATCTCCCGGTACGAGAGCCCGTGGAGCGCGCGCAGGAGCAGGATCTCGCGCTGGTGCGCGGGGAGGGCCGCGAAGGCGCGGGCCAGGCCCTCCAGCTCCGCGGCGGCCTCGGGATCGTCGCCGCCGGCGAGCCCCGCCAGCGCCTCGGGGGGCGCCGTGGGCGGATCCGGCGCGGCCCGGTGGCGCGCCAGGCGCCGCCTGAGGATGGCGAGCAGCCAGGCACGCGGCGCGCGCGGGCCGCCCAGCCGCGAGAGGGTGCGCCAGGCCTCGTAGTAGGTCTCCTGCACCAGGTCCTCGGCCAGGGCCGGATCGCCCGTCAGCCACAGGGCGTGGCGGTAGAGGTCGGCGTGGTGCGCCGAGACCAGCTCGGCCATGCGCTCGCGGCGGCTGCGCATCGTCCTCCCTTGCGTTTCTCTTGTGTTCCTGTGGATCTTAGTGGCCCGCGCGGCCGGTTTTATTCCCGTCCCGCGCCCCGGGCTGGCGGCCGCTTGACCTGGGCGTCGCTCACAGGCTTAGAAAGAAAAGCTCGGGGAGGAGGGACCACGGAGGAGCGGTCATGGCGGAGAAGGTCAAGGATCCGGTCTGCGGCATGGAGATCGATGCCGAGCGCGCTGCCGCGCACGTGGAGCACGCCGGCAGGACGTGGTGGTTCTGCTCCGAGGGCTGCCGCAGGGCCTTCGAACAGGATCCCGGCCGCTACGCCGGCGAGGCGGCGGGCGGGCCCCATGGCGGCGGGCACGGCACCCACGGCTGAGCGATGTCGCGCCACGTCCCGGAGACGGGACAGCGCACCTGCCACGACACCCGCGGCCGCGAGCGGCCCTGCGCGGGCACCGGCGAGGACGCCGAGCATCGTGCCGGCGCGCGGTGGCCCGAGCCGCGCTTCGCCGTGCGCGGGGAAACGGTCGAGGACCGCCTCACGGGGCTGGTATGGTCGCGCGACGCCGACCCCGTGGGGCTTCCCCTGACCTGGGGCGAGGCGCTCGAGGCCGTGCGCGTGCTCAACGCACGCCGCCACGCCGGTCACGCGGACTGGCGCATGCCCAACCGGCGCGAGCTGCGCAGCCTCGTCGGCCACCAGGCACGCCGGCCTGCCCTCCCCGATGAACACCCCTTCGAGAACGTCTTCTGCGGCTGGTACTGGAGCTCGACCACCTTCGCCGGGGCGCCCGCCCACGCCTGGTGCGTGGACATGGACGGCGGGCGCATGTTCTACGGCGGCAAGGACCAGTCCTTCCTCCTGTGGCCGGTGCGCGGCCGCGGCAACGGGCTCCTCGCGCGCACCGGCCAGGCGCGCTGCTTCGGTGACGACGGCGGGGAGATGCCGTGCGCCGGCAGCGGGCAGGATGGCGAGCTGCGCCTGGGCGCGCCCTGGCCCGGGCCCCGCTTCGAGGCGCGCGGCGAGGTGGTGCTCGACCGCCTCACGGGCCTTGAATGGCTGCGAGAAGCGGACCTCTGCGGGGCGCCGTGCACCTGGCAGGAGGCCCTCGACGCCGTGCAGGCGCTGAACGCGCGCGCGCCGTCGCGGTGCCCGTGGCGCCTGCCCAATGTCAATGAGCTCGAGTCACTCGTTCACTGCGACACCGCCTGGCCGGCGCTGCCGCCGGACGCGCCCTTCGAGGCGGTCTGCGAGGAGGGCTACTGGTCGTCGACCACGAGCCTGTACGAGCCCGACTGGGCGTGGGCGCTCTACGTGGGCAAGGGCGCCATCGGGGTGGGCCAGAAGGCGGGGGCGCATTTCCGCGTCTGGCCCGTGCGCGACGCCCTTGAGCTGTAAGCCGCGTGCAGCCCCACATCGCGGTCATGAGGAACATGGGGAACGGGGGGCGGGGGTGTTATGGTGGGGGCCGGCGTAGCGGCCCCGGAGCGCCGGTCGTCCCGGCTGCCGGCCCGCGCGCGAGGCGGGCCGCCAGGCGTTTCCATGACGCAAGGTCCTGAAAAGGTCCTGAAGGAGGGCTTTCCCATGACGAGGAACGGCAATCGCAATCGCTGCGGAGGGATGCGGCGCCTCGCGCTCGGCGCGGGGCTGGGAGTGGCGCTCGCCGCCGCAGGCGGCGTGTTCGCGCATTCCCAGGGAGGCACGGGAGGCATGGGCATGATGCCCATGATGCACGGCATGATGATGGGGCAGGGCGGCCCGATGGGCCCCTACGGGATGGCGGGCGGCGGCATGATGCCCATGATGATGCGCGGCATGACGGGAGGCGGTATGGGCATGATGCCCATGATGCACGGCATGATGATGGGCGGCATGGGCGGCGGCATGATGCCCATGATGATGGGCCGTCAGGCCATGATGCTCGGCATGCTCGACCTGACGGACGAGCAGCGCGCCCGCATCCGTGCCATCCAGCGCGAGACCGCCTCCAAGGTGCGCCGCCTCTGGGTGCAGATGGCCGACGAGGCGGACCGCCTGCGCGACCTCTACGCGGCCGAGCGCCCTGACCCCAAGACCGTCGGTCGGGCCTACTCGAAGATCTTCGACCTCAAGCGCCAGATCATCGAGGCGCGCGTGGCGGCGCGCAACCGCGTCATGGACGTGCTCACCCCGGAGCAGCGCAAGGCGCTCAGGTCCATGCGCGAGCGGATGCGCCGCGGCCGCATGGGTGTGATGGGCATGGGCGGTGGCGCTGCGGGCGGCCCCATGAGCGGGGGGGAGCACCGGCGCATGATGCGCGAAGGCGACCATCGCCGGATGATGGAAGAAGGTCGGTGAGGCGGAGCCGGGGGCGGTACGGTCTGCTGGCCGCGGCTGCACTCCTCGGCCTCGCCGGCTGCGGCGGCGACGGTGCCGGGCTGCACCTGCCGCCGCCGGGTTTCGTGCCGGACCCCGGGAAGGGGGCGGCGCTGTTCCGCACCCGCTGCGCGGGTTGCCACGGCCGCGACGCCCGCGGCAGCGAGCGCGGGCCGCCGCTGATCCACGAGATCTACCGGCCCGCACACCACGCCGATATTGCCTTCCATTTCGCGGTGCGCGACGGGGTGCGCCGGCACCATTGGCGCTTCGGTGACATGCCACCGGTGCCCGGCCTCGGTCCCGAGGACGTCGGCCATATCGTGGCCTGGGTGCGCGCCGAGCAGCGGCGCGCGGGAATTCGTTGATCGAGGCCGGCCTCCTGCCGGTAGCCGGAGGGAAAGATGCCAGAACTTACCATCGTGGCGACGAAACGGTGCAGCCACCGTCCGAATCTCGAGCGGGAGCTGCGGGATCTCGGCGTCCCCTTCCGTACGGTTTTCGTGGAGGACGAGCCCGACGTCGCGCGCCGTCTCGGCGTGCGAGGCTCACCCTGCATCGTGGTGGGGGACAGGCTCCTCTGCCACGGCCAGCCCACGGAGGGTGAGCTCCGGGCGCTGCTGGAGCGTCACGGGATCCTGAAGGCCCGGTGAGGCCCGGCGGGGCGCGGCGCGTGCGCCCGTGCCGCCTCAGGAGCCGAACAGGAGCGCACGCGCGGCCTCGAGCCCTTCGGCGGCGCGCTCGAGGATCTCGCCGGCGGCAGCCTCGTCCAGGCCCAGCCGGCCCCACGGATCCTCCGCGAGGAGCGGCTGCGGCGGTGCCGGGGGCGGCTCGTCCCGGTGGGCCATGACGTTGGCGACGTGCGTGACGAGGGCGTCCTCGCGCCACAGCTCCGGCGCCAGCTCCGGCGCGTGGTGCCAGCGCGCGGCCACCACCAGCGGCTCCGGCAGCCGCCAGGCTTCCAGCAGCGCGCCGCCGACCTCGGCGTGGTCGAATCCGAGGGCCTCGCGCTCGGCCTCCGGCAGCGGGATCTGCTCGTAGGTCGCCCGCGCCAGGGCGTGCCGGGCGAGCTCCGGGATCTGGCGCGCCAGCAGGAGCTTGCCCACATCGTGCAGCAGCCCCGCGACGAAGCGCGACTCGGCGGCGCCGTCGCGGCGGTGGCGCGCGAGCTCGCGCGCCACCAAGCCCGTGAGCAGGCTGTGGCGCCAGAAGCGCTCCATGTCCATGAGCTCCGGCGGGATGCCATCGAAGACGCGCGCGACGACCGTGGCCAGGGCGAGATCGCGGATCTCGCGCATGCCCACGAGGCTCACCGCCTGGCGCACGCTCTCCACGCGCGAGGGGAAGCCATAAAAGGGGGAGTTGACGATGCGCAGCAGCCGCGCGGTGAGGGCCGAATCCGTCTCGATGACGCGGGCGATCTGCTCGGTCGTGCTGCGCGGATCCTCCACGAGGACATTGAGGCGCACGAGCGCCTCGGGCAGCGAGACGAGCTCGACGGTGCCCCGCACGAGCTCGGCGGCGGTCAGGCCCATTCGGCCTCCTCCCTTCCGGGGCGTGGCCCCGCCGGTGCCGTCGCCTTCCCTCGTCATGGCGGCGCCGCACGTCCCGGCGCCGCACCCGCCGGGCATTGTAGCGGGGCGGAGACGTACGGGGCCACCGCTTGCCGGCCGCAGGCGCCACGCCCTATCCTCGGGGTGCGCGGCAGCCGCGGCCGCGCGCGGGAGGTCCGAGGTTGATCGCCCTTCCCGAAGGTGCCCTGCCTCCGGCGCTGGCGTGGTCGGCGGCGGGCGCCTACGGCCTCGTCCTCACTTCGGCGGCGCGTCGTGCACCGTGGGCGCGCCTCCGCGAGGGCGAGATGCAGCACGTCTTCTTCGGCGCCGCCGTCCTGCTGCTGTTCCTGTGGACCATCCGCGGCTCCGTGGTCCCGGGGCTCGGGGTGCATTTCCTCGGCGCCACGGTGCTCACGCTCATGTTCGGCTGGCGGCTGGCGCTGGTGGCGATGGCGCTCGCGCTCGCGGGCGCCGGCGCCTACGGGCTCTCGCGCTGGGAGCTCATCGGCCTCAACGGCCTCCTCGCCACGGCGCTGCCGGTGGCCGTCAGCTACGGGGTGCTGCGGGCCGTCGAGCGCTGGCTGCCTCCCCACCTTTTCATCTACATCTTTCTGGCAGGATTTTTCGGCGCCGCCCTCGCCATGGCGGCGAGCGTGACGGCACAGGTCGTGCTGCTCGTGCTCGCGGACGGCCATGGCTCGATGACGCTCACCGGCGCCTACCTGTCCTTCCTGCCGCTGCTGATGCTGCCCGAGGCCTTCCTGAACGGCGCGCTCGTGACGGCGCTGGTCGGGATGCGCCCGCGCTGGGTCTGGACCTTCGACGACGCCCGTTATCTGCGCGACCGCTGACCTGCGTCAGCTTCCGGACGGCCTACCGTTCAGGCTGGGTTCAGGCGGGGTGTGAGAGTTTGCCTCCCGCAGCCGCGCTTTGGCAGAATCCGCGGCCGGTGCCGGCCGCTGGCACCGGCCGGGCGAGACCTCATCCGGGCCTGAGACTGGCAAGCGGAAACACAGGAGGGCGGAACGTGAACAAGAGACTGATCCTGGCGGGAGCGATCCTCGGGCTGGCTGCGGGACCGGCCCTGGCCGGCGGCAGCGATCCGGCCGCGGGCAAGAAGGTCTATGACGAGGCCTGCTTCGCCTGCCACGGCACCGGCGCCGCGGGCGCCCCCAAGGTGGGCGACAAGGCGGCGTGGGCGCCGCGCATCCAGCAGGGCATGGACGTGCTGGTCCAGAACGCGATCAAGGGCAAGGGCGCCATGCCGCCCAAGGGCGGGCGCATGGACCTGTCCGACGATGCCATCCGCGACGCCGTCGCCTACATGGTGTCGCAGTCGAAGTGAGCCGGCGGTCCGTGCCGGACGGGAAGGGCGCCCGCGGGGCGCCCTTTTCCTTTCGGGGGTCGGGTGCCAGGTGTCAGAAAGAGGGGCGGGAGACGGGTGACGGGTGACGGGGAAGAGACGACCGCGCGCGGAGCGCGCACCGACCCTCGCCTCCCGGCCCCCGTCTCCCGCCTCTGCTTGTATGGTGAACGGGTGACGGGTTGCGGGAGACGGGTGGCCGTACACCGTAGCCTGCAAGCTGTAACCCGCCTTTGTGGGAGGGGCTTCCAGCCCCGATCAACGGCCGCGCAGCGGGTGCGCCGCGCCCGCCGCGCGCAGCCCGTGCCGCAGCCCGTGCCGCAGCGCGAGCAGCAGCGTCAGCAGCACGATGGCGCCGGCTTGGTGCGCGGAGGCGAGCGGCAGGGCGACGTGGCTGAGCAGCGTGGAGACGCCGAGACCCACCTGCACCAGGGCCATGACGAGGCAGGCATGCGCCAGGCGCCGCCCGCGCGGGGCGAGCGGGGCGCGCAGCGCCGCCACCCACAGGGCTGCCACGGCGGCCAGCGTGGCCAGCGCGAGCAGCCGGTGGTTGAACTGCACCGCGGCGATGTTCTCGAAGAGGTTGCGCCACCACGGCTCCAGGGTCCAGTAGCCCTCGGGGATCCAGCGCCCGGCCATCAGGGGGAAGGTGTTGAAGGCGTATCCGGCCTTGGTGCCCGCGACGAAGCCCCCGCTCAGCAGGGTGACGAAGGCGAGGAGCGTGACCAGCGTCGCCGCCCGTCGCAGGCCCGGCGCGCCTGCGGCGAGCGCCGGACGGCCGCGCAGGTCCAGCACCGTCCACACCATCAGGGCGTAGATGAGCACCGCCAAGCCGAGGTGGGCGGTGAGCCGGTAGGGGCTCACGCGCGGCACGTCGACCAGCCCGCTCTGGACCATGTACCAGCCGAGCAGGCCCTGGAGGCCGCCGAGCACGAAGAGCCCGCCGAGCTTCCAGGCGAGCGGCCGGTCCACGCGCCCGGTGGCGACGAACCACAGCAGGGGCAGCAGAAAGACCAGCCCGACGGCGCGGCCGAGCACGCGGTGGGCGTACTCGACGTAATAGATGCGCTTGAACCCCTCCAGGTCCATGCCGCGGTTGACGAGCTGGTACTCGGGCGAGGCCTGGTACTTGGCGAAGACCTCCGCCCACTCGGACTCGCTCAGCGGCGGCACGATGCCGAAGATGGGGTCCCACTCCACCATGGAGAGCCCCGAGCCGGTCAGGCGGGTGATGCCGCCGAGCACCACCATGGCGAAGACCAGCGCGGCGCAGAGGGCGAGCCAGCCGGCCACCACGCCGTCGGCCCGGGCGTGAGGCGCGGCGGGCGCAGCGGCGGTCGGGGCTTGCTCGGCGGTGTGGTGCACGGCGGGGCTCCGGTCCGGGGCGCTATTGTGCCCGCCGCGGGCACGGCCCGCCAGCCGGGCGGTTGCCATCCGCCGCGCGGGCCGCTACGGTGCGGCGGCCATGCGTGAGGGAGCGGCAGAGGGAGGCCGCCCGCGCCTCGAGGCCCGCGGGCTTGCCTGCGTGCGCGGGGGGCGGGTGCTCTTCCGCGGCCTCGGCCTCGCGGTCGGCGACGGCGAGCTCCTGCTCGTGGAAGGCCCGAACGGGGCCGGCAAGACCACGCTGCTGCGGGTGCTGTGCGGGCTGCGCGAGCCCGAGGCGGGCGAGGTGCGCTGGGAGGGGCTGCCCCTGCGCCGCGCCGGCATGGCCTTCCGCGCCAGCGTGGTCTACGTGGGGCATGCGCCCGGCCTCAAGGACGATCTCACGGCGCTCGAGAATCTGGCGGTGGCCGCGGCCCTCGGCGGGCGCGTCCCCGCCATCGAGCCGCGCGAGGCCCTCGAGCGTGTGGGTCTCGGCGGGCGCGCGCACGTTCGCGCCGGGGCGCTGTCCGCGGGGCAGCGCCGGCGCCTGGGGCTCGCCCGGCTGCTGGTGCGGCCGGCCCCCCTCTGGGTGCTGGACGAGCCGCTGAGCGCCGTGGACCGCGCCGGGGCCGGGCTGGTGGCCGATCTGCTGCGCGGGCACCTCGACGCGGGGGGGCTCGCCGTGGTGACCAGCCACGCGCCGCTGGGCGTGCCCGGGGAGCGGGTGCGCGTGCTCCGCCTGGAGGGCGCGGCGTGAGCGCGGGCGCCGCGGGGGCCTTCGGCGCGCTGGTGCGGCGCGACCTGCTGCTCGCCTGGCGGCGGCGCGGCGACCGGCTGGTGCCGCTGGCCTTCTTCGTGATGGTGACGGCGCTCTTCCCCCTAGGCGTCAGCCCGGAGCGCGCGGTCCTGGCGACGCTGGCGCCGGGCGTGGTCTGGGTGGGGGCGGTGCTGGCGACCCTACTCGGCATGGACACCCTGTTCCGCTCCGACCTCGAGGACGGGACGCTCGAGCAGATGCTGCTCTCGCCGCTGCCCGCGCCCGTGCTGGTGCTGGCGAAGGTGCTGGCGCACTGGCTGGTCACGGGGCTGCCGCTGGTGCTCGCCGGGCCGGTGCTGGCGGGCGCGCTGCATCTGCCCGCGCAGGCGCAGCCGGTGCTGGTGGCGGGGCTCCTGCTCGGCACCCCCGCCCTGAGCCTGGTGGGGGCCGTGGGGGCCTCGCTCACCGTCGGCCTGCGCCGCGGGGGGATGCTGCTGCCGGTGCTGCTCCTGCCGCTGTACGTCCCGGTGCTCACCTTCGGCGCCGGGGCGGTGGCGGCGGCCGCGGCGGGCCTGCCGGCCGCCGGCCACCTCTACGCGCTGGGGGCCATCCTGGCGCTGGCGGCAACGCTCGCGCCCTGGGCCGCGGCGGCGGGGCTGCGCATCAGCGTGGCCTGAGGGCGCGTGAAAGGCGACAATGTCCCGCCCGGCGGGGAACCCCGGCCGGGGCCGGGCATCTCAGGAGTACGGGATGGCGTGGACCTTTCTGACGACGCGGGGGCTCGACGGGCTCGCCGCGCGGTGGGCGCCGCGGCTGCTGGCCGTCTCGGCGCTGCTGCTCGTGGCCGGCCTCTACGGGGGTCTGGTGCTCGCGCCCACCGACGAGGAGCAGGGCGAGGCCTACCGCATCATCTACGTGCATGTGCCGGCGGCGTGGCTCTCGCTCTACGGCTACGTGGCGATGGCGGCCTTCGGGGCGGTCGCCCTCATCTGGCGCATCCGCGTGGCGGAGGTGCTGATGGCGGCGGCGGCGCCGGTGGGGGCGGCCTTCACGGCGCTGGCGCTCGCCACCGGCGCCATCTGGGGCAAGCCCATGTGGGGCACGTGGTGGGTGTGGGACGCGCGCCTGACCTCGGAGCTGATCCTGCTGTTCCTCTACATCGGGGTCATGGCCCTGCGGGCGGCGGCCGAGGACCCGCGCGCCGGGGCACGGGCGGCGGCGATCCTCGCGCTGGCGGGGGTCGTGAACGTGCCGATCGTCCATTTCTCGGTGGAGTGGTGGAACACCCTGCACCAGGGACCGACGGTCACGCGGCTGGCCGCACCGGCCATCCACCCGGCAATGCTGGCTCCGCTGCTGGTGATGGCGGCGGCATTCATGGTCTATCACGCCGGCGCGGTGCTGCTGCGCGCCCGCTGCCTGCTCGCGCGCGAGCCGGCGGCCGCGCTGGCGGAGGAGGCGGCATGAACATCGGCGAGTTCCTCGCCATGGGGGGGTACGGTGCCTACGTCTGGAGCGCCTACGGTCTGATGGTCGCGGTGCTGGCCTGGAACGTGGCCGCGCCCCTGGCATGCCTGCGCCGGCGGAGGCGGGAGCGGTGAGCGCCCCGGTGCCCCACCTGCCGCCCGCGGCGCGCCGGCGCGCCATCGGCGTGCTCGCGCTGCTCGTGGGCGTCACCCTCGCCGTGGGCCTCGCGCTGCTCGCCCTGCGCGAGAACATCAACCTCTTCTACAGCCCGAGCCAGGTGGCCGCCGGCGAGGCCCCGACCGGCCGCGTGGTGCGCGTGGGCGGGCTGGTCGAGCAGGGCAGCGTGCGGCGCGCCGCCGAGGGGCTCGACGTCGAGTTCGTGCTCACCGACGGGGCCGAGCGCGTGACCGTGCGCTACCGCGGCATCCTCCCCGACCTCTTCCGCGAGGGCCAGGGGATCGTCGCCCAGGGCCGCATCGGCCCCGACGGGGTGCTCGTGGCCGACCAGGTGCTCGCCAAGCACGACGAGAACTACATGCCGCCGCGGGTGGCCGAGGCGCTGCGCGAGGCGCACGAGCGCGGCGTGCGCGGCGCGGCCGCGGAGGGCGGGCGGTGATCCCGGAGCTCGGCCATCTGGCGCTCGCGCTGGCGCTGGGCCTCGCCGCCGCGCAGGCGGTGCTGGGGCTGGCGGGCGGGGCGCGGCGCGACCCGGCCTGGATCGCCGCGGCGCTGGGGGCGGCGCGCGGGCAGGCGCTCATGGCGGTGGTCGCCTTCGCCGCGCTCACCTGGGCCGCGGTGCGCAGCGACTTCACGGTGCTTTATCTCGCGCAGAACTCCAACAGCCAGCTTCCATTGCTCTACAAGATCACGGGCGTGTGGGGGGCGCACGAGGGCTCGCTCCTGCTGTGGGGCATGGTGCTGGCCCTGTGGGGGGCGGCGGTGGCCGTCCAGGGGCGGCGCGCGCTGCCGGCGCCCTTCGTCGCGCGCGTGGTGGGGGTGCTCGGCCTGGTGGGGGCGGGATTCCTGGCCTTCATGCTCCTCACCTCCAACCCCTTCGAGCGCCTCTGGCCCCCCGCCCCGGAGGGCCGGGACCTCAACCCGCTGCTCCAGGACCCGGGCCTCGCCGCCCATCCGCCCCTGCTCTACATGGGCTACGTGGGGCTCGCCGTGCCCTTCGCCTTTGCCGTGGCAGCGCTTCTGGAGCGGCGCATGGAGGCGGCCTGGCTGCGCTGGGCGCGGCCTTGGACCACCGTGGCGTGGGTCTTCCTCACCCTCGGCATCGCCATCGGCAGCTGGTGGGCCTACTACGAGCTCGGCTGGGGCGGGTGGTGGTTCTGGGACCCGGTCGAGAACGCCTCGCTCATGCCCTGGCTGGTGGCGACGGCGCTGCTGCACTCGCTCG
>Ga0256830_1002193_pt1 | contig 13113 bp, 9 predicted proteins | sample 128326metaG_FD_190537 | JGI IMG/M metagenome (GOLD analysis project Ga0256830, IMG submission 190537) | Hydrothermal vent microbial communities from Lau Basin, Pacific Ocean - 128-326 | ecosystem: Environmental > Aquatic > Marine > Hydrothermal vents | place: Pacific Ocean: Lau Basin | collected...
CAACACGTTAAAGTATGTTCCTGAAAAAAGTCATTCACCTCACATTGTCCAATATTTGTCCACGACAAGCTACAGAAACTTAACCCCTTAAAAGACAAATATACCCGTGGCGTTTGGAATTCAGGTTTAAGTGCGCGCCATATTTTCTTCACGGCGAGGCGACATGACGCGCCATCGTTATTCTATGGCAAGGACAATAACGTGGCCATGAAGAAAACAGGGCGTGCAATCAGGCCTGAATCCCAAGCGCTACGGATATATATGCAAACTTAGCTTGACCATTTCACGCAAGAGGAATAGCGTGCGTATTGAGGCCAGATTCCTGAAACCAACCTCGTATTTCCTGTTGTAGCGCCATCCTATAAAAAATCAATAAAAGGAAATGATTATGCTTACACGGATACTCATAGCTGTCGCCGTTCTTCTCTCCACGGCATGCTCAAATACAACAATCAAAAGTCTAAGTGACTTCAATCCCAAACCAATGACGAAATCAAACGTCATGCCAAGTGAATCAGCACTGGAAAACACACCTTATAAAGTTGTTGTGTTTGACGTTGATGACAATAAGGTTCAACTGGCCAAACAATCCCAGGTAGGTACTTCGGTCAGTGGTGAATTGGTGGCACAGATCAATAAATCAAATGTGGTTATGGTCAAAAAAACGGGCTTGTCTGATTTAAAAACGGCCATTGAAAACAATGCAACGGATTATAGCGATGGCTCTGCCGTTGATTTCGCTGTAACCGGAAACATAAGCATTGCGAACTATTCCAAAAAATATCATAAGCTTGCAACATACAAAGATAAAAAGGGGAAAATACATGTTACGGAACCTTATTGTGAATATAAGGCATTGGTCATGGGAAACATCTACATACATGACATAAATTCCATGGATCTTGTTAAAACCATCCCCGTTTCCGGCGGTGCAAACAGGTCCATTGACGCTGCCAACAGAAGTGTTCGCTCCTGCAATGACCTGTCCACCACGGAGATTTCCAGCCTGGTACGTTCTGCCGGAAAAAAAGCGATCAGCCGGGAGGATGTTGTTTTCCAAAACCACTTCCGACCCAATGGCTATGTACTGGAACGCCGCACAAATGGAAAATCCAGCATATTCAAAGTCACTATCGGTCAGACAAACGGGCTTGTAAAAGGCCAAAAAGCCGAGTTTTTTACCGTTTATAAGAATAAAAATCCGATAACAGGAAAGTCCGCAATGCTCCAAAGCAAAGTTGCTGAGGGTGCGGTAAGCAATAAAGTACAGAAAAAAAGCGCATGGATTGTTGTTGACGATGAAGAAGTCGCTTCTAAAATCCGGCTGGGGGATGTTGTAAAAATCACCTTTGAAAAAGGTTTGCTCGATAAATTATTTAACCGCTCATATTCGCAATAAGCAGACCATTTTTACATCCCTTCTTGAAAGGAGATGGCTAGTACTCTTTCAAGGTGATAAATTGGGATTCAGCGTTCCTGTGGTGTTTCGCGGCAAGGCGCAGTGCGCAGGCAATGGTTGCTCCCTTGTCAAGCACTGCAACGCCGCAGCGGAACACCACAGGAGCGCCCGAAGGGTTGGCCTGTCAGCGTCCATGGCGGCGTTGCTCCTCTTGCAAAGGACGACGGCCATTCGCTGCGAGGAGCGTCTTGCCCTGAACGCTGACAGACCAACTGAATCCCAATTTATCACCTTGAAAGAGTACTAGGAGGGTAATTACATCCATACAGCGCGGGCGCGTTATTTGCGCCCACGCTGTATGGCGTTACGTCATAAGCTTAAAGAAATTAAACCGCCATTACTTTACCACCACATTAACCAGCCGCCCCGGCACCACAATCACCTTCACCACATTCTTTCCTTTCGTGAATTTCTGAACATTCTGGTCCGCCAGGGCCACCTGCTCAATCACATCCTTCGCCGCATCTGCGGCAACAGAAACCTTGCCACGTACTTTGCCATTCACCTGCACTATCAGTTCAACGGTATCCTGTACCATGGCGTCAATATCGGCTTGCGGCCAGGGGGCAATGAGGATGCTGTCTTCATGCCCCAGGTCTTGCCACAAAGCATGGGTGATATGCGGCACAATGGGGGATAGCAGGCGCAGCAATAAACCAACGCCTTCGGCGTACACCGGCAGGTCAGTTTCTCTGATTTGCGAAAGTGTGTTGACCATTTTCATTGCCGCAGCAACGACCGTATTAAACTGATATTTCTCCACATCACGATCAGCCTGTTGCAACAGACCATGCAATTCTGCACGATATTTTTTCTGTTCCGCAGACAAGGTGCTGACATCGACAGTGGCCCCATGGGAGTGCCACTGCTGGAGGGCAGCCTGCCGTCCTTCGTCATGCACCAGCCGCCAGACACGTTTCAGAAACCGGTATGCGCCTTCCACCGCATCATCGTTCCATTCCAGTGATTGCTCCGGTGGCGCAGCAAACATGGTGAACAGGCGCACAGTGTCAGCGCCATATTTTTTAATCAGCTCCTGTGGATCGACGGTATTACCTTTGGATTTGGACATTTTGCTGCCGTCTTTGAGCACCATGCCCTGCGTGAGCAGTTTCTCAAAGGGTTCATCAATATTCAGCAGTCCGGCATCACGCATCAATTTGGTGAAAAAGCGCGCATACAACAAGTGCAGAATGGCATGCTCAATGCCGCCGACGTATTGATCCACAGGCAGCCAGTAGTCGGCACGTTCGTCGAGCATGACTTCGTTGTTGTCTTTGCAGGCATAGCGCGCAAAGTACCATGAGGATTCCATAAAGGTGTCAAAGGTATCAGTTTCGCGTTCGGCTTTGTTGCCACATTTGGGACAGGTGGTTTCGTAAAATTCCGGCATCTTTTTGATGGGTGAGCCGACACCGTCAAATTCGATATTTTCCGGCAACACCACAGGTAACTGGTTTTCTGGCACAGGTACGGCGCCACAACTGTCGCAATTGATAATGGGAATGGGAGTACCCCAATAGCGTTGGCGGGAAACGCCCCAGTCACGCAGGCGATAATTGGTGCGTTTATTGCCTTTGCCGTCTTTTTCCAGCTGGGTGGCGATGGCATCGAAGGCCTCAATGGACGCCAGACCGGTAAAATCACCCGAATCCACCAGCACACCTTTTTCGGTGAAAGCACATTTGCTCAAATCAATATCTTCGCCGTTGGTGGGGGCGATGACCTGTTTCACTGGCAGGTCATATTTTTGCGCAAATTCAAAATCACGCTGATCGTGGGCCGGCACAGCCATCACTGCGCCTTCGCCGTACCCCATGAGCACAAAATTGGCGCTATAAACAGGCACCTGCTCACCACTGATGGGATGAATGGCCTTAAGCCCCGTATCCACACCCTTTTTTTCCATGGTTTCCATGGCCGCTTCGGAGGTTTCCATGGTTTTGCATTCTGCAATGAAAGTGGCCAGGGTTTCATTGGTGTCTGCGGCTTTGACCGCCAAAGGGTGCTCAGGGGCGACGGCCACATAGCTGACGCCCATCAATGTGTCGGGACGGGTGGTGTAAACGCGCAATGATTCTCCACTGCCAGCCACCGTGAATTCCACTTCCACACCCTCGGAGCGGCCAATCCAGTTGCGCTGCATGATGCGCACCCGCTCGGGCCAGCCGTCAAGCTTGTCGAGGTCTTCCAGCAATTCGTCGGCGTAGTCGGTAATGCGCATGAAGTATTGGGGAATTTCCTTGCGCTCTACAGCGGTATCGCAACGCCAGCAACAACCGTCAATAACCTGTTCGTTGGCAAGCACGGTGAGGTCATGGGGGCACCAGTTTACTGGTGCGGTTTTTTTGTAGATCAGTCCTTTTTCAAACAGCTGGGTGAACAGCCATTGCTCCCAGCGATAATATTCCGGGTGACAGGTGGCCAGCTCACGATCCCAATCGTAACCGAAACCCAGGCGCTTGAACTCGCCGCGCATGTAGTCGATGTTGCCGTAGGTCCACTGGGCTGGCGCCACCTTGTTTTTCATTGCGGCATTTTCTGCCGGCAGGCCAAAAGCGTCCCAGCCCATGGGTTGCAGCACATTTTTGCCTTTCATGCGTTGGTAGCGGGCAATCACATCACCGATAGTGTAATTGCGCACATGCCCCATGTGCAGGCGACCGCTGGGATAGGGGAACATGGACAGGCAGTAGAACTTTTCTCGATCAGGGTCTTCGATGGCGCGAAAACTGTCTTGTGCCTCCCAATATTGCTGGGCCGCTGTTTCAATTTGTTCGGGTTGGTACTGCTGTTGGGGAATTTCGCCTGACATGGGTGCAATAAATCCTGTAACGGTGTGTTTTGAAAAGTGCCTGAAAAAAGGCGCACAGGATACCGCACTCTCCTGTCCGGGCACCAGAATTGACTTGCCCGGCCTCCATTATCCAGCGCATCCCGGCAATTATTACATCACTTTGTTTCCAAAGTATTTTTAGGGAAATAAAGTAAAGTTTCAGTATGAAGGTGCGGCTATGTTGTGTAGCATCCAGTGGTCACCATCATTTCTGACAACAACCCGCCACTGGCCCAGACTGGAAAATGAATAACGGCACGAAATACAATTCGCTCCAAAGCAACATCAGCGAAAAACATTTCCGGGGCATGATTGAGTCCACCACAGGCATCCCCTGGATTGTGGATTTTGCCACTTTCCAATTTACCTATGTCGGCCCCCAGGCCGAAAAAATACTCGGCTATCCCATAGAGCAGTGGTATGAAACTGATTTCTGGAGCAACCATATCCACCCCGATGACCGGGAGGCCACCCTCAACTATTGCGTGAAGGCCTCACAAAAGGGTAAGGACTACAATTTCGAATACCGCATGATCCACCGCGATGGCCACAGTGTGTGGATACTGGACTATGTCAATATCGTTACCGAAAACGGTGCGCCAGTACAGCTGCAAGGCTTCATGTTCGACATCAGCAAAGACAAGCAGGCGGCACAAACACTGCAGGAACGTACCGTGCTGCTCGATGCCATGTATCGCGCCTCACCCGACATGATTTTTATTCATGACAACGATGGCCGTATCCTTGACGTTAACAACAATGCCGCGCAACGCTACGGTTACACAATAGAAGAGATGCGTGAACTCAGCATAGCCGATGTCTCCGCCGACCCCGATAATCTGCCGCTGGTCAGCGACTGTATGCGGCGGGTCTTGAGCGGCGAGGAACTTGACTTCGAGTGGCAGGCCAGGGACAGCAACAACGAATTCTTTCCCGTCGAAATCCGCCTGCGCAAACTGGAAGGATGCAGTGCGCCCGGCACACCGGCAGTCATTGCCACCATACGCGATATCACTGAACGCAAACGCACGGAAGAGTCCATCAAAAATATTGCCGCCGGTGTTTCTGCAGAAAGCGGGGATGTATTTTATCAGCGGATGGTGACACACCTGGCCAAACTCTTTGGCGCCGATTATGCCTTTATTGGTTTGCTCAACGAAGACGACCCTGAGACTATCAGTACATTGTCAGTCTTTGCCCACGGCAGTATTGCAGCAAACATGTCCTATTCCCTGCTTGACACACCCTGCGCCAAGGTTATTGGCAAAGGCACCTGCTGCCACCCCTGTGATGTGCAACAACTGTACCCGAATGACCGGTTACTGGCGGATATGGGAGTGGACAGTTTCATTGGCGTTCCGTTATTTGACAGCAACAGCCGGGCCATCGGCCTGATAGAGATACTCGACAGCAAGCCAATGGCGCTGCAACAACAGCTCACCGAAATTCTGGAAATTTTTGCCGCAAGGGCCTCGGCCGAGCTTGAGCGCGACAGGATTCACCGGCGACTCGAAAATACACGACAAAAACTGGCTCTGCATGTACAACAAACCCCGCTCGGGGTCATTGAATGGGATACCAGTTTTTGTGTAACGGACTGGAACCCTGCCGCAGAAAAAATCTTTGGTTACAGCAAACAGGAAGCACTGGGAAAAACCGCCACCGAATTGATTATTCCCGATGAGTCCCTGCCCTGTGTGGATGCCATTTGGCAAGCGCTTTTGGAAAACCATGGCAGTACCCGCAGCACCAACAGCAACATCACCAAAAATAAAAAAAACATTACCTGCGAATGGTACAACACCCCCCTGGTAGCAGATAACGGGGAGGTTATCGGCGTTGCTTCACTGGTGAGTGATGTGACCAAGCGCATCAATACGGAAATAGAGCTTGAAGTACACCGCGAGCATCTAGAGGAACTGGTGGAACAACGCACCACGGAATTAACCAATATCAACCAGGAACTGGAATCCTTCAGCTACTCCGTGTCACACGATTTACGCGCACCACTGCGTCACATTGATGGTTTCAGTCAGGTATTGCAGGAAGACCACGCCAAACAGCTGGACGAAGAAGGCCGACAACAATTACAGCGCATTCGCAACAGTGCGCAACGTATGGGGCAACTCATTGATGATCTGCTGGTACTTTCCCGGGTATCCCGTGGCAATGTCGAGCGTGAACCACTCAACCTGTCCAGCATGGCACAGGATATTTTTAACAAACTGCAATACTACGATGCCGACCGAAAAGTCAGCATCAGTATTCAAAGCGACATGCTGGCCACAGCGGATCACCGCCTGGTACATGTACTGCTGGAAAACCTCATTGGCAATGCATGGAAATACACCTCTAAAATTGACCACGCAAATATCAGTTTTAACGCGGAAACAGGCGAAAAAGGTGAAACGGTGTTCTGCCTGCGCGACAACGGTGCGGGCTTTGACATGAAATACGCAGAACGTTTATTTACCGCATTTAAACGACTGCATTCTGATCGTGAATTTGAAGGTACGGGTATTGGCCTCGCCACAGTACAACGTATTGTCAATCGGCATGCCGGCCGCGTGTGGGCCACTGCGGAAATCGGAAAAGGTGCGGCCTTTTATTTCACGTTGGACAATTAGGGTGAAAGTCCCGGCCATGAGCAATGTTGCCGTCACCACTACAAATCACCTCCTGCACCTCAGCAAATTCGTATTCCGCGCTACTTGAAACTTCATGGCTTGGCACATACTCTGGCACCTTGTTTCAGCTTCACCTATCCAATACTGATTCACAAGGAGTTCCCCATGAAACCTGGCACTGTCTGTCACAAATCACGCACGCTCTATGGCGTGTTCGCCTTAAGCGTATTGTCTCTTTTCAGCAGCATGTCTGCCTATGCCGGCAGCGACATTATTGTTACCCGACCGGGTAACATGTCCTCCAATATGTCATCCAACATATACATTGGCGCAAGTCTCGGAAATGCCAAATATGACAAAGCCAACGACTCCAGTGCAGCCTTTGGCATCTTCGGCGGGGTTCACATCAATGAGATATTGGCAGTCGATTTTGGCTGGGCAGACTTGGGGGAGGCCTCAGAAGGAACATATAAAGCGAAAGTAAATGTGTTACAAGTTGCCCTGCTGGGGAAACTGCACGCCAGCACCGATTTCTCATTGTTTGGCAAGGTCGGGCTCGCTCGGTGGGCATATGGCTTAAGCACCCCCTCTTTTTCCGGCAGCGACGACGACATTAATGTGTATTTTGGCGTCGGTGCCGATTATCATATCAGCGGCCGATCTGCTGTGCGCTTTGGTGCCGATTTCTACAATATGAAACCCACCATATCCAACGTTACCCTTGCTGAAGAAAATATTTCATTGTTTTCGATTGGCTATATTTTCCAACTATAGGTGGCAATAAAAAAGCGGACCAATGGTCCGCTTTTTTACGTGGCTTTTACAACCACAGCATTCCACTAAAGACCGAATAAAGACTTCTCTTTGGACTTGCGAATTTCTTTTTCATCAGACCATTCCACAATGCCGCTCTGTAGATGTATAAGCTTCAATGTGAATTTGTAATAAACATCCTTTCTGCTGCTGTTACGTTTCACAATACTGGAAAGATTACCGTACATCATATACTCAGCACCGATTTGCTGCCCCATTTTCGTGGCGGTGTTTTGGTTAACCATGCCGCTGTCATTTTGGTAATCAAGCTGTTTTTTCAGTGCTGCAACCTTGGTCATATCCACAAAGCGGAATTTACCGGAGCGCAGCAATCGTGAAGAAATAGTGTCGGTAATGGACTCTGTATCAATATGCTCGCTGGTCTTGTTTTTAATGGTATCAACAAACATCACTGGCCGACGCTTTGAAGTAATTTCGACAATAGGTGGAAAGGTTAACACCGAGTCCACCATTTTTGCGGCAATCTGCTGCAAATCTGTTGAACCAAAACTGGTCGTGGTTGTTTCCACCTCGGCAGCATCACCGTACTTGATGGCCTTTGAACAACCGATCAATGACACTGACAGCAAGCCGGCAACAAGCAATACTCCCGCTGATTTGAGTCTTTTGCCCGTTTCCACCTGAATTGACTGCTTTGATAATTTCATTTTTTTACAACTCCCTTACGTTGACTTTATAGGTTGTTACAGAAGAATTAGGGGCTACGGCTTGCATATTGACACTGGATTTTCCATGCAGCACGACTGGAATCCAGGACCGGCTCCCTTGCTCCACTTCAAAATTGTCGCCGTCATACCATGAGAAACGGTACTGGATACTTTTATCCGAGCTGCTAAGATTGCTTAGCTCTATGTTGACTTCCAGCAGGCCTCCCTTGAAGCGGGATCTCATATCAGTAATGGTGATTACATTCGCTAATGGCTCATTGTGAATCACCAGATGTTTGGCGTATGCTGGATCACCTTCGGTTTTCCCCGTCGCCTCCATCCCTGAGGTGGCGCAACCCGCAAGCAGTACCACACCCGAAAGCAGGGCTGACAATTTCACGATATTCATTGTTTCATCTCCTACGCTGTTTCAAATATTACAGCACAATTATTGCAACAGAGGTATTACAGCACAACGGATGCAGTATGAAAGGTGTTCCCTGTAGCCACAACCCGAATCAGGGTTTTTTTGCCTGGAACAACTTTGATATCCATGGTTCCTGTTGCCGTGCCATTTTGAAATTGCAACTGGTATTGCCCTTCCGGCAGGCTGCTACGCAGGATTTGTGCATCCTGGGGGAGTGTCAGCCAGCTGCGCCGGTCGGCCTGCTCGGTGACCACATTGAACACATCTACCGCCAATTTCCCAAAGCCACCAAGCAATTTTCCACTCTGCTCACTCGCCTGACTCTTGGCAACAAGACGTAAAACCTGCCGGACCATCATTCCCGGAAGACGTTCGACCAGCGCCTTTGCCGCCAACGCCTGTACATTCACAATGGGGCTGGTTTCACCGATCAGGGTACCGCCGGACACCGAGACGCTCAATGGTGAGGGGGCCTGCCACTGCTCCACATACGTGGGAAAGGCAATGGAGCGCACACCATTATCTGTAATCAGGGTAACATCCACGTTCGTTTTTACCGGGGCAAAACCATGCTCAAACAACAGCACGATTTCCCCTTCATCGGCTTTTGGTGGCGGAATATCATTACCAAACTCTTTTTTGAAGCGCTCGTAGTCTTCTCTCATCCCCAGGCTTTGCGCCAAACGCAGCACGTCCCGCTGCACGTAAACATTATCAGGAAAAATCTCCAGTGCTTTTTTGTAATCAATATATGCATCATTGGGTTTTCCTGTTGCCTCAAACAAGATGCCCGACATATAAAAGGTATAAGCGTTCTGGAAAGAATTTTTCACCTGCCCTGCGGCAGCCTGCAAGGAAGCGAATGAATCCATGAAGCCCTCATTTTTTTCCATTTGCTCACGCGCATCTTCTTCAGCATCGGCGACCTCATCTTCAAAACGCTCCAGCTCATATTGCTGCTCCTGGTTGGCCCGCCTCACCTCCACCATTGCAGCCTCCAGGTTGTGGGACATCAGGTAGTTCATTGCCTGGAACTGATGCACAAATACCCGCTCGTAACCTTCTCCTGTGTAAGGAATGGCATTGTCGCTGGTCAGCAGAGAGGCGCCCTGCGCCGCCGTGTCGGACATGGATATCTTCGCTTTCTCGTCATTTTCCTCAAAGGCTTCAATAACCCGCTTGAAATCTTCGATACTGGCCTCGGTATCACCAGCCAGTTGCTCTATCCGCCCTCTTTCCATGAGATAAAGGATTTTATCCGCATCGTCCTCGCGCCCATCGAGCGCTGTTCGTGCCTTCGTGTACTGCTTGCTTTCCAACTGTAGCTTGATGGGTTGTATCTGTTTCGGGTACGAGGTAAAAATTGAGCCTGTGGCACATCCACCCAAAAATAATACCATCACCCCCAACAGCATCAGCCGTGGCAGTTTTCTGATTAACAAGTGAGACATGACTCCTCCCCGGAATCTTTTCGGAAGTCTCTGACAAATTTTCCAGCTGGCATTTGCCGGGGCTTCCTTGTTATTTGATTAATTATTGTTTTTTAATTCCAACACCATGACGTCATGAGCAACCAGGTGAGCACCGTGAACTATGCGGCCAAATCAGTTACCAGTTCACCGGTTTGTCACTTGAGCCTGGCGTCAGCTCCATTGGCTCTGCCGCTTCGGGCTCAGCCTGCCGTAAGCGTACCAACGCGCCCTTTTTGATGCTTCCCTCCCCACTGGTAATTTTGGCCTTGGAGAATTTCTTCTGAATGGATGTCACTTCTACGACGCCCACTTCTTCCTCCATACTGCCCAGTGACTCGCCGGTATCCGGGTCTATCAATCCTTCCCCCTGTGCCAGCACGGTCAAAAGATCCCCCACTTCAAAATCAACACCGGAACCACGATTGATATACACCGTATTGCCCGTCACTTTGACTATTTTCAGCGGAAACACACCTGCCACCACACCGTTGACGATTTCTTTTACCGTTTTTTCCTTTAAGGCCTCCAAAAATTCATCCGCCGTAAGCTCCCCTTTCGGGTTTCGGTCTTCGTGTTCCACAGTAAATTTTTCAGCCGCAACGATTTTTCCGCCACGACTGTCCACAATACGCACATTGACGATCATTTTGCCAACGTAGAGAGAACGGACGGTATCAGTGTAGGGGATTTTTTTACGTTTCACCCCGGCTTTCAGCATTTCGATTTTGCCCATTACAAAATAGTCGGCACCAATAAGCTGTCCCATTTTTACCGCGCTCTCCGGTGAAATATATCCGGATTCACTGAACTCCTGTTCAGTAAGAACGTCTTTCATGCGGCTTCTTTCCACCACATTGAACTTGTTGGTCTTGACCAGATAGGTCATGAGATCCGATGACAACAAGCGGGTGGTGTCTTCCACAGTCTGCACCACCACAAAACCGGGGGCAATGGTCACGCTTGCCTTGTCGGCACTGAACTCAAGCACCGCAATGGTTGGCCGTGCAGCCATCGCCGCCACAGGAATCGCCAACAATCCAAAAAGAAAAAGGGAATGAAACAACCGGGAAAAACCGTGCGAGAAAATCATGACAAGTTCCTGTTCAAATCGCTAAAGTTAAGGGATCTCTGATGCAGATCCGGACAAAAAACTGAACCCCAAATACTCAAATTCACTATAGGACAGACGCATTCAGACACCTTAAGCGAAACAAAACATATACCACATCCGACGGTATCAAAAGAGTCTTGCAGAATAATGTACACTTTTGCTGGCACAAGCCAGTATCCGGGCAATTTAACACCCACCCTGAAAGATGATCAAGGCTCAACGCAGACCCGCCAATACTCACGAGCATGCGCATCCTTGTCAAGGTGCATTATTACCACTTTGGCCCGGCGCCTCCCGAATACCGGGCGGACAAACACGCAATACTGACTATACAGCCCCATGCCCTTCTACCATAATTGAGTTATGGCATGTCATGAAAGGACGTAGATCATGAACACTAACAACACCCAGCATTCAAAACAGAAGCCTGGGCAAACAGACAACCACGAGAACAATCGACACACCAATGCCTATGAGCGCATGCAGGAGCGTGCCCGCCGCTTTCTCGACGAAAATACTCAGGGTTTATTGCCAAATCTGGCTGATGCGCTTGAATCTGCAAAAGAGCAGGCAATCCATCTCGGAGAGCTCACCAAAGATGAAGCCGAACTGATCAGCGCTTATTTGCGCCGCGACCTGCACGACGCCGGGGAATACATCAAACAGCAACGTGGTGAGCTGGCGGACTGGCTACGCTTTGATGTTGAACAAATCGAAAAAAAGATCTGGGATTCGCTGTCTCTGCTGGTGGATAAAACCACCATCGAACTGGAACAATTGAAAACCCGTGCAGACCGTTTGGGCGAATGGCACACGGGAGAAATCACCGGGCCTGGCACATTGGTATGCAGCAGCTGTGGCGAGCAATTACATTTTCATAAAACCGGACATATACCGCCTTGTCCCAAATGTCATGCCACGGTGTATAAACGCTCTGGTGATTAGAGGGCCTGATTCCTGCCTGCCCATGACTTAGTAAACGCCAATATCCAGATATGAGCGGGCGATCTTGCGAATGGCGTTGACATATGCCGCCATGCGGTAGCTGGTTATTTTTTTACTTGCCTCCCGTGTTGCACGCATTTCCTGAAAAGCCTGGCGCATGGAATCATCCAACCCCGAGCGCACTAAATCCAGTTCGCTGGCGCCACCATTGATTTTTTTCCGGAAACGATCAGGCACCCGTTTTCCTGTCACTTCTTCCAGCGCATCAATTTGATTTTGTCCACGAATCTCATCATAACGCCGCTGCATGCGCCCGAAACGAATATGCGACAAGTTGCGAATCCATTCAAAATAAGAAACGATAACACCGCCGGCATTGGCATAGGCATCAGGAATGACAATAATGCCACGCTCGTTGAGTCTCTCATCTGCGGCAAAGGTAATGGGGCCATTGGCCGCCTCAATAATAATCTTCGCGCTCACCCTGTCCACGTTGGCAAGATTAATCTGTCCCTCCAGCGCAGCGGGAATCAAAATGTCGCAATCCATCTCCAGCGCACGGGTAGAGCTGCCTTCTTCATAACGCCCACCCGAAAAACCACTCAGCGTTTTATTTTCCACCTTGTAACGATAAGCCTCTTCGATGGCCAGACCATCTTCATTAACCAGTACACCTTTGCTGTCGGCCACCGCAATCACTTTACAACCATCTTCTTCAAACAAAAATTTTGATGCGTGATAACCCACATTGCCAA
>Ga0256830_1002194_pt1 | contig 13110 bp, 7 predicted proteins | sample 128326metaG_FD_190537 | JGI IMG/M metagenome (GOLD analysis project Ga0256830, IMG submission 190537) | Hydrothermal vent microbial communities from Lau Basin, Pacific Ocean - 128-326 | ecosystem: Environmental > Aquatic > Marine > Hydrothermal vents | place: Pacific Ocean: Lau Basin | collected...
CTTTTCCCGCTTCTGGAGCATAAAAGTTCAGCTTGATCTCTGTTTATATTTCTCCATGGAAAAACTCCCTCAACAGATATTGACTTACAAGAGGGTAAAGCTATATTCTCATCTGTTTCTCTTTTATTTTTTGGATTTTTATTCATACAAGAACTTCCGGCTGAATTTTCGTATTTATCAATGCAAAAAAACTTTTTTTTATCAGAAACTATAATCATATCATCAGGACAAGAAATATCACCTTCCTGAACCAATACAGAACCTAAAAGATTTGTTTTACCGTCAAAACCGTCAAATGCGCTTATTCCGATACCGGCAATAAACATTGCGCCAAATGAAATAAAAATATACCTTAAAAATTTCATAATTTACAAAAAATTATCCCGTCCAATTAAACAGCATTATACTAAAATCAGATAAATTCACTGTTCCATCCAAATTTATATCAGTATTTTGGTCGCTGCCGCCCCAATGAACCAACAGTATTGAAAAATCAATAAGATTAACTTTACCATCTTTATTAAGATCTGCTCTTAATGAAAAATCCGGTTTAGGCTCCCCGCCCATTCCAAGCCAAACAATCCTGCTAAAACTACTTTCAGCCTGACCGTTTAAGATGCTTCTCGCTTTTACTTCATAAGTTCCATTTTCAAATGAACTTGTATCAAAAGATATTTTCCAGCTGCCATCTCTAAATCCTTTAACGCCCTTTGTGGAGCTGGCTGTAAACTTACTGCCCTCACCTATTGTATTTTTATTTTTTTGCTGTTTATCGACAAATAACTCTACTGTACTCCCCGGAACACTTTCACCAAAAACAACCGCTTTATCACCAACCTTTAAAGTGTCATTTTTAAGTTCAATGCTTGGAGCTATGACTATATCAGATATTTTATTGTTTGTCCCTTGTCTTAAAGAAAGAGTGGAGGAAAAAATAGAGGATTTTCTTTTATCCCCGTCCTGAGCATAAATAGAAAATGTATAGGTACCCCTTTCAAGTCCGGATATCTCTTTCTTAAAAAAGCCGTCTTGACCGGACATCACCCCACTTATTATTTCCCCATCTTTTAAAATATTTAAATTTGTTATGGGATAAGCCCAGCCCTCCAATAATACAGACGAAAGATAAAGACGCTCACTGCCTCCTATTATAGCCCCGGAACCACCGCCCCTCCTGCTTACTGCTTCACTTTCCCCTCCTGTGCTGGGAGGAGGTGGGGTTGCTTTAAGAGAAAAAGAAATAATAAAATCATCATCATTGGTAAAATTTCCACTGTCTTTACATCTTACATAAAAAGTATAAGAAGTGTTATCTAAAAGACCGCTGAGAGTCACCATATGAACAGTACTTGATCCGGTCGAGGAAAAAGTGTTTGTCATAGAATCATAATCAGTACCGGAAACCGTATCATACCTGCAAGTAGCCTCTTTATTCGTATTTAAGGATATTTCTACCATATCACTACCTGCCGGTATTTCTCCTGCGGGAAGACCGTTAGACCTAATCGGAGCCTGAGAAAGAACATTTGCGCTAACACTAACCGGTTCAATTATAGCTATCATGGCAGCTGCGCTGTCAATTGGTGCATCTGATGAATTTTTTGTTTGTATTCTTATTTTAAAAGATCCTGCTGAAGAAGGGTTTACTATATTCTGATCTCCAATTTCTCCAAAATCAGCATTAGATCCAAACTCAAGCCGAACTCTGTCTCCGGCATTAAGTCCGCCCGAAGAGTTCAGATTTATTGTAATGGAACCGGAAAGACCGGAAACAACTGACACCCCATCATTTAAAGCATCAGCAGAAGCGGCAAGCTGCCTATCCATAAAAGGACCACTGCTTGCAACAGAAAAGTCAACATCAGTATAATCAAATGCTACCGGAATATTAAAATATCCACCTTCTGGTGTTATTACTATTTTACCGGAAACGGGAACAGCATTTGTAGCCGTGAACTCTACAGTATGGGTACTGGTTGCATTTGGATTGGATGTAAAAATTAAATCCTTAACATAAGTTAAAGAAGCGGCACTGACTGTTTCAGCACTAAAAAGAAAGGTTGTTATAAAAAATATTGCCAATAAAAAAATACGCATTAATTTTACAAAGATATTAATTATTTACATCCTTAACGCAACGAAAACCAACAGCATCCCCAACAAAAGAAGGAGAAACTGTCACATTTAAAGAATACAGTCCGGCATCAGATCCGCTTGCCCAATAACCGCCCCTAAACATCCCTCTGGCTCCACTTTTATTTATCCAAAAATAATCATCAAAAAAACCCAAGTCCGGCATATCTCTGTCAGTTTCCAAAGCAACCCCATCACTGTCTATACTTTTTATATATCCTTCATTAGGAAGAGGTCTTTGATTATAACTGCCGTCATAAACCGTTTCCTCAACCCATTCCCAAACATTTCCTATCATATCATAAACTCCCGCACTTGATATGCAAGCTTTTCCTTCCCCCGTCAACCTTGGTCCGACTGCATTTTTTTTATTAATATTGCAGCCATTAACTCTGAAATCTTTATTTTTATCAATAGTTCCCAAAGCTGCTTTGTACCATTCTTTATTTGTAGGAAGTCTTTTTCCAGCCCTGGAACACAAAAGCTCAGCTTGATGCCTGGCAATATTCCTCCAAGGTAAGGCATCTTTGACAGATACAGCCTGACAATCTTCAAATACAATATTCTCATCTGTTTCTCTTTTATTTTTTGGATTTTTATTCATACAAGAACTTCCGGCTGAATTTTCATATTTATCAATGCAAAAACCGCCTCCTTTCATTGAAATAAATACAGCATCATCAGAACAAAGCTTTTTGTTCTGAAAAGAAAAAACCGAACCCAATAAAGAATTTGAAGAATTATCTATATTGTCAAAAGCTCTTATACCCAAAGTTGCAAAAAAAATGGAAACAAATATTACAAAAAATAATTTTAAAAATCTCATATTAACGCTGCAGCTTTATTATATTTACCTTGCTTTTATTCCTCCTGATATCATAATAAAAATTGACAATAACCAAAATAAGCAAAACCAAACTTATAAAAAATCCATATACAGCCACCTTTTTTTGAAATATCTCATTTTTTCTATAATATTCATCTTTTAAGGCTTTTTCTTTTTCCAAAATTTTATTTTCTTTTTCTTGTATTTTTAATTTTTCCTGTTCAAGTTGTTGAGCAAGGATATTATAACGATTTTCTGGAACAGCGGCAGATACCCCGACTACATTGGCTAAATTATTGCGAAGCCCCCCAATCCAAGTTTTTTTTACCGGCTTAAAAAAAGATATAAAAAATAACAGACTTATCATTAATAAAAAAACCAGGGAAATATGAATTTTTTTACGATGATGATAATGCATAATAAATCTTTAAATTTCTTTTATCAGGCAAATAAAAGAAATAAAACTCCCATAAATAAAATAATAAAAATTAAAAGAGAAATAACCACAAAGGTAAGCCTTGAAATAGGACCAGATTGCTTTTTGTTATGAATATATACATTTTTACCTTTATTAAGAACTCCCATACTGCGTAATTTCTTTCTTATATGTATTTTAACAGCCAAATAAGTAAAAAGTATGATAAAAAATATTGACCCAAGCACTATCAAAATAGGCTTTAACGGAAGTACCCAAAAAGATATAGCCCCTGATATTGTTTTTTTACCATCTTCTCCATAGACCAAACTTAAAAGAGCTTGGTATCTGCCAAAGGCAAATTCATCATACTCCCATTTTGTTTCATAGCTTCGCTCAGAATTTGGAAACACTCCAGAGCCCCTTTCATTAACCCTGATATTGGCAACTTGTTTTCCCCTCATATCTGTTATCTCCAAAATACCATGGGGTCTTATCAAGACATTTCCCATATTCTCCACTTTTGTTTTAAAATTAACTATGGGAAAACTATAAATTAGTTTTTCTGTTGTAAATTCTCTCAAGCGGGCATTTTCCACAACTTCTCCGGATATTCTTAAATTTATAATAACTCCCACTTTATATCCTACTCCCGCTCCTATCGTTCTTAATTTTGGCGGTTTGGCATTAAGAAAAATACCTCCAAAATGAGCGCCCGGACCGGCATTTTTTGGAATATTTATTGTAAAGGGAATTTCCTTGCTCTCCCCCCCGGGAATAATAACAAAATCTTGCGGCAATTTTATCCAGGAACTCAGTTCATAAGAGGTTTCCTCTTCATTTTCGGAGAATATGGGCAGACCATCTTCTGTAATATTTTTTATATTCTGTTTATCTAAAAAAAATTTTTTTTCATTGGCATCAAGATTTGTAACCTTTAAAGTAAAAGAATAAGTTTCTCCCGGATTAGCTCTGTCTTCAATAACAGCAGGCTGAACTTTTATTCCGGAACCCTTTTGAGCAAAAGCAAAACCAATAAAAATATTTAAAAATACAACAAAAATAGATACAACAAAAATTGTTTTCTTTAGAAAAGATTTAATCATAGTTTAAGTTAAATTTTAGAAAATTATATAATTACATTATATCATCAGTCTTTAAAATATAAAACTCCCATTTATTCTCTTAAATATAATGGGAGTTTTATATTTTATTTTTAACAAAAAGCTCTAGAAAGTAGGCGTGGCTACATAGGTAAGATTATTTGTATAATCATTTCCTGCTTCTTGTAAAGCATCTATTTCTATTTTAAAACCAATTCTGGTTGCTCCTTGGTTTGCCGTTGACCCATCGGCCGGACCGGTATGTGAAAAAATTTCTCTAGCCGTATTGAAGTTTCCGGCATATAAGGCGGTTCCAAACTCATCTGAGTTTAAATCCGCATCCTCACTGGTAATACCAAAGTGCCCATAAGTATTTTCACTTCCCAATGTTCCCGCCGGTGCCTGCCAAGCAGCCGGAGTTGCCGTATTGGCTCCATCAATAAAGGTGTCAATATCAGCGCCGGTTGCAGAAGTTAAGTTCTGATCTTCTTGTATGGTTACTGAAAATCCATTAGCGGCATTTGTTGTAACGGCAAGATCCTGCGCAAGAACCTTGGCCGTTCCCGGCGTAAGAGTTTCAAAAGGAAGAGTTGTTGCAGTTGTTGAAGTTGCCGTATTGGTTGCGTCACCATTTACGGCTTGGCCATTGGCTACTCCGGAAACAGTGAAGGTAAAAGTTGTGTCAACTGAAGCGGTTACAACCACATCATCAATTATGGCAACTCTTGTATCAGCAGAGTCCGCCATTGTTCCGCCAATACTGATAACATAAGATTGAGCTGTACCCGGATTTGTTATTTGATTGGCACCAGCACTTCCAAATGTTGCGTTTGTGCCAATTTCTATACCGACTACAGAACTGGCCGCCATTGTTCCCGTACAAGAAGTTATGGTAAGAACTTGTCCGGAAACGGCAGCACCCCATGTTCCCCCCGAACAAGTTGCGGCAAGTGTTTGATCTGCTCCATCATCTGTAAGATCAACATCACCAAAAGCCACGGAACCCAAATTAAAACCTGAAGGAAAGGTAATGGTTATCGTCTCCCCAGCAGCAATTCCCGTGGGAGTTGTAAATAATATAGTGTGATTTGCAGCTACACTTAAGTCTGAATCAGACAAAGTATCACTAACATTGGTTAAAGAAGCAGCTTTTGCATTGTTTACAAAAGTTGATATCCCAAATGTCCAAAGAAGCAAAGCAAGCGCCACAAAAATGGCAAGAAGCTTATACTCAAATTTTATTAGATTTATACTGTACATTTATTTTATAATTAATGTTAAACAGTTACTGCTGTTTTTAAATTGTTCGACCTTATATTTTTTATATTGTTATAAAAAATATACAATTTCACAGCTTAAGTATATGCAAAAATATGCATGCATATACTTATATTATACAATGAGATAAAAAATAAATAAAAATTTGCTAAATAAAAAATGTGGATAACATAAACAATGCCCACATTTTTTATTTAGCAAATTTTTATTTATTTTTTTATTTTACATTTTCCAATACATCTTCTTTTACAGAAATATTAAAATTTCTCTCCTGCAGCAAAACCTCCCCAAAATAAATCCAAAGAAAAAATATTCCTACAATTAATACGGATATAAAAATAAAAAATAAAAAATATTTTTTTAAAAATTGAACCAAAGTCAATGAATTTGATTGAGTTTTTGCTTCAGAGTCATCACTTTCTTTTTTTAAATTATTTATATTTCTTAAGTCAACTATCCCTTGTTTTAGAGGTCTAGTCAAAGTTTGTATACTTATACTTTTCTCTGGCTCTTTTTTATTAACCTTTTTTAAAAGCTCAGCTTCCATCATAAGAGCCCTTTTTATATATCTTTTTATAAACCAGACAATTATCAAAAGCAAAAAACCCAAAATCCCCAAAACTGTAAAAACAGGGACAATGGGAACAACCCAAAAATAAGTTTTGGCAGAAATATTTTTTCTTCCGTCCTCACCATAAGCCAAAGTGCTTATGGCGCTGTATCTGCCTATTTCAAATATATTATCCTCTCCCCTCCAAGAAAATTCAAATTTTCTCGTTTGATTCGGCAAGACATTTCCAAAATTACTTTTTTGATTTATATCTATTTTTCCACGTTCTTTTCCCCACATATTGTATATCACAATATCCCCTTGAGGTTTTAAATGAACATTTCCAAGATTTTCAAAACGTAAAACAAAATCGGATTCAGAATTCTGATAAAATGACTTTTTGGTGGAAAATTCCCTTATTCTTCCATTTTCAACGATATCCCCCTCTATTCTTACAAACAATAAAGAAGAAACAAAGCTGGAAACTTTTACCAAAGGACCATTTCCATTTTCTTCTTGCGGACTTGTGCCCACCAAAATAGCGGCATAGTGCCCGCCCGGCTCAGCATTTTTCGGTATTTTTACAGAAAACGGTATTCTTACAGTCTCTCCAGAACGAATAAAGATTGGTTTTTTTGATATTTCTATCCAAGACCCGAGCGAATAAGTAGATTTTTTTGGATCATTTACATCTTCATTAACCAAGGGAGAAAAACTCCCCTTCCCCCCTTCTCCCTTTGCCTCAAAATTCATAACTGTCGCATAAAGCTCCAAATCATAAGGGTTGGTGTTTATAAGCTTAATTTCACTGGACCAAAATTCACCGGGGGCTATTGTAAGCTGAAAAAGTGGTGGAGTAATAGTTAAAGCCAAAGATTCTTTTGCATGTAAAAAATTAGCAAATAAAAACAACACCAAAGTAAAAAAAACTGTCACAACAAAGTATCTTTTCATAAGCTAAAAAGTAAAAATTTTAAATTGGAATGGCTTCTATTTTTTTCTTAAATCAACGGTGTGCTGTGCTCCAGAGTCTTTTCTTTGAAAATTTCCAAGACCTTTTAAGTTTACAACCGCTATTTTATTTTTTTTGGAAAAAGTATTATTATGCTTAACTTCAACCGCTCCTGCAACAGCTTGAGAAAATTCAAGTTTTTTATTTGATCTAAGATTTGCCGAAGCGGTTTCAAATTTAATATTCTTATCATAAACATCATTTGCCAATAACTCAGACAAATTCTTTTTTTTATTGTCATCAGATATTTTTTCTTTTTTCCTCTTAAAGAGAAACCATTTTCTTCTCTTTGATTCTTGTTTGTCCTTATCAAAGGTCTTGATTTTCTTTTTTTGGTAATTATTTTCATAAGAAACAGTCTTAAACTTAACTGGTGTTTTCTCTTCTTTAGAAAAAGGTTCAGCTTCTACTCGTAACGGAGCCACTCTTTTTCTTTCAAGCCACCTGTGAAATACTGATGCAAAAAATATAACAGCCAGAAAAGAAGCTCCAAATATCCCCAATATCAATTTCCAAGGAACCACCCAAAAAAATACCGTATCTTGAATAGTCCCTTTTCTATTTTCTCCATAACTTAAATTCAAAAAGGCTTTATACCTGCCAAAACCACTGCCGGCATTCCAAACAGAAGCAAGTTGACCAAGCTTGTCCTTACCAAAAATCTTATTATCTTTGTTGGCATTTATAGTCGCCACTTCTTCTCCTTTTCTGTTGTAAATTCTTATCTCTCCCTCGGGAGTAACTTCTTTATTGCCTATATTCTCAAGATCGTATTTAAATAAAACATCGTCTCCGGAAAAGAAAATTCTATCGGTTATAAATTTTCCAAGTTGTAACTCTTCCTTTATATCTTCCAAAACCTCAAGGTTTACCATAAGTGAAGCTTTTTTCTCCTTTGCTTCAGCTTCCTGTCTGGTGCTTCCTTCCGAAAATGAAATTTGAGCATGATAATTTCCCGGTACCGCATTTAGATTTACTCTGATAATAAATGAAATATTTTTTTCCTCCCCGGGCTTTAACTCCAAAGATCCACGAGATATCTCTATCCAATTTGCCAAAGAATCAGCACGATCCCCGGCGTTAAAAGCTTGTTTAAATTCCTCTTTTCCGGTATTAGGATTAATATTGTTGACAGACGGATAAAGGATTAATTTTCTGTCTGTATTATTTGAAATTTTTATAATTTTTTTAAGAATATCTCTTGCTTTTGCTTTATCATCAATAACCACCGGACTTATCATAAGGTCAGGCACACTATTTATTTCAGTTTGTTTTTCCGCTTTTTCCTGGTCTTTTGCTTCCAATGAAAATTCAGAATCTTGTTTTGATAAAATATCATCCGTCTTTTCAGACACAAAGGTATCATTTTTATCATCAACCGTCTGAGCAAAAGATAATTTTACACTAAAAATAAAGAGAGGCAATATCAATAAAAAAATATATAATTTTTTAAATTTTAATTTAAACATATCTGATTTTAATTCTATTTTAAATTCATAATTTCTTATTATACACCAATATTAAATATAATTCATTGTTAATAACTTTATAAAAAATTTAATTTGATTTTAAAACTAAAAAGTTACTACCGCAATATAAACGATACTGCTGTCATAATTTCCCGATTCTTGAGTATTTTGTATTTCTGTTTTATATACCATATCAATAGATTCACCATTTGGTACCGGATCAGAATTGTAGGCGACTTCTCTGGAGCTTGAATCAAACTGAGCATAAGTATCATCTGCAAAAAACCTGGTTGACCCTCCGGCCAGATAATCATCCCCGGCATGATAACCATAACACCCTGAAGCTCCTATACTGCAGCCCGAAGACCACCCCAAAGGGCTGGCATTTGTTCCTGTAACCGGATCTATTTGAATAAGTCCCCCGGGCAAAGCCAATCCCTGTCTTTGAAAAACAAATATTTTATACCCTCCGGTGGCATTTGTGGTTATATTTAAACGTTGAGCAGCCTCCACCTGTGAAGCTATCGGCAAAGAACCGAAAGGAATTGCGGTGGAAGTTGTATCAACGTCTGTCGTTACACCCTCGGTAACAGTTGAAGCCGGCAGTCCATCTATGGAAAATGTCAAAAGAGCGCCTTCGGTAGAAAGACTGGGGTAGTTCTTTCCGGAACCCAAAGGAACAGCTGTATTTGTGGAAAGATCAAAAGCTCTAAAAAAGTAAACTGTATTTGCTCTGGCTCCAATATTTTTAATGGTAAATTCAAATTCCACCGCAGAGTTTGAAGGAAAATTATAAGCTGAGGTATCTTGTATTAAAATATCTCCTGATTTTGAAAAAGCAAAGTAACCAACACTTTCAGAGCCGGTATGACTCCTTTCTCCATCATCTCTTTCTTCATTTGAAAAAAATGTACTGGTGGAAGTTAATCCTTCATATCTTATCCATCCGCCATCTCCCCCATTTCTTGTTTGTTTATTGGCGACAATATACGGTGTATTTGAAAAACTTGCCGTAAAAGCTTCTTGATACCATGGTGTATCTGTAGTTCCTTGCACACTTACAGATGTTACTCCAGCATCAATTGTTATACCATTTACTGTTGTGACCCCCTGGTCAATAGCTATCCACCCAATAGTTTCTGCTTGGGTAGGTATATTAGTTTCTCCATCGGGTACTTCTATTGCGCAAGAAAAACCTGAAGTACCAATCGTATGCTGTGATACGGTAAGAAAATCAGGAGTGCTTGTATTATTATTTGTTTGAATTGCTGAAAGCACAACCGGAACTCCCGAAAAGTTTTGTGTAAAACTGCAGGTGTCGTCAGAGTCTCCGCTTACTCCATTTCCATAATAGCTGCTTGTATCAATTGTTCCCACATCTATTTTTGTCCCGTCATCCAACGTCCAAGCCCCTTTTTCCATAACAATATAAGATACAGTTTCATCCCCATGATTATCCGACTCATTATCCGGCTCTTGAATTCTAACTGTAAAACTTGAGCTTGTTGTTGCGGTTATCATGGCAGCAGCCGGTCTGTTTCCGGTCGGATTGGTACTGTCTCCGCTTATAGACTCAACAATAAATACAGGATTGGTATAGGTATTTTTAAGATTAACCACTGTTGCTGTTGTACTTGCGGTCAAAGTTCCCGTTTCACCTATTATTTTTGGCACAAAAGAGTATTCATTGTGAGTTCCGCAACCCGCTCCGACACCGCCAACACAGCTGTCCGCATCTGAAAGAGTTGAGGATGCTATTTTAACATTTTCCACTCCGGCACCATCTGCATAGCACCAAACATCGCTAACACTGCAAGGGCCGCTGTTTGCAATATCATAAACACCGGAAGAAAATGTTGATGATTCTGAAAATTGAATTTTAAATTTTACATTGTCGCCTTGTTTTCCCGCTGTTTCATTTATTGTAAATCTAAGCTTCATAATATTTCCATTAGCTACATTTGACGGAGCCGAGTTTTCAGCAGCAAGAGGAGAAGTCGGAGTTATATTATTTTCATCATCATACCATCTCCAATTGGATGATTCCGGAGTGTATCCTCCAGTAATCAAAGTCGGATAATAATTATAATTATCCAGTTCCGTACCGTCTGATTTTACCATTCTAAAACAATATGAAGTAAGATCTGTAGCAAGATTGTCTTCAATTACCCAGTCATACTCAACATCTTCTCCTATAAATACTTTATAGGGATTACCGGTTGAATTATTCTCTTCTTCATAAGTTCCAGCTCTATCGGAAACCGACAAATTAAGATTACCCGATGTCGGCGGATTTCCGGAAAGCGAAACACCGTCAGAAGGAGTTACATTATTATAGCCGCGCCACAAAGCTGTTGTGCTTGATACAGCACCCAAATCAGACCAAGAACTTATAGCGGAGCAAGTGCTCGAACGCTCCCCATACTGAAGTTTGAAATTTGTTGAAGATGCGGAAAGATTTGCGCCAGACACTAAAACAGACATACGAATTCTCAAAACACTTCCATTTACCGGAGGACCATCAAGAGCCGTTATTGATGTATTTTCCCCCAAATCAGAAGCTCCGACAGGCCAAGCATCAGTTGGATCCAAAGTATCATTATTTACATAAAAACGATAATAATTTTGAGCTAGAGTTCTGACTGCCGTAGGCCACTCAACAATTTCCGTTCTGTAAGTTTGGGTTTGTCCAGTGTCACTTATCCAAAGCTCGTATTGACTTGCTGAAACTATCCGAGCCGCCATTATCGGCCTGGGATAAGCTGTCCCCGTTCCGGTAACTCTGTTATTTATAAAAATTGATGCTGTTGAAATATCACTCAAAGTTTTTCCAATGCTTATATTGACAGTCAAAGGTTCCACACCTCCAGACTGAGTTCCATTTGATCTTGTAACAACCATGGGAACCCCATTTGTTTGTGTATTTTCAATAACCCAAGCGACTGATGTGTGAAGACTTGGAGTTGAAACACCGCTTTGAAGCTGAAATGAAACTTCACCAACACCCGAAAGCCAAACCTCATGACCAAACTCATCAAGACCCTGCTCACCCGTACCTGTTCTTTTTTGAACATGCAAAAATGCTCTGCTTAAACTATTTAGTGAATTTATAGCCTCGGTTTCTGTAGAAACATCTTGAGTATAAGTATGTTCTACTCTCTGAATATTCCAATTTGAACCGGTAAATTCAACTGCAGCGAAACTTACAACTGAAGCATCACCCCCGCTTTCTCCTCTTTCAAAAACAGCTTCATTTGTGCTTGCACTCCATTTTGCCGTAGCTAAACTTGTATTATAATCACTCAGACTATTGTCCGGATTTGCCATACCCGTTGTAAAAATAACAAGATCATTTCCATTTACCACTCCTGAAACAGTGCTTGAAGCATACAAAGAAGCTGAGCCAAAGGTAACAGGCTCTTGAGCTCTTACTATTATTTCATTATCTCCTCCCGACGGACCAATATATTCAACTATTTCCCAAGCAACTCTCGTATTATCAGCTGACCCAAAACGAGAAAAAGTAACACTGTTTTTGATATTGCTGGCATCTGAAATATAAACCGTTACATTATCAGCATTTTGATTTCCACCTCCAACATCACGACCCGCTCCGGTATGCTGTGTATTTGTAATCCGAATAAATGCAGAAGTTGAAGCGGTTGGCGCAACATAATCAACTCCGGCAGTTATGGTGGCGCTTAAACCGCTTATAGTTGTAACACCTCTTTGAATATAAAAATCTTTCTGATCTCTTACCGAAACCTCAGGATAAATATTGTAAGAATTTATGGCTGAGCCGGCATTTGTAAGACGAAAACAATAATTTGAACCGTAAGCGGCGTTATCAGTGGCTTCTATAGAATATTCCAGCTCTACAAACTCAGAAGACAGCAAAGTTATGCCCGCAGTTTGAGAAGAAGTGTCTTTTATTGCTGCATTTGGAGTTTTGAAGGTGGTATTCTCATCTGTTGTTCCTCCTGAAGATACCGTAATATTTGTAGTATTATTTCCATCCGTTAAGTTCAAAGAGTCAGACATATCCCAATCACCGCCTGCAGCACCAACATCCGTCCAAGTTCCTATGGCAGAACAGGTGGTTGACTTTTGCCCATATTCAAGCCTGTATTGGTTTGAAGCGCTGGGCCCCAAGCCTTCGTTTGAAACCTCAAGACGAAGACGTAAGGTTGTATTTTTAAAAATATCATTTAAAGCCGTATCCTCCGTTCCTCCTGTAGCCGAAGTTGCCGTTGTTTCAGAACCGTCATCATTTCTCCACTGGTAATGAATTTGAGTTAAAACCGGTCCTTGTAAACTGGTGCTT
>Ga0256830_1002195_pt1 | contig 13107 bp, 4 predicted proteins | sample 128326metaG_FD_190537 | JGI IMG/M metagenome (GOLD analysis project Ga0256830, IMG submission 190537) | Hydrothermal vent microbial communities from Lau Basin, Pacific Ocean - 128-326 | ecosystem: Environmental > Aquatic > Marine > Hydrothermal vents | place: Pacific Ocean: Lau Basin | collected...
TAGCAGACGCAGCAGCGCGGCAGGCGGTAGAAGCGCTCCGCCGCCAGCTCCACTGTATCGTCCGGATGCAGGACGGCATCGGTCAGCCAGTAGTCCATGGCACGCAGGCCGGTGGTGGAAAAATACCCCAGGTAGGTGGCCTGCACGGGGGCCGGCTTGTAGGTCAGGGCCCTGAGGCGGCTGTAATTGGTATGGCCCGCCAGGTCCACCACAATGTCGATGCGGTCCTCGTGAATCTGGCGCGCCAGCGCCTCGTCGCTCATGCCCACGGTGGAGCGCCAGGCGTCGGCCAGGGTCTTCAGGTGCTCCGTATAATCATCGGGCTGGTTCACTTCCGCGTAGCAGAACACCTCGACCTGCTTCCTGTCATGAGCGCGCAGGATGGGCTCCATGAAAAAGCTGATGACATGAAAACAGAAGGCCGGGGAAAGATAGGCGATACGCAATCTCCTCGCGGGATTTCCGCCGCGCCCGTGGCTGTACATGTTTTCCCTGCCCGGACGGCCGTGCATCTCATCCCAGTCGCGATGGGCCCGCAGCAGTTCCCCGGGAGCGCACATGACGTTGTAGCTGAGTATGAACAACAGGTGACTGTGCGCCTCCACGAAATCCGGTTTGAGCCGCAGGGCGTGGCGAAAGTGATTCAGGGCCTGTTCCGGTTCCCCCTGGTTCCTGAGGGATTTCCCCAGCTCGTTGTGCACCACGGCGCGGAAATGCCGCACGTCCCGCTCCACCCGCTCGTTGTCCAGTGCGGGCCTTCTCAGATAGCAAAGGGGATTGTTTACCTCGGGATCCCCCTTCAGGGCCTGTTCGAAAAACACCTGGGCCTCGCGCCAGCGGCGCTGCTGGTAACGGATCCTGCCCGCGTTGAGGCAGACTTCGGGAAAACCCGGCCTCAGGCGCAAGGCCTCAAGGAAGGCACCCAGCGCCTCCTCGTGCTGCTTTAATACGAGTTGCACCCGTCCCAGGTTGAACCATGCCTCAGGGCTTTCGGGAGAACACGAGAGCGCCCTCCGGAAACAGGCATGAGCCTCGCGCCAATCCCTGTGGCGGGCATGGATGAGCCCCAGGGTGATCAGAATGCCGCCCGACTCGCCCTGCTCATCCAGGATTTCCTTGCAATGCCTTGCGGCCTCATGCAGTTGCTCCTGCTCAAGCAATTGTGGAATGGGATCGGGCAGATTCATGGGGAACCAATGCGTATGAAACCCGCATTATACCGCAACACGGCCCCCGCGCGGCGCGCATCCGTGACAGGCGAGGCCCATGTTTGATATAATTTACAGACCGGCAGAACAAGCGCGCACGCGCGATGCCCGCCGGGACTGTCAAGCAGGGCGTCAGGCCGGAACCGCGCCCTTTTCAAACGGTCAAACATTCAGGCCACCATAACAGACACCCCCACGCAAAGCGGTTGATACACACCCGACTGACATGATGCGCGCCATTCCCATCAGCCTGAGACACCACAAATGGGGCCGCTTCCTCGCGCCCCTTGTGATGGCCGTCCTCCTGAGCGGCTGTATTCATGAGCTGGAAAAGGTCAAGGGCAAGGCGCCACCCATTCCCACCAATGTCCAGGTTCTTGGCCTGGATGGCGCCGTCCAGATTATGTGGGACACGCCGCCGGTCAATGTGCCCCACAACCTGTACTGGTCGGTGGATGGCGGCCCCGAGGAAGTCATCGAGAACATCAGCCCACCTTATTTCCACCAGGGTTTGCAGAACGGTTCTCTCTACACCTATCAGCTTACGGCCACCAACAGAGCCGGAGAAAGCCCCCGCACCGCTCCGGTCAGCGCCATGCCCGTGGTCTTCAACTGGCAGGAGAATTGGGCCGTCCCGGTGGACCAGGGCAACAACCCCCAGTGCAACGACGACGGGACCTCGCCACAATGCATTATCATCTCCAATGACAATAACAACTGGTACGCCAGCCGCTTCTTCTCGGGTGCGGATGCCGATGTCACGCTGGGCGAACCCCTGACCTATATCAAGCTCTTCGACAACTTCGACATGCGGTACAACGGGCTCGACTACGCCATGGAAAGCGCCGACGGCCTGAACATGACGGTCGAGCTGATGCGGGAGTCCAGCGTGGAGGCGCGCGGCATCAACATTCCCGTGCGCGCCTACCGGGACCTGTATGTGCGCGCATTCGAGGCAGTCCTGCCCGGCAGCGCGGAATACGCCTACCTCGAAATCCAGCCCGCCAATCTGATCCCGGGCGATGCCTGCAATGGCGTGAAACTGCGCTATGTGTTCGCCAAGGCCATCGACCGCAACACACCCGTCCAGGCGCCCGACAGTACGGTCAAGATCATCGAGCTGGATGACCCAGGGGAATTTTTCCGCCGCAGCCTGATGCCGGACCTGTCATGCGCAGAAGACGAGTATGTCATCGGAGCCATCAGGCTGGGCATCGAGGACCTGCGCAGCGACTTCAACTGGGTGCGCTGGCAGAGTATCGCCATCGTCGGCCCGCCCCTCCCCTGACCCCGGTACCGGCGGCGCGCCGGCCGGCGCCCGCAACAGAGGATAACCATCTGTTTATCCATACATTCTATGGTCATAACCGGAAATGTTTTTATGTTATAATCGAAGATTCGAGCCCAGGACAAAGCGCTGCCAGGGCTTCCCATAACAATAAGCACAACCCAGGAAACCACTGTCGCGGCGATCAATACACATGCGTTTCGATCACTACGTCTCCTCAATCAAGGCGCCCCTGCGCATCGCGGCCCTGCTGCTGGTTGTCCTCCTGCCCCTGCAGGCCCATGGCTTCGTCTTTACGGTCACCAGCACCAATGACGCCGTGGACAGCAGTCCCGACGACGGCCTGTGCGACGACGGGGCCGGCAACTGCACCCTGCGCGCCGCCATCCAGCAAGCCAACGCCTGGCCCGGCCCGGACGCCATACTCCTGCCGGCCGGCACCTATACCCTGACCATCGCCGGGGAAGACAGCGCCGCGGCCTCGGGCGACCTGGATATCAACGATGACCTGACCATCAACGGCGTGGGCGCCCAGGCGACCATCATCGACGGCAACGGGGGCGGCACGGGTGACCGGGTTTTCCAGATTTCCATCGGAGCCACCGTGGTCATGGACGGCATCACCATCCAGGGCGGCCGGGCAGTCAGCAATGGTGGCGGGATCTTCAACGAGGGGACGCTCACCCTCGGCAACTCGGTGGTCCAGAACAACACTTCCAACGGCACGACCCAGGGCGGCGGCGGCATTTTCAATTCCGGCACCCTGACCCTGGCCAACGTGGATATTTCCAACAACACCACCGTGGCCAGTGGCGGCGGCCTCAATGCCACCCAAGGCAGCGTCACGATCAACAACAGCCGCATCGTGGGCAACACGGCGACCCGCAACGGTGGCGGGCTCTTCATCAACGGCGGTGTCGCCTTCACCGTGACGGGCTCAACCATCAGCAACAACAGCAGTCCCGGCGATCAGGGCCAGGAAGGCCTGGGCGGCGGCATTTTCAACTTCGGCAACCTCACCCTGGACAAAAGCACCGTCGACGGCAACTCGGCCCAGGGCGGTGGCGGCCTCTACAACGAGGGCACCCAGTCGCCCACCAGTCCCGTCGCCTCCACCCTCGTCGTCACCAACAGCACCCTGAGCAACAATACCGCCACGGCATTCGACGGCGGCGGCGCCTTTATCAGCAATCAGGCCACCTTCACCCACGCGACCGTCACCAATAACACGGCGGCCATCGCCGGCGGCGGCATCGCCGTCGATACTTCGGGCAACCCCGACAACCAGGGTTCTCTCACCCTGGCGAACAGCATCATCGCCAATCAGGCCGTTGGAAGCGACTGCTCCGGCAGCGCCAATATCACCTCCAGCGGCTCCAACCTGGACAGCGACAACAGTTGCGCCCTGACCGCGGGCGGGGATCAGCCATCCACGAACCCGCTGCTCTCCCCCCTGGGCGCCAACGGCGGCGCCACCGCGACCCATGCCCTGCAGGCCGGAAGCCCCGCCATCGGCGCGGTGGCCAGCGGCTGCGAGGCCACCGACCAGCGCGGCGTGGCGCGGCCCGGCGGCAACTGCGCCTCGGGAAGCTATGAACGAACCGCCTCGGAAGGCACGTGGGCGGATCTCGGCATCGTGGTCGAGGACACACCGGATCCCGTCATCAAGTCGGGCATTCTCACCTATACCATTCTGGTGAGCAACAAGGGCCCCAACAGCGCAACCAATGTCACCCTCAGTGACACTCTCGCCACGCCGGGGCTCGATGGCCTCAACTTGGGCACCCTGGCGCCGGGCGCCACGGTCACCCGGACCGCCAGTCCCACTGTTCCCGCCACGCCCGGCGTCCTGACCGATACCATCAGCGTGACGGCGGACCAGGCGGATCTCAACACCGGCAACAACAGCGCCTCGGTCACCACCCTCGTCAGCAGCAGCAGCGACCTCGCTCTGGCCGTCACCGCGGAAGTGAATGTCAACAACACCCTGTCGCCCCTCAGCCCCGGCGATACGGTCATTGCCGGCTTTCCCGTCACCTATACCGTCACCATCACCAACAGCGGCGACACCGCCAATGACGTGCGCCTGGTGAATACCTTTCCCGCCAATGCGCTACTGGGAACGATCACGCCGCCTGGGGGGACCTCCTGCAGCGTAACCGCCGCCGGAACTTTCGTCTGTGACCTCGGCAACCTGGCCAATGGCGCCAGCGAGGTTCTGACCTTCGTGCTGACGCCCCAGGCGACCGGCAGCCTGGACAACATCACTCTGCTCAATTTCTCCGGCGTGGACGCGACCCCCGCGCGCGGCGTGTTTCCCCTGACCGTCATCACCCAGGCGGATCTCGCCGTCACCCTGACGGGCTCGCCCGCCCAAGTCGACGAAGGCGCCGATCTGTCCTTCATCGCCCGCGTCAGCAATGGCGGGCCTTCGCCGGCCAGCAATATCATTCTCACCATCAACCCCGATGCGAACACCACCCTGAAGAGCATCAATACCCAGCCCGGCTGGAGCTGCAGCGGCACCATCTCCATCGTCTGCACCCTGGACAGCCTGGCCGCCGGCGCCGAGTTGACAGTGACTGTCTTTACCACGCCCAATACAGGCTCCGCGGGCACGACCCTGAATACCACCGCCAGCGTCACCGGCGACGACACGGATCCCGACACGGGCAACAACGACGCCTCCGTGACCACCAGCGTCAACAGCAACCCGGTGGAAAGCGCCGACCTGGTGGTCAGCATGAATGACAATCCTGACCCGGTCACCATCGGCAATCGCCTGCGCTACACGGTGACCGTCAACAACAACGGCCCCGATCCGGCAACCGATGTGATTGTCACCGACAGCCTGCCCTCCTCGGTTACCTATCTCGGCGGAAGCGCCGGCTGCACCCTCTCCGCGTCCGGCGACTCGGTCGTCTGCGAACTGGGCACCATCATCACCGGCACCAGCGCAAGCGTGGACATCGATGTGCAGCCCAATGCCCTGGGCACCATCATCAACACGGTGGTGGCAACCAGCGGCAACGATCCCGACACGTCCAACAACACGGCCAGCATCGAAACCACCGTGGAGAACAAAAGCGGCGGGGTCAATGACAAGACCAGCGGCCTCTCCAAGGGCAGCGGCCCCTGTTTCATCGCCACGGCCGCCTACGGCAGCTACCTCGATCCCCATGTCATGGCTCTGCGCCGCTTCCGCGATCGCTACCTGCTCACCAATACCCCCGGGCGGGCCCTGGTCGCCTTCTATTACCGTCATTCTCCGCCTGTCGCCGATGCCATCCGGCGGAACGAAACACTGCGCACTTTGACGCGCTGGGCCTTGACTCCCGTGGTCTACGCGGTCGAATATCCCCTGGGCGGCGCCGCCGTGCTGTTTCTGATCGCGGGCTTGAGCTTCCAGCGCGGAAGGCGGAGCAGCGGCGCTTGAGCGGATGCGACTGGGAAGCGGACTACGCGGCCGTCGATCATCTTTTTGGCACGCAGCCCAGCGCCCTGCTCCTGTCCTGCCAGCCTCTCCTGCGCGCGGGACAGCGCGCCCTGGCCGTGGGCGATGGAGAGGGCCGCAACGGCGTGTGGCTGGCGGAGCAGGGATTGGACGTCCTCTCCATCGACCTCTCGCCCACCGCCCTGAAACGGGCCCGTGAACTGGCCGCCCGGCGCAACACCCGCATCCGTACCCTGCATGCGGACATCCGCCACTGGCCATGGCCGGTGGAAGCCTTCGATCTGGTCACCCTGATATTCGTGCACTTCCCCGCCGTCCAGCGCCGCCCGTTGCACCGCAACATGGAAGCAGCCCTGAAGCCGGGCGGACTGCTGATCATCGAGGCCTTTCATGTGGAACAACTGCGGTATGGCACGGGCGGGCCGAAAGATCCCGCCATGCTCTATCATGAGCGCATCGTGGAGAAAGATTTCTCGGGTCTGGAAATCCTGGAAAACAGAAAGGCAATGACCGGGGTGGTCAAGGCTGGCCAGCCCCCGGGCGAAGGCATGACCCTGCGCTTCGTCGCGCGCCGCCCCGCCTCCTGGTGAGAAAGGCGGGCTGCCTCACAGGGGGCGCCTGGATCCCCGCCGGCGCGCGGCCGCCGCCAGACCCCACGACAGCAGCAAGACCACGCCCAAGGCGCTCAGCACGCCGCCACCACCTCCCCCACCGCCAGCGGCTCCTCCGGCGCCACCGCCGACCTGGCCCGGCGCGCCCAGCGCCAGGCGGGTGGCCGGATCGCCTATGAGGACAAAGACGTCCAGGTTCTCCACATTGGCCCTGCCTTCCGACACGGCCTGCACCTTGGCGCGCGTGGTGGCCTCTCCGAGGCGCCTCACGCCCTGGTCGATAATGAGGGCAAAGAGATTCTCGCCTATCCATTTCTGCTCAGAGGGATAGGCCAGCGAGGCGGGGCTCCACATGGCGATGGCGCCACCGCCAGCGGGATGGAACAGCAAGGCCTCGGACAGCGGGATATCGAAAAATTGCGCAACCCCGGGATTACCGGGCAGGGAAAAAGACCGCCCCTCACTGGGTTGGGCGAAGAGACCATTGAGGCAGTTGAAGGCCACGAAAAAAGGCAAGGCGCGGTCATTGGTAAGGGTATTGACGGCCTCGGCGGAATTCAGCACCTCGAACCCGGCGCTGGCGATCCATCCATTGACGCCACCATGGCCAAAATAGCTGGCCATGACCACGCCCTCGCCGTTGACGAAGCCCCTGAAGTCGCCCTTGGCGAGGACTTTCTCGTTGAGCGCATAGTCGCTCAGACTGACGTGCAGGGGCCGGTACCCGGCGGGCATGATGTAGTTCGCGATCCACTCGTCAGAGCGTTGGGCGAAGCGCGGCTCATGATCGCCCGAGGTCATCAGAAAGCGGGTCTGCCAGGTGGCGGGGGTGCCGGTCTCGTAGGCGATGATTTTATCAACCACCAGGCGGATGTCATCGCGGCTCTTGGCGGGAATGCGCCCGACATACATCACGGGCAGGTTGTCCGCTCCCACTGTCACGAACCAGTTGTCGCTGGGCGTCTCGCCGAAGTCGTCCGCCTCGGCCGCATAGGTAGGCACGAACTGGCTGCGGACAAGCTGCTCGGTGCCATAGTAGTCCTTGTAGTCCAGGCTCGCATCGCCGATCAGCGCCACATAGCGCGGCGCGGGGCTCCAGTTGGCGTAGGCATGGCGCAGAAATTCCTTGATGGCCACGGGCGTGAACAGCCCCGTGGAAAAGATATCGTAAATCTCCTGGGTGGTCACCACCGCCACCTGGAAACCCTCGTCGCGCCGATGCTGCGCGAGGCGGTCGATTTCATCTCCCAGCAGGTCCTCGTGGGTGATGATGACATAGTCGGCGCCCGCCCCAGGGGACCTGAGCGCCGGGAGCCGGGACTGGAAGGTGATGCCGCTGGTAATGGGAGTGAGGACCGTTGCCCCCACCACCAGATAGCGCCGCGTCACACCCGCCGGGAAATAATCGGAAAAACTCACCACACCGCCGCCATCGGCCTGCATCACGACCCGTCTCACCCGAGCGGGGTCCGTGATGTCATGGATCTGCACAGTACTGTCCGGCGTGAGGTTGGAGACGGCGAAGTTCACCGGACCATCCCCCTGAAAGCTGAACATCAGGCGCTCATTCTCAGCCACGAAGGAACGGTCGTAGTCGATTTCGATCCAGTTCACGTAAGCGCTGTCGCTGTTCACCCCGGGCAGGCCGCCCTGGGCAAGCACAATGTTGTTGTCACCCTCCACCAGCAGGCGGGAATCGAACACGAATTCCCCGACCACGTCGGTGGCGCCATCCCACAGGACGTCGCCGATAAAATTGCCATTGAGAATAACGCGCGTGCGGTGATCGGGATCGTTGGCCGGATCCTCCGTCCTGCCGTGCAGCGCCACGCGGATGACGGCCGGTGATGTGTCCATGACGTTGTTCAGATTGACGGTGAAGGTGCGTGAGTCGCCGAGGGAGAGCCGCTCGCCCCAGAACCAGTGGTCCTTGCCGGCCCCGTTGGGCATGGCCTGCCACCAGGTCCAGTTCTGCTCGAAGTGGAGGGAGGCGCGGTAAGTGGTTTCGGCTACCCCTCCCGGCGTGGGCGCCGCCTGCCAGTCCTGCACGCGCTCTCCAGGCGTGCTGTCCGTATCCAGCCAGTAGATATTGGTTTCGGTGTATTTGTACTCGGGATCGCCCGCGCTGACGGGCACGCCATAGAACTCGATCCGCTCGCCACTTTCAAAAAGGCCGTTGTCATTGGCATCCATGACCGTCATGGCGATCTCGACCCCCCGGTTGTAGAGATGCAACTGCTCCACCGCCACGGACTGGGTCAGGCCGAGATCGGCGTACGCCACGGTGTGAATGCCGGCCTGGGTCACGGGCAGGCGCGCGGGCAGGGCCCAGGCCGCGGCGGACAAGCCGCCCAGCAGGCACAGAAACAACGCTGATTTCAGGCATCTTCTCAAGGTCATAAGTTCACCACGCCGGAGAGGGGCGCATTCAGGTGCCGCGCGGAATCACGAATCAGTCAGGCGGCGATATCGGAATGCCCGGAATCCAGGCGGCCGGGCTCCTGGCGGTTGGCGGCCGCGGGGGCTCGGCGCGGCTGCGCATTCGCGCTGGCGCCCCACTCCCTGACTTCCAGGCGGTAGTCATAGGCCTTGCCGGCCTGCGCCGTGTTGTCGCTGAAGCGGTACATATAACGCCCGCCGTCATCCTGGCCATAGTTGGGCACGAAGTTGACCACCGGTATATAACGGTCCTGGCCGCGTTCCGAGCGATAGAGCGCGAAGCCACGCGCGCGCAGGTCGGACACCTGCCAGGTGACCACCTGCCGGCCGTCTTCCTCCGCCGTCCGCAGCGACGTGAGTTTCAGACTCCCGCCCTCGCGGTCAGCAAGCCGGTCGACCTGGATAACGTTCCCCCCGGCATCCACGATGGACACGGAGAAGGCATTGGAGGGGCGCTCGTCCACCGGGCGGGGCCTGGCGTAATGGTGTCCGCCGCGCGGCGCGCCGGCCGCCATTCCATCATACAGGGTCGCAGGCGCGCCCTGATGGCGGACCCGGAAGCGGCTCTTGCCGACCGCTGCCGCCTGGCGGGACGGCGCCGCGCCGGAAGCGGCATTCGCTTGCCCGGAATCAAGGGTGGCGTGTCCACCATCGGCACCGCCTGCCGTGCTCATTTCATCATCCCGTTCAGGCACCGGAGCGGCCAGCAGGACATTGCCGCCCGTCACCGGCCTGAATGCAGCCGCCTTGCCGGCGGGAGCGCCGCGCCACGCGGCGCCGGGCCGTCCGCCCTTTGCCCCGGTGGCGGCAACCTGAGTCTCTCCGTCCACGGCACCGCCGGGGGCCTTCGCCAGCACGTCGTAACTGGTTTTCATGCCACGGCTGTCGATATCCTGCAGGCGGTAGTAATAGTCACGCTCAGGCTGAACGTTGAAGTCCGTGAAGGTGTAGGTCATGGTCAGTCCGGGACCGCCCCTCGCCGGGATCACGTCGGGCGTGACGGGGGCAAAGGGACCATCGGGCGACTCGCCGCGCAACAGGATGAAGCCCTCATTGTTGGTTTCCGAGGATGTCACCCAGCTCAGCTCCACCCGGTCCGCCCTGTGAATGGCGGTGAATTCCCGCAAGGTAACGGCGGTGGAAGATTCCTGGGCCACGGCAAAAGGCGACAGGCTGGTGGTAATGCCGCACACCGTATTGGTGTCCGCGTCCAGGGTCGAGGCAAGGCTTTCCCAGCCAATGGCCGTCGTGTTCCAGTGGAGCAGGACCAGGGATCTCTCCGAGGTGAACTGGGTTTCATCATAGGGTACACAGACCTCCACGTTGCCGGTAAAGGTCGCCGTGGTACTGATGTTGAGGAACTGAGTCTGGGTGCCGAAGCTGAAGCCGGGCGGCGGCGCCGGCACGGTGCTGATCACCGACGCCGTGGAGCTGCCCGAGGCGGTGACGTTGTCAAAGGTCATCCTGACGCCCAGCCCCGGCGTCACCTGTACATTGGTCCCCACCTGGGTGAAACTGTCGGCGATATTGACGACGATGCTCACCACGCCCTGGGACGAGGCGCCATTGCCATCGCTCACCGTGTAGGTGAAGGTATCCGTGCCGTTGAACAGGGGAGGCGGCGTGTAGGTGAAGGTGCCATCGCCGTTATTCACCACCGTTCCGCCATTGGCGGAAGTGGTGTCCGCACCGGTGATGGTCAGTGTATCGCCATCGACATCGATGTCGTTGTTCAGCACGTTGCCCGTGGTCACCGGCACGTCGCGGTCGGTGACGGCGCCATCGGCGACCGCCGTGGGTGGATCGTTGCTGGGTGTCACGGTGATGGCCACGGTGCCCTGGTCGCTGCCGCCGTTGCCGTCACTGACGATATAATCGAACCAGTCCGTCCCGAAGAAGTCGGGGCGCGGGGTGAAAGTGAAGGTGCCATCGCCATTGTCGATCACCGTGGCCCCGAACACCGAATTCGTCACGCCTGTAACCGTCAGGGGGTCGCCTTCCACGTCCGTGTCGTTGAGCAGCACGTTGCCCGTGGTCACCGTGCCGTCCTCGGGCACCGTTGCCGTGTCATCGACCGCCACCGGCGCATCGTTCACCGGTGTCACGGTAATGGTGACGGTGCCGGGCGCGGAATCGAACACCCCGTCGTTCACGGTGAAGGTGAAGCTGTCCGTGCCGTTGAAATCCAGGTTGGGCGTATAGGTCACATTGGGCGCCGTGCCCGTCAGAACGCCGTTGAGCGGTTGCGAGGCAATACTGTAGGTCACCGGCAGCCCCTCTGGATCACTGCCCGTCAGGGTGATGGCCAGGGGCGCTTCCTCGGCGGTGGTCACGCTCTGGGGATCGGCCACGGGCGGATTGTCCGCGGCGATGACGGTGATGGTGACCGTCCCCACGGCGGTGCCGCCGTTGCCATCGCTCACCGTGTAGGTGAAGGTGTCCGTTCCGCTGAATGCCGTGGCCGGCGTATAGGTGAAGGTGCCGTTGCCATTGTTCACCACGGTGCCGCCATTGGCCGAGAGCGTATCGGCACTGGCCACGCTGAGCACGTCGCCGTCGATGTCCGTGTCATTGAGCAGCACGTCGCCTGTCGTTACCGCCAGGTTCTCATCGGTGGTGGCCGTATCGTCCACCGCCACCGGCGGGTCGTTGGCGCCGCTGATGGTGACCGTGAGGGTAGATGTTGCCGTATCACCATCGGTGTCCCCGATGATATAGGAAAAGACATCGTTCAGCGTCTGGCCCACGGCCAGGGCCTGCACGGTGGGGTTGGCGTTGTCGATCTGATAGGTGAAAGTGCCATCGCTGGCCCAGCTCAAGGTGCCATAGAGGCCGGCAACCGTACCCGTGGTATCTCCGCCCACGTCGATAACGGTAAGGCTGGTCAGGAGATCTTCAAGATCACTGTCATTTGCCCGCATGTCGCCCGATACCGTATCGGGCAGCGCGTCCTCGGTAATGGACACGGCATCAGGATTCGCCACGGGCGGCGTGTTGACCACTATAGCCACGCTGCCACTGTCGTTCAGGCTGTTCGGATCGCTCTCCGTGGCCGCCGCCGTGGCCGTGTTGGTGATGGTCGTGCCCGCGGTGGCCGGGTTCACGGAGGCCGTGATGTTCAGGGTGGCGGAAGCCGCATTGAGGAGATTGCCCACCGTCCAGGCGCCGGTGACACTGTCGTAGGCCCCGCCGCTGTCATCGGATACATAGGAGACACCGGCCGGCAGCAGGTCAGTGACCACCACGCCGGTGGCGTCATTGGGACCGCTGTTGTCCACTGTGATGGTATAGATGATGATGCCGTTCTCGGCAGGACTGCTGTTGTCCACTGTCTTGACAATGCCCAGGTCGGCCGCGACCCCGACAGTGATATCGACCGTGCCCACATCGTTCAGCGCATTGGGATCACCCTCGGTGGCGGATGCCGTGGCTGTGTTGGTGATCAACATGCCCGTCGTGCCGCTGTCCACTGTGGCCGTGATGTTCAGCGTCGCGCTCGCGCCATTGGCCAGCGTGCCCACGATCCAGTCTCCCGTGACACCGTTGTAGGCGCCCGCGCTGGGCACATCCGAGACATAGCTCACGCCCGTGGGCAACTGGTCCGTCACCATGACGTTGGTGGCGTCGTCGGGGCCGTTATTGGTGATGGAAACCGTGTAAACGATGGTGCCGCCCTCGATAGGCGCCGTATTGTCCACCGTCTTGGTCAGGGCCAGATCCGCCGCCAGAACCGTCAGCGCCGCGCTGGCCGTGTCATTGGCGGACGCCGGGTCCGTGTCCGCCGTGCTCGCCGTCGCCGTGTTGGTGATCGTCGTGCCCGCCGTCCCCGCGTCCACCGTCGCCGTGATGTTCAGCGTCGCGCTCGCGCCATTGGCCAGCGTGCCGATGGTCCACGTTCCCGTGCCACTGTTGTAGGCGCCGCCTCCATCATCGGAAACATAGGTCACACCCGCCGGCAGCGAATCCGCCACGCTCACCGTCGTCGCCGTATTGGGACCGTTGTTGGTCACCGTCAGCGTATAAACAATGCTGTCGCCCTCGTTGGGACTGGCATTGTCCACCACCTTGGCCATCGCCAGATCCGCCGTGGCACCCACGGAGATGCTT
>Ga0256830_1002196_pt1 | contig 13103 bp, 5 predicted proteins | sample 128326metaG_FD_190537 | JGI IMG/M metagenome (GOLD analysis project Ga0256830, IMG submission 190537) | Hydrothermal vent microbial communities from Lau Basin, Pacific Ocean - 128-326 | ecosystem: Environmental > Aquatic > Marine > Hydrothermal vents | place: Pacific Ocean: Lau Basin | collected...
TATTTTGAGCTCATCAAACTCTAACATTTTGCCTAACATCTTAACACCTGTTGTAAGAATAAAAGCAACAGGGTTGCTGGCGAATTCCACCAGAACGTGAACATTTCTTTTCGAACCATTTCGAATGGGGTCTGTCATCCCGCTAACGGGCGCTTTGTAAAAAAAGTTTTAGAGAGGAAGGGACACTGCAGAGGCTCGCTGAGCTGGTGGGACTGAGAGTACCTAAATAAAATTCATGTTATTGTTAAAATTTTCCAATATAAAGATGAAAAAATATTTTATTATTTTATTATATCTCGCACTTGTCAGCGATGTTGACGGGCAGGTGGTTCAGGTAAATCAAACTGCCGGCTGTGTTCCTGCAAATTTGAGCTTTTCCTCTCTGGAAAATGCTATAACCGGCTCAAACCCCGGTGCTACAATTTTTGTTTGCCCGGGTACTTACAGTATAGCCTCCATAAATATTAATAAGCCGCTAAAAATTTACGGATACCGGCAGGGGGCCTCTGTATTAAATTTGTCTTATTTAGGAAAATATATATCTATAACCTCTGACAACGTAGAGATAGAAAATCTCACAATAATAACCTCATTTCCTGTTAATAGTATGGCTTTTCTGATTAGGGGCAGTAACATCTATATAAGGAACGTAACAATTAATGAGCACTTTCAGCGCGCCTTCTTAATTGAAGATTCAAAAAACGTAACCCTCGCGGGATTATACGTCTATGAAACTGAAGTAGCAGCTGTTGATATCCGCAATTCCTATGGTATAAAAGTAGAAAATTCGACCTTAATACAAAAAAGCACCACTTCGGACCTTTACAATGAAAAATATATTTCACTTTACAATGTCTCCTCCTCCGTTATAAGGAACAACAATATTTTTAGTATTGTAACAGACAGAAAGGACAAGTACGACTCGGCACATGCCATCTACATAAATGGTTCCTCCACTGGCAATATCTTCACAGGAAATTTTATAAGGAGAGTTTCCTATTGCGTATTTTTCGATGATGCTTCCTCCGGCAACCTATTCTACAACAACTACTTCGACTGCGGCACCCCGCCATGCAGAGACAACCTCGGCGGCTACAACCAATACAACACCTCAAAAACTCCTGGCACAAACATCGTCGGTGGAAGTTACATTCATGGAAACTACTGGGGAGGTATGCTGCCATATGATGGTTTCGACAAAAATAGCGATGGTATCGGTGACGAACCACTGCCTTACAACGCCACAAAGCCGCAGGAGGGAGTTACCTACATACAAAATGGCGGTGACTGGGGCCCTCTAATAAAACAGCGCGAGACTTCTCCTCCCGTCATATTCTCCATAAACCTGAAGCCAAACCATGAACTGCGTGCGTGCACACTGCTCAATGTCTCTGCAACCTCCTACAACCAGACAATAGCTGGATGTACACTGCACATCAACAACCAGACACTGAGTATGAACCTGTCCCAGGGAAGCTATATATCCCACTGCACCTACCGTCTGTGTCCCGCAGAATTTTCCGAGGGCTACGCCTCTTACTACGTTGAAGTTAAGGACTCGAGCAACAATACCGGAACCTCAGAGCACAGAGGCCTCTATATCAACCGGGTCCCGACAGTAATTAACGTAACCTCTCCTGCCAACAATGCCTTCTACAATACCACAACTATAGCTTTGAATGTGACCTCTGATAATACCATAACCCTCTGGATGTACAACCTGAACGGCTCTGGCAACGTTACTTTTAATCCAAACACTACAATAAATGCGCAGGAGGGGAGCAACACCCTGGAGGTTTATGCTCTCGACAGCGGTGGCTTCTGGATTTACTCTGCTGTTAATTTTACAGTCGACACCACACCACCTGTAATACTTGTAACTTCACCTGCAAACGGTAGCCTGTATTTAACAAAGAACATTACTATCAATGCCACTGCCAGTGAAAACGTGAGCTGGCACATGTGGATCAACGGCAAAGTTACGCAGAACCCAGTGTTTCCGCTCAATATAAATGTTGAAGACGGTTTAAACCGTGTGATTCTCCACGCAACCGACGCTGCCGGAAACGTGGACTCCTTAGAGGTGCAATTCACTGTGGACACCTCCCCACCATATGCTGTTCCCTCTGCAGAATATCTAAGAGTTGATGTGAACTCCGTGTACAACCTAACATGGACACTTTTCGACAATGTCGGAGGTGGCTACTACAGGGTGCTCAGGAACGGTAGCATTATTGAAGCGTGGCGTCCGTGGAGCAATGCCAGCACTGTCACCGTGCCGGTGGACACTTCCGTGCTTGGCAGCTATAACTACAGTTTACAGTTCAACGATTCTTCAGGCTGGATGAACATCACCAAGGTAAAAGTTGAAGTTGTTGACCCGAACCCTCCAAATGTAACAATTATTTCGCCGAGAAATAATACTTACTACAGAAGCAGAACAATTACTGTAAATGCAACCTCTGACAGGGTGGTGCACACCTGGTGGTATAGTATAAATGCCAGTGCAAACAAAAGCTTCACAAAAAATATGAGCAGTGCAGTATATGAAAACATCGTCGTCGCTGCCGACGGATACCATCTTCTGGAAATATGGGCGAACTCCACCGCAGGCAATCTGAGTCGTGCTGTAGTCTACTTCTATGTTGACACCACAGTGCCCGTGATAAATATAACTTCTCCATCCAACATCACATATCCTTCATTCAGAATCCCCCTCAGGGTCACTGCCGATGAGAAAATTTTCAGCTGGAATTACAGCCTCAATGGCGGGTTCAATGTCACCTTCAATCCGAACACCACAATAGATGCCCAGGAAGGCAATAACCACCTCATGGTATATGCTCTGGACAGGGCAGGAAACCTCGGCCATGGGGAAGTTTACTTCAGCGTAGATACCACACCTCCGGGGCCGGTTGGCAATTTAACAGCCACTCCGGGAGTGAGGAGTATTCTTCTCAACTGGACAAATCCCCCTGATGGAGACTTCGCGGGTGTTGAAGTTTGGATTAACGGCAGGCTGAATGTGAGCCTCAACTCTACTTTTACCTCCTTTAATGTTGAAGATCTCGCTCCCGCAACCACCTACACCATCTCCCTTCGCACCTTGGATACCATCGGAAACACGGGCAACTGGAGTAATATAACTGTTAAAACCCTTACTGAACAAAAGATTTCCCCTACTCCAGCTGGAGGGGGTGGGACAAATAAACAAAAAACTGTGAAAATTATAAAACTGGCAGAAAAAGGCAAATACGTTATTATTACAGTTGGAGAGAGGAATATAGATGAAATCGCATTAAAACCATCCACAACCTTATATTATGCCGAAATGTATGTAGAATTTTTTGAGAGACCGCCCCAGTATATTAAAAAGCTACCGGTAGATAAGGCATATATAATATTCAAATTGGATTTAAGTACGAAATCTGTCGAAAACCTCAAAATAAGATTTAGGGTCAAAAAAGACTGGCTGAAATTAAACGACATAAACCCAGAAAGAATGAAACTTCTGCAATACCGTATCGATAAATGGGTAGAAATCCCCGCGAAAAAGGCCGGTGAAGATGGTACGTACTATATTTATGAGGCGGAAGTGGAATCTTCTGGCTATTTTGCAGTTAATGGTGAAAGAGGTCATGGTGAGAAAGATTCAAAGAGTATCAAGAGAGATATGCAGATATTCGGAAGCTTTACTTCAGGTCCCGCATACAGGGAAGAAAATCCGGAAGAAAATGACAACAGTCCTGAAGTAAGAGATAAATCAGATAGATCATCAGAGGATATAAATAGTAAAACTGTCCCCAAGCATGAGTCAAAAACTTTAATGAAAGAAAAGGGAATCTGTGGACCAAGTTTTATTGCTCTTCTGTCTCTCATACCTGTACTGCTCCGAAAATTGATAAAAATTGAAAGCGAGGTGGTTGAATGAGAACATGTCTGCCTATGCTTATTATAATTTTCATAATATTACCCAATACAGCATCTTCAACAACCGTCTGTCCTTCAGGCTGCGACTATTCAAAACTTTCAAAAGCGGTGGCCTCGTCCCGGAACGGTGACATAATAACTGTAAAATCCGGCACCTATGCTGACAATGTGGTTGTGAATAAAAGCATCACCATAGTAGGCGAAGATGATGTGCTCGTGTTGCCTGAGACAGGCAGACTTCCGGTATTTTATATAATATCAACAGACAATGTCTCGATAAGTAATTTTAAGATATATGGCAAAAGTATAGTGTGTTTAGAAATTGAAAATTCCAGAAACGTTGCAATTTCTGATATTTATCTTGACAGATGTCTGTATGGTATAAAGATTACTGATTCATCTGCGGTATCAATTAAAAATTTGGACATGGATTTACCATCTTTTGGAGTTGACATAAAAAACTCTTCCTATGTTGGCATAGATGGCACTACAATTAAATCCCCATCTACTTCCGGAGTTACTTTCGCCGACTCCTCAACCAGCGTTTTTAACAGAGTAACATTAGTGCTTCAAGGCAGCGCAAATGGTTTTTATCTGTTAAACTCTCACAACAGCACCCTTTCCCATCTCAGCATAATGGGGGGAGACACAGGTGTTGTCATGGACAGCTCCAGCAGCAATGTAATAAAGGCATCAGAGATATACGAGTCGAATGAGGGGATTGGAATTTTAAATTCTAATAGTAACAGGATCACAGAAAACGTCATTTCCTCCAACCGCGTGGGCATTTATCTCAGTGGCTCAAGTGGAAACACCATATACAGGAATGACTTTATCTCAAATAATGCCCAGACCATTGCTGATGAAAGCCCCAACTACTGGAATACAAGCACAGGGAACTTCTGGAGTGACTATAGAGGGGAAGATAGCAACGGAGATGGTGCCGGTGACATTCCATATATCATAAACTCCATGAATATTGACTTTCTGCCGGCAATGAAAGCATTTTCCATCTCTGCACAGGCGTCGCCACCTCCTGCAGGAGGAGGCGGCAGATTAAAGAAGGACCCTTTGAGCGAGAAGCACACGGAACTTACTCCTGACCTCATGGTAGAAATCCTGAGCTACTTTAATGTGAGGGGACGGGTGTATGAACTCACACCTGCAGGGGGTGCAGCCTTTCTTGCCCTCCCGCAAAATCAGATGTTCCCTGCCACTGGCATAGAGAAAATTGACACAAAGCTGGGTAGATACGCCGGAGACTACGGCAACATATACACATTGATTGCTGATATGGTAGATGATGCCTTTACCTTTTCTGCCAATGTGGTCATAGCAAGGGGTGATATAGGAGCGGATGCCTACGCAGCAATAGCCTATGCAAGGGCAGGTGGCATGCCACTCCTGCTTGTGAAGCCTGAAGCTGTGCCTGAGGAAGTAAAACAGGTAATAAAGAAGCTTGGGGTAAAGAGAATTATAATAATCGGTGGGCCTGAAGCTGTTTCACCGGAAGTTGAAAGAGAGCTGAGCACTCTCGCACAGACTACCAGGATATACGGTGAAACCAGGATTGAAACTTCAATAAGAGTAGCGCAGGCAATAGAAGGTGTCACCGGAAAAACTGGAATTGTAGTAATCCTGGAGGGATGGAACCTCAAGCCGGAAGGTGCTATTGTTGCATCACTTTACGAGGCACCTATACTCTACGTGAGAGGTGACCATCTGCCAGAATCTATAGAGATCTACCTGAGAGAGCTGTTAGCAGATGGAGATGTCAGGGTGGTGTATGCAGGCGTCTCAGCCCAGGTGAAAAAAAGAATAACTGAACTCTCCGCGAGATAATAACAGGAGGATTTCTACAACGTGTTGATGCTGAAGGATATACTCCAGTTAAAGCTGTAGCCATCGTTGTAGCAGTTGGCATCAGAGTTCCCGGTAAATCCGGGATACCAGCCTGTGCAGTTGGTAGATGATGCAGTAATGTTGAGATGCTGAGAGGGTTCAATAATTGTAACATTTGCGGCGTGGGTATGGCAGGACACACACGCCTCGTTGGCACCCTGCAAAAGATCGCTGGTATCAACGCCAGAAGCGTTCTTTGTCCTGTAGTACAGTGGTCTGTGGGCCTCAATTTTTGAGCTGTTGAACTCTGCATTTATGTCCGCTCCTGCTGTTATATAAGTATTGTTTGTGTGACACCACAGGCACTCAACCAGAGCAGCCCCATGAAACTGGATACCCTTGTAATACTCTTCCCCTGTGAGTGTATAAACCTCGCTCCACTTAACCCTGCCCAGAAATGGATCTGTGGTACCTATATGGCAGTCTATGCATGCAAGATTTATTGACCTGTGAGGCTGATTGATATCACTGTTGTATTCTGACACTATGTCTGGATGACATTTACCGCAATTAACGCTGCTACCATTCACAAACTGGTGCTGTCCTGTAAACTTCGCTACCGCCTGGGGCATAATCATAACGATTACCACAGCCAGCCCAAGCGCCAGGATGGTTAACCTCATCTTCCTTTTCTCCTCGTCATCCTTTTATGTAATGCCGTGAATGAATGCATCCATCCCATCATTTATACTGCCTCCAAAGTGGCATGCTGCACATTTGTCGTCAGTGTAGGGTGCGGTCAGCGTAGAGTGGTTCCCGACCCCCGGTGCAACAACAGGAGGCTTCTTGGCGTAGAATCTTGCAAAGTAGTAGTTAACCACCAGATTGTAGTCCACGTCCCCTGCAATATGGCATGAGGCGCACCAGGTGGTCGTTCCAGAGCCTATGGTAGCATTGATTCTATTCGGATAATCTCCACTCCTGATACCTGCCAGCCGTACTGCATAGCCAAGAGGCAGATTTTCGCTGTGGTCTGAGGTGTGGCAGAAGATGCACGCAGCATAATCATTGCTCCAGTAGGATGTCATGTTATCAGACGACACACCATCTCCGTGCCCTGACCAGGGTACCTTGACCACACCGGTGTAGCCGTAGCTGCCCATCAGAGTATCCAGGGTGCTGTTCACGTGACAGGTGTAACACTTTGCATAGGTATTCTGCTGTCTGGCAAGTTTTGCTGGTACGTAGCTGCCACTTTCTGTTAGATAGGTAACGTTATGGACCCTGCTGCCGGTACCGGCATGGCAGAGTCTGCAGCTCATTCCACTAACGTGGCTTCTCCCACCAGTCACTGGAATGTGACATGTACGGCATTCTGAATCAAAGCTTGTAAAGCTGGGTATGGTTAGGCTCTGCGCATGCAGATTATTTATGCTGTTGTGGCACTTGAAGCAGGGTGCGTAGTATCGTCTTGACCTTGAACTGTGGTCTGGCATTATAGTTCTATTGAGGTTGGTGAAAAACGTGTTGTAGGCACTGCTGCTGGTGCCTCCCTTCTGCTGCTGGTGGCAATAGCCGCAGTAACTCTCATCCCTCCTGGCCTGCAGATCGCTACGGACCTTCACGTAGTGAGAGGCATAGCTCTTATTACTATCCACCGCCGTATAGTGGGATGGCCTCTCAAAATCAAGGTTGCTGACCTGATTTTCATCAAGGCTGTGGCAGTCCCAGCACTCGGCTCCGCTCACCTTGACATCTTCCCCATTCCTGTAGTGCTCCCTGACAAGTGGCGCACCAAACAGCCCTGTGGTGTGGCACTCCTCACACAGCTTGGGAGTATTGTAATTCGATGGATGATCACCAGCCGGGGGTTCCTGTCCAGTTGCTGTATGGCATGCCCAGCACTTTTTATTTTCCGATGGCAGTGCGGTCACAACATTGCTGTTCAGATCCCTGTGGGCGGCTCCTGCGTCTTCTGTGGCATTGAAATCTACATCCCAGGCAAGGCCTCCTATGTCATGACAGGATATGCAGTTGTTGCCACCGGCGACACCTACCGAGACTCTATGCACAAACTCCGCAGTAGTCGCTGGTGAACCAAGCAGACCCCCGTGGCACTTGAAACACTCACTATCATTGTAGCTGCTGGCGGAGATATAACCCCTGCTGACGTGGTCCCTGTAACCGGTACCATCTGTGGCATTGCTCAGCCCCCAGCCGGATATATTTACCACCATAGGCGAATATGCCGTGCCATTGTAGTTCCACGCCTGCGTGAAGTGACAGCCTGCACACCAGCTTGTGGAGCCCATCAAGGAGGTATTTCTTGTTAGCGAACCTTCAATGAGCGAAACGTTGCCAAGGGCATTTGCCCTGTGCCTGCTGTCGCCATGACAGAATGTGCAGGCACTTTGCTCATCCACAGAAGTCCAATAGGCCCGGGAGGTTTTGTTCCACTTCTGCCCAGCTACCTTAGAGTCGCTGTGGTTTAAGGGCGGTATCCTCGAGGCGCTGGCGAACTTTCCCCCAGGATTGCTCCTGTGACAGGTGGTGCAGGTGGCGGGAGATGGGGTGCTCCAGAGTTCAAACCTGCCTGAAGTGTTGAGGTACCTGATTCCATGGATGTCCCTCACATTAACACTGTTTGTATCCCCGGTATGGCAGGTAACACAGTACACAGTCTCATTCCTTGCCCTGTTTCCAGCCGAATTGTGGTACCTCTTATCACTGTGGCAGTTAATGCACAGGGTGTTGTTGGTAGCGGTAAGAACTGGCTTTGTGAGGGAAGCACTGTGAAGTCCACCGCTGCCAATTTTACCACTACCGTGGCAGTCTCCACAGGCTGGGCCGCCAGTGTTATCGGTATGGTTGAGCATTCTGTTGTGGCTTACATCCAGCATTACCACATCAAAGCTGCTGTTCTGCTGGTGGCAGTAGGCACAGCTGACGTAGCCGCTTGTATTTAAAGCAGAAGGTATGGTGGCATAGTGGTAGGCGCTGAGATTACCCCCGTACAAATTATCACCGTCCGCATCGAAACTGCCATTGTCGGGGTCATTGACGGTGGATATCCTCATTTCGGCTATGCTCGGGTTCTGGTGGCAGTTGAGGCAGCTCTGAATCGCAGAGCCTGCACCTGTGGAGGCGACGATATCACTTCCATTGAGGTAGTGTTCACTTACTATGGTTGCGCCAAAGGCACCTGCACTGCCTCCGCTTGCCAGATGGCAGTCGGTGCACAGCTTGGGCGTTTTGTACTGCGGGGGATGCTCCGCGGGCTCTGTTCCATCACCATGACATGCCCAGCAGGCTTTAGACACCACATCCCTCAGCTGTGTTGTGTTCGTGGCATTTGAGTTCAGATTTGCGTGGACACTCTGTTTGAAGGCATCGACATCAACATGCCTCGGTGCAGGTGCTCCCGGGGCATGACACTTAACACAGTCCGCTCCTCCATTGCTCTCCTCCACATTGTGCACAAATAAGGTGAGGTTGCTTGCTGGGGTTTCATCCTCCCTGGCATGGCAGGTGTAACACACGCCATCGGTATAGTTGTTGCTAACAAGATATGTGTGGTTGAACCAGCTTCTTCCAGCATTGTTGATTGTCGTGTTCCCAACATCCACCAGAGGAGGTGCGGGTGAGTAGGAGGTACCATTGTAGTCCGGATTGAAGCCGCCTGACACGTGGCAGTTGGCGCACCAGTTGCCTGTCATGTCAGAAGCACCGCCGGCAACGTTGCTCACATTACCTCTGGCACTTCCCGCATGAAGCGCCTTAGGGTTACTTCTGCTGTCATGACAGAATAAGCATGCCGAATTGTCGTCGGACTTATTCCAGTAATTCCCCCAGTTCTGTCCCTCCCAGGAGGCGTTCCCGTGCTGCAGAGCATATTTTCCTATGAAAGGCGGGCTCATGACGTAGCTTCCACTCCTTGTGTAAAAGACAGTTCCATATGCACTGGCGTTTGTGTGGCAGTCAGTACATCGCACACCCTGTGTCCTGGTGGTAGTGTAGCCTGAGAGATTTCTGTTGAGGAACCACGCACCATCATGGATGTTTGTGGAATGACACACCTCGCAGGGTACAGCGTTGTTGTGCCCGGCCTCCACCTGCGGGGGATTCAGTGTATAATTGCCCTTACGGGTGGTGTACACCCTACCCGCTGCGCCGGAATTTACATGACAGTCTCTGCAGAAGACAGAGGCACTCCTGTTGGTGATGTAGTCGCTCAGGTTCTTTGCCAGAAATCTGGCACCACCATGGGGACTTGGGGTGTGACACACATCGCAGGGCACCGCTTTGTTGTGCTCTCCATCCACCTGGGGCGGAGAGTAGCCCCTGCCCTGCACAAAGCTCTTTACACTATCGTTTACTCCGGGTACGTGGCAGTCTTCACATGTGACTGCCCTTCCTCTGTCCGTGGTGTAACCTGCGGTGCTGTTCAGGAAGGTTATGCTGTGGAAATCGGTATTGTCATGGCACAAAAGGCATGGGACACTCTGATTGTGGGGCGCTATTGAATATCCAAATCTGTCCAACTGAGGCTGATAACTACGGTTGTAGGCCGCACTGTCATAGGATGTAAGAGTATTAAAGAAGCCGGAGATGGCCCCGCTGCTGTGGCAGTCCACGCAGTCATTTTTGGTAATCGCGCCTGCGGAGCCAAGCTGGGTGTAGCTGGGCTGTGTCCCCGCACTTTTATCGAGGATGCCCACCCTGTGGGCATCCTGACTGTGGCAGGCGGTGCAGTAAACCGGGCTGTATGTGGAATGTTTCCCTCTGCCGACATGACACGTGAGACACTGCTCATCTTCCGTAAAGCTGTTTGTGGTGCCATTAACCACGGGTTTTGAGAGCATATGCCCCGGGTTGTGGCAGTTTATGCAGGGCACTGTTCCCGCTGATGTATGGGCCTTTCTGGGCAGACTGGTAGCGGTGTCCAGACTGTAGATGCTCCGGTAATTGCTGCCAACGCTATAGCCGGTAGTGGTTGTTATCTGGGTGAGCTTCGAATTCTGCCGGGGGTGACAGCCTGCGGTATCATAGCAGCCGGCTATCTCAGCACGCTTGTTGCCTGTATCAGCATTAACGTGGCAGTCCTGACAGCGCTGCTTGCTGTTGTGTATTCCACCGGGGTACTCGGGGGAGGGTGGACTGGAACCACTGTGCCAGCTGTTGTCGTAGCTCTGATGGCATACCACACACTGCCCGTTTTTCATGGCAGACACATGCTGGTTGTTATTTGGATTCCTGTGAAAGTCGTAGCCCATGGTGTAGGGTGACTTCTTTGAAAAGGTGCCGATTTCACCTAAATTCTCCGTATTGTGGCAGTTGGCACAGCCCCACCAGTTGTATATAAAGCTTTGAGAGGCGCTCAGGAGAGTTCCAGCGATGCTGGCACTTGCCTCAATACTCCACCCACCATAGTAGTAGATGTTGTTTAGGTCGTAGGAGACTGTGGCAACGCCTGCCTGGTCGGTTGTGGCACTGAGGGTGGCAACAGCCGCACCTCCCGGGTTCCTTATGGTGAAAGTTACTGTGACTCCCGGTATCCCACCTGAAGCATTTGTAAGAATTGCATAGGCTCTGATGGTGGTGGCTTCTCCGTTCCAGTCATCTGAGTTCCAGTTTGCTGGTGGAAGACTGAAACCGGCACCTGCATTGGCGTTTGTGCGGGGCTCGTCGAGCACCACATACCTGGAGACGTTGAGCTGGAGGACAGCCTCCTGGGCAGATACCGCCCCCGTAAGAATGCCAAGCAGTAGAATGACAATTAATCCCTTCCCAGCCCTGTCCCCAGAACTCAGCAAATCAATCAACATCAGACATCACTTCGATGCCACCGCTCTGTTAATAAAATATTTTTTTAATATATATAAATTTTTCCTACATTAGTGCATAGATACCGGAAGGAACTTCCGAGACTGTCTCAGATATTGGGTGGAAGCAGTGTTAAAGGTTATCGCAAAACCTTGAGCTCCACCAACAGTCCTATCCCAGCACCGGAAGCGATCCCGATAGTTGAAATTTTTTCAAATGGTGTATTAATGGTAAAAAAGCTGGATGATATATGAGGTCCCTGGCTCTCCTCTTCCTGCTGCTCACAGGTACAGCTGCAGCTGACCCATGGGAACATGTAGCCGTGGATAACCACAGCAGTTACCCGGCGCTGGGGAAGCTGGACAGCACATACGTACTGGTTTACTCGAAGAGGGTGGAGGAGGGAAGAAATCTGTTTTTGCGGTATTCAAAAGATGGACTCAACTGGAGCTTTGAAAGGCGTTTAACGCGCTTCATGGGTACTGACTACCAGCCATCCCTGCTGGTAGACAGAAGAGGAAGCTGCTGGCTTGCTTTCACAAGAAAGTCCCCGGAAAAGCAGGACTACGATGTCTTCCTGACGACATCACAGGACTGCCACAACTGGACAGAGCCGGTGCCCTTTGTGCAAACCCACACAAACGACTGGTATCCCTATCTCTATCAGGATTCTGCTGGCACCTACTGGCTTCTTCTCTCAAGAAATGTGGTGGACGACCGGGGCAGGGTAAACTCCGCTATCTTCTACACCCGTTCAAAAGATGGCGTGCAGTGGGAAGAGCTGAATCAGGTAACCCGTGCCCTGGGTGCTGTTTTTCCCAGGATGGTGGAGCATCGGGGTTACTATCTTCTTTTTTTCAGCGCATTCACAGGTAACTGGGAAAATCTGAGCAGGATAAATGAGCACAACCTGTTTGTAATGCGTTCTGAAGACGGCATCAGATGGAGCAAAGGGGCACAGATAAGCCGCATACCAGCAGGAAAGTACGTGCTGTATCTGGATGCAGATACGGATGAAGAGGGAAGGGTATGGGTAGCATATACCTCCAATGAGGGAATAAACGAAGAGGTTTATCTTTTTTCTTCCAGAGACGGCGTCAGCTGGTCTCTCCCAGAGAGGGTCACAAGAAACGCTGAGTACATCGCCTCGTTGAGAGAACCCTACGGCTTCAAGTGCGACCAGAAGTCGCTTCTCATTGACGGAAAGAAATTTATCATAGCCTACTCCTGCGCTATTTCCCCGGACGAAGCTCCCATGTTTGTCGCCGTTGGGACTCCTCAATATGAGGACACAACATACATTGTTGCAAACTTCAGTATTGATATGCGTCCTGCAAAAGATGAGTTCTCCGGCGAGCCACGGGATACCTCAGGCTACGTCGCGGCAATCCTTGCAGCTGCTCTTGTCGCTGTACTGGCCCTGCTCTATCATCGCAGAAGATAGTGCCTCAGGCAGGCACGTACTTCTCCGGAAATATCACCACGGGAACCTTTGAATAAGATGCCAC
>Ga0256830_1002197_pt1 | contig 13098 bp, 14 predicted proteins | sample 128326metaG_FD_190537 | JGI IMG/M metagenome (GOLD analysis project Ga0256830, IMG submission 190537) | Hydrothermal vent microbial communities from Lau Basin, Pacific Ocean - 128-326 | ecosystem: Environmental > Aquatic > Marine > Hydrothermal vents | place: Pacific Ocean: Lau Basin | collected...
AGAGTCCTTTTTCTTAAGGATCCTCGTATCTTTTTCGAGCTTTTTGATCCTGTTATTGAGTCCCTCCACCGGTAGATGCTTTACGACTTTGTACACTCGCTTTCTGCCCATAACTGGTGCTTGATATTTTTAGCATAAATGGAATGAAATGGCGATCATCTGAGTAACAAAAAGATTGTGATATTCCACTGCAGTTCATTTTACGTTGCTCTGTGAACAACAATCCCCCAGAAAAATCTGTTGTCTCTTTTTGGCAGAATGTATGGCAGATTTCTGACAATCCTGCCTCCATGGAATAAACACCAGTCCCTGCAAACCTCAAGAAGCATGTTTGTAAACTCCCTGTCTTCTCTGAAATTCTCATTCAGAAGCTGGAAGAATCCCCCGCATCCAACTCCGACAGGTGAACCGTATCTGTTATGCTGGGCGAGAATCTGAGTGATGGTGGCGATATGCGGGTATGAGAAATACCTGTATGTAAACCTCAGGGAATTGCATATCTGTTCATAAATCGCAACCTTCAGCAGGTCAAACCCCTTCGAGATCTCTTCGTTTTCGCCTTTGCCGAGTCCTCTGTGTATCATATCCAGACCGGCTTTCCCATATCTCCACATCGATTTGTAAAGATCATCTGCCACCTTTTCGAAAAACATTTCAGAATCAGGCAGACATCTTGAGCGCCTGTTTATGGATCTGAGAAGCTCAGGGAAGTCATGCCCCACTCCAGTCCAGATATCCGTAAATAAAGGTTTTTCAAAGTAATATGGGTGAACTTCAGGTTTCATCTTATCTCCTCTATTCCTGTAGCAGATAACATTGGCTGGCTTTGATGTGCCAAACAGCAGAAGATACTCTGCACTCGTGCTCGTTGCTGAGGGTATTTTTCCCCTATCATGCATGTAGAGACCATCAGCCATTTTTACTGCGTTCTCAAACATATCATGCCTGTTCAGGAATTCATCAAACGCCTTACCTGTGATGCACTTCTCTTCAAGCAGAGCTTCTCTGAACCTGTTCCTGTTCATGAGGTATTCTGTTCCGACAGTCAGGAGCGTTGCAATTGCAGATGAGATTATGAAGCCGGAATTGTAAGGGACTTCCGAGTAAAAGTGGATCTTAACATTTTCAATGTTTGGCATGAAGGCTGATTCAGCAGTTCCTGTGTGTTGGAGACTTTTTTCAATGAGATCAGCCATTCTGGGTATTGGGATGCTCTCCCCGTTTATAACATAGAAGAATCTTATTTCACCTCCAGAATCCCTGCGAATGCCCATCCAGATTCTGTGGCCGGTGACCTCCACAATTATTGCCTTTTTCCAGAGCACCGCAACAGAGCCAAATCTCGATGCCAGTATGTCCGCTGAGGCTATGAAATCGTAATACTCTTTGTTTATGTGCTCTGGTACTTCAAACACACCAAATGACTTAATCAGTCTTTCAACGTATTCATTCTGGATGTTCAATTTGATCACAGTGTTCTCTGATCTTATCTTTTTCTTTACCACCTCATCTGGAAGTGCAAGCACATTTTCGGTGGTATCTTCCCCATTCCTGTCAAGAAAATTGATCATTTTTTCTTTCGCCATCCTGATAAGCGTACCTGTAATTGCCTCTGAAGGGTTTGAACGCCATACCTTCAGATGCCTGAGTTGGGGATAGAGTGATTCGTAGCTAATCCTTCCTCCATTTCTCTGAACAGTCTCCACTATGTACCTCGTTTTCTCCTCAAAATTGACGATCTTCTTTGGCATGGTGACATCTGATATTTTATTTCCTTAAAATTTATCTTGATAATCTTTACCGCATTCTGTTTGGCTCGGGATGATTTTAATAAATTATCGAATTATGCTAATCTTTTTCGAATTTTGTTGCAGTTTAGTAAAAATTAAAAAATTACTAAAATTTAAAAAATGTTTAAAATAGAAAAATTTATATATGATTTGAACCCAAGGAAAGGCATGAAAGAATTGAAACCGGGAATGAAACATGAATTGACGGTTGAGGTAACTCCAGATATGACGGCATCAAAGTTCGTTAAAGGCACACCCAATGTTTTTGCCACAGCAGCAATGGTTGCGCTGATAGAGCAAACATGCAAGGACATGACTCAGCCTTACTTGGAGAGAGGACAGACAACAGTTGGAACTCGCATAAATGCAAGTCACATCGCCGCCACACCTGTTGGCATGAGGGTCACGGCAAGAGCAGAGCTGATTGAAATTGATAGAAGAAGACTTGAATTTAGGGTCGAGGTTTTCGATGAAGTGGAAAAGATAAGTGATGCAGAACATACGCGCTTTATAATAAACATTGCCAGATTTGAGGAGAAAACAATGAAAAAGCTGGAAAGAGTGAGATAATGTAACTGAGGAAGTGGGGGAATACTCGGTTAAACCTCACTCCTCTCCACTCTTGCAGCTCTCATCAATTCAAGAGTCCTTCTCAACCTCTCAGAATCTCTTTTCTCTGCAATGGCATCAAGTTCAGTCCGGTAAGCTTCCAAGTCAACTCCTCCTCTTTCCATGTACTCATCAACGAAGTTTCTGTAGAGCCTGACAAGATCGTGTATGAGGGAGACGCTGTATTCCCTTCCCTGTATCTTCAGGCAATCCACACCCCTGTCAATCATCTCAGGGACCTCATCGAGCATCAGGAACATGTCATTTGGCAGTTTGAAGTCAGACGTATATACCCTCTCTCCACAGAGCTTCCAGTTAAGCAAACAGGGTCTGAAACAGACTCCACCTCTGTTAGGACTTCCGATATAGTATGCCTTGGCATCAATTGTCTCGTATTTCAGGGATTTGTAACTGCTCATCCAGCATCTGCCAAGGTAGGTGAAATCTGTATTTGCATGGACAAGCACCTCAACTCCAAGACCCGTGTATTTCTTTATCTCCACCATCTCATCAAGGCTCATCTTGCAGTCAGCAACGAACATGTCTGCGCCGGCCGTTCTGTAAAGCATTGCCTCTTCTTTGTTCAGAATACTTGCTCCTATGCTTGCAACAATTTTCAGATCGGGGTACCTCTCTCTTGTTATTTTCATTAACCCGATGTCATTGAGAATCACCGCATCAATGTCCATGCTGTAAAGGGTATCAAGTTTATCAACATACATTTCTCCCTCTCCTGACTTTGGCATGGCATTTATCGCTGCCCTGAGCATTCCTCCATATTCATGAGCGATTTTAACGGCTTTTCTGAGCTCCTCATCGTTCATTTCATATTTCTTGCTCCTTCTGCTCCAACCCAATACACCGGTATAAACACTGTCTGCTCCAGCCCTGAAAACCGCCTCAACCATTTCAAGACTTCCACCCGGCCCAAGAAGTTCAACCATGCTATCACCCCGGAATGTAAATCTGCCCGGCTCTGTTGAAGTAATAACCATTGGCAAATCCGTTCTCTGAGATGCTTCTCAGCTCTTCTAAATCAGATCTTGAAAATCCTTTTTCGATCAGCTCTCGGTAAATTCTCCCAACCCTTTCGCGATATCCAATCCTCTCCGTAACAGCCTCTATTCTGAAGGCATCGGCAAATTTAAGTTTTTCGATGTGCTCGTACATGCAAACATCCTTTCCGCTCAGTGTTGCATGACCGAATGGCTTTAAAACGAGATCCTCACTTCTGAAAAACATTTCCTCTCTGCATATCTTTGGACACTCCTTTCCGACAGCGGATGAGAATTTTTTCAGGAAGCATTCATGCCCTATGCCAACGGGTATTTTTCCATGGACAACAACCTCAACCTCAACTCCGGTTTCCTTTATCCTTTCAATATCTTCTATGGAAAGCTCATAAGCTGGAACAATTCTTGAGACTCCAATTGAGTAAAGGAGCTCTGCTGTTGATGCTGTGTAAATATTTGCCAGTCCACCAGCGATAACCTTCACATCGGGATATTCTTTGGTGATGTACCTTATAACCCCTAAATTGCTTGCCTCGATGCCATCGCTCATTCCAGCAGCAACATCTATCGATCTAAAAACCCTCTCCAGATCCTTATTTCTCGGAACAGCAAAGGTTGTAACGTAGGCTCTCTTTCCCATTTCATGAATCAGCTCAACAGCAGAAATGAGATCGGTGCCTCCGTTTATCAGATTTCCCTCATACTCCCGGCAGTATGGCATACCGAGATATACTGAATCGTAAGGCTTTATGCTGCAATCACTCATGCTTTCAAGATTGGGAACATTTGTTGTTAATTCCATTCTCAATCACCCCCTCTCCATTTATCTGCCTTGTCTCATGCTTTATATAGTCAGCCTTAACATCATAAATTCTCAGTTCAGGTTTAAAACTCGTTTCACAGATTTTCTCACCTGAATACAGCACCTCCCACATTCTCGCACACTCCATGCTGCAAACACCATCCCTCTTCACACTTTTCCCTGAAGCATAAGCGGAGAGATGGCATCTGCCCTTATAAAACATCTCAACAAAAGCTTTTCCAAAAACCTCGATTTTTAAACCATCATTTTCAAAGCTCTCAACTTCATCATTGAGTTCTGGAGGAATAACGACTGCATGGGCATTGAGCTCTCTGTAAAATTTCAAATCTAAATTGTTGACGGAAACCATACCCACGCTCACGGTCACTTTCTTGAACTTTGATACATTTGCTATCGCATAGAGTTCGTTGAGAATGACATGTATATGCCTGATTTTTCTGCAAATTTCTACCAGTTCTTCCCCATCCTTGACTCTGTTCAGAGCGACGGCAACATTTTTCAGGCTATTGATTTCATCGAGCGTGAGAGCTTTTTTATCTGAGTATCTTGAGTATCCCCTCAAACCAACGAACTTCACAGAATTTAACGATTTATTATGTTTTAAAAGGTTTCCTCTTTTATGCTGTTTACAGTAAAATTTTTACCCAAAGAGCTGTTTTATTTTCTATGGATCGGGTTACTGTTGCAATAGTTGTGTTTGTCATAACACTTCTGGTCTTTGCCGGTGCGATAGCTTACCTTTTCAGTCTTATAACCTTATTGAAACTAATCTTTGGTCTGGTTTTTCTCGGGACTCTGCTTGTGTTCGGTATGTTCTCCGCAATAACAGCTTACGCAAAATCCTTCAAGTTTCTCGCAGTTTCTCTCATAGCTTTTCTAATATCTGGATATGGTCTGTACAGCGTTTATGTTTGGAATCCATATGCAATTGGCTCAGTAATTGGGATTTTTGTTTTTGCTTCTGTGATTTTCGTCTGGTACATATCCGAACCTGATTTGAGCATGGCAGAGAGGTTCTCAAGCCCGGAATCTCTGATGAAAAAGGGAAATTTCAGGGCTGCCGGCAGGAAATTCGAAAAGAAAGGGAATTATCTGAAAGCTGCGGAAGCTTATATAAAGGCTGAAATGCTTGAGAGTGCTGCCTGGGCTTATGAGAGAGCTGAGAAATACAGGGAAGCTGCAGAAATATACGAAATGCTTGCTGAGAAGCAAGAGGATGTTTATTACTGGAAAGAGGCTTACGAATTCTATAAAAAGGCTGGAGATATGAGGAAAGCTGCTGAATGTCTTGAAAAATATGCCAAAGATGAACCGTGGTTCTGGGAGGATGTCGCAGAAATCTACGAGCAGATTGGGGATGAGGAGAAGATGAAAGAGGCATTGAAAGAGGCACTGGAATACTACAAAAAGGAAGCCGAAGAGGAAGGAGTTTTCTGGGAGGATGTGGCGAAGCTCTATGAAAAGATGGGTGAGGGTGAGCTTTCAAAGGGAGCGTGGGTGAATTTTGCCAGATACTGTGAAAAGGAGGCTGAAGATGATCCTGCATGGTACAGGCATGTTGCAGAGGCTTATGAGAAACTTGGACTGGATGACAGGGCAGAAGAGGCAAGAAAGAGGTACGAAGAGTATCAGGCAAAGATTACTGCAAAATTGGAATAGATGAAAATATTTTTCAGCTTTTTCAATAATTTTCCCGAAAGATTTATATGCTCTCTTTCAGAGCTTGAGAAAATTGGAAAGTAGGTGTTTGGAAATGGAATTTGATAGAAGACCGCCTGTGAATGTTGGTGAGGAAAGGGAAGTAAGGATTGAGGGAATTGGAAGTGGTGGAGATGGAATAGCCAGAATCGATGGCTATGTTGTGTTCGTTCCGGGCGTTAAAGTGGACGATGTTGTGAAGATTAGAATAACAAAGGTTTTGAGGAAGTACGGATTTGCAGAAGTCGTTTAAAGACTTTCAGCAATTCTCTGGATCTCTTCAATATAGTTTTTAATTTCTTCCAGATCTTTTTTCATTTTCTCGATTTTCTCTTCAGCCCCTTCAGGAATTATTGCTCCATGCTGAGAAGGTTCTATAACCCCTGAATGTTCGAGAACTCTGAGGGAGTAACGAACCTTGTGTTTTGGCATATTCAGGATTTCAGATAACTTGAAAATACCTATGGGCTGGTTGTCTTTTACAGCCTTGAATATCTGAAAGTGCCTTAATGCAATTTCAGCCTCATATTTTAATTTCTTGAGTGACATTTTTATCCCCACATTTAATCATCAAAATAGTATATTAATCTTCCTCATGTCCGTGAAATACAACCTCGATATTGGCCTCTTTAAGAAATTCAAGACCCCTGCTGTCAGCATACTCGCTTCCGTACACCACCTTTTTAATTCCTGCATTTATTATCATCTTTGCGCACATTATGCATGGCTGGTGGGTTGTGTATAATGTTGCACCCTTAATACTGACTCCATGATATGCTGCCTGAATTATCGCGTTCTGCTCAGCATGCACAGCTCTGCAAAGCTCATGCCTCTCACCTGACGGAACATTCAGCTCCTCTCTCAGGCAGCCAATATCGAGGCAGTGAGGCAACCCCATGGGAGCACCATTGTAGCCAGTTGAAAGTATTCTCTTGTCCTTGACAATAACAGCGCCTACATTCTGTCTCAGGCATGTGGAGCGTTTGGCGGCAACCCTAGCGATCTCCATAAAGTAATCATCAAGATCCGGTCTCTCTTTCGGCATGCTTGCCGGTTAATTCAGAAAAGTTAAACCTTTCTCCCGAATGACTTTTGAGCAGAAAGTTAAAGCTTGATTCATGAAGCTTATTGTATGCAGTAAAGTGGACATGGCAAGTCAGAACATAAAGGAAGCTCTGCTGTCATTGAGGGATTTTGACATGACAGAGAAGGGGGGTTTTGATTTTTACATTGCCGATGATGTTTCGGTAGTAGATGTTGATAAGAGACTGATTTACCTTGATGACATTGATAGAAGACTGATGGAGATTATGAACTTTGATGAGATTCTCTTTGCCTCAAGACATTCAAGCAAGGATGGCAGGAAGATAGTAACCACTCACTGCACCGGAAATGCTGGAAGAGCTGATTATGGGGGAAAGCCATACAGCCTTGCGAAACCCTCACCGGCAACAATGAAGAATTTTTCATTGGTGGTTTCGAAAAAATTGTCCGAAACAGACTTTGAGTTCACAATGGAGGCAACTCATCACGGGCCATCCGAAATCTCAACTCCGTCGGCATTTTACGAGATTGGATCAACTGAAGAGGCGTGGAAAGACAAGGATGTTGCCTGGATTGTAGCAGAATCTATGCTTGAAGCTCTGGAAATGAGCTCTGAGTGGAAGACTGCTGTTGGGGTTGGAGGCACACACTACATCCCAAGGCAGACGGAGATAGAACTCTCAACTGTTTTTGCGTTTGCTCACAACTTTCCCAAATATACTTTTAATGACCTCAATGAAAGCTTTCTCATCCATGCCATGGAGCTAAGCGAGGCGGAAGTGATTGTGATGGATGAAAAATCGGTTAACTCCAGAATGAAATCTCTATTGAGAGAAATTTCAGAGAAAACAGGACTGGAGCTTCTCAGATCAAAGGAGGCCAAAAAGCAGAGGATCTGACATTCATAGTGATACAAACCTATTTATATCCCAATATTTAACAAACAACTCAATGAAACTGAGTGCATCAATTCTCCCGATAAAGGTCGGCAGATACTCTGTGGCATTGAGCAAGGATGATGCGGATGAGATTGGAGTTGTTGAGGGAGACAGGCTGAAAATCTCAAAGGGGAAGTCTGTGATTTCTGCGAGCGTCCAGATCGCAACAGGGTTAATTGCGAGGGGAAGAATTGGTGTGTATCGGGATGTTGCGGAGGAACTTGAGATAGGTGAGGGAGACGAGGTTGAAGTTTTCCCGATTTCAAGGCCGCCAAGTGTCGAGTTTATAAGAAAAAAGCTTGAGGGAGGGAAGCTCAGCAAAGAGGAGATTTATGAGATAATCGAGGATATTGTTGAAAATAATCTAACTGAAATTGAGCTCACAGCTTTTGTTCTCTCAAATTATCTGGCTGGGATGGATTTTGATGAGATAGAGTGGATGACAAAGGCGATGATCGAAACAGGCGAAACAATAGAGTTTGAGAAAGGTATTGTTGTTGACAAGCACAGCATTGGTGGTGTGCCCGGCAATAAAGTCAGCTTGATAATCGTTCCAACAGTTGCTGCGGCTGGTTTGCTAATACCAAAAACTGCAAGCAGAGCCATAACCTCTGCAAGCGGAACAGCAGATACGATGGAAGTGCTTGCAAATGTCAATCTTTCTGTTGACGAAATAAAGGAGACAACTCAGAAGGTTGGAGGTGTTATTGCATGGGGTGGCGCAACAAATATAGCCCCGGCAGATGACAGAATAATCAGGGTTGAGAATCCTCTCTCAATTGATCCAAGACCGCAGCTTCTTGCGAGTGTTATGGCGAAGAAAGGGGCTGTAGGAGCGAGGCATGTTGCAATAGACATACCTGTTGGAAGTGGTGCAAAGCTTGAGAGTGTTGAGGAAGGTAGAAAGCTTGCGGGAGAGTTTGTGGAGCTCGGGAGGAGGCTTGGACTGAATTTAGCATGTGCAATAACAAATGGCTCCCAGCCGGTTGGAAGAACCATAGGTCCAGCTCTTGAAGCCCGGGAGGCTTTGAAAGCTTTAGAAGATCGGAAGGGGTCAACCAGCTTCCTTGAAAAATCTCTCGGCATAGCCGGGCTCATATTCGAGCTTTCGGGCTTATCACCCAATGGTTATGAGCACGCGAAGGAGATATTTACATCAGGCAAATCCCTTGAAAAATTCAGAGAGATCATCGCTGCTCAGGGTGGGGATGAAAATATCCGGTCTGATGACATCCCGATTGGGAGCGAAAAATTCTCCCTTGAAAGCAGTGTTGAAGGAGCAGTAGTGGATGTCATCAACAGCAGAATTGTTAGGATTGCAAGACTTGCTGGCGCTCCTAAGGATAAGGGAGCGGGAATTTACATACACAGGAAAAGGGGAGAGGTTGTGAAGCCAGGAGAACCCCTGATAACAATATATGCTGATAAAAGCTGGAAGCTCAGCAATGCAATAGAGTTCGTCCTGGAAAACCCGCCAGTCATAGTTTCGGGAATGATACTCGAAAGATATCCCTCTTACAGAATGGTGTAGGTGGTTTTGATGGGTGAGGTGGCAGACGGACTCAAGGATGTAATTGCATCGGAATCCTCAATTTCAAGGATTGAGCTTGAAGGTGAGAGGGCAATACTTGAATACAGGGGATACAACATCCACGATCTTGCAAAGCATTCAAACTACGAGGAGGTGGCTTATCTCCTGCTTTATGGGGAGCTCCCTTCAAGAACAGAGCTTGAGCTCTTTTCAGAGGAGCTCAAGGAGAGAAGAGAACTTCCACCTCAGGTTGTTGGATTGCTTACCCATCTCTCTCCATTCAGCCATCCAATGGTTGCTCTCAGAACTGCTGTGAGCTATCTCGGAACAATGGACAGGAATATATCCTATACGAGTCACGAAGTAAGCATTGAAAAGGCCAAAAATCTAATTGCAAAATTTCCGACAATTGTTGCTTATTTTCACAGAATAAGAATGGGTGAGAAGCTCATTCATCCGGACGACAATCTCACGCATTCTGCCAATTTCCTGTACATGCTTCATGGTGAGGAACCAACTGAAACAATGGTCAGGGCGATGGATCTGGACTTCATACTTCATGCTGATCATGAGTTCAATGCCTCAACATTCGCAGCGAGGGTCGCTGCCTCAACCCTTGCGGACATGTATGCCTGTGTTGTTGCTGCAACAGGAACTCTAATAGGCCCTCTGCATGGTGGTGCGGCTCAGAGAGTCATGGGGATGCTGAGAGAAGTAGCTCTACCCTGGAGGGCAGATCAGTACGTCAGAGAGAAGCTCGAAAGAGGAGAGAAGATAATGGGATTCGGTCACAGAGTTTACAGGAATGTGATGGATCCAAGGACTGTTGAGCTGAAGAAGCTTGCAGAAAGACTTTCCAAGGAGAAGGAGTCAAAGTGGTTTGAGATAAGCGTTGCAATAGAGGAGGCTGTCAGAAAATACAAGAATCTCTTGCCCAATGTGGACTTCTATTCAGCCAGTGTTTATGCAAATCTCGGCATTCCTGACGACCTTTTTGTCAATATATTCGCAATTGGCAGGATTGCTGGCTGGACTGCTCACATAATTGAGCAGTATGAGATAAACACACTCATCAGGCCGAGAGCAAAGTATGTTGGTGCAACCAGCAGGAAGTACGTTCCAATTGACGGGAGATAGAACAAATCTTTTATAAATCCTTCTCAGCCTGATTACTCAGGAGGTGTTGTTGTGTTTGAGTTGGCTGAGAGGCTCAGAAAGCTACCGCCGTATCTTTTTGCAGAACTCGATGAGATGAAGACAAGAAAGGAAAAAGAGGGAGTCAGGGTTATAGATTTTGGAGTTGGAGATCCAGATTTACCAACTCCGGAGCATGTTGTGAAAGAAATACAGAGAGCAGTTGGGAAGGTTGAGAATCAGAAGTATCCAAGCTATGCAGGGAAAAATGAATTCAGAGAATCAGTATCAGAGTTTTACAAAAGAAGAAAAGATGTTGATGTTGAGCCTGAAAGAATTATAGCTCTTATTGGATCAAAGGAGGGAATAGCCCATCTACCTCTCGCTTTTGTTGAGAGCGGAGATTACGTGCTTTATACAGAGCCGGGGTATCCGGTTTACCACTCATCAGCCATATTTGCAGGTGGGGAACCATACGAATTACCGCTTGAAGAGGAGAATAATTATCTGCCAGATCTCGAGAACATTCCCGATGATGTGGCAAAAAGAGCAAAGATTCTGTTTCTGAACTATCCCAACAATCCAACAACCGCTGTTGCGGAGATGGACTTCATAAAGGAAGCAGTTGATTTCTGTATTGATAACGGAATAATCCTCGCTCATGATGCAGCTTACAGTGAGATCGCTTTTGATTACAGGCCGAGAAGCTTTCTCGAATATGACAGAGCTTTTGAATGCGTTATAGAATTTGGATCGTTGAGCAAGACCTACAATATGACGGGGTGGAGAATAGGATATGCTCTTGGTAATGAGGAGGCTGTTAATGGTTTGCTTAAAGTAAAAACGAATGTTGACAGCGGGGTTTTCAATGCAGTTCAGGATGCAGCCATTGCAGCATTGAAAGGTAATGACTCAGTTATTGAACAAAACAATGAGGTTTACAGGGAGAGAAGAGATGTGCTTGTAAGTGGACTGAGAAAGCTTGGTTTTGATGTCAAAGAGCCGAAGGCAACCTTCTATGTATGGTTGAAGGTTGGAATGTCGAGCATAGATTTTGCCAGAAGACTGCTCGATGAAGCGGGAGTTCTTGTAACGCCGGGTGTTGGATTCGGGAAGAGCGGAGAGGGATATGTAAGATTTGCTTTGACAAGGGATGTTTCGGTCATTGAGGAAGCTCTGAAAAGGATGGAGGGAATTGAAGTTGTTCAGCAGTAGAAATGGCATTCTGCATGTTGAAGAGGTTGATTTCAGAGAGATAGTGAAAAAAACAGGTACTCCAGTCTATGTTACTTCAAAAAGACTGATTGAGGAAAACATAAAAGAGCTGAGAAAGAGATTTGACTTTGCATTTCCACTTTATGCTGTCAAGGCAAACAACAACCTGACTGTGATGAAGATTTTTGCAAACGAGGGATTCGGTGCAGATGTTTTCAGCATTGGAGAACTTTATCTTGCCTTGCTTTCGGGATTCAAAAGGGATGCAGTACTTTTCAACGGAAATTCCAAGAGCGATGATGAAATCAGGGCTGGAATACGGGCTGGAGTTAAATTCAGCGTTGATAGCATGGATGAGCTTTATGCAATCTCTGAAATAGCATCACAGGAAGGAGAAGAGGTGGAGATAGCGTTCAGGGTCAATCCCGACATAAGTCCAGAAACTCATCCAAAAATATCCACTGGCTTGAAAACCTCCAAATTCGGCATACCATCTGGCAGAATTCTCGACGCCTACAGAACTGCTTTGAAACTGTCAAATGTGACTCCCACCGGAATCCACTGCCACATAGGGAGTCAGATAATAAATCCCGATCCATTTGTGGAGGAAATCGAAAAGATGTTTGAGATTGCTTTTCAGCTTGAAAACATTGGAATTGATCTTGAATTTCTTGACATGGGTGGTGGGTTTGGAATAGACTACCAGAACGATGGAAAATGCAGATTTGAGAGTTTTGCTGAGCCACTCAGAGAGGCTTTTGAAAAGGGACTTGAGAGGATTGAATCAAAACCTGATCTGTGGATTGAACCGGGAAGGAGCCTGATTGCAAACACAACTGTTCTGATCACAAGAGTCAATTCTGTCAAAAAGAGCTACTACAACTTCGTTGCTGTTGATGCCGGATTCAACACCTTGCTCAGACCAGCAATGTACGATGCATATCACAGAATTGCTGTTGCAAACAAAATGGATGAAAAGGTTGAAGAGATTTACACGGTTACTGGCCCAATATGCGAGTCTGGCGATATACTTGGGAGAGACAGAAGGCTACCAAGGGTGGAGAGGAATGATTATCTTGCAATATTTGATGCCGGAGCTTACGGGTTTGTCATGGGCAGCCAGTACAACGGAAGACCGAGATGCGCTGAGGTGCTTGTGGATGGGTCAGAATTCCATATAACAAGAGAGGCGGAGAGCATAGCCGATCTTGTGGCAAAGCAGAGAATTCCGGAAGAAATGTTCAGATAATCTTGGGCAATGGTATGTTGAAGAAGGTAATAATTGGAGAGCAGAATACGCTGA
>Ga0256830_1002198_pt1 | contig 13081 bp, 13 predicted proteins | sample 128326metaG_FD_190537 | JGI IMG/M metagenome (GOLD analysis project Ga0256830, IMG submission 190537) | Hydrothermal vent microbial communities from Lau Basin, Pacific Ocean - 128-326 | ecosystem: Environmental > Aquatic > Marine > Hydrothermal vents | place: Pacific Ocean: Lau Basin | collected...
TTCTTTCATGGAAACAAGGATACCATGCCTGCTATTGCCTTTCCATCCCTGCTCCCTTTATCATCAGGCCCATGGGTCTGCTGAGAAGCATGACGGGATACGGTCGGGGAAGCCACCAGGAGGAGGGCATCCTGGTGGAAGTGGAGGTGAAGAGCGTAAACCACCGGTTCCTTGAGGCCAGCCTCCGCCTGCCCCGATCCCTCATGGCCATGGAACCCCGCATCAGGCGGACCCTCAAAGAGACGTGCCACAGAGGGAAACTGGACCTCTACCTCACCATCACCCCCCTGGAAGAGAGCCTGAAAAAGGTGAAGGTGGACATACCTCTGGCCAAGGCCATGTGGCAGGCTATGGAAGAGGTGGCCACAAGAGTGGGCAGGAGGGACGAAATGCAACTCTCCTTTCTCCTGTCCCGCCAGGAGATCTTCACCCTGGTGGAAGAGGAACAAGACCCCCAGGTGCTGGAGAGGGGTGTGGAAGGCGCCCTGAAAGAGGCCCTGTCCCATCTCATGGCCCAGAGGGCCCAGGAAGGGACCAGGCTAAAAGAGGACCTACTGGGGCGTCTGGACGCCATGATCCGGATCCTGAGAGAGATCAAAGAGAGGGCCCCCCACCTGCCCGAAATCTATCGAGACAAGCTGCAAAAGCGTCTGGATGAACTTCAAGTAGAGGTGCCCCCGGAAAGGCTGGCCCAGGAAGTGGCCATCATGGCCGACAAGACCGATGTGACAGAGGAGATCGTCCGCCTGGACTGCCACCTGGAGGTCTTCCGCCACACCCTGGAGGAAGGCTCTCCCTGCGGCAAGAAGCTGGACTTCCTGGCCCAGGAGATCCTGAGAGAGACCAACACCATCGCCTCCAAAGGCCAAGACACCCTGGTGGCCCACATGGTGGTGGAACTGAAGGGCGAGATTGAAAAAATCCGGGAGCAGGTGCAGAATATAGAATAATGAAGATCAAGCGAAAAGGCATCCTCTTTGTCATCTCAGCACCATCGGGAGCGGGGAAGACCACCCTCTGCCGGGAAGCCATGAAACGCCTGGACAACCTGGAGTTCTCCATATCCTACACCACCCGTCCCCCTCGCCCCGGAGAAGAGGAAGGTAGGGACTACCACTTCGTCGACGAAGAGACCTTCTTGAAGATGGTGGAGAGGGGAGATTTGGCCGAGTGGGCCCGGGTCTACAACCATCTCTACGGAACGCCCAAGGCCCCTCTCATCAAGGCCATAGAGGAGGGACGGGACATCCTCCTGGACATAGACATCCAGGGAGCCTCCCAGATCAAGGCCGTTTTCCCCGACGATGCCGTCCCCATATTCGTCTTCCCTCCCTCCATGGATGTCCTCAAGGAACGACTGAGCACAAGGGGCACCGATCCTCCCCAGGTGATAAGGGAGCGTTGGGCCAAAGCAGAGGAAGAGATGGCCATGTATCCCCTATTCCGGTACTTTGTGGTGAACGACGAGCTGGAGGAGGCCGTGGAAGACCTCACCGCCATCATCAAGGCCGAACGCCACAGGGTGAACAGACTCAGGGAGACCCAGTGGTGAAGGATATACTGGAACTATACGAAAACCACCTTGTCCACGAAAAGGGTTACTCCCACCACACGGTGAGAAACTACCTGGGAGAGTTGAGGGATCTGGTCTCCTTCCTGGAGGATAGGGGGCTCTCCCTGGAGAAGGCCACCCTGTGGGACTTAAGGGCCTATCTCCTCCACTGCCAGAAGAAGGGGCTGGCCTCCACCAGCCTAGCCAGGAGGGTGGCCTCCATCCGGGGTCTCTACGCTTTCATGAGGACCCGGTCCATCATCAAGAGAAACCCCGCCCGTCTCCTTCGCACCCCCAAAAGGGGCCGCCCCCTGCCCAGGACTCTAGGCATCCCTGAGACAAAGGCCCTGGTGGAGAAAGGTCCCCTCACCTCCAGGGACAGGGCCATACTGGAACTCCTCTACGCCACGGGGCTGAGGGTCTCGGAGCTGGTGGGGCTGGACATGGACGACGTAGACATGGCCCGGGGACACATAAGGGTCCGGGGGAAAGGGAAGAAGGAGCGGGTGGTCCTCATGGGTGCCAAGGCCCGAGAGGCCCTCCAGGAGTACCTACGAGAGAGGAGTCTCTACCTCAAGAAGGCCAGCAAAGCCCTCTTTGTCACTTCCAGGGGAAGGATATCCGACTCCACGGTGAGGAGGCTGGTGAAGCGAGCTGCCCTCCAGTCGGGGATGGACAAACCCATCACCCCCCACACCCTCCGCCACTCCTTCGCCACCCACCTCCTGGAGAGGGGGGCTGACCTGAGGGCCGTCCAGGAGCTTCTGGGCCACGCTAACCTCTCCACCACCCAGATCTACACCCATCTCACCCTGGGCCGTCTAAAGGAGGTCTATGCCAAGGCCCATCCCAGGGCCAGGAGGAAGGAGTGATGCAAGAGATGAAAGGTACCACAGTGGTGGCCGTGAGAAGGGGTGACAAGGTGGCCGTGGCCGGAGACGGCCAGGTGACCCTGGGCTCCACGGTGATAAAAGCCAAGGCCAAGAAGGTGAGAAAGATCTTCCAGGACAGGGTGATAGTGGGGTTTGCAGGAGCATCCGCCGACGCCCTCACCCTCCTGGTACGCCTGGAGGAGAAGCTCCAGGGTTACGGAGGAAACCTGGCCAGGGCCGCGGTGGAGCTGGCCAAAGACTGGAGAACCGACAGGGCCCTGAGGAGACTGGAGGCCTTCATCATAGCGGCGGACCGGGAGAGGTCATTCCTCCTCTCGGGCACGGGGGACGTGATAGAGCCCGACGATGGGGTGATGGCCATAGGCTCGGGAGGACCCTACGCCCTGGCGGCCGCCCGGGCCCTCATCACCCATACAGATCTGAGCCCCAGGGAAATCGCCCTGGAGTCCCTGCGTATCGCCTCCGGCATATGCATCTACACCAACAGCCAAGTGATCGTGGAGGAGTTGTGATGGTGGAATGTCTCACCCCCAAAGAGATCGTGGAAGCCCTGGACAGGTTCATCATTGGCCAGGAAGAAGCCAAGAAGGCCGTTGCCATAGCCCTGAGGAACAGATGGAGGAGGCAGCAACTCCCTCCCCACCTCAAGGAAGAGGTTCTGCCCAAGAACATCATCATGATGGGTCCCACAGGGGTGGGCAAGACGGAGATCGCCCGTCGCCTGGCCCGCCTGGCCAGAGCCCCCTTCATCAAGGTGGAGGCGTCCAAGTTCACGGAGGTGGGCTATGTGGGCAGGGACGTGGAGTCCATCATAAGGGACCTCACCAAGCTGGCCGTTCAGATGGTCAAAGAGGAGTTTGCCCAGCGGGTGAAAGACCAGGCCAGAAGGAACGCGGAAGAGAGGCTTCTGGACCTCCTCATCCCCCCTCCTCCCATTGAGAAGAGAAAGGCCCAGCCCTTCACACCCCAGGAGGAGGAAGCCCGGGAACAGTACAAGAGGACCAGGGAAAAGTTCAGGGAGATGCTCCACCAGGGAAAGCTGCAGGAGAGAACCGTGGAAATTGAGACGGAAGAGAAGAGCTCCATGCCCGCCATTGAGGTCATCAGCTCCTCGGGACTGGAGGACATGGACATCAACTTCAAGGACTTCCTCGGGAACCTCTTCCCCAAGCGCATGAAGAGAAGGCAGGTGAAGGTCCCCGAGGCCCTGGAGATCTTCACCGATGAGGAGGCCCAGCGTCTCATCGACATGGACCAGGTGGTGAGGGAGGCCATAGAGCGGGTGGAGAACTCAGGCATCGTATTCCTGGACGAGATAGACAAGATTGCGGGCAGGGAGAGCGGCCACGGTCCCGACGTCTCCAGGGAAGGAGTGCAGAGGGATCTCCTGCCCATCGTGGAGGGCACCACCGTGGCCACCAAGTACGGCATGGTGCGCACAGAACACATCCTCTTCATCGCCGCCGGGGCCTTCCACGTGACCAAGCCCTCCGATCTCATCCCCGAGCTCCAGGGGCGGTTCCCCATCAGAGTGGAACTCAAGAGCCTCACCAAGGACGATTTCATCAGGATCCTCACGGAACCCGAGAACGCCCTCATTAAACAGTACAAGGCCCTCATGGCCACGGAAGGGATCAAGCTGGAGTTCACCCGGGAAGCCATAGAAGAGCTGGCCGACATAGCCGTACGCTTAAACGAAAAGATGGAGAACATCGGAGCCAGAAGGCTCTACACCGTCATGGAGAAGCTCCTGGAGGACCTATCCTTCCAGGCCCCCGACTTGACAGGAAGAGAGATCACCATAGATGTACCTTATGTCAGAAGCAGGCTGGAAGAGATCATAAAGGACGAAGACCTGAGCAGGTACATCCTATAGCGATCTGTATTTTATTTTAAAAATCGGGAGGAAGAGATGAACCTAGTGCCCCAGATATTTGCCATTCTGGAGTCGGGGAGGGCGTACAAGGTCCTGCTGGTACCCAAGGCGCCCATCCTCATGAAAATCGGCAGATATATGAGCCCGGCGGAGCCCGCCACCCCCGTGGCTCCCCAGGACGTAAGAGACACCCTGAGCGGACTGGCCACCATGGGCAACTATCAAATCATCATGGGCACAAGCAGGGCCAGCGACGGGACCTTCACCGTCTCCACCCAGGATCTGGGGAGAATCCGGGTGAACTTTATTATTCAGAGGGGCACTCCCGTGGTCTTTGTAGAGAGAATCCCCTCCCGGATTCCCACCCTGAAGGACGTGGTGCCCGACGCAGAGGCTTTCAAAGGACTCCTGGAGATCATGGAGTCCAAGACGGGCATCGTCTTATTCACCGGGAGCGACACCGACGGAGTGGCCGACGTCGTCTACGCCGTACTGAAACACGTGAACGACAACGATAAGAAGGTCATCTACACCGTGGAGAAGCCCCTGAGGTACCTCCTGAACAACAACAAGTCCGTGGTCATCCAGAGGGAAGTGAAGGTGGACGTGGAGACCACCGCCTACGGCGTCATCCAGAGCCTCTATCTGGAGGCCGACATCGCCTACGTTGACGATATCCCCGACAGGGAGACCCTGGAGAACCTCATCCAGGTGGCCAACAGGGAGACCCTCTGCCTGGTCCGCTATCCCTCCTGGACCCCCGTGCTGGCCGTCAGGTCCCTCCATCACCTCCACGCCTCGGAAGGTCTCTTCGCCCAGGTCCTCAAAGAGCTGGTCATGGGGGTGATCCATCTGGAAGAGAGGGGGAAGATCGTCCTGTACACATCCCAGGCAGACAAGGACGCCCTGTTCTATGGGGATTGAATCCACCATACAACAGATCGCCATAGCAGCGCCCCCCCTCCTCTTCTCCATCACCTGCCACGAAGTCTCCCACGGATACGTGGCCTATAAACTGGGGGACCCCACGGCCAAGGACGCGGGCAGGCTCACCCTCAATCCCTTGAAACACCTGGATCTCTTGGGGCTCCTGGTCTTCGTAGTCACCAGGTTTATAGGCTGGGCGAAACCCGTACCTGTGAACCCCTGGAACCTGAAGAACCCCAGAAAAGACATGATATGGATCTCCATGGCAGGACCGGGAACCAACTTCCTTTTGGCCATACTCTCAGCCATCCCCTTCAGACTCCTGACCAGCTACGATCCCCTCCTGCCCGCTTATCTCGTCTCCTTCCTCTCCTCGGGGAAGCTTCCCCCCCTCCAGGGGATCCAGCTGGCCTACGTGCCCATCTTCCTCATGCTGGGAACGGGGATCATCATCAACGTGGCCCTGGGCTTCTTCAACCTCATTCCCATCCCCCCTCTGGACGGAAGCAAAATCATTGCAGGGATCATCCCCCCCTCATGGGCCCAGACCTACTACAAACTGGAGCCCTACGGCCTGGTGATCCTGGTTCTCTTCCTCCTCATGGGGGGGTTCAGCCTCATCGCCCCCTTCATCTGGAAGACGTCAGCCCTCCTCATGGGGTGAGGCGAACTTCTCCATCTCCTTCTTAAAACATTGGGGACAATAGGTATGGCTCAAGAGGATCCCCATATGGACCATCATGTACTGGGGGAGATCCATCCACCTGTTCTCCTCGTCCCTTACCCTGCCGCATATGCAGCACACAGGAAGAACAACGCCCTTACCCTCCCTGAAAGAACACTCCTCCAGAATCACCTCCAACCTGGAGAGGAGATCCTCCCTCTCCACGGGCTTCAGCAGGTAGTCACGGCACCCCAGCCTCATGGCCTCCACAGCCGTGTCCAGGGAACCATGCCCCGTCATGATCACCACCTGACAGGGATGCCTCTCCTTTGCCACTGCCCTCAAAAAGTCCAGACCGTCGTCTCCGTCCAGAAGGAGATCCAGAAAGGCCACCTGGGGACGGAAGGCCTCCAGAGAGGCCAAGGCCTCGGACAGAGAGGGGGCCGTCTCCACCTCATACCCCTCCTCCATCAGATAGACCGCCAGAGACTCCCTCAGAAGCCTGTCATCATCTATGATGAGCACCCTCCCCTTCATTTTTCCCCTCCTTCCCCCATGGGGAGTCTAACCCTGAAAGTGGTGCCCTCTCCCTGATGGCTCTCCACCTCGATGGTGCCTCCCATGCCCTCCACCAGTTTGTAGGAGATGTGGAGGCCCAACCCCGCCCCCCTCTCCCCCTTGTCGGTGACAAAGGGCTCGAAGAGACGCTTCATGACCTCCCCGGGAATCCCCCCACCCCGGTCCCTGATAGTGAGAATCAGCTCCTCCCCCTCTCCCTCGGCCCTCAAAGTGACCTCCCCACCGGGGGGAGAGACCTCCACGGCGTTGGTCACCAGATTCAACAAGACCTGCATAAGGGGCCCCTTGTAGCCCATGAAAGGGGACACGGGGGCGATCTCCAGGTTCAGCCCCACCTTCCTCTCCCTGGCGTAGGCCCTCATAATGGCCGCCACGTCCTTGAGAACCCGCTCCACGTGCACCTCCTCTTTCTCCATGGAAATGGGGCGGTAAATCCATCTGAGCCTCTGGAGAAGGAGGGCGGAGCGCCTCAGCTCGTCAGCGGAGACCTCCAGAAGCCTCCTGGCCGAAGGGGAGAGCCTCTCTTTTCTCAGCACCATGTCCAGGTTGGTAGAGGTGACGAAGAGGGGGGTGCTCAGCTCGTGGGCCACTGACGCCGCCAGCTTCCCCAGAGAAGAGAGCTTATCCATGAAATACACCTTCTCCTCCATGCGCCTGGTCTCCGTGATGTCCTGGCAGATGACCACTATCCTCTCCCTATCCTCCACCCTAACCCTCTGGACCTTCCAGAAGAAGTCCCTGTCCTCCCCAAAGAGGGGAACACGATACCTCCTCATCCCCTCCCCCTCCTTCTCCCCACCCCGAAGGACGGGCTCCATGTGGCAGGATGGGCAGGGACTCATCCTCTGGGCAAAGAGGGTGTAACAGAAGGCCCCCTCCGGGTTTCCCCCCAGACCGAACATCTCCTTCAGATAGGTGTTCATCCACAACACCCTCATCTCCTCGTCCAGCACCATCACCCCCGCTCCCAAACCCGAAACGATCCGGTCCAGAAACCTCCTCTCCCTCTCCACCTCCCTGCCCAGACGCCTCTCCCTGGTGATATCCCCCACCAGACCGTAGAAGGCCCCTTCCTTCTCCCTCTCCCTCACAGACAAAATCCGATCCCCCAGCTCCAGGGTCATCTCCACCCTGGAGGGAGGAAAGGAAAGGAGGGCCTCCCTGAGGACCCCTTCGGGGACCCCCAGTTTATCCTGGGCCCCCGGGCTGATGTAGGAGAGATTCCCCGCTCCGTCCCTCACGTAAAAGACCTCCATCATCCCCTCCACCAGGGTACGGAAACGGTCCTCGGAGGAGGCCAGAGCCCTGTATCCCTTTTTGATCTCCCGGAAGGCCGAAAAGAGGGAGAGCCCCAAAACCAGCAGGAAGGCGCAGATGAGGACCTCCACCTTTCTATAAAAGGAGATGACCCCTCCCTCCACCCGGGACCTGGGAACCTCCGCCACCACTTGCCATCTCTTATCTCCCACCCGAAAGGGGACCTCCACCCTGACAGCTTTTCCCCTTCCCTCCAGAAAAGAGGAGCCACCCGCCTCCCCGCCCTTCCAGAGCACCTCCCCTTCATCCCCCAGAAGGGCCAGCCCCCACCCGGCCAGGAGGGGCCCGCCGAAACTCTCCTTCACCAGCCTCGACAGATCCAAAGTGGCCATGAGCACCCCCCTCACCCTCTCCCCCGGATGGGTAGACACGGGATACATGGCCACCAGGATAGGCCTGCGGATCAGACTCATGGAGTAGGGATCCAAGAAGAGGGTCCTGATCACCTTCATCTCCCTTCCCCTCTCCACCAGGCATCGTTTGAAGAGCCGGAAGAACTCCCCACTCTTCAAGTCCCGGCTCAACTCAAGTCCCCTCATGGCCCGATCCCTGGGGTATCCCAATACAACCTCCCCCCTCCCATTGAAAAACTGCACGTTTGTAACTCCTCCCCCATACTCCATATGGAGGGCCACCGCCCTATCCAGGTCCTCCCGGGAGATCTTCCCTTCCAGGTAGAAGGGGAAGAAGGTTCTGCTCAGAAGGGCCACCGTGTTCATCCTCTCCTCCACCAGGTGCCCCATATTCACCGCCACCTCCCTGGCCATGGCCTCGCCCTTTCTCCTGGCCAGCTCCTTCACCCCCCGGTCGTACTCCACCACCAGCAGATGGAGCCCCAGGAGAAAGATGACCAGCAGGAGAAAGACGGCCAAGGCAGAAAAGACGAGTCCCCTCTTCACTCCCTTCCCCCGTAAATTCTGGCAGAGAGCAACAGACCCAATGGCAGCCTCAAGCCCAGAGTCCGGGCCCTTGCCAGATTGACGGCTATCTCCCCCCTGGGAGGACGATCTATGGGAATCACAGCGGGGCTCTTGCCAGAGAGGATCTCCTTCACCTTCAGCCCCGCGTAGTAGCCCTGATAGTAGCCCGTCAAGATGACCCCCGCCAGGAGCCCATACTTTACGGGAGACTCCCACACGCCACAGTCCGGCACCCTGCTGTTGGCCATCATCCACCGGTAGACATCCCTGTTGGCCATAACCCTCCCGTCAGGCCCCCTCACAGTGAGGGCGTTGTACACCAGGATGCAGTCCACCCTCTTCTGGAGGTCCATCACCCTGTCCCGCCACTCCTCAAAGGTCCTCAGGTGATAATAACCCTCTATCTCCACGGGAAAGGTAGACTCCCGGGCCCTGCAATAGTCCAGGGCCACATGGGAGGTGTAGCTGTCATCACTGATCACGGCACAGACCTTGATACTGGGCACAAGGGCCTTCATAAGCTTAAAGGTGAGGGCAAAGTAGTGGCGCTCCAGCACCCCGGTGACGTTGGTCCCCGGGGCCCTCCTGCTCCCCCTGACGAAGCCGTACTTCTCGGGGGCGGCGTTCACCCCCAGAAACACCACAGGGAGAGAGGTGCCCAGGAGGGCTCCCCCCACCAGTCGGGTGGCGTTGTCGTCAAAGGTGACCACAACGGCAGGCCTCCAATCCCTCACTTCCTTGAGGGCCTCCCGGGCCTTTTCCCTGGCCCAGGCCTCCTGGGGATGGCGCTTGGTATCCATGTAGAAGCTCCTGAAAAGACAACCCTCGCCCTTGAGAGCGTCCCTGAGTCCCCTTTCGGCGTTCATGTGCCACCTCAAGGTGGGATGGTAGCTGAAGACCATGAAAACCCTACATCCACCTCCTCCCCAGGCCTTGACCTGGGTGAAGGGGAAAAGGACCGACACCACCACCAGAACCAGGGCCCCCACAGACATCTCCCTTTTATGGTACATATTTACACCTAAAATAGGAAGGGGAAATCCGGGAAGTTCCCCGAATATTTTTGAGTACCAGGAGGGACTAAAGCAGCACGTCCAACAGGGTAAAGAGAAAGACCGAGAGGCTGATATAGCCGTTCATGTTGAAAAAGGCCACGTCGAGCTTGCTCAGATCCTCTGCCTTCACCAGGGAATGCTCATACAGGAAGAGCACGGCCACAAAAGCCAGGCCCACTCTGTAGAGCCAACCCAGGCCCCCGGACTCTCCGGCAAGGAATAGGAAGATAAGGGTGACACCGTGAAACAAGCGGGCCAGATAGAGGGAGGCCCTGATCCCCAGGTACCTGGGGATGGAGTAGAGCCCGAAAGACCTGTCAAACTCCACATCCTGAAGGGCATAGAGAACGTCAAACCCCGCCACCCAGAAGAGGACGGCCAGCCCCAGACAGACAGCCGGCATGGCCAGCCCGCCCGTCACGGCTATCCAGGCCCCCAGGGGAGCCAGGGAAAGGGAGAGACCCAGGATCAGGTGGGAGGCCCAGGTGAATCGCTTGGTGTAGGAGTAGAAAGCCGTAATGAAGATGGCCAGGGGAGAGAGGCGGAAACAGAGGGGATTGAGCTGGTAGGCGGCCAGAACCAAGAGACCGTAGGAAGCCATGGCAAAGGCCAGGACCTGTCCTCTGCCCACCTCCCCCCTGGGCAGGGGCCTGTTCTTCGTTCTTGGGTTGGCGGCATCTATCCGGGCATCGGCCCATCGATTGAAGGCCATGGCCCCCGACCTGGCCCCCAGCATGGCCACCCCTATCCAGAAAAGAACGGGCAAAGGGGGCACTCCCCGGGCCGCCATCAGGGCCCCGGTGAAGGCAAAGGGAAGGGCAAAGACCGTGTGGGGAAGCTTCACCACCTCGGAGTAAACCTTTATCCTCCTCAGGATCCCCTCCACTCCACCACCTCCAATCCCTCATTCCCCAGAGTCTCCTTGAGGCGGGAACCATCCACCCCCCGGGGAGGCACTATCTCCACCTCCCTCTCGTCTCCCTCCAATATGGTTATAAAGAGCCTCCACACCCCCGGGAGATCCAGCAGCCCTCCAGCCCTGTCCGCCCACTCCACCACCACCACTCCCCGCCCATCCAGGTACTCTTCCAGACCCAGATCCCAGGCATCCGCGGATCCATTCATACGGTAGAGGTCCACATGATAGAGGGGGCAGTCCCCATGATACTCATTGACCAGGGTGAAGGTGGGACTGGTGACGGGCTCCTCTATCCCCAGGGCCCTGGCCACCCCCTGGGTGAACACCGTCTTCCCTGCCCCCAAATCCCCTCCCAGAGCAAAGAGAACCCCCTCTCCGGCCAACCGGGCCAGAGTCTCACCCAGGAGTCGGGTCTCCTCAGGGGAACGGGTCTTAACCACCAACCTCACGGGACACTTTCCAGGAGATCTCGCCCAAGGCCACGAGTCCCTTCAACCGGCTATGAGGGCGTACAGAACGGCCATCCTCACGGCCACTCCATTGGTCACCTGGTCCAGGATGACGTTCCTGGGGTGATATGCCACCTCGGGGGAGAGCTCCACCCCCCAGTTCACGGGCCCTGGATGCATGATGAGAAGATCCTTTGAGGCAGCCCTGAGCATCTCCCCGTTGAGGCCGAAGTACCGGGAATACTCCCTGAGGGAAGGGAACAGCGGAGAACTCTGCCTCTCCATCTGGATCCTCAACATGATGACCACATCCATCTCCCCCACCACCTCTTCCACCGAAGAGGCCACAGAAACCCCCAGGCTCTCTATGTCAGGGGGCATCATGGTGGGAGGTCCCACCACGGTGACCTCGGCCCCCAGCTTGACCAGACCGAAGATGTCGGACCTGGCCACCCTGCTGTGGGCGATATCTCCCGCTATGGCCACCTTCAAACCTTCCAGGCTCCCCTTCTTCTCCCTAATGGTGAAGATGTCCAAAAGCCCCTGGGTGGGATGCTCGTGGGCCCCGTCACCGGCGTTTATAACAGGCACCTCAAGCTCCCGGGCCAGGTACCTCACGGCACCGGAGGCCTTGTGCCTCACCACCACGGCGTCCACCACCATGGCCTCTATGTTCCTGGCCGTATCCTTGAGGGTCTCCCCCTTGGTGAGGCTACTGGTTGCCGCCGAAAAGTTTAGAACATCGGCAGAGAGCCTCTTACCGGCAATCTCAAAGGAGGTCCTGGTCCTGGTGCTGGGCTCGAAGAAGAGGTTCACCACCGTCTTCCCCCTCAAGGTGGGGACCTTTTTTATGTCTCGGGTGAGAACTTCCTTCATAGCCTGAGCGGTATCCAACAGATAGAGGATCTCCTCTTTGGAGAGATCCGCCAGGGCCACCAGGTCTCTACCCCTGAGCATCTTCCGCCTCCACCAGTATCACCCTGTCCTCTCCGTCCACCTCCCGGAGAAAGACCAGAACATTCTCGCTGTGGGAGGTGGGAACCGACCTGCCTACGTAGTCGGGCTGAATGGGGAGCTCCCTGTGGCCCCTGTCCACCAGGACGGCCAGCTGTATGCTCCTGGGCCTCCCCAGATCCATCAAGGCGTCCAATGCCGCCCTGATGGTCCTGCCCGTGAAGATCACGTCATCCACCAACACCACCCTCTTCCCCTCTATGGAGAAGGGGATCTCCGTCTTGCCCACCCTGGGCTGGTGGTCCAAAAGGCTCAGGTCGTCCCGGTAGAGGGTGATATCCAAAGCCCCCAGAGGCACCTGGGTCCCCACAGCGCCCGCCATCTTCTCTGCCATCCGGGCCGCCAACACATCCCCTCTCCTCCTGATGCCCACGAAGGCCAGATCCTCTCCCCCTCGGCTCCGCTCCAGCATCTCATGGACCATGCGGGTAAGGGTGCGGTCCATGGAATCTGGATCCATGAGGACCTTCTTGAGTCTGTACCCTTTGGGCACATCCATCAAAGGGCCTCCCACAGCTTCTTGTTCACCTTCACCTCGATCCTCTCCCTGAGCTCGTTGAACCACTCGTCCAGGAGCTCTCTCCTCCTTCTATCCATCAACATCCTGGCCACCTGGGGAGCCAACTGGGCAATAAGGGCCTCCTTCACCCCCTGGTGGTCCACCAGCTTGAAGACCACCACATCCTTACCCCTGTGGACCCAGGCGAACTCCCCCTTCTCCATGGAGAAGGCCTTCTTCACCAACTTCCTGCCCCACAGCCGCTCCTTGGCCCGGGTGAAATAGGGAGACTTCTTCACCTTCACCCCCGAGAGGCCAAGAGACTCCAGGGCCCCTCTCCACCCCTTCTGAGCAGCCACGCTGGCCAGCCGTTTTCCCTCCTCACCCAGCATGGCCTGGGCCTTCTCCAGCCTCAAG
>Ga0256830_1002199_pt1 | contig 13077 bp, 7 predicted proteins | sample 128326metaG_FD_190537 | JGI IMG/M metagenome (GOLD analysis project Ga0256830, IMG submission 190537) | Hydrothermal vent microbial communities from Lau Basin, Pacific Ocean - 128-326 | ecosystem: Environmental > Aquatic > Marine > Hydrothermal vents | place: Pacific Ocean: Lau Basin | collected...
TTGCGCTTCGCAAGGCCGGTGATAATATGGGCGGAGCCATCCTTGCTTCCGACGCTTTCTTCCCCTTCCGGGATTCGATTGACAAACTGGCCGGAACCGGAATCGCCGCCGTGATTCAGCCGGGGGGATCGATTCGCGACAAAGAAGTCATCGCGGCCTGCAATGAACACGGGATTGCCATGGTGTTTACGGGAATGCGCTGCTTTAAGCACTGATTTTTTGTAAGGCCCATTTTTCTTGAAATAGAATTTTCCGGCCTGCTAAACCGCGACTATTTGAAAATACGATTTTGAAATAGTCGCGGTATATTTTATTTTCCCACCGTGGTACGCCGATATATTCATCATAGATTTTCACGGTAATAATACCCCCTAAAAATCAGGAGATAGATTCCCACAAAGATTAATTTTTATTTCCCAATAAGGGGTAGCGTTGGTTTTCATATTGTTTCAACGCCATTAAAATGATCGGCGGGTTTCGCTTTTTCTTCAATTTTACTACAACCCCTTCCATAAGTACCCGACGAAAACACTTTATGGAGAACTCGTTCCCTCTTGTTTCCCGCTATCTTTCCCGATCGTTTCGTTTGTTACTCCAAACCCGCCGCCTCCCGGCGTGCGAATAATTATCGTTTCCCCGGCCTGAACAATACGTTCTGTTTTTCCACCCAGATTAATTGTATTCCCGGTTTTGTCGATCAACAGGTTTTCCCCCATCGACCCCGATTTCCCGCCCGCCAGTCCGAAGGGCGGGTATTTTCTCCGTTCCGACAAAATGGATATTTGCATCGGCTCCGAAAAGCGGATTGCCCGTTCCACGCCGTCGCCTCCCGGCCAGCGCCCCTTACCACCGGTTCCCGGACGGATTTTAAAGTGCTCCACCCGGACCTCCGGAAACCGGTATTCCAGCACCTCGGGGTCGGTAATGCGTGTATTGGTCATGTGTACCTGAACGGCCGAAGCTCCACAATGACCTTCCACGGCTCCGGCGCCACCGGCGACCGTCTCATAATACTGGGCCCCACCGCCGTCCGGGCGACCGAACAGAAAATTGTTCATGGTCCCCTGGGAAGCGGCGGCCACATCCAGGGCGCCCAGCAAAACATCCACCACGCGTTGCGATGTTTCCACATTCCCTCCGACCACGGCAGCTCCCGGTGACGGATTTAACAGCGACCCTTCCGGAATGTGAATTTCCACCGCCCGGAAACACCCGGAATTAAGCGGAATATCCTGATTAATGAGGGTTCGTAAAACATACAGAACCGCCGCTTTGGTTACGGCCACGGGCGCATTCAGATTGTTTTCCTTTTCCGGGCTCGTTCCGGCAAAATCGATTAGCATGCGATGGGATTCCGGCGGGTTTTCCCCACGCTCGATTGTTATCGAAACGTTAATCACCGACCCGTCATCCATGTAATCCCAAAATCTAACGTTAAAAACAGGCTTATGCCGCACGAACCGGCCCAAAGCCTCCCGCAGGGCTTCGGCGGCGTTGTCCCGCACATAATTCATATAGGCCAGCACTACCGGCCAGGTATAATTTTCCACCAGGCGTTCCAGTTCCATCAAACCTTTTTTGTTTGCGGCGACCTGCGCCCGTAAATCGGACAATCGTTCCGTAATGTTCCGGGCCGGATACGGCCCGTTCAACAACAATTCCCGAATCTCCCGTTCCCGAAAACGATTCTGCGATACTAACAGAAAATTATCGATTACAACGCCTTCTTCCGCCAGTGTTTTACCGAACGGCGGCATGGATCCGGGGGTTGTGCCCCCGATATCGGCATGGTGACCGCGGGATGCAACCATAAACACCAATTTACCCTCTTTCGTAAAAAATGGCGACACAACCGTCACGTCGGGAAGGTGTGACCCGCCGTGATGAGGATTGTTGGTAACAAACACATCCCCCGGCCGGATTTTCCCGGCATTCCGCCGGACAATATGTTTTACCGATTCTCCCATGGCTCCCAAATGGACCGGAATATGGGGAGCGTTGGCCACCAGGTTTCCCTCGTGATCAAAAAGGGCGCAAGAGAAATCCAACCGCTCCTTGATGTTCACCGAATGGGCGGTATTCGCCAGGGTATAGCCCATTTGTTCAGCAATGCTCATGAACTGATGGTTGAAAACCTCCAACATGATCGGATCGCGTTTCGCCGTTACTTTCTCTTCCGGCCCCTTTGCTTTCTCCAGCACAAGGTGACCATATTCGTTAACCGCGACTCGAAAACCAGGGTCCACAACGGTAGTATAGTGATTGTCAATGATCAACGCCGGTCCATCGATCGTATTGCCGCAATCCAGGTCCCGGTGCCATATTACCGGCGTAGCATACTTTTTCCCGCCGAAATACACCGGTTGTTTTTTCCAGATCTGTTTGTCGTCCACAGTTCGCTTCTCGGCGATAACAGACGGTGTTTCCACCAGAACCGTTCCCGGAACCGAAATTTCCACCCGGATGTTTACCACTTCAATCCGGTTCTCCTCCGGAAAAAATCCGAAACGTTTTCCGTATCTTTTCCGGAATGTGTGAACGGTTTCCCGGAAAGACAGCAGCGACTCCCCTTTACTGACCGGAACTGTGAGGTACGTATCGCTCCCAAGGGGGCGGAGGTCCAGAAACACATTCGTGTTAATCGGCGTATTTTCGGGAACCTTACCCAATTTTTCCCGCACCCGTTTTACAAGCGTCATAATTGTCCCGCATAGCCGGGGATAAAATTCCCGCTTATAAGGTTTCATTATTGCTTCCGCGCCCCGTTCGATTTTATCGGCCACCGCAATGCCATAGGCCGACAATACACCCGACAAGGGGTGGATAACGATCCTTCTCATTCCCAGAGACCGGGCGATTGCTCCGGCGTGTTGGGGCGCCGCTCCTCCGAAACAGATCAGCGTGTGGCGCCGGAGATCGTAGCCCCTGGCCACGGAAATTTTCCTGATCGCCCGGCTCATGATTTCGTTTGCCACCCTCAAAAATCCTTCGGCGGTCCGGTACACGGTAAAATTTGTTTTCAGAGCGTTGTTTATTTCCTCCGTAAGGAGTTTGAACCGCCTGAAAGTTAATTCCGGGTCCAGTTGTTGATTGTTGCCGGGACCAAAAGTACGGGGCAGTGTTTCCTGCAGGATTTTACCCAAGATCAAATTGGCATCCGTTACCGTCAGGGGACCTCCGCGACCGTAACAGGCAGGACCCGGATCGGCCCCGGCGGATTCAGGTCCTACTCTGAACCGATGACCGTCAAACCACAGAATCGATCCGCCTCCGGCGGCGACTGTTTCAACATCCAACTGATCCGTCTGGTATTTAATACCGCCCGTCTCGGTTTCAAACACCCGGGCCAATTCGCCGCCGAAGCGGGATACGTCCGTTGACGTTCCCCCCATGTCGAACCCGATTGCTTCTTTTTCACCCAGCAATCGCGCGACCGCCGCGTATCCGATCACGCCTCCGGCGGGCCCCGAAAGGATGGTGTCCTTGGCGTGAAGTTTTTCCACCGTCACCAAACCGCCCGAACTTTTCATGAATTCCAACGGAATGCCACCAACCCTTTCCTCCAGTTGCCGGACATAAGACCGCAAAATCGGCGCAAGATAGGCATCCACCAGGGTTGTTTGTCCACGGCCGACAATCTTAATTAACGGCATGACCGCATGGGAAATGGATATTTGAGTAAAACCGATTTCCCGCGCCAACGCCGCCACCCTTTGTTCGTGAATCGGATTCTTCCAGGAGTGCATCAATACGATCGCCAGAGACACGATTCCCTTTTCCCTGATTTTCGTTAGCGCGGCTCTGGTTTTGTCCTCGTCCAATGGCTCCAGTATTTGCCCGTCTGCGCCGATTCGCTCCGCGACACCAAATACCTCCCGGTACAAATTCTCCGGTTTCGTTATCGCCAGGCTGAATATTTCCGGTCGGCTCTGATCGCCGATTTCCAGCAGGTCCTCAAATCCACGGGTAATCAACAAAGCCGTCGGTGATCCCCGGCGTTCCAGTAAGGCGTTGGTGGCAACGGTCGTTCCCAGCCGAATCCCACCTATTCGCTCCGGTGACAAGGAATCCGGCAAGCCGACCTTTTTTAAAACGTACTTTATCCCGGCTACCGTCGCGTCCCGATAACTTCCGGACTCTGATAAAAGTTTATGCACGTGAATTTCTCCCGACGGAGATATCCCGATAACATCGGTGAACGTCCCGCCCCGGTCAACCGCGAAAAACCACTTGTCCGAGGTATGATTGCTCCGGATTTTCATGCGTACAAATCTCTCTCATTTACCCTGAATCTCGGAACATGAAGGCGTTTGAACGGAGGACGGGAAAGTCAAAACCCGGGAAACATTACAACTACACTTCTCCGTAAAACATCTCACCCTTTCATCACGCATCGCGTTTCATCCTATTAATCAACTCCTCTTTTGATATTCCAGAAACTCAGGACGATCGGTAATTATCCCATCGACACCCAGATTTAATAACCATCGTATCGCCGGTTTGTTGTTAACCGTCCACACGTTGATCCTTAGCCCCCGGTCCCGGGCATATTTCGCCAAATCGGCCGTCAGTAATTCAGCCGCCGGATGCAAACAATCAGGGTGCGCCAGGTTGACAAAAGGGAAATATTCCATCGTTTCCAGAATAAAACCGGTGGGAATGTTGGAATCAACCCATTTAACGGCCCAGATCGCCAGGGGATTAAAACTCGATATGATCGTCGGTTGCGGAATGGTTTTATTTTTCACCATCCCGGCCACTTTCATCGCCGTGCGGAAATCAAACAAACGGTTAGATTTGATCTCGATGTTCAACCGCAAATCTTTCGGTAACCGTTCTGCAACTTCTTCCAGAAGCGGTAGGCGCTCCTCGTTTCCGTTTCCGGTTCGCACACCGGTCAATATCGTTCCCAGTTCTTCATAATCAAAATCATTAATAAATCCCGAGCCGTCCGTTTCCCGTTCCAGATCGAAATTATGCGAACAGATCACCCTGCCGTCCCGGGTCATAACCACATCCATTTCCAGGGCCGGAACCTGTTGTTTGGCAACTTCGAGGTAAGCGGAGAGCGTGTTTTCAGGGACCCTTTTAAAAATGCCGCGATGGGCAAAAACCAGGGGGGTCTGACGATAATAGTTGTCCAGATTCAATGGTTTCCAGACGAAATAATGTTTCAGGATCCAGACCGAAACAACCAATACAGCTATGGCTAAAACACTCATTTTCCGGGCTGCAATATTAAACGCTTGAAATTTTTATTCCGGCGGATCATATTTTCATCAAAATACGTTGTGCGGTATTCGCCGCGATTATATAACGGCGTCTGGTCACGGTAATGGGGACTATTGTACAAACCCGACTGGCCGGTGGGAAGAATAAACTGTGTTTGATCTAAGTTGCTGAAATCAACAATCCGTCGCATACTTGGCCCCACAACTTGTTCGTATGATGACCCGCTCAAACTGTATTCACCGTTATTCACCGTATTGGAGGATCCACCGGAAGGGAACGGGCCGACGTTAAACCCAAACAGCCAATTCAACAATTTTGATTTCCCAAGAGGATGATAATGAGTCACGGTATGCACCTTTCCCCATTCCCAGCTTGCCGGGTTTAACCCCAACATTTTTTCAATTTCCTTTACGGCTTCCTGTAAGGATTTACGAATGATGTCTTCCGCCGTTTCGCGATATTTCACCGTTTGTATATCATCCAACCAACTGGACGTGCCTTCTTCAATCGTCCACAACAGGTTTCGTTGAGGAATCATGGGAAAATGAATATAGGCTTCAAAGGTATGATCGCCAATAAGATCCAATTCGTCTTTATAGATGTTGTAGATCAATCGTTTCAAAGTCGCCTGAAAAACCAGGGCGGCCGCGGAGCCGGCCGATACGTCGCCATTCCACGCGCGCAATAATTCCAGGGCTTTCTTTACGTTTCCGGTCTCATTGCCCTGCGCGGCGGCGAGAATATACGGCGTCAATTCTCTGGCGTAGGGAGAAACCACGTCGTTTTGGATTGATTTGACATCCCGCACATTAATTTTCCCAAGTTGTGTGAGTCGCTCCCGTATTCTTTGCGCCCGGCTGGGATCCGCCCAAAGATTGGAAATATAGTATGGATAATCATCCCCGATTGTTTTGTTATTCGCGGTAACGATAATGCCGCTTTCAGGATTAAACAATTTGGGCATCTCCTCGAAAGGGATAAAACCTGTCCAATCATAGGCAGGGTCGTTTCCAGGACGGGGGGTCAAGCCGCCGCCGTCCTTTCTGATCGGAATTCTTACGGCCGGTCGCCAGCCGATATTTCCGGCCGTGTCGGCATAAACCATGTTCTGGCCCGGCACGGCAAACAATTTCGCGGCCTGAGAAAAATCGTCCCAGTTTTTCATCAGACTCAACCTGAAAAGCGCCGTGATTTCATCGGACAACTCACTGCCGGTCCAACTCATACTGACTACTTTCCTTCCGTTGCGCAGCAACGGATGCAGGTCGGAGATCACCGGACCATGATGTGTTTTGCGTATGACCACGGTGGTGTCCCGACCGTCTTTCAGGGGAATCCGCTCCCTGATAATTTCCATGTCCCGCCAGCGATCGCCGCTCAAATACTGGTTTTGGTTTTCGGGATTAATTGTCTCCACAAAGAAATCGATATCATCGGCCATGACATTGGTGAACCCCCAAGCGCAGGCTTCGTTTTGCCCGATTACCGGAACGGGAATTCCCGCCAGACAGACGCCGCTCACGTCGAAACGACCACCCTTCAAATGCATTTCATACCACTTGGCCGGTTGCGCAAAACCCAGGTGTGGATCGTTCGCCAGGATCGGTTTCCCGGTTGCGCTCCGCTCGCTGCTGACAACCCAACTGTTTGAACCGACGGCAGCGCCGTTGCTCCCCGTTAAATCCCGTATCGACCGTTCGCGTTCCCACAACAGGGAAAACAGTTCACGATACATGCTCCTGCCGCCTGTTTCAGCGATTACGGGACGGTTTTCACCGTAAGGCGGCAGGAGTTCCAGCAGTTTTTCCACGCCGAAATATTCCTGCACGGCGCCAAACAATATTTCCGGCTTCCACGATTGTTGCAGGTCGTGGGCCATCAAACGGGCATAACCGGCCACGTCGGCAGCCGTCCAGCGTATTGGTTCCACATTCAACAACTTGAATTCCACCGGCAAATCGCTTCCGAGATCATCAATAAGCGTGTTTATACCGGCACAGAAACGATTCACTAATATTTTCGTGGTTGTGTCCATGACGGTTGCCAGACGGCGGGATATTTCCGGAATTCCCCAGGTGCGCAAATAAATATCGTCTGCAAGCAACCGATCGCCGAACAACAAAGACAACTCTCCCCTGACGGCTGCGGCAACGGTTGTCATTTGGAACAGCCGATCACGGGCTGCGATGTATCCCGCGGCGTAGAAAAGATCCGCTTCATTGCTAGCAAATACATGCGGAGTGCCGTATTCGTCGGTAAAAACCTCCACGGTATCCTTTAACCCCGTTAAGGTCAGGCGTCCTTCATACACCGGCGGACTATGATACAGATAAGTCCTTACACTAAGAAATGCTATTCCGATAAATATCGTGAAAGCAACCAGAAGTTTCTTAATCATACTGGAACAATTCCTTTTCTATCCGGAAATATCCGAGGGTAAAGAAGATCACCAGGGTCGGCTGGATCGGCGAAATTTATCGGGCATTCTTTTCGCTTACAACTTAACTTTTACTCATCCACAGCAGAAAATAATGAATTATTACTACAGTGGATCGGATAGTCCACCTCAGCTTCAGTGTCGGCGCAGGATGGTTTTTGGAATTACCACCAGCTATGCTCCATAAAAAAGCCCCCTCCGCAAGGGAGGGGGCTTCATATAAACCACCCCATAGTTATAATTCACTCATAGGTGTAGCTAGAATTAACAAACCACGCTGTAAGTATACCCAGTTCCACTTCTCTGTGTCAATGGGGGAAACTACGTAATCTTACTACGTAGAACTACGTAGTGCGTAAACTTTTTCGTTTCATTTTAGATTATATTAGTGGATTATATTAAACTGTATTATATTATTTTATAACACTAATTTTCCCGTAAATTTACGATGAAAGACTCTATTTCAGTCCTGATTGCCGATGACCACACCATCGTTCGCGACGGCTTGCGCCTGCTTATCTCTTCAGAACCCGATATCCTGGTGGTGGCGGAAACCAACAATGGTAAAGATGCGGTTCGACTTACCCGGGAACTGCTTCCCGATATTGCCCTTTTGGACGTAGCCATGCCAAAGCTAAACGGAGTGGAGGCGGCACGTCTTATTCATTTTTCGAATCCTGAAATCCGGGTTATTATCCTCTCCATGCACTCTGATGACGAATACGTGATAGAAGCCATCAAGGCCGGTATTTCCGGATACATCGTGAAGCAATCCGCCGCCAGTGAACTTATCAAAGCGGTGCGGGTGGTACATGCCGGCAAAGCTTATTTTAGTCCGGGCATTTCGAAAACACTGGTTGACATGGCCCGTTCAGCAACCCGATCCGGAAAATACGATTCCCGGTCATCGGGACTTTTATCACCACGGGAAAAGGAAATTTTGTTGTTTATCTCCAACGGTTATACCTCGAAGGAAATCGCGGCGGAGCTCTTTCTGAGTGTTCGCACGATTGAAAAACACCGACAAAATATAATGAACAAACTGGATATTCACGATGTTGCCGGTTTAACCCGCTATGCGCTGGAAAGGAAAATTCTCGCGGACTGATTACGTGGTTGCACCGTCGTGCCGGGTTTATTGCGGCTTTCATCCTTTTGTTTTCAAAACCTGCCGGGCGGACTCGAAAATATCTGTTCCCTTTGTAAATCCCTGGGTAATAAATTCCCGGACACGTTTGTTTCATCCATCTTTCTATAGCTTAGTCAGTAGGAGATTATATGATTTTTAAAGGCCCTGAAAACCTTAGCCTTTTTTACAACAAAACCGCCAACCGGGTTGTAATCCCTGAGTCATGGATGGAGAGACCGGCCCGCCGGCGGATTGGTTCTTGGCACATCAAATATGCACGTCAAATTACCCGCTTTCAGCAGTTTTGCGATTTCGGTGTAATAAAAACCGGGTTTCGTTTTACCGGGATGGTTTACGTCGCGATTCTATTGATGGACGTGTTTTAACCACGGCTTCTCCATGTCATCGTCATCCATAAATATCTCCTGGTTGTTCCTCACAATGGCTTTGCTTGTTCTTGTTGCGGCAATAATCTTTGTTGCCGGTTTAATAAAGAGTCATCGCCGCATTATCCAAACCCAAAGAGAGAAATTGTCCTTACTACAAAAATCAGAGCTGATCCTCAGGTCTTCCGAAAGGAAATACCGAACTCTGGTGGAATCCATGGAAGAAGCCGTTTTTGTTATCGATACACAAGGCAATTTGCTTTTCGCAAACCAATATTTCGGGCGTCTCCTGCGTTCCAAGCCCGATCTTCTGATAAACAAACCGCTCCGTTCACTATTAACAGGAAAAAGTGTTGAGCCCCTCTTCGGTAGTGTTGATCAGGCCTTTGAATCGTCTTTGGCGGGGAAGACCGAATACAAACTCAATACTTATAAAGGGGAACTCTGGTTTGAAGCCATGTTGGTTCCCCAGTACAACGACCATGGGAAACTTGTTTCAATACTGTGTATTTCGCGTAACATTACCGACCGGAAAGCTTTGGAAGACCGACTCCAGGCCCTGGTAAGTACACTTAAAAAACAACACGAAGTTCTGCAATCGCTGTCCGGGGAAGTTTATCGCGTTCAGGAGGAAGAACGAAAGCGCATCAGCCGTGAACTGCACGACGAAATCGGGCAGTCGATGACCGCAATCGACCTAAGCCTGCAGTTGATAAAAGACCGGCATCTGAAAAACAAGGGTTTGAAATCGGCCATAACCGAATGCCAACATCTTGTTCAGCAAACGGCTGATAAAATACATGACTTTTTGTTTGAGTTACGACCTCCCATTTTGGATGATCTGGGACTCATTCCGGCAATGAAATTTTATTCCCGAGGATTTTCAAAGCGAACCGGCATTGATGTTCACTTCCGGTGTGACAAAGCTGTGGAAACAATTGATCCGGAAAGGAAAACGATGATGTACCGGGTTTATCAGGAAGGCCTCAACAACGTGGCCAAACACGCGAATGCCGAAAATATAGATGTTTCCATTGAAAAAGTAGCCCGGAAAATCCTGCTGACCATTACCGACGACGGGGCCGGATTTATGCCCGATTCCGCCCTGGATCGGTCCGGAGACTACAGCGGTTTCGGCCTGCTGGGAATCAAGGAACGGGCCTTGCCCTTCGGCGGTAAGGTTGTCATCGACTCCCAGCCGGGACAGGGCGCATGTCTTTCCCTGGAACTGCCCTTAAACCTCTCACAGCAGTTTTATAACACCCAGGAGTCCTAATAGTCCCAACAAACATTGGATTCGCTTTTTACCGAAGAAACCTTTTTGAGCCGTTTCGTACAATATCCATCCGTCCGGGTCGATTTCCACCGTGCTGTTCGGGGGATAGCGGAAAGTCTTTATTTCCGGTGTTACGGGAATCCGTTCGCGCCATTCCTTTTCGCCGGTCCTGATCAGCACTTCCACCGGCAGATAAAAATCGTCGGTCTCCCAGCGAATCTTCAGTTCGGTGCCCTTTGCCTTGCGCTTAATTGTGGACCGCAACACCGGCAATTCGGCCTGAAATAAATAACGCCTGAAAAACCAACCCAGATTCTCTCCTGTACGTTGCGATACTAGGGTGATGAAATCGTCTGTTACGACATGATTCTGCGGCCGCTCTTTGGGACTTTGAACGAAATCCCGCAGGAGCGCATACAAGGCTTCCTTACCCATCAAATAACGAAGCATATGCACAACGTAGGCTCCTTTATAATAAATATCAATCCCATAAGCTTCCGAGGTGGTGGCGTTCCGCCGGGGGACGAGCGGTTTTTTATTTTCAATCCGGGAACGGGCCTTTCGGAAAAAGCGTAAATACTCATCCCTGCCGTAGTTGGTCTCGATAAACATACCTTCCGCATATACATCGAAACCCTCATGAATCCAGAAGTCGGCCCAATCATCAGCCGTGAGGTAATTTCCCCACCACTCATGTCCCATTTCGTGAAGCATGAGAAAGTCGTATCCCAACTTTGTTTTCCGGTAGTGGTTGCCGTACGAATTTATCGTTTGGTGCTCCATTCCGTAATAGTCGGTCTGTGCCAGGCCGAACTTTTCATTGATAAATGGATATTCGCCAAAGTACGTTGCGTAGAACGTCAGCATATCTTCCGCTTGCGCAAGCAGGTCCCCGGCTCCCGACGTATCCGTTTCCAAAACATAAAACAGGATTTCCATTTTACCTTTATAGGGCCGTTTTTTCACAATATAATCGGCAATATTCACCGTTACACTGTAATTGTTAATCGGGTAACGTGTTTTCCAATGCCACGTTCGCCATCCTTTTTCCGCATCCGTCACCCCCATTAATAATCCGTTAGAGGCGCACACCAGCGTGTCGGGAATGGTAATATTAACGGCAACACTGTCCGGTTCATCGGACGGATGATCCTTGCAGGGCCACCAGATTTTTGCCCCTTCGCCCTGGCAAGAGACCCCAACCCAGGGCGCCCCTCTTGAATCGGCGCTCCAATTGAATCCCCCATCCCAGGGTGGCCTTTTCGCCACCGGCGGTTTTCCGTGATAAAAAACTCGAAAGGTTTCCTTTTCCCCTGATCCCAAGACATCTTCAAGGCTGATTATAATTTTGTTGTTTACATGTTTGAAGGATAGCATTCTCCCAGAGGCTTGTATTTCTTCAAGCGTATAGCTTTCTATCAAATCCAGTTCGACAACGACAAGTGAATCAACAACGCTTTTGATCGTCACATCCACATAGCCGTTTATAAATTTTATGGAAGGGTCAATCTTTAGATTCAGGTCATAATACAGGACATCGTACGCCGCCTGGTTTGTGCTTAATAACCCCCCGGAAAAAATCCAGTTTTCGGGGATATTCCCTTGAGCAAACAAAAAACTCTGTACAAGGATTACAAACAAAACAGAAGCTGGAAGAAGTCTGGTCCTCATGATTAAGTTATTGATATAATTAAAATCCAAAAATGGAAGTGATGAGCTAACGACAAGTTGTAATCAGTCTATCCGTCCGGTTTTCACGTGGCATTAAGCCGGACGCCAACTTTTCATGAGTAGATTCATTTGCGCAATGAAAAAAGTTCGTGGTTCGGAAAGTGTTACAGGTTTGATCACCTGAATAGCGGTGTTACAAATAGATTTCAGAATGTGCGGAGCCACAAAATAGCAATACTCCCTGAGAATTGATTGACTAATTGTTGTTGAAACTTTTCTCAGGAAATCGGTCAAGATATTCATCTCTCACACTAATGATTATTTCACTTTATTGTTTTCTCCACTACTTAAAATTTAGTCGTATAAAACTCACCGGTACAAACCTGAGCGGATATTTGTTGATTGATTAACGATACCATATTCTAAAGACCCTCATTTTTCAAAATCACATTGTCAATAATTTACGCCCTGTGGAGTGGGTAGGGGTAGGTGTTGTTTTCACCGTAATAATACCATCTTTTTTGTTTCTGCATAGTACTTTCCCACGTGCAATGTGTAAAAGTAGATTCCGCTTGGATAGTCATTCGCATTAAATCTTATAAAATACGTCCCTGGTTCTTGAGTTTTTTCAACAAACGTCTGGAGCTTTCTTCCAAGAATATCATGGATTTCCAATTTAACGAAATCTGGTTTGTTTATCGTATATGATAGTACAGTTAACGAATTAAATGGATTTGGATAGTTTTGATTGAGGATAATTGTTTCAGGAATGTTAAGCTTATCCTCATCCATAGTATTTAAAGAAGAACTTGTATCTCCATAAAATACCCCATTAATATTTGCAGCTATTAGTCTTCTGGTCGTAGACATCTCATCATGGGCATCTGAATACTCAGTTTGTCCAAAAGGTTGATGGAATACGCGAATCTCAAGGCCATAGTATTCA
>Ga0256830_1002200_pt1 | contig 13075 bp, 12 predicted proteins | sample 128326metaG_FD_190537 | JGI IMG/M metagenome (GOLD analysis project Ga0256830, IMG submission 190537) | Hydrothermal vent microbial communities from Lau Basin, Pacific Ocean - 128-326 | ecosystem: Environmental > Aquatic > Marine > Hydrothermal vents | place: Pacific Ocean: Lau Basin | collected...
ACCTCCACTCCATAGTTCTATAATTTGAAATTACCAACAGCTGTATCCACCATCTATAATCAAATTTGCTCCTGTCATATATGATGATGCATCCGATGCCAGAAAGAGGATTGCACCGTTGTACTCGTCCTGATTTGCCATTCTGCCAAGGGGTACTTTGTTGCAGTAATTTTTCAAGAATGTTTCATCCTGATTATTAAACACCCCACCAAGGGTCAACGTGTTTACCCTTACATTTCTTGAAGCCCAATAGGTTGCAAGATATCTTGTCAGGTTAAGGACTCCTGCCTTGGTTACACAATAAGCAACGGGCTTGAAAAAGGGTTTCTCCTTTGTCTTATATTCATATATCCTCTGGTCCGGAGACAGGATTCCGTATATGGAGGAGATATTAATTATACTACCACCACCATTGTTTGCCATAAATCCACCTATTATCTGGCAACAGAGCATCATTCCTTTCAGATTCACATCCATCATCATATGCCAGGATGATTCCGGATATGTTTCAAATGGCCCGGTTTCCTGCTCATCAGCATTAGGAGGGGCATCAATGGCGGCATTATTGACCAGGATCTCAGGAGAACCAAGATGGGATACAACCCTTTCCAGTCCTGCCTTGACGGAATCTTTATTCGTTATATCTACCTCAAGGGGGAGCAACCTATCGGAGCTGATCTCATCAAGGACAGATTTCGGATTGTCCAGTCTGATGTCAAAGGCTGCTACAGAGGCTCCAGCACCAAGCAGCGTTTTCACATATTCACCGCCAAGCTGGCCTGCTGCACCCGTTACTATTGCAACCTTTCCTTTCAGACCGAAAATTTTTTCTAATATGTTTGAGTTTACTCCGCTCTGTATATCCTTCATCTCCTCCCCATCTTGATATCCGCTACGTAGTCACAAAATTCCCTTACTGCACCGTAACCACCTTTTGTTTTTGTAACATAAAGAGATTCTTTAATCACATCTGGATGGGAATCTGATACACATACAGGAAGTCCGACGATCTTCAAACATTCCAGGTCATTTATATCATTTCCCATATATGCAATATTTCTGAGGGGAATGCCCAACTTCTTGGCTTCTCTTGTCAATACTTCAGCTTTATTGTCACATCCTTGAATGCAGGGAAGCTTAAGTTTCCTGCACCGTGTGCTTACAACGGGGTTGATCTCCTTGGATATTACCAACAAGGAGACACCCACTTTTCTTACAGCATCCAGCCCGAATCCGTCGGCCCTGCTACAGAAAACCCCTTCTGTCCCATCCTGCAGCACCAGGACACGGTTATCAGTAAATACACCATCAAAATCAAATACTATCATCTGTATATCTTTTGCAAGTTGCCGAATCCTCTTTTCCAGTCCCCCGGCCTCCATCTGTAATGATCCAGGCATGGCTACTCTAAGATGTCCAGGGAGATGGGGGTCTCTTCGTCAAGGTCAACTTTTAACTTTTTACCTATAATCTTGTCTATCAGGTAGGGAGGGATACCGTTTGCTGGAGTCTTGAGGGAAATATGTTCCCACTCAAGAACTGTACCTGCCGGCAATGAACAGGCTGAATATATTCCTTTACCCATCTTACGTCTTGCTTCCATCTCAAAATCATAGATAACCCTTTTCCCATCTCCCAATGAAATATCAACTCTTCGCAGATCCCTGACCTGTTTGCGGAGCCCCTCAGGTTCAAGAGAAAACTTGTGGTCTGTTCCTTTCCATGAGCGGTTCAGGGTAAAGTGTTTTTCCACAACAGTAGCGCCGAGCATATATGCAATCACAGGAGCCAATATGCCGTTGTCATGTCCGGAGTAACCAATGATCGCATCGGGGAATTCTTTCTTTAGGGTCTCAATTACCCTTAAGTTAAGATTATGATATTCCGTAGGATATCCAGCGACACAATGCATAAGACAGATCTTCTCGTTGTAAGCCGAAACCGCTTCATAGGCAATTCTTATTTCCTCCAAGGTCGCAGCTCCTGTCGATATGAACATAGGCTTACCCAACTTTGCTATATAAGTTAACAAGGGGATGTTTGTCAGGTCTCCCGATGCAACCTTGTAGCTTGTAACACCTAATTCTTCAAGGAAATCAACACTATTGAAGTCAAAAGCTGTAGCCATGAATTCCACGCTGTTTTCCTCGGCACACTTCTTAAGCTCCTTGTACTCATCCATCCCAAACTCGAGATACTCTCTATGTTCGCCGTAGGTGGCACCATAGCTGTTTTCGTTGTCATAAGGTTTGTTATAGAAGGCCTTTGTGTAAAGGGTTTTATTGTCTCTTTTCTGGAACTTTACCGCCTGAACACCACAACTGGCTGCTACCTGGATCATCTTCATTGCTGTTTCAAGATTACCCTGGTGATTATGACCTATTTCTGCAATTACATAACATGGCCCTTTTGAAGAGATTTTGCTTCTTCCAAATGTAATGGTTTTCATATTTCACTCCATCTGTTTGTTATTAATTAATAAGTAATTTTTTACCCAATTATTGATAATATTGTCAAGATTCTTTTCATCAAATATAGAAGCTCTACATGCAAAAAATGATACCTCTTCTCTTGAAATGCCTTTCTGAAGAATGATATAAACCTCAAAACATCCCTCCCATCACTTGCAGCAGGATTTCAAATAGTAAACCTATTACCTCGATAATTTCTTACTTAAGTATATATAATACCAAACCAAACTTTTACAAAGTCAATAGCATTTGCTTCAAGTTGAAAATTCAGCAGGATAAATAAAATCAGAGCCTTTTAATATTCCATCACAAATGATATCAAGCCCTATAGTTTTGCCAGGTAGTAAATCTTTTAAACTCTCAAGTTGTATCCTGTATGGGGGGTTACCTCCAGTAGGTTTCATGAACTCCAGCGGAATCATTCTACGAAAGAAGAAATGAAAGGCATACTTTTTCGCCTTTAATACCTTGTCAGGAGGCATCCTTTTGTTTAAAGGAAGTCTATCAAGAAGGTTATAGTAATCCTCTGGATTGTCAACTTCCATGGCAAATCCCTTGTTGCGTATCCATGCCTCACCGGCAACAATAACGGGAATACCCATTGCTGTTAGTTCTATGCCGGTCTTGGTGTTATAAATAATCACAGTATCACACTGTAGCATAACTGCATAGGTGCTAACCTGACTCTCTGGAGGAATCACTATCGTATTCTTTGGGAGTACAGGGAATGCCCTTTTTATTTCATCTAATATCCTCTGCCTTGAAGGCAGGGTGCCTCGTATTTCGGCTGGATGTATCCTGATTACTAACTGGAGATCCTGTCTTTTTTTAAAATATTCAATAGTGCCCAAGACCCAACTCAGCATATTGGGGAAGGCATTAGACGGGTAATGTAGTTGTGCATCCCACATTACACTTGTCAGCATCCCTATGCATGGTTTTGTGAAATCAATGCCTGTTTCTTCTTCTATTTTTTTCAGGTCAAATTTTGGTTTTTCGTGAAACCAGATCCAGTCCTGGCTCCCCTTCCAGCGGCTTTTCAGGTATGTTGTCAACTCTCTTTCCAGGCTATCATTCCACTGAATATCCATCCATTTCTCAACAGGCTCGGTCATCATAGTATAATGATATGTGTTATGATGGCTGAAAACAAAGCTGTTCTTTCTATAGCCCGGATTCCAGTTAACAACATGAACGTCTTTCTGTCGACACACCTCTCCAATAAGTCCCTGAGGGACGTATATCCCGTGATGAAAGACAGCAGATTTGTATTTAATTTTATCAAGCAGGTTTCGCATTAAATAAGTGGTTATCAAGGCCGCCTTGAAATATCGTCTCAAAATGCGTTCAGCACAGGGCTCATTATCCAGATTGCCGCGGGCATAAAATCTCAGAGTTCCGGCCATGGCATGCTCTCCTATCGCAGTTCCGCCCAGGAGATAGCTACCTATATCCTCTAAGGGTACTGATGAGGAAATCCTTTCTGCCTCCTGCAAATCATCTTCCGATAAAAAATCGCTGTACCGATAAATCTTAATTCCAAGGGACTGAAACATTTTATATGCTTGTGAAAAACAGTACTTGCAGAGATCCTTCTTTGGACCATGTCTTGCAAATTCCACCTGATTAGAATACCAGCCAATCCAGCAATCAAAGCATGCAGGCAGTACTTCATCACATAGAAGAACATGAACTTCAGTTCCCCTCAAGGTCAAAGCTACGGCCAGAAGGCTTTCCAGAGTTGTGCCTGCCAGGTATGCACCAATACTTGTGGGAATCAGGACCTTTTCACCTTTTAAGGCATTTTTTAATGCATTGCTCCAGATCTCTCTGTCCTTCCTTAACAGATGCTTCCAGGAAGGCTGGTGTCTTTTTAGACGGTATTGCCTGGTCAGACATCTTAAAGTTCGGCTCTTTTTTGCAAGCTCTTTAATCTCTTCCTTTTCAAGAATCATACTGCTTTTCCTTCAGTATTATTTCAGCAAGTTTGAAATCAAGAGGGGTGTTGATATCAATGGATTCTATCTCATCCATTACAAAGGGGATGATTACATCACCTGTAGGTGATTTCTTGTTTCTTATTGTGGAGGGCTTTGTTATGTATATGCTTGCATTCTGAATGTAAACCTGTGGCAAGAGATGATATGCAAGGGTATGAACATTGGGTTCTTGTCCCTTCACAAAAGGTTTAAGGTACCCACCTTCAATCACCCACATTTTGTAAGGATGCTCAGAGCAAAGCCTCACTGACCTCAGAGAGTCAGCCTCTGGATGCTTTAACATCTCCTCAATAGCCCTATCAATGGAGTCTGTCTTTCTAAGTGGAGATGTGGGATAAAGCAGAACTATTAGGTCCGGCTCGTAGTTTTCATGCCGGGAAAACCAATCCAGTGCATGTTGAAAGAATTCCATTTCTGTAGAGTCGCTACGTGAAATACTTGTAGGTCGCAGAAAAGGAATTTCTGCTCCATGTTCTCTGGCTACTGACGCTATCTCTTCTGAATCAGTGGAGACAACAATTCTGTTTATGTATCTGGATCTTTTGGCCGCTTCAATCGTGTAGGCAATCAGGGGTTTACCACATAACAATTTGATATTCTTCTTGGGGACCCTTTTTGATCCTCCGCGAGCCGGAATAAAAGCCAGTATTTTCATAATTCCACTCCCAATGTTGTAATAGAAAGTGTTTAAATAATATTAAAAACATACCTAATCAATAGGCAAGTCTTTTTTAATTTTCCTAATATTTCTACACAGTCTGCAGATTCAAAGTGATATGCAATTCAGAAAGTTTGTACTCCTTTTCCATGCTACCTGAATAATTAACCAGACCATGTCGGCATTCCCATTCCCGATGTGTAAAATGTGACCTTGTGTCTTCAACTAAGTGAATCCATGGGAACTAAATCCAGACAACCGCCTCCTGTCTGCTCACCCGTGGTGGTGGAGATGGTATTTTTGCAGGCCAGCCAACAGGGACAATGGCCACCGGCCTGAGATAGGTGGGCAGGTCAAGTATCTCCGAGACACTATCTTCATAGAAGGCACCAACCCAGACCGTGCCAAGCCCCAGTTCACAGGCAACAAGCATCATGCACATTATGCTGCAGGCAACATCCTGTAGGCAGTAAAGGCTCTCTCCACGTTCTCCATAGTGGTTATAGATGCGCCTGTCTGCACAGGCAACTATCGCAAGTGGAGCCTCAGCGATGAACCTCTGGTTCAGGGCAGCATGCACAAGCTCATCCTTCACCTTTTCATCCCTGACAAAATAGAACTTTCTTGCCTGAAGATTACCGGCACTTGGAGCCCAGATAAGTGCATCAATCAGTTTGTTTACCATCTCCTGGGGGATCTCCTTTTTTAGAAACCTTCTGATACTTCTCCTTTCCAATACCACATCAAGGACAGACATCCTGCCCTCCTTTCCCTGTCAGATCCTTTTATTAAAGGCCATTGTTCCAAGAAGGATAAACAAAGCCGTAGCAGCAGCCACCACAGCAAGATCAAAGCTGAGCGGGAAATCAGCTCCCATACCTCCTGCCTCTGTTGTTATTATCACATTTTTCAGTGCATCAACACCATATGTCAGAGGATTGAGGTATGCAATCCATTTGAAGAGAGGGGGAAGCTTCTTCAGGGGATACATTGCACCGGAGAGGAAGAACATGGGCATGACAATGAAGTTCATAATCACAGAGAAGCTTTCAAAGCTCTCGTAAAAGGTTGCTATGAGTATGCCGATTGATGTGATGGAGAAGGAGATGATAAAGGATAGTATTATTGTCAGAAATATGGACGGGATGGAGAGCTTCAGGCCTATGACAGGGAATAGGAATAATACCACTGTAGCCTGGATTGTGGAGACCACTGAACCGCTTACAGCCTTTCCGACAACGATGGATACCCTTGAAACGGGTGCCACGAGCATCTCCTTCATGTAGCCGAACTCCTTGTCCCATATGATTGATATGGCTGAAAATATGGAGGTGAAGAGGATGGTCATCCCTATTATGCCGGGAAAGAAGAACTGGAGATAGGTTATGTTACCCTCTGTGGGTACTATACGTGAAAGACCCCCGCCTACCAGGAAGAGCCAGAGCAGAGGACGAGCAAGGGAGGAGATGAGCCTGCTTTTCTCCCTCAGGAACTTCTTGAACTCCCTTGCAGAGATTACATAGACCACCCTAAGTTCTATCAAAACGCCTCCTGTATGCCCTTACAGCCTCCCTGACCTCATCAGCGGCATCCACAGTTTCAGGCCTTATCTCCTTGCCTGTAAGTGTAAGGAAGACATCGTTCAATGTTGGTCTCTGCACCCTTACGGATTTGACCATCTCACCAAGCTGTCTTATCAGCTCTGGCAGGCAGGCATCCCCTCTTGAAACGGTAATGAAGAGCTCATCACCACTGACTTTTCCCTTCAATGACATCTCTTCCCTGATGATACGCAGGGCCTTTTCGTTGTCAGTGGTCCTGAGGTATATCACATCACCTCCAACGGTTTTCTTCAGTTCATCAGGGCTGCCACTGGCGATTATCTTGCCCCTGTCAATTATGGCAATCTCCTGGCATACCTCGGCCTCTTCCATATAGTGGGTGGTCATGAATATGGTGACCCCTTTTTCATTGGGTAGCCTTGTGATGAACTCCCACAGGTTGTTTCTGCTCTGGGGGTCAAGACCAAGGGTCGGCTCATCCAGAAAGAGTATCCTTGGCTGATGTACCACTGCCCTTGCAACCTCCAGCCTCCTCTTCATACCGCCTGAGAATCTCTTCACAAGGTCATCCTTTCTTTCATAAAGATCCATGAATTTTAGGGCATCATTAACAACCCTTTCCCTTTTTGATTTCTCAACGTTGTAGAGAATTGCATGGTAGAGGAGGTTTTCATAGGCAGTGAGGTCTTTGTCAAGGGTCATGTCCTGGAAGACAACCCCAATGGATGACCGTACCTGAGCAGACTCTGTCAGGCAGTTGTATCCATTCACAATGGCAGTGCCTGAGGTGGGTTTAAGGAGTGTGCAGAGTATGCTTATAGTTGTTGTCTTTCCAGCACCGTTAGGTCCAAGGAAACCAAAGATTGTCCCCTCCCTCACCTCAAAGCTGACGCCGTCAACCGCCTTTATACCGTTGAAGTGTTTTGTGAGTGAGCTGACAGAGATTACAGACATCCGGGGTCTGTCTATTTCTTTGCAGGCTTTTCAGGCGCAGCCTGACCGGGTGTAACAGGCTTGACACCCTCTGGAACGGGCTTGACCCCTTTTGAAGGTACCTTCTCTGTCCTCTCTTCAGGTATTACCGACCTGACCACAGAGGGCTGCCGCACAGATATGATGGTCAGTATCAGGGATGTAACCATGAACAGAATAGCCGCGATGGTGGTTATCTTGCTAAGCACCGTTGCTGCACCACGGGCACCAAAGAGCGTATGGCTTGAGCCTCCACCAAAGGCTGAGCCAAGCTCTGCGCCCTTACCACCCTGTATAAGTACAACCGCTATCAGGAAAAGTGATATTAGTACATGTATTATAATCAAGAGTGTCGTCATCTCTTAACCTCCTTCGGTTTCTTTGAACCTTACAATCCTTGAAAAACTGTCAGGCTTCAGGCTTGCACCTCCCACAAGTCCGCCGTCAACATCCTTCTGGGACATTAGCGAAGCGATGTTCTCAGGTTTTACGCTTCCGCCGTAGAGTATCCTTATCTCTTCAGAGGCATCCCCGTACAGGCTGTTTAATTCCTTTCTGATGAACTCATGAGCCTCCTGTGCCTGCTCGGGTGTTGCGGTCTTGCCAGTGCCAATAGCCCAGACAGGCTCATAGGCTATAACAAGTCCGTCAGGTTTTATGTTCCTGAGGCCGCCGCTGATCTGCCTTTTGAGTATCTCAAAGGTCCTGCCAGCCTCCCTTTCCTCAAGGGTTTCACCTATACAGAATATAACATCCAGGCCTGCTGCCATTGCTGCAGCAATCTTCCTGTTCACTGTTTCATCTGTCTCACCAAAATACTGTCTTCTCTCGGAGTGGCCAATAATCACATAGGAGCACTCCACATCTTTCAGCATCAGAGGTGATATCTCGCCTGTATATGCCCCCTTTTCCTCCCAGAACACATTCTGACCGGCAAGTTTTACATTACTTCCCTTCAGGAACTTTGCAGCCACAGCTAATGATGTGAAGGGTGGGGCAAGGACTATTTCCACATCATCCACACCTTCCACAAGGGGCAGAAACTCTGTGATATACTCACGGGTCTCTGCAGTGGTCATGTGCATCTTCCAGTTTGCTGCAATCAAGGGTCTACGCATGGTATTAATTAAACAATAAAAGGTGCTTTTATGTCAACATCTCCCGTTATTCCCAATTTTGCCGATAGAAAAACCATTTAAACAAATAACGGGTAGGTAGGTATTGGGTTTGAGGGGATTACAATTTTGCAAGAGATTCACCAGGAGGGTGAATCGCAAAATTGCCTCGGAAGCGGACAGGATGTCCGCTGAGAATGACCGGTAAAGCCAATACCTACCTACCCATAAAACTAACTGATAAGTCAATCGGTAAATCTCCCGTTTACTGTTTTGGAAACCAGTGAAAATGTTTTATAATATAACCCATGCAATACAGGGTAGGCAGGATAGGCAGGGTTGTAGTGGCAAGATTCTCTGATGGAGATGACCTCCTTGAAGGGTTGAAGAATATTGCCAGGAAAGAGGGGCTTCGTGCAGCAGTGTTCCAGGTTGTAGGCGGGCTGAAAAAAGGTGACTTTGTGGTGGGACCCGAAACAGAGGAGATGCCACCACGGCCTGTGTGGAGAGAGCTTTCAGAAAGCCATGAGGTTGTTGGTGTGGGAACGATATTCTGGAAGGATGAGGAGCCGCTCGTGCATTTCCATGGTGCCTATGGTAAGAAGGACAGTGTGAAGGTGGGCTGTCTCAGGAAGGGCTCAGAGGTATTCCTCATACTTGAGGTAATCATCTTTGAGATGGAAGGCATCAATGCTGAAAGGGTGCCTGATCCGGAAAGTGGTCTGCCACTTCTGAGCTTTTTATAGCATAGCCCCTCATATCCTTCTTTTTCTCCTGAGAAACTTGTCAGTCTCAACTGCAAAGAATACAACCGAGGAAAGCAGCAGGGTGGTCATCAGTTCTCCCACTGTCAGGGGTTTTGTCTTGAATATGGGGTTCAGGAAGGGAATGTATATGGTGGCCATCTGCAGGGCAAAGGTCAGTATAAAGGCACCGAAAAGGGGCATATTTGACAGTAACCCCTGGCTGAAGAGGGACTCTTTCTCAGACCTTATGGCAAGCACATTGCCCATCTGGCTCAGGCACAGCACGGTGAACACCATGGTCTGCCAGTTTTCATGACCTGTCCTGATCGCCCATGCCTGCGTGAAGAGAGAGACGAGTCCCATAAGCAGCCCCACCCAGATAACCTGTATGCCAAGGCCATGGGCAAAGATGCTCTCCTTCGGGTCTCTCGGGGGCCGGGTCATTATATCCCTCTCAGGTGGTTCAGCAGCAAGGGCAAGCCCTGGCAGACCATCTGTGACAAGGTTGATCCAGAGGATGTGGATTGGAAGGAGCGGTATTGGTAGCCCCAGAAAGGGTGCAAGAAATATCGTCCAGATCTCGCCAGAGTTGCTTGTCATTGTGTACTTTATAAACTTGCGGATGTTATCAAATATCCTTCTGCCTTCCTTGACAGCCTTTACAATGGTAGCGAAATTGTCATCAAGAAGGATCATGTGGGCTGCCTCTTTAGCAACATCAGTGCCTGTGATCCCCATTGCCACACCTATGTCCGCCCTTTTAAGTGCAGGTGCGTCATTGACTCCGTCTCCTGTCATGGCGACGAATTGACCCTTGTCCTGAAGTGCCTTGACGATCTTCAGTTTCTGCTGGGGTGCAACCCTTGCATACACCCTGATCTTTTCCACCTGCTCTTCAAACTCCTCCATGGAGAGCCTGTCCAGTTCAGCGCCTGAGATGATGTTGCTGTTGCTGTCATCTATGATACCGATCCTTCTGGCAACAGCCCTTGCAGTGAGTGGATGATCACCTGTGATCATTACAGGTATGATGCCGGCGGTCTTGCACAGGTGGACCGCCTCCTTTGCCTCTGCCCTTGGAGGGTCCATCATCCCCACAAGCCCGAGCAGTGTAAGGCCCCTCTCTATGCTGTCAGGGGTAATCTCTTGAGGGAGGCCCTCCCATCTTTTCATGCCAATCCCCAGCACCCTGAACCCCTCTGCAGCCATCTTCTCGCTGATCTCAATGATCTGTTCTCTCTGTACGGGTACCAGCCCCCGGGAAGTGAGAATCTCTTCGGTTCTTTCTATCAGGACATCCACGGCACCCTTCGTGAAGGAGATATAGGAGGGCTCTTCTTCATCCGGCTCCCTGGCCGGCCACTGCTGGACCCTGTGGATCGTACTCATGCATTTCCTTTCGGAATCAAAGGGCACCTCTGCTATACGGGGCAGTTTATCCTCCCACTTCTTTTTATCATAACCCATGGATTCTGCGATGCTGCAGAGTGCGGTCTCTGTGGGGTCACCTATAAGGTTGCCATCTGCATCTACCCTTGCGTCGTTACTGACAGAAAGGGCAACCATGAGGTCTTGCAGGGGAGAGCTCAGGGCTGTGGTGATCTTGCTTATCTCTTCCGCAGATAGCAATCTGCCATCAACCCACAGCTTTTCCACGGTCATCCTGTTCAGCGTAAGCGTACCTGTTTTGTCTGAGCAGATGTATGTAACAGAGCCAAGGGTCTCAACAGCAGGGAGTTTCCTGATGAGGGCATTCTGGTTAACCATCTTTTTTGCTCCAAGGGCAAGGGATATGGTCACCACCGCAGGGAGTGCCTCGGGTATGGCTGCAACAGCAAGCGATATTGCCGTCAGGAGCATCAGCAGGGGCTCTACACCCCGCATAAGTCCTATTGCAAAGACAATCGCACATATTGCAAGCACTGCAATGGCGAGTTTCTGACCAAAGTTTGCAAGCCTCTTCTGGAGGGGTGTCTTTACCTCTTCCTCCTCCTGAAGCATGGTGGCAATCCTTCCGATCTCTGTGTTCATTCCCGTGGCTACAACAATGCCCTCTCCCCTGCCGTATGTTACGATAGTGCCCTTGTAGGCCATGTTCTTTCTGTCGCCAAGGGGTATGTCTCTGTCCTGGATTGTTTCCGTATGTTTTTCCACAGGCACAGACTCACCTGTGAGTGCAGCCTCCTCAATCTTCAACTGTATAGCCTCTGTTAGTCTTATGTCAGCCGGTACAATCCTGCCTGCCTCAAGCAATACCATATCTCCCGGGACAAGCTCTTTGGCAGGCAGGTTCACGGGCCTTCCGTCCCTTAAGACCGTTGCATAGGGTGCGGCCATCTTTTTAAGCGCCTCCATGGCCTTCTCTGCCCGGTACTCCTGGACAAACCCGATTATGGCGTTCAGTACAACGATAACCACTATTGCAATGGTATCCGAGGCCTCGCCTATGAAGCCAGAGATCACAGCAGCAGCTATGAGCACAAGGATCATGAAATCCCTGAACTGGTCAATGAACATCATCAGGGGATGCCTCTTCTTTTTCTCCTCAAGTTCATTTGGGCCGTATCGTTCAAGGCGTGCCCTGGCCTCTTCCGATGTGAGCCCCTGGGGGCTGGTCTTCAGCTCCTTCAGGATTGCCTCAATATCCTTCAGATGCCAGATGTTATCCATTCCTTCCGACCTTTCTTGTTGAAGGGTAAGTTAATGAGGGTAATTGGACCTGTCCCGGAGCCAGGAGTCACCTCAGTATCCCTTCCACGATCACCTCAACAGCCTCCTCTGGTGTCAGACCGCGTGCCATAAGGGTCTCCATCTGCTGGCGGTCAACACTTCCAATGGCAGCCTCATGTGTTACCTTGGCCTCAGGATGTGTCACATTCACAATGGGGACAGCACTGGCCTCTGCCCTGTCCTTTACTATCTCCATGCAGTCCACATGACCTCTTGCGCCTGGTGCATGGCCCTCGGTGATGCCCGTCACCTCTGCATGGGCATTATCCTCAAGGGCAATGCGTGTCTTGATAAGGCTACGTGCCCCTGCACCCTTGAGGCAGACCCTCTCTTTGACCTTTATCCTGTCCATGCCATGCCCGAAGACGCGGGCAATCATCTCAACCATTGCTTCCCTGTCAGATTCAACATCATAGTCAATCTCAAGCTCTCCCACACGACCATGGGTGAGGGTGAACTCTGTGATATAACTACCGGCAGGCATTATCTGCACCAATGCCCTCGGGTTTACATAGGCGCCTCCCTTAAACCCATGGAAATGGACCTCCCTGTAATGCATATCAGCACCCTCCATCACGATTATTCGGGCATCCATGATGTGTCTTACCTTTTCCGCCTCGGGAAAGACACAGTGGGCAATGAAGGAGGCCTTTGAATCGGGCTCTAGGGTGACATCCATTTTTATATTCTGGAGTCCCCTCCTCTGGAGTACCCCAAAACAGATATGCACTGGGTGGGGAAGTTTTACACCCCTTTTAAGCACCACCACAGCGGAGATACCGTCCTCTGTTTCATCTGCCCTGAATTCAAGCCCTTCAACA
>Ga0256830_1002201_pt1 | contig 13071 bp, 4 predicted proteins | sample 128326metaG_FD_190537 | JGI IMG/M metagenome (GOLD analysis project Ga0256830, IMG submission 190537) | Hydrothermal vent microbial communities from Lau Basin, Pacific Ocean - 128-326 | ecosystem: Environmental > Aquatic > Marine > Hydrothermal vents | place: Pacific Ocean: Lau Basin | collected...
GACGTCGCTTTTCGAAGGCCGGCCACTACGATCGCCGGGAGAAACGGCGGCTCGTGCGAGCGGACGGCCCTCCGGTCGTGTTCATTCTTAGGGGCAGGCGGGCGGGGTGGGGCGTTCGTTGCCGTCGCTGTCTCGGCCGAGAGGGCCGAGCCCGCAGCCGGAGCCGTAGGCGTCGCTTTCGTACCAGTAGATCGAACCCGCAGCGGGAATGTCGGGGTCGACGCCTTCGGGATTGACGAGGCCCGAGGCAATGCAGGTCTCGTTGTAGGTCCAGGGGGAGGTCACCGTCCCGCGGTAGAAGTTGTAGCTTTCCCCGTTGGCGGCCACCGACCAGCGGAAGGTTTCGGTGTCGGCGAGGAAGACCGACGTCGTTCCCGTATCGCCGGTGCGGCCGACGGCGGGATCCGCCGGATCGCAGTCGAGCGAGTCGGCGACACCGTCGCCGTCGCCGTCTTCATTGCCGACGATGCGGCTTTCTCCCGCGGTATCTAGAACGTCGCCCGATCCATCCCCGAGTTCCGCTCCAAGAGCGATGTCCACCCCGCTCGCCGAGTTCATGTCGGCGATGCCGAGCCAGCCGCGGCTGCCGAGTTCATCACCGCTGCTCGCGCCGACGAATTCCTGCGTTGCGGCGATCTCCGAGAAATCGATGATTTCGGTGGCTCCGATACGATCTCTGCCGAGGAAGAGTCCGCCGCCGGCATCGGTACGCGATCCGGTCGGGCCGTCCCATCCGGGCATTCCGAAGAGCAGGTCGGTGCTCGCATCACCGTCGAAATCCGCCAAAGCGACCGACGCGCCGAGGCGATCGCCCGGTGCAGCGCCGAAGACGGCGAGGGTGGAAACGCCGTGCATTTCCCGGTTTTTCAACGTCGAAAGATCGCCGCGCCCGGTGAAGAGATAGGCGCCCCCGGCATCGAGCCGCGCCGGTGCGCCGCCCGGCCCATCCTGCCCGGGAAGGCCCACCAGAAGGTCGTCGAAGCCATCCGTATTCCATGAACCTGTATCGAGCGCCGAGCCCGCGCGATCGCCGGAGGTATCGCCGAAGAGCAGAGCCTGATAGCTCGTCGAGACGCCGAGATCCATCGACTGCGTCATGGACGCGCCGCTGAGGATGAAGACCTCGCCCGCGTTGGGACGTTTATCGTCCGGTCCGTCCGCATCCGGCACGCCGATGAAGAGATCGTCCGTTCCGTCGCCGTCGAAGTCGCCTGCGGCAAGAGATGCGCCTGCATGATCGAAGGCGTCCGCGCCGGAGATGTAGTGATCGATGATCGTGGGGTTGACCGTGGAGGTCGAGAAAAGGTTGGCGTTGTTGATGATCCAAATCTCGCCCCCTTCTTGGACGGTATCCAAGTTGGAGTCGCTCGTCGGCGAGGCGATGGCCAGATCGTTGGATCCGTCGGCGTCGGTGTCGAGTACCACCAAGGCTTCACCGAAGCGGTCGCCCGCAGCTTCGCCGAAGAACTGAGTGTGCGCGCTCTGTGTATTCAAATCGATGGTGGAAGGCAGCGAGCCCGCGAAGAAAACATAGACCTGCCCGGCATCGGGTGTGACGTTTCCGTCCCCGTCTCCACCGGGCGATCCAACGATGATGTCGTCGATGAGATCGTTGTTGACGTCTCCAACGGCGAGCGCGTATCCGAACTCGTCCCCCGGGCTCTGACCATAAATCGTCACGTCGGCGGAGGCGAGGGAGAGATCGACGGATGCATCGATGGGGCCGTAGAAGACGTACGCCGTTCCACTGTCGGTACGTGAGTTCGACGGACCGTCGGCGTAAGGCGCCCCGAGCAGCAAGTCGCCGGTGCCGTCGGCATTGAAATCGCCGGCGGCACCCGCAAAGCCGAGTCGGTCCTGGCTGTCGTCGTTGAAGACGGCGACGCCGCCGATCCCGAAGTCGACGCGATAAGTATCGCAGGCGTTGCCGAGGCCGTCTCCGTCCGCGTCGAACTGGTCGGCATTGCTGATCAGAGGGCAGTTGTCGGAGGCATTGAGCACCGAATCGCCGTCCGCGTCATCATCGCAGGCGTCGCCGATGCCGTCTCCGTCGTGGTCGGCCTGCGTCGAGTTGCTCAAGCCGCTGCAGTTGTCGTCGCAGTTCACGCGCCGGCCGGCCGTGCATGGATCGGCTGTGCCGTCGCCGTCATCTTCGGGAATTTGGTCCCCATCCTGATCGGCTTGGCAGACATTGCCTTCACCGTTGGAGTCGTCGTCTTCTTGTTTCGGGTTGACGTGATCCGGGCAGTTGTCGCAGAGGTCACCGACGCCGTCTCCGTCGCGATCGGCTTGATCGGCATTCGGCGTCCCCGGGCAGTTGTCTCCCTGGTTGCGGACGATATCTCCGTCGATGTCCGACGGACCGACGATCCACACTTCTCCCGCCTCTGCGCGATCGGCCGTGTCATCCGGATCTCCGTCCGCGGCGTCGGCGCCGACGATGACTTCCGCGGCACCGTCGCGATTGATGTCGGCGATGACCAACGAGATTCCCAGCGCGTCGCTAGGATCCGGCGCGAGAATCGAGGTGAGCTGCACCGGATCTCCAGCGGAGGTCTGCGGGTTGATCAGATCGATCAGGGTCTCGCCGCCGACCTGCGCCCAGGGAAGGGTCAGCACTTCTCCCGCATCGACTCGATCGTTTTGGGGGCCTTCCGAAAAGAGCGCGGCCATCGCGAGATCGAGCGTTCCGTCGGCATCGAAGTCGCCGATCCCCACGCTTTCGCCCCAACCGTCGTTGGCTCTGCGCCCATCGATGCGCAGGCTGGCGAGGTTTTCGACAGAATCGTCGCTCCAAGTCGCTCGCCCCATGACGATGAAGGCTTCGCCCGAGGAGAAGCGAGCATCGAACTGTCCGGAACCGAGTGCGGCTCCGAAGATGATGTCGTCGAAACCGTCACGATCTAGATCGCCCGTGGCGATGGATGTGGGGAATAGGTCCGACTCCAGTTCTCCCCAGATCGCGTTGGCGGGATCGAGGTTGAGATCCCGCTCGCTGCCGGCGACGAGCGCGGCGTCTCCAAAGATGAGATAGGCCTCGCCCGAATCGTTCTTGGTGTCGCCGTTTCCGTCTCCGCCGCGCGCTCCGAGGATCATGTCGTCGGTGGAGTCTCCGTTGACGTCGCCCACGGCGAGCACGCGGCCGACGCGATCACCCTCATCGGCTGCGACGACCCGGTAATCCGGCGCCGTCACGGCGTAGTCGACGTACTGCGGCCAAGCGTTGTCGCCGAACTCGACGATGACCGCGCCATGGATGTTGCGCGAGCCTGCGACATCGATCGAGTAGGAGGGAGTGCCCATGATCAGATCGCTCGTGCCGTCGGCGTTGATATCGCCCACGTCGAGCACGCGACCCATCGCGTCTCCGCGGTAGGGGCCGAAGAAGACGGTGTCCGCATTGGGGGCCGTGGAATCGGCGGAGTTGAGAGTGTCGAGCACGGCCGGCCACACTGTGCGTCCGTAGAAGACATAGACGCGGCCGCAGCCGTTTTCCAGGCCGTTGGGTCCCGTGACGATGCATTCCCCGCCGGGGGCTCCGATCGCTAGGTCGTCGATTCCATCGTTGTCGAAATCAGCGACGGCTAGGCCGAGTCCGAACTCATCGAGGCGGAATTCGCCGTAGATCACGACGTCGGGTTGATCGAAGTCCAGTGCCTGCGTGGCGCGGAGATGGGGACCGAAGATCACCCAGACCTCGCCGGGGTCGGCGCGAAGATTGTCCGGTCCTTCTGCGCTGGTCGCGGCGATGATCAGGTCGGGGAAACCGTCGGCATTGATATCGCCCACGGCGACTTGTCGGCCGCCGTTGTCCAGCGAATCGATGCCCCAGAAAACACTGTCATCGGAGGAGACGGCCAAGTCGATCTCTGCGAAGTCGCAGGCGTCGCCGACTCCATCGCCGTCCTCATCCGCTTGGCTGGGGTTATCGGCAAACTGACAGTTGTCATCGCAGTCCACCGTGGCGCCGCCGGTACAAGGGTCGTAGGTGCCGTCGCCGTCGCTGTCGGGAATGCCGTCGTTGTCATCGTCATCATCGCATACATCGCCCGAGCCGTCGCCGTCGATGTCGATTTGCAGCGAATTCGAAACGTCGGGACAGTTGTCGCAGGGATCACCGAGGCCGTCGAGATCGGAGTCGATCTGGTCGGGGTTGGCAAGGTTGATGCAGTTGTCGCAGACGTTGCCGAGCCCGTCTGAGTCGGTGTCTTCCTGCAGTGGATTGTCTTCGAGCGGGCAGTTGTCCGGAGCGTCGTCGAGAACGCCGTCGTTGTCGTCATCCGAATCGCAGGCATTGCCCTGCATGTCGCCGTCGGTGTTGATTTGGAACCCCGTGTCGCGTTCGGCATTCGTGACCGTGCCGTCACCGTCTGCATCGCAGCGCAGGGGGTCGATGTCGCAATCGCCGTTGTTCATGCCCGGGCAGTTGTCGCACTCGCCGCCGACACCATCGGTATCCTGGATGAAGCCGCTGGTCTCGGTCTGAGAGGGGTTGCATTCGTCGGCACAGTTGTCGCAGGCGTCACCCACGCCGTCGGGGCCGCCGGACTCTCCCGGATCCACCGTGCCGTCGCCGTTGGAGTCGACCCATGGGCACTCTTCCGTGGCGATGTCGCGATCGCTGTCGAGTTGATCGGGATTGGGCTGTTCGACGCAATTGTCGCAGGCATCTCCAAGTCCGTCGGCATCGAGATCGCTCTGGTCGACGTTGTCGACGCCCGGACAGTTGTCGCACGCGCCGCCGATCTGGTCTCCATCGACATCGTCCTGATCTTCATTGAATAGGTCGATGCAGTTGTCGCAAGCGTCGCCGACGCCATCACCATCCTGGTCCTCTTGGCCCGGGTTGTCCGCCGCGATGCAGTTGTCACAGGCATCACCGAGCGAATCGGTGTCGGAGTTGTCTTGGGTGGGATTCGGCACCGTTGGGCAGTTGTCCGTCTCATCCGACCGCTGGTCATTGTCGTCGTCCGGGTCGCAGAGGTCTCCCTGGCCGTCACCGTCGGCATCGGCCTGGTCGATGTTGGCGATGCCTGGGCAGTTGTCGCAGGCATCGCCGAGACCGTCTCCATCGCCGTCGGCTTGCGAGTCTTCCACCACGCCGTTGGGTACCGTTCGGCAGTTGTCGTCGCAGTTGGACGTTCCACCGGCGCAGGGATCGTTGGTGCCGTCGCCGTCTTCGTCGAGTACGCCGTCGTTGTCATCGTCCGCATCGCATACGTCGCCGACGGTGTCGTCGTCGGAATCGATCTGGTCTCGGTTGGCGAATTGCGAGCAGTTGTCGCAGAAGTCTCCGTGCAAGTCCCCGTCGCTGTCTTCTTGGCCGGCATTGGGGAGGTCTTGGCAGTTGTCGCTCATATCCAAGATACCGTCGAAATCGACGTCTTGAGGCGAGGTCAGCCAGAATGCGCCCACCGAGGGGCGTGCTCCGTCCCCCACGTCGGGACCGTCCCTAAGGGGTGCACCGACGACGATCTCGTGGCGACCGTCATGATCGATGTCGCCTATGGCGAGCGCCAAGCCGATGTTGTCGCCTCTGCCCTCTCCCCATGTGACGGGAGCGTTGGCCCCACTGTTGCGGTGGTCGATATTCCCCGGGCGGGTGCCGTCGCCGTAGTAGAGCCAGATCTCGCCCGCGTTCGGTCGAAGATTGTCCGGGCCGTCGGCGAAAGGCGCCGTCATGATCAAATCATCGAGACCGTCTCCGTCGATATCGCCGCTACGGACGCGGTGTCCGAGGTTGTCGCCACCGGTCGAGACGCCGTCTTTGCCGCGAATCAGGAATCCATCGCCCGAGCCTTGGCGCACGCCGTCGAGGTCGACGCTTCCGGAAGTGGTGATCGGCCCCCAAATCACGTTGACTTCACCCGCGTCGAAACGATCGAGAGTTCCGTCTTGGTTATCGTCGTAGTCGGCAAAGGGGGCGGCGATGATCAGGTCGTCTTTCGTGTCCCCGTCGATATCACCGAAAGTCAGGGATGCTCCGGCGGAATCGCCGTCTGCGGCTCCGTAGACGATCCAATCCCGTGCGCCACCCGGTAGCGCGTCGAGGTCGATGGTTCCGACCACGTCCACGCCGAAGACGACACGGACTCCTCCGGCGTTCGGGCGATCACTCGCGGGGCCACGTTCGCGGAAGAGCTGAAACGCGAGATCGCGCTTCGCATCGCCGTCGAGATCTCCTGCGGCGATCGACCGGCCGATTTCCGCCTGCTCGAATGCCGCATCGTTGACGGTGCCGTCGCCGTCGAAGTCGTAGCTCGGGCCGATGATCACGGCATCTGCGGGGTTCGTCGAAAGATCACGGACGCCGTCCTCGAAGACGGTCGTTCCGGAAAGGAGAAAGTAGATCTCGCCGCAGTTTTCTCGAGCGTTGTTCGGGCCGTCGGCGCCGCTCGCACCCAAGATCAGGTCGAGCGAACCATCTCCGTTGACGTCGGCCGTCTCGACGGAACGGCCGAGGCGGTCGCCGCGTTCTTCGCCGTAGATCCAAAGATCGGCGCGCGAAAGCGAGCGGTCCGGTCGACGCAAATCGAAGGGACTAGGCCGCAAACGTCCGCCGAAAAGCACGTAGACCTCACCTCGGGCGGCCAGCCCGTCGGGATCGACGGTGCCGTCGCCGTCGGCATCGATGTTTTCCGGGCCGTTGGCGTCGGCCACGCCGATGATCAGATCGTCGATACCGTCGCCGTTCAAGTCGCCGAAGGTGAAGACAATCCCGGTCTCGTCATCTTCGTCGGCGCCGAGCACGACCAGATCGGCCGCATCGCCCGCGCCGATATCGTGCACGCTGTCGTAAGGGGAGTCCCCATAAAAGACGTAGACCGCGCCGGAGATGGCGCGGTCGGAGAGCTGACCGTCGTGGTCCGGAGCGCCGACAGCAAAGTCCAGAGTCCCGTCCCCATTGAAATCGCCAAGAGCGACGTGGTCGCCGAAAGAATCGCCAAGTCTGTCGCCGTACCAGCGTGGGTCGTTCCCGTCGGCCAAGTCGACATCATTCACGCGCTGTGCCGCGCTCAGAGCGGTGGACAGAACGAAGATGACCCCGAGAATGGCTCCCGTTGCGAAGGCGGAAAGCCCATTCCTCGCGTCGCGCATGCTGCGATCCTCTAAGTTTTAGGTTTCTCTGCGCTCCCCAACCGCGAGTTCCCGAGGATTGAGAACCCGTAGATGCACGCAGTGATCCGGATTGTTTCGCGATACCGATCGCACTGCAATCCAGATTAGAAGAGTACCACCAAACGGGTCGGATTTGGAGTCTTATCGCCTTTTTGCCGCTTCTCTGTGCTCGAGAATACGCGCTCCGCCCGCCTCCCATCGGGTGAGGTAGTTGGATTCGATCCAAGCGATCAGAGAGCGGACTTTCTTTCCGCGGGGTGTCCGATAGAGAATGAAACGTGGGGGGGCATCCTGCAGAGCGCCGAGCCATCCCTGCCAGCCTCCCGGATGGCGGGCTTCGATCAGAGCGTCGATGCCGTTGACGACAAAGAGATAACGGTCGTCCTGTCGTCCACCGAGCAGAGCCATCATCTCCGGTGCACCGAGGCTGCGGACCTGGTCCCCCGGCTCCAACTCGGCCCGTAGCGATGCAATCGCAGCCCTCTGCTCATCGACTTCGAACGAACGCTTCATCTTGATCTCGGTCCAAGCGACGAGCAGGAGCGCCAATGACGCGACGACCGCTTGCCAGAGACGGGATCTCTCGGATCCGCCGAGCGAGGAGAGGGCCCGATCCAGAAACCAGCCGAAGCCCAAGGCGCTCAGCGGCAAGAGTGGGTAGGCGTCCACATAACCTTGGAAATCCGCTGCGGTCCAAAGGGAAACCAAGACCCAAAGCGGGAGCAGGATTCCCGCTTCGTAGGAAAAGATCGACGGGGCGTTTCCAGCAGAACGTATGCGAGACGAGCAGACGGCCCAGGGCAGCGCGGCCCATCCGCCGATCACCGCCAGCAGGGCGCCGGAGTAGCCCTTGTGGATTCCACGCAGGATGGAAAGGAACGAAGCGTCGCCGTCGGCCCCGCGTTCGAGCAGAAAAACATTGAAGCTGACGAGCCCCTCCCAAAAGAGATCCAGGGCGCCGTTCCAAGCGAAATAGAGCGCAACGAGTAAAGGAACGCATGCCGCGCCTGCGGCAAGGCGAAGCCATTCGGAGATTCTTGGACGGGAGGGTTGCCGTAGGGCCAGCGCCGTGGCCAGAGCCAGCAAGAAAACACAAGCCGGCTGCCAAACCATCACGGCGGCGCCACCGGCCAGTGCCGCCCAAAAATACCGTTGCTTCATTCCGAACCTGACGCAGAGCAGCGCCAGCAAGAGCATCAGGGTCTTCGGCCGCGGTCCGGAAGACGCGAAGTGAGCGAAGCCCCAAAAGCCGAGGAAAATGAGAGCGGACAACCAGCCGGCGCGCACGGATCGCCAGCAGGTGGCGCCGATGAGGAAAACGAGCGCGACGCATCCCGCAGCGGCAGCCAAGAAGATGGCGCGCACGACGAAGAGCTCTTGCTGCCCTAGGGCATCTGCGAGCACGATCCCACCGGCGCAGACCAGCGAGGTGAGCGGACCCTTGTGGTCGAAGATGGAAGCGTAGGGAAGCGTTCCTTGGACGGCTTGCTGCCCGGCGTAGATGTAGATTCCGGAGTCTCTGTCCAGCTTTCCTCGCAGGTGATCTTGGGTGAAAAGCGCAAAGGGCAGCAGAAAGAGCAAGATCGCCAGACTATGGTAGCCGCTGCGGACGACTCCGTCGCTACTGGACATAGCCGAGGCCTCGGAGTTTCTCCGCAAGATCTTCGGAGAGCGTGTCGATCTCGACTTGGCCGACGCGATCACCATCGCCGAGCGAAAGCCATTCGAGCAAATCATCGGCCAAACGTGCAGCAAGATCGGGATATTCGTGCAGCAGATCGTTCGTCTCGAAAGGATCGGCTTCTAGGTCGTAAAGTTCCCAGCGGCGGATGTCTCCGCGTCCTTCGCGTAGTGCACGAAGAAAGCCGAGCACCTTCTTCGGTCTGAGCAGCAGACGGGGAGAGAAGAAATCGCGTGTGGCATCGTAGCCCCTTGGGCGGTAGTGCACCTTCCATCGTCCCTCGCGCATGGCTCCAACGAAGCGAGTGCGGGATTGGCCCGCTTCGGCGAAGACGCGGTTCCCGCGCTGCTCTTCCGCTCGCGCGGGTTCTCTCATGAGAGGTAGCATCGACCGTCCGTCGATTCCGGATGGTTTCGGCAAAGCGAGCGCGTCGAGGACGGTAGGAAAGATATCGATTGATTCCGTGGGGACGTCGATCGTTTTTCGTCCGCTGCTCCACGGCGGAAAGCTCATGATCAAGGGGACGTGAACCTGGTTTTCAGTGGCGAATAGGCCGTGATTGAAGAAGACTCCTCGCTCCGCCATCGTTTCGCCGTGGTCGGAGGTGACGATCAACAACGTGTCATCCCGTCGGCCGAGATCTTCGAGAAAGCGCATGAGTTTGCCGATTTCCCGGTCGACGTAGGCGATTTCTTCATCGTAGCGCGCGACATAGAGACCGACATCGGTCGAAAGATTTTCGATGGCGATCTTGTGCGGGATCGAGCCGATGTTCTTCGTGCCGATCGAGACGTCGATCGCTGCGAAGCGCTCGTAGTACGGCAGACCTTCGAAACGACCTTTGTATTCTTTCGGGGGGTCGTACGGAGTGTGGGGGTCGATGTAGTGGATGTAGGCGAAGAAGGGTTCTTCATGCCGCGTTTCGAGCCATCTCATTGCGGATTGGTTGACGATGGCCGCATGGTTGTCGCCCTTCCAGCTACCGATCTCGGAGTAGGAATCGAAGCCCTGGTGAAAATTGAAGATCTCGAAGAGATTGGGATTGGCGACGAAACCCGCCGTTTGCATTCCGTGGCTTTGCACGACTTCGGCGAGCGTCATCGCCTCTTCAGGTAGCCGGGATCGCACTTTGAGGACGCGATGAGCATGCGGATATCTGCCGGTCAAGATCGACGCGACCGAAGGACTGGTTTTCGGGCGTTGGACCCAATGGCTTTCGAAGAGCATGCCCTCGTCGGCGATGCGATCGAGCGACGGAGTGGTCTCGAGAGGATAGCCGTAGGCCGAGAGATGATCGGCGCGAAGGGTGTCGATTACGATGACGATCACGTTTCGTGGTTTCGGTCCGGGCAAGACTTCGGTGCTTGGCGGCGGCGCGGGTCGAATGTCCTGCCGGAGAGATCCAGACGCCCGTTCTGCGCGCCGCATCTCCGGAGTGCGCGCATCGAGCGCCTCGGGTCTCGTCAGCGCGGCCAACCCGAGCTGCAGCGCGGAAAGCACGACGGCGACGAGAAGGCGCAACGGCGCCCGCGGCGAGGTCTGCCCGAAGCGATGCCGAAGGGCGAGTCCGAGTGCCAGCAGAAGCGCCATCAGCGCTCCGACCCACTCGTCGTGTGCGCTTCCCCACAAGGCGCGTGCCCAGCGCGCCGCTATCCATCCACCGGCCAGCGAGGCGGGAAGAACGGCCCAACGCGCGCCAAGCAGCACGGAAAGAGTCAGCGGCAGCGCGAGGATCACCGTCCCGAGCAGATAAGCGGCCACCACCGTGGCGGCCATCATAAGACGATCAAAACGACCAACGGCTATGTCACCGCCGCCGAAAGCCAGGTTCAGCGCGACGGCCCCGCCGATGACGGCTCCGACAGCGGCCGCGTCGCCGAGTGCGCGCACCGCAAGCGCCCGAGGCGTAGAGCCGTCGGCGAAGCGTTTGTCGTTTTCGCCGGTAGACGAGCGCATCGAGGCATCTTGCCCCGCCCATCCCGGCCTGACAATCTTCTCGACAATCGGCGAGTGTGGGATCATCGTAGGCTCCCCGGCGTTGCCGGTTTCGAACCTACCGGCGTGCGCGACGAGTCCGAAGGAGATCTTCAGTGAAGGCGAGCATGGAAGAAAGCGCTCCGCGAGCAAAGAGGCGCGAGCATGTTCACGAGATGCATGGCGATCGGCGAGTCGATGAGTATCACTGGCTTCGCCGACGAGAGGACCCCGACGTCATACGCTATCTCGAGGAAGAAAACGCCTACACTGCGGCGCGGATGAAACATACCGAGGAATTCCAGCAGAAACTCTACGACGAGATGCTCTCGCGCATCAAAGAAACAGACCTCTCGGTTCCCGTCAAGAAGGGCGACTACTTCTACTACAACCGCCAGGTCAAAGGTTTGCAGTATCCGATCTTCTGTCGAAAGAGGGGCTCGCTCGACGAGCCGGAAGAGGTTCTTCTCGACCAGAACGAGGAAGCGCAGGGGAAGGCCTTCTTTCGCGTGGGTGCGATGAAGGTCAGTCCCGATCACCGGCTCTTGGCCTATGGCGTCGATCTCGACGGCTCGGAAAAGTACACGTTGCGGATCAAGGATCTACAAAACGGCGAGCACCTCGACGATCGCGTCGAAGGCACCGGCCGCTCGTTGGCGTGGTGTCGTGACAGCCGTACGATCTACTACTGCACGCTCGATGCCACGCTAAGACCCTACCGAGTGCATCGTCATCGTCTCGGCAGCGAGGTCGAGACCGATTCCGTGATCTTCGAAGAAGCCGACGGCAGCTTCTTCGTCGGCGTCGGCGTATCGCGCAGCGAGCGATTCATTCTCATTCACCTCGGCTCTCATACGACTTCGGAAGTCTGGTTCTTCGATGCCGACGACGATACGGCGGATCCTCGCCTCGTGGCGGCTCGTGAGCAAGGCGTCGAGTACTCGCTCGATCATCGAGGCGATTCCTTCTATATCCTGACCAATTGGCAGGCGAAGAACTTTCGCTGGATGAAGACTCCCATCGAGCGTCCTGAGCGCGCCTGCTGGCAGGAGATCATCGCTCATCGAGAGGATGTCTACCTCGAGGGCGTCGAGGTTTTCGCCGAGCACTCCGTGCGCTTCGAGCGCAAGGATGGGTTGCAGCGTGTCGTCGTACGAGAGTTTGCCGATGGAGACGAGCATCTCATCGCTTTTCCCGACCCGATCTATTCGGTGTCGAGCGGCCGCAACCCGGAGTTTGCAACGAGGACCTTTCGATTTCATTACGGCTCTCTCGTGACCCCCGACTCGGTCTTCGAGTACGCCATCGATTCTCGCAGCAAGACGCTGCTCAAACGACAGGAAGTTCTGGGGGGCTACGACCCTGCTCACTATGTATGTTTGCGGGAATTCGCGACGGCACCCGACGGCACGCGCATTCCAATCTCTCTGGTGCATCGCAAGGACTTCGCCAAAGACGGTCAGGGTGCGCTATTGCTGACCGGTTATGGGGCCTACGGCATCGGATATGATGCCGAGTTCTCATCGCTGCGTTTGACATTGCTCGATCGAGGCTACGCGATCGCCATCGCTCACATCCGCGGGGGAGACGAGCTTGGCCGCGCATGGTACGAGGCTGGAAAGCTGCGCCGCAAGAAGAACAGCTTCAATGATTTTATCGCCTGTGCCGAGTACTTGATGGAAGCCGGTTGGGTCTCGCGCCGACGCCTAGCGATCAGCGGCGGCAGTGCGGGAGGGTTGTTGATGGGGGCGGTGATCAACGCGCGGCCGGAACTCTTCGCCAAAGTCATCGCGGCGGTCCCCTTCGTTGATGTGCTGACGACGATGCTCGATGAATCGCTTCCCCTGACGGTGATCGAATGGGAGGAGTGGGGCAATCCGAATGATCCGGAGGACTACGCGTATATCAAGTCCTACTCCCCTTACGACAACGTTCGCCCCGTGTGCTATCCGAAGATGTTGGTGACCGCAGGACTATACGATCCTCGTGTTTCCTATTGGGAACCGGCCAAGTGGGTCGCGCGTCTGCGGGCCACCAAAACGGACCAAAACGTGCTTCTGCTCAAGACGAACATGGACTCGGGCCACTCCGGGGCCTCGGGCCGCTACGACTATCTGAAGGAAAAAGCTCTCGAATACGCTTTCTTGCTCGAGGAATGCTGAAGAGGCACCCTCGAACCGGAGAGCACCATGGGATAGTGATTCCCGAGAGAACCGCCTATCATGGTCCCAGCCGGTTTTTCGGCCGGCACGAGAATGGAGGAAAGAGAGAATGGAAGACGACCGAAACCCGTTACC
>Ga0256830_1002202_pt1 | contig 13064 bp, 8 predicted proteins | sample 128326metaG_FD_190537 | JGI IMG/M metagenome (GOLD analysis project Ga0256830, IMG submission 190537) | Hydrothermal vent microbial communities from Lau Basin, Pacific Ocean - 128-326 | ecosystem: Environmental > Aquatic > Marine > Hydrothermal vents | place: Pacific Ocean: Lau Basin | collected...
ACGACGGGGGTATCCTCGGGCAGGGCATCGAGGAAATTCGCGATCACCTCGGCGCACTTCACCCGGGCCGCGGCGTCCTGCCGCCGGTGCGGGAAGTGGGTGTTCAGGAAATAGAACTCCGCACCCGTCTCCTTCAGCCGGAACAGACCCCAGGTGACCATCCGCGGCAGGCTGACGTCCCAGGACATGCTGCCCGGCTCCTGCGGCGTCTCCGACAACCAGAAATCGCCCTCCTCGAGCAGCTCGAGCTTCGCCGGTTTGTAGAAGACGCCCATGTGCTCGTCTTCGTGGTTGCCCCGGCGCGACCGCCCGAACCACTTGTACTCGGGAAGCTGCGCCGCCAGGAAGCGGCCCTGCTCGTAGAACAGCTCCTGGGTGCCGAAGAGGTCCGGATCGTAGCGCCGGAGCATCGCGACGGCGACGGGCTTGCGGTTCTCCCAATAGTTCGCGCCGTCGCTCTTCGACGGCAGGCGGATGTTGTAGGTCATCACCCGCAACTCGGCGGCCGAGCACGGAGCGCCGAGCAGCCCCGCCGCGAGCAACGCCAACAGTCCGCGCCGTTTCATCGCCGGAAACCTCCTTGCACCTTGCTCTCCCCGGCTCTCAACCCTCGGCGCGCCCTTCGCCTTCCGTCTTCTTGGCGACCGCCGGTTCCCGCCTCTCGCCCTCCTCGACGATGGTGAAGCCCTCCCGGGCGACGCCCGTCCAGAGGATCTCGGAATCGTGCCCGTGCAGCGCAAAGACCTGCCGGATCAGGTCGCAGACCTCCTCGTAGCCCCGCTCGTAGAAGACCAGCACCGAGGGGCCCGCCCCGCTCAGCGCGCAGCCCAGCAGCCCCGGGGCGCGCAGCTTGAGGATCTCGTCGAGGCCCGGCACCAGCCCCGTCCGGAACGGCTGGTGCAGCCGGTCCTCGAGCGCCGTCGGAAAAGCGCTGGTCGTGCCCGTCGCCAGGGCGGCGATCAGCAAACTGGCCCGCTGGATGTTGAAGACCGCATCCTCTTTGGAATAGGCCGCCGGCAGCGCCTGCCGGGCTTCCTCGGTCAACAGGACGTAGTCCGGCACGACGACGGCGATGCCGTAGCGCTCGGGCAGTTCCAGGCGCACCGCCCGGGCCACGCCGCCGGAGTCGATGGCGCTGGCGACGATCGAACCCAGCACGCAGGCCGAGACGTTGTCCGGGTGGCCCTCGATCTGCGCCGCCTCGTCGAGGATCCGCAGCGGTTTCCAGCCGAGGTCCAGAAGCTGATTGGCGATCACCACCCCCGCCGTCAGCGCCGCGGCGCTCGAGCCCAGCCCCTTGCCGATCGGGATCTCGTTGCGGATCTCCAGATCGATCGCCGGCAGCGTCGCGTTCACGTCCTCGGCCACTTTCAGCGCCGTCCGCCAGATCAGGTTGTTCTCGCCCGGCGGGATCAGCTCCGCATCCCGCCCGTAGGCGTGGATCTCCAGCGTCGGGCTGGCCCGGAAACGGCACTCGAGATAGAGCCCGAGCGCCAGCCCCAGGGCGTCGAAGCCGGGGCCGAGATTGGCGCTGGAGGCCGGCACCCGCAGCCTCCAGACTCTCGGCTTGCGCGGACTAGCCATTCAGGACGACTTTCTCCCCGCGGCGGCACGACTCGTACACCGACAGCACGAGCTCCAGCGCCCGGTATCCTTCCTCGCCGGAGCACACCGGCGCCCGGCCTTCCTTCACCGCGTCGCCGAAATCCGTGAACTGCCGCTCGAACGGCGTCAGCGGGATGTCCATCGGATCCGCCGAGGCCGACAGCACGTCTTCGGCCAGCGGCGGCGGCTCGCCCTCGTAGTCCTGAACGTCCCACACCTTGAGCTGGTCGCCCGCCAGCACCGCCGTGCCTTTGGTCCCGTGGATCTCGACGCGTTCGGTGTAGCCCGGCCAGAAGGCCGTCGAGGCCTGGATCACCCCCTGCGCGCCGTTCTTGTACCGCAGGATCGCTCCCACCACGTCCTCGGACTCGATCTTGTGCAGCGCGCCGAGCTGCCACATGCCGAACAGCTCCTTCACCGGGCCGATCAGGTACAGCAGCATGTCCACCTGGTGAATCGCCTGGGTGATCAGCGCTCCGCCGCCTTCCACCGCCCAGGTGCCTTTGATCGGGCGCGCGTAATACTCCGGCGACCGGTACCACTTCACGTAGGCGTCGGCTTCCAGAATCTTGCCGAGCTTGCCGTCGGCCAGCGCCTTCCGGATGAACAGCGTCGCGTCGTCGAAGCGGTGCTGGCTCACCACCCCGAGTTGAATGCCCGCCTCCCGCGCCGTCTCGATCATCTTCCGGGCGGTTTCGAGGTTTACCGCCATCGGCTTCTGTACCTGGACGCTCTTGCCGCTCTTGGCGCACTCCTCGACCGGTTGCAGCCGGAAGTCCGGGAACGTGCAGACGTCCACGAAATCGACCTTCGGATGACGGCAGACCTCCTGATAGGTCTTGACGAACTCGCAGCCCCAGCGCTCGGCAAACTTCCGGCCGGCTTCTTCGTTGATATCAGTGCAAACCGTGATTTCGTAACCGATGTTCTTGTAGGCCTGGGCGTGCTTGTTCGAGATCGCTCCCGTGCCGATGATTCCGACTCGCAATGAACACCTCCAGCGACGAATGAGTTTCGAGTCTCAGTTTATCGTGCTTTGAAAATGGGCGGGCGGAAACAGAGGCGGGCGCGCCCCCGGCAGCATTGAAGGGCGCGCCGCGCCGGGTGTGGGAACTCAGAGATCCAGGCCGTGCTCGGTCCCGCAGACGTTCACTTCGATTCCCAGGTTGCGGAACATGGCTGCCTTCGCCGCCAGGGCCAGGTTGGCGCCCTCGGCGTCGGGCCCGTAAGCGACCTGGATGTGGTTGGCCTTGTGCTTGGCCATGAGCTGGTCGCGGGAGACGCCGTAAGTGACGGCGTGCATGATGGGCCACTGCGGCGTGGTGATCTTCCAGCGGCGCTCGGTTTCTTCGCGGGGCAGCTCGACGACCTTGGCCCGCCCGATGTCGGCCTTCAGGCGGTCGTCCTCGACATAGATGCGGCTCCAGACGATCTCGCCGGGTTTGCTGATACCTTTCAGCGTGCCGCCGCCCAGCCGGAAGTACATCGGCGGCTGGCGCTCGCTCGAAGCGCCCTTCCAGCCGCCGATGAAGTGCTGCGGCGGCGCGGCGCCGGAGATCAGGAACACCCAGACGTACTCGTCGATGCCGTCGCCGGTGTACTGCTCGCCGTAGCGGACGTCGTGTAGCGTCGTCTCCGGATCGAAGCCGAGCTTGCGCCAGATGCGGTTCGTGATCAACGCGTCCAGCCCGGCGCACTCGTCCACCTCGTTGAAATGCGGCAGCGCGTTGCCTTCGTAGAGGACCTTACCCGTGACTGCATGGCGCACCGGCGGCCGGTCCACGTTGTTCAGCATGCCCTCCACCAGATCCGAGGCCGGCGTCAGGTCCTTCAGCCCCTGCTGGTACTGGATGCCGATCGTGTCGCAGCCGAACTCATCGGCGATCCGCACCGCGGCGATGTACATCTTGCACTGTTCGAGGATCTGATCGTCGGTCAGATCCGTCTCCGGGTTCGGGCCGGTGACGAACTTCATGCCCCGGGCGTCGAGCCAGTCACGAATCTGCTGCGCCTCGGCGTCGGTGACCGACAGCATCGCGGCGTACAGCGCCGACTGGCTCAGCCGCTCCTTGAACACGCCCAGCGGATGGAGCAGCTCGTCGGGGATGATGGCGTTGTACATGCCCATGCACCCCTCGTCGAAGATGCCCATGATCGCCTTGTCCCGGAGCAGTTGTTCGGTGAGTTCTTCGGCCACTTGTTCGGCCTTTTCCGGCAGCCTGGCGCCGCCGAGGGGCCGCACATGGCTCAGGTCGTACTCCACGTCCCGGCCGTTCAACCAGCGTTCCAGGCCCTCGAGGAAGAACTCGTCGGTGAAATCGACGCTCCAAAGCGTGTTGTACTTGATGCCCGCCTTGGTCATCGAACCGTTCAGGTTCAGCATCCCCACCAGGCCGGGCCACTGGCCGCTCCAGTTCGCCACCGTCAGGATCGGGCCCTTGTGGCTGTAAAGCCCGTGCAAGAGATGATGCGAGTATTGCCAGACCGCTTCCACCACCACCAAGGGGGCTTCCTTGGGGATGTCTCGGAACACCTCCATCCCGTATTTCTGGCTATCGATGAATCCATGCTTTTTTTCCGGGTCGTAAGGATGGCCTCGTTTCACTTCCCGGCCGAACCGCCGGATCGCCTCCGTAACCGCTTCTTCGGCTGCCTTCTGGGCGGGCCAGCACACCTGATTGGCTGAGAGCCTGAGATCTCCACTCGCGACGAGAATGACTGGTTCCGGCATGTCCACTATTACACATCACTGCATGCGTTAACGCAAACGATCAAGGCGCGCTACCCCTGCGTCGGTTTTCCGCTGTCCGATGCCCGGCCGTCGCCCCGGGGATGGGGGCGCCGCCCTCCAGACGGCGCCCTTGCCCATTTTGTCCAAAAGCCGCGGCGCGGCCCGATCAGAAGACGTACTTCAGACCGAACTGGATCCGCCGCGGCTCGTCCGCCGAGGTGATCTTGCCCACGTTCGCCGTGCCGAAGGCCGTGTTGGGCCGTCCGAAAGCGGGGGTGTTCGTGAAGTTGAACGATTCGAACCGGAACTGCAGATAGTGGCCCTCCCACGGCATCCGGAACCGGCGGGCGACCGAAAAGTCGAGGTTGACCCGCCCGGGTCCCCAGATCATGTTGCGGCCGGCCGGATCGATCTCGCCCGGCGGTCCGGGGATCACCGCCTCGGTATTGAACCACCGGTCGATGGTGCGCTCGGAAGGCGGCAGGTTCACGTCGGCGATGAACTGGCCGCGGTTGGCCCCGCCGACGTTCGTCGTGTTGACGTTGATCGAATGGCTGTCGGGCGTGCCTCCCAGAGCCGAGAAGATGCCGCCGAGCTGCCAGTCGCCGAAGATCCAGCTCGCCGGCCCGCTCGTCAGCCAGGGCTTGCCCGGGCCGAACGGCAGTTCGTAGACGGCGCTCATCACGAACGCCAGCCGGCGGTCCAGCGAGGCGTTGCTGCGGTCGTAGCGGCGGTTATAGGTGAAAGCCACCTGCGAGCGCGTCCCCTGCATCAGGTTTTCGTTCGCGTAGTCGATGTTGTGCGACCACGTGAAGGAACCGAGAAACGTCAGCCCTTGCGTGAACCGCTTCTCGGCTTTCACCGTGAGCGCATTGTAGTTGGCGTTGAGGAAGAGGGCTCCACGCAGCGAGACGTTATTGAAGAACGGCCGGATCGCCCGCTTCTGCCAGCGGATCGTGGGGTGCGGCGTGAGCGGGTGGTTGATGTTCATCGCCGCCGGAATCTGCGAGGTCGACGTTCCGTTGTAGCCGATCGTCAGCAGCGTGTCGAAGCCGATCTCCCGCTGGATGTCGAAGAACCATTGGGCGGCGTAAAACTGCGGCCAGGAGCCGTCCTGCCGTACGTTGACGTTCAGCCCCCGGCGCGGCAGGCCGCTGCGGGTAACGGGCGGGAAGCCTTCCTGGACGAAGAAGTCGGTGAAGTCCCGCGGCTGGGCGTTGGTGAACTCGTTCGACTGCGGCGGACCGGTGGCGAAGCGCGCCATCTCGGTCTGCACGTTGTCGTACTCGCCGTAGAAGATGCCGAAGCCGGACCGGATCACCGTCTTGTCATTCACGCGGTAGGCGACGCCGACGCGCGGCGCAAAGTTGGTCTTGTCCAGCGAGCAGCCGCCGCAGTCGGAGCTGTCCTTCGGCCTGACGAAATACGGCAAGAACTCCTCCTCGCCCCAACCGCCTTGGTTCGGCGGGATGCCTTCGCCGTCGCCGAAAGGCCGGCCGTTCACTTCAGTCAAGAAGCGCCCGACGGTGCTGTTCAGCGGGTGCGTGTCCGGATTCGGGAAAGTCGGCACGCCGAACAACTCGTAGCGCACGCCCAGGTTCAGGGTCAGGTTGGGCGTGATCTTCCAGTCGTCTTGAACGAAGAACCCCCAGTAATGGACGATGATCTCTTCGCCGTTGGGCCAGCCCCAGATGCCGTTGCTGGCCCAGCCGAGCAGCATGTCCGCCAGACCCGCCCCGGTGGAGCCGCGGCTCTTTGCGTCAAAGGGTTTCTGGGCCGTGTAGACCCCGCTGTGGTAGAACCGCCCCCGGCGGTGGCGGGACGGGGACCTCGGGATGTCGGTCCGCCGGAACTCGGCCCCGAACTTGATCGTGTGGTTGCTCTTGATGATCGAGAAGCTGTCGGCGAGCTGAAGATTGTTCAGGTGATTGATGTTCGGCCAGAAACCTCGGGGGCCCACCTGAGCGAATCCGCTGGGAATGAACAGCGCGAAGCCGTGGTTGAGCCCGTCGTTCAAGGCGTCGCCGGGTGCGCCCTTGATGCCGAACTTCTCGTTGAGGGGCTCTTTGAAGGGGATATCGAACTTCGTCGGAAAGTAGGTGTAGCCGAACCGGGCCTCGTTGAACATCGTCGGGCCGAAGCTCGTCGTCAACCCTCCGGCCCAGTTCTGGCCGGGCAGATCGATCGTCTGGCCCCGGCCGCCGCAGGTGGGCAGCGGCAGCGGACAAGGATCGTCGACGAACTCGTCGCGGATCGAGTAGCGCCCGAACGCCCGGGTCGTGTCGCTGACGTTCCAGTCCACTCGGATGTCGTACTGGTGCGAATCGATCTTCTTGGCCGGAGAGTGGAAGAAGTTGTTCTTCAAATGTTCGCGCCCGGCGATGTTCGGCTCCGGGTAGAGGTCGACGATCCGCTTCGCCACCGGATCGAAGCGGCTCGGCGGAATCACGAAACCCGGGAAGGGCAGCCGCACGCCGTTGTTCAGGGTCAGCGGGTCGTAGATCTCGCGGTCCGGATCGGGCTGATTGGAGAAGTCGCCGTTGCGCGCGTCCAGGCTCGGCACCGAGGAAGTATAGCTCCGGCCCGCCCGCTCGATCGTGCTCTGCCAACTGAAGAAGCCGAACAGCTTGTTCTTGATGAAGGGCCCGCCGAAGGTGGCCCCGAACTGGTTCCGGCGCAGCATCGGCTTCTTCGCTCCAGCCCGGTTGGCGAAAAAGTTGGTGCCGTCGAGCTTGTCGTTGCGCAGAAACTCGTAGAGGGACCCGTGGAAGGCGTTGGTGCCCGATTTCGTGCTCACGATCACCTTTGCGCCCATGCGATAGCCGTACTCGGCCGACATGTTATTGGTGACCACCTTGAACTCGGCCACCGCGTCGATCGCCGGCTTGGTGGCCTGCGCCTGAAAACCCAGGGCGCCGCCCGAGTTGCGCGACGAGTTGTCGGCGCCGTCCACCAGTACGTTCGTCTGCGCCGCGTGCATGCCGACGGCCAGAATGCCTCCCTCACCCCCGGTTTCGCCGTCATGCCGCGTGCCCTTGCCGAGCTCGCGGGAAGGCAGCACGCCGGTGGCGAACTTCGCCAGCTCGAGATAATTACGGCCGTTGAGCGGCATCTCGAGAATGCGCTTGGAGTCGATCACCTGGCCGACGTCGGTCTTCTCCGACTGCAGCAGCACCGCCGCCGCCGAAACTTCGACGACCTCGGCGACGGCGCCCACGGTGAGTTCGAAGTCTACGCGCATGGTCTGGGCCACCTCGAGCCGCAGCTCCGGCCGCTCGCTCGTGGACATGCCTTCGCTCGAGCAGGTGATCGAATACCGCCCGGGGTTGAGCCCTTGGACCATGTAGAAGCCCACTTCGTTCGTAGTGGTCTTATACTCGACTCCGGTGTCGAGGTTCCGGACCACGATCTGGGCCCCGGGAATCACCGCTCCCGTGGCGTCGGTGACGACGCCCTGGATGGTCCCCGTAGCCTGGGCCCAAACCAAGGCCGGCGCCAACAGCAGAATCGCTGCCAGCAACAACATAGTTCGATTAGTCATCGATAAGCTACTCCCATCCCAAACTTCGTTTGTTTCTAGATACAGGAAGGGATGCCCCCCGGGGTTTGCGATCCGAGCAAAACTCCGGCGTACAGCCCCACTTGTACCATGGCAGGATGCTATCGCCGGATCGCCGCCCTGTCAAGAGGCCCCGAGGGGGAAATTCCGGGCGGTTTTCAAGTAAGTTTTAAGTAAAAAAGAGGCCCGCGTTCCGAGGCGGATCTCCCGAGGCCGCGAACGGCGCCGGCGCCTTCCGCCCGGTGTTTCGAGCCTCCGGCGTGGCCTGATGCTGGGTCGCGATTACCGGCTCCCGCGCTGGAGCCCGACGCGCCGCAGCACCCGGTGAATCGTCTCGAAGATCGTCTCCTCGACGTCGTCGGCGAAGGGCCCGGGCAGGCCGTAATAGATGGTGCTTTGGACGGGCTCGTAGCCGCCTTCTTTGAGCACTCGCAGCGACGGGATGTAACCCATCACGTCGTTTGAGTAGCCGGCGACGATCAACGGATGGCCGGCATACTCGCGCTTGGCCCGCAGCGCGTAATCCACCACGACCTCGCCGCCCAGAGCGAGGACCGCCGGCCCGTCCCCGAAACGCACGGCTTGCACCGGATAGGGGATGGACCGCACCGGCCGCCGCGCGTCGTAAGCTTCCAGCATCCGGCGCGCCCGCGCAGCAAGGAAACGGTTCTCCGACCGCGCCTCTTTCTCGAACTGTTCTCTGGTGTGATGGCGGAAGCGCAGATCGACGAGTTGGAAGGCCGCCCGCAGCGGCGGATGAAGCCGGCTCAGGCGCCCCGCCAGAACCCGGTTCACCTCCCCGGCCAGCGTCTTGCCGTGCTGCGCCACGTGGCGCGGCTCGCCGCGCGGGTTCGGGTTCTGGTCGCCCCCGCACAGGGCAAGGAACAGGGCCACCGACCCCGGTTCGGCCTTCTCGAGCAACGCCGCGGCGAAGCCGGCGTAGTCGCCGCTGATCCGGTAGTTGTGGCCGGTGAGCGTCGTGTTGTGGCAGGCGTAGCCGAACACCACCGCCCGTAGCCTGCCGTCCTCGCCCGTCACCCGAATCACCGGCACGCTGTGGTCCACCGGCCCCTCCGGGTTCACGCCGATCTTCACCGTGCCGTCGGGCTGGAACTCGCGGCGGTTCACGGCAAACCCGGCCTCGCCTTCGCCGAAGGCCAGCCGGGCGGGAGCCAGCCGCCCCAGCGCCGCGCCCACCGCCGTGAGGATGGAATCAGCCAACCGCCGCCGGTAGTCCATCAGCTTGCGTTTCTCGGCGCCGGACAGGAAGTACATGGCGGAGAGATTCGGCCACACGACCGGCCCGGCGTGGGTGTGGCTCGCGTTCAACAGCAGTTGCGCTCGCTCGAGCCCGTACTCCTTGGCCGCCCGCGCCGCCACCTCGTCGGCCAGGCTGCGGGGAATGCCGATCAGGTCCAGGCTCACGAAGACGAACCGCCGGCCGCCGGCGTCCTCCAGCGCCAGCGCCCGGACGTACAGCGGCTGGTCCACGCCCTCGGACGGATGGTCCCGCACGGCATAGCCCGACATCCAGATCGGCCCCTCGGGAGTGACGTCCACCCGGGCCGCCCCGGCGCGGAACTCGGCCCCCCAGCCGGCCGCCGCAGCCAGCCAGAAGCCGGCGAGCAGCGCCGCCGCGCGGGCGGCGAGGGCGCCGCCGAACAGCCGCGCCGCGCCCCCAAGCGCCGGACGCCCCGCTTCGCGCCGCCCCGCCGTCACGGCCGGGCGGCGCATCAGACCCACACCTCCTCGATCGGCACGCCTTGCTGGCACAGAATGCACTCCTTCTCCTCGCTGAAACAGCAGCCCTCCACCTTCGCCAGGTAGTAGAACGGCAGCTCGCTGAGATCCTTGGTCTGCGGCGTCGGCTGATAAACGAGCACGGCCAGGCCCACCACCTCGGCCCCGTTGGATTCCAGCAGTTGCCGGAGCTCCGTCAGCCGCGTGCCCGAGCGCAGAATGTCATCCACCATCAGCACCTTTTCGCCCGGCGTGATCTCCAGGAACTGCCGGAACCGCAGCGGCTCGTCGTCCCGATAGCGCTCCGCCCAGTAGACCTGGTGGGCTCTCAGCGCCTCGCACAGCGTGTAGGCGATGGGCAGCCCCCCCGTGGCCGGGCAGACGATCGACAGCTCGGGAATGATCGCCCGGATCTCAGGGTTTGCCCGCACCAGCCGGCTCAATCCCACGCTCAGCGTCTTCTGGTGCTGGTAGTAACGCATGGCCAGCGGGATCTGCAGGTATTGGTCCGAGTGCAGGCCGGTGGGATAGCGGAAGTGCCCGCGGCGCAGCGCCCCGGTCTCCTGCAGCAATGCGATCACCTCGTCTTGAGTTGGAACCAGGTGCATAACGTCCCCTCAGTGCGCTCCCTTCCCGGACAACACCTGAGGGATCGTCCGGAGCAGGATCTTCAGATCCAGCGCGAGCGACCAGTTGTCGATGTACTCGAGATCCTTTCGCATCCAGGTCTCGAAATCCAGCTCGTCGCGGCCCTCGATCGCCCACAGGCACGTCAGGCCCGGGCGCATCCGCAGCCGCCGCCGCTGCCACCGCGCATACTTCTCCACTTCTTCGGGCACCGGCGGCCGCGGTCCAACCAATGACATATCACCTTTCAGCACGTTCCACAACTGGGGCCACTCGTCGATGGAGAACTTCCGCAGCCACCGCCCGACGGGGGTCACGCGGGGATCGTCCGAGATCTTGAACGCGACCCGTTTCTCGTTCAGCTTCTCCAGCTCCGGCTTGAGCCGCTCGGCGTCCCGGACCATGGAGCGGAACTTGTAGCAGGTGAACCGCCGCCCGTTCAGCCCGCAGCGGGTTTGCTTGAAGATCGCCGGGCCCGGCGACGTAGCCCGGATCAGCGCGGCCACCACGCCCATGAAGGGCGCCAGAACCAGCAGCGCGACGGCCGAGACGGCCACGTCGAGGATCCGCTTCACCATCAACCGGACCTCGTCGTGGGGCGCCGCCGAGAAGGTGAGCAGCGGAATCGTGCGCAGCCGGTCCAGGTAGACGTCGCTGTTGACGTGCGGGAAGAAATCGACGGCAATGCGCGTCCGGACGCCCTCTTCGTCGCAGAGCAGGAAGATCTCCTCCAGCTCGCCCAAGCGACGCGAGTCCACCGCGAAGATCACCTCGTCGATCACCCGGTCCTCGAGCAGCCGGGGCAGGTCCCCCATCGCGTAGACCGGATAGCCCGGCTCCGGCGGCGGGCCGTCCCCGGAGTCGTCCGGATCCAGGAACCCCAACAGCCGGATGCCGTAGTCGCGCGACCGCTCCAGTTCCCGGGCGATCCGTCCGGCCCGCTGGCCCCGGCCCGCCACCAGGACGTAATGGGGCTCGCCGAACCCCCGCCGGTACCAGCCGACCACCCGCGGCGCATTCGCCCGGAATACGACCAGCAGCAGCCATGTATAAAGAAGGAAAAGCGCCAGAAACGGCCGGCTCAGGTCCAGGCGCAGCGCATACTCGATCAGGATGAGGGCCACGCCGGCGAACGCCGACTGCCGGAAGCTGTCCAGTACGATGACGCGGAGCCGGGCGGCGTCGAGCCGGTCATAGACCCGCAGCCACAGCCCCGCCGCGGGCCACAACAGCGCCGCCGCCCCCATCAGCAGCGCCTTCACCGGCAGCGTGAGAAAGAAGAGCCGCTCCAGCGGCAGGGACTGCCGCGTCCAATAGGCGAGCTGAAACGCCGCGAACACGATGGCGACGTCGGCTATCCCGAACAGAAGCCTGTGTTTGCGGCGCTGCCGGACGAACACGTCTACCGCCCCAGCATAGCACGCCCTCCGGCGCCCGCCTCCGGGAGCCAAGGCCCGCCGTCGCCCTCGGCTTCCGCCGCGTCGTGATTGGCTTGCGCCGCCTCACTGCCGGCTTCCCGCGCCGCTTCACCCCCGGCTTCCGCCGCTGCTTCACCCCTCGATGCGGAACGCCCCGCCGCCGGAGCCCGTCCGCCGCAGCAGGTGCAGTTCGTCGGCAATCCGGCTCTCTTCCCGGTCCGCCTCGCGGCTCCACTCGGCGAACTTCTTCGCCCGGAACTTCTCCAGGATCCGCACCGCCCGGCGGGCTTCCAGCACGGCCTTCCTCCGCTCGCCGATCCGCCACTCCAGTTCGGTTTCCGCGCGGCGCAGTTCCTCGCGCCGGCGCCGCACGTACCGCCGGAACTCCTCCAGCGCCGCCAACTCCTGCGGCTCTACCGCCGCGCCCCGGCGCGCCGCGGCCGACAACGCCTGCTCGCCGCCGGCCAGCTCCCGCTCGAGGGTCGCCGACTCGCGGCGGAGCCGCTCGCGCCGCCCCAGCAGTTCGGCCAGCCGCGCCTCTTCGAGCTCCGCCTGCATTCGGCGCCACCGCCGAGCCTTCTCGAGAGTGAAGCGGAAGCGCTTCATTCAGCCTCCGGCACCGGCGCCTGCCGCCCGCCGGCGTCGAAGAGCTGCTGCATCCGTGCGAGCGTCTCCTCCAACGTGCACCGTTCCTCCGGCGTCTGCCGCAGGAACTCGAGCAGCTTCGGCCGCACCTCGATCGCCCGGTCCAAGGCTGCGTTCGCTCCGGCCGTGTAGGCTCCCAGATTGATCAGGTCCTCGGAACGCTGGTAGGTCGCCAGGGCCTCGCGGAACCGCCGCGCCGCCTCGGCTTGCTCCGGCGTGAACAGTCGCGAGGCCAGCCGGCTCACCGACTGCAGTACGTCGATCGCCGGATAGTGGCCCATCGCCGCCAACTCGCGGGAGAGGACAATGTGCCCATCCAGGATGGCGCGGACCGCGTCGCTGATCGGCTCGTTGAAATCGTCGCCTTCCACCAGCACCGTGAAAAAGCCGGTGATCGAGCCGCGGTGGAAGTTTCCGGCGCGCTCGAAGATCTTGGGCAGCAGGTTGAAAACCGACGGCGTGTAGCCCTTCTGGCTCGGCGGCTCGCCGGCCGCCAGCCCGATCTCCCGCTGCGCCATGGCCAGCCGCGTCACCGAGTCCATCATCAGCAGCACGTCGGCCCCCTGATCGCGGAAGTACTCGCAGATCGCCAGCGCCACGAAGCAGGCCCGCAACCGCAGCGGGGCCGGCCGGTCCGAGGTCTCCACCACGAGCACCGACCGGGCCAGGCCTTCGGGGCCCAGCTCCCGCTCGATGAACTCCTTGACCTCGCGGTTCCGCTCGCCCACCAGGGCGATCA
>Ga0256830_1002203_pt1 | contig 13064 bp, 6 predicted proteins | sample 128326metaG_FD_190537 | JGI IMG/M metagenome (GOLD analysis project Ga0256830, IMG submission 190537) | Hydrothermal vent microbial communities from Lau Basin, Pacific Ocean - 128-326 | ecosystem: Environmental > Aquatic > Marine > Hydrothermal vents | place: Pacific Ocean: Lau Basin | collected...
AGAGTAACAAGAACAAGAGTGAAAATCACTTGTTGGTAGTCATGAAGATGTTCAAGAGATACAGGTCCGTGACTATTGACAGTATGTCCAAGAGGTGGCATTTTTATTCTTTTTTTCTTTTTTTTTACAATAGCTTTTTCTTTTTTTTTTTAAATTCTTTTTTAAATTCTTTTTTTTTAATTTCTGGATATTCTTACAATAATTTTTTTTCTGGAAAAAATAATTTTTGTTTTTTTTAAACGAAAAAAAAAATATTTTTTTTTTTAAAAAATAATTTATTTAAATAATTTTTTTTAGATTTTTTATTTATCAAGAGTTTTTTTTTAATTAATTAGAATTTTTTTCAAAAAAAAAAATAATTAATCAAGAATAAAAATAAAAAAAATGGATGATGAGAAAGAAGCATCAATTATATTACAATCAGATGATGAGTTGTATATGAATAATGATTTTTTTAATAGATTTCAATCAGATGAAGAAGTGAATCTTTATAGTTTTACAACTACACCTGAAGCAAATCAATCTGTGATATTACCAGATTCTCTGTTTGATTCTAAAAAGTTAATTTTTAATAAGAAAAAAAGTGAAAATAAAAAAGAGTTGAAAAATAAAGAAAAAAGAAAAGAAAAACTTGAATCTTCTACAAAAAAGGAAAATAAGAAAAATAAAGAAAGAAACGAAAAATCTTATATTAATAATAAAAAAGAAAATAAAAAAAGAAAAAATTTTATCGAACAGATTTCTTCTTCAGATTCAAAATCGCCTGAAAAAAATAGTAGTAATAGTAGTAATAGATCTGACACTAGTACTAGTGAAGAACAAGAAAAAAAAAGTGAATCAATGGAATTTTTAGAAAGTTTTGATAATGAAAAGGATAATATTATTGAAAAAAATTCAGATATTGAAGAAAATAAAAGAAATTATGATGATAAAAATGATAATGATAATACCTATACAGTAGAAGAAGATAATGAGTATAGTAAGCAAAATGAACGTGTGAAAACTGAAGAAGGAATAGTTGATCTTTCTTTGAAAATGTTGGCTGATCGAAGAAAATTAAAGAAAGATCCGGGTTCATTTCATGAAAGTGAAAGTTTAGAAGATGAAGAAGATGATACTAATAAAATTCAAGAAGAGAAGGAAAATAAAAAAATTAAAGTATTTGAATTTGATAAAAATGAAAATAGAAACAGAAATAGAGATAATAATAACATGAAAAGCTTAAAATCGAAAAGTTTAGTGAAAAATAGAAAAAGCATTAATGAAAGTAGTAATAGTAGTATTAGTGATAATTCTGATAGTAATGAATATGAATATAAAAAAAGTATGAAGAGTATGATAAATAAGAAAAAAGATCAGATTTCTTCATTTAGAAAGAAAACAAAAAGTAAAGAATCTTATAAAGGTAATAAAAATGCAGATAAAATAAGATCATCATTAAAAAAATACAAATTTCATTATGGTGATGAAAGTGAGAATGATGAAGATATGAATCGTTCGTTTAAAATGTATGAAGCATCAAAGAAAAAAATAAGAAAAAAGAGATATTCATACAGTAATAGTAATGAATCAGATGATTTAAATGGGAGTGACAATGACAGTAATGATAGTAATGATAACAATAATAGTAGTAGTGATGATGAAAGTAGTGAATATGCATCATCGGAAAGTGATGAATATTCTGACAGTAATGAGAGTGAATATAGTAGTAGTAGTAGTAATAGTTCTGATATAACAAATGATAGTGATAATGAGAGCAATGAAGAAGGAGTTTTTGCACTTCTTAAAAATGTAAATACTGGTAGTAGTAGTGATGAGAGTGAAGAAAGTAGTGAGAGCGAAAGTGAAAGAGGAGAAAAAAGGCGAAAAAGCAGAGGAAGAAGAAAGAGTGGAAAGAAAAAACGAAGAAATAGTAGTATAAGAAGAAGAAGAAAAAGCAGTAAGAGTAGCAGTAGCAGTAGTGAAAGTGAGAGTGAGAGTGATGTGAGTGATGATGATGAGGAGTTTGAACCTTTTGAAACACCTGAAACAAAATATGGTAAACGATGGAAGCTGAGGGAAGAAGCTAAAAAAAAGTTGAAGTTAGAAGGAGATGAGCTTCGAAAAAAAATATTGTCAGAAGAACAAAAGGAGAAACAAGAATTGATATATGAATTTTTCTTGATGGAACGTCGGGGAATTGCAATTAGTAAAAAATATACATTGGAAGATGATTTGGATGAAATGAGATTTGAATATCATAAATTAAAAATGGAAGAAAATATTCAAGAACGAGTAACAACATGGTGGAATATTTTTTCTACTATAAATAATTTAGGTGAAAAATTGAATGATGCTCTTAATCCTTTTAATATTGATTCAGAAGGATTTACGAATATTATAGATAATAAGAAATCTGAATATGAAAAATTATTTAGAAGAATGCATAAAAATAGAATTGTGTCAGGAAAAGGAAATCCAATGACAGAATTTTTGATGCTTTATGGATCACAACTTGTATTATTTTTTGTTCCCAAAATTTTAGAAAGATTTGAGGCTAAAAAAAAGAACAAAGAAATGGAGCAATTAACTCAACAGAAAAAGAAAATGTTACCTCCTACTGGAGAAAAAGAAAAAGAACCATGGGAAGATAATGATAGTGATGAAGAAGAAGATAGTAGCGATGAAGAAGAAAGTGATAGTGACAATGATGAGAAAAAACAAACGGAATATGAAAATTGGAAACTAGAGCAAGATAAAAAATTAGATTATTTGCAAACTGAAATTATTAATCAACGAAAACTTATTGAACGGCAATTTTCTATTATCGAAAATCTTATGAAAAATGGGCAACAACAACAGCAACAACATGTTGTTCATAATCATGGTCATGAACATGTTTCTCCAAAATTTGGTAATCATCAACAGGAATTTTTTATAAGAAGAGATGAATCTATTCAAGAACAACCAAATCGTTATCCTCCACATCATGCTTATGCTCAACATAAACAACACTATCCTCAACATCAACAAACACAGTTACAACAACAACAAGAATCACAGATGATGCAGATGATGCATCAGCAACAACATCAACATCATCCACAATCACAACCACATTCACATTCTTCTCAAATGCAAGCACAGGCACAGGCACAGGCACAAGCAGCACATTCGCAATTTCAATCAACTCCATTTTATAGTTCTTCTCAATCTTTCCGGTCTCAAATACATCCGGCGAATTGTCAATGTAGTCAATGTATGCAACAACGACAAAACTACTATCAATTTCAGTCGTCGCAACAACAGCAGCATCAGCAATGGAATAGTAATAATCAATGGACTGAGAATGAACGAAATCAGGAAGAAAATAAACAAGAAAATGAAGAGAATAATGAAACAACATTAAATGAATATACTGAAGAGGAAATTCGAAATAGAGATTTGAAACCAGTTAGAAAAGGAACTGGATGGATGGGAGGTGATATTAAAAAACAATTTATGCCAGTATTTGAATCTATAAGCAAACTAGAAAATTTAACATCATCTCCTGATTTTACTCCAGTAGAAGAACAATTTAGACAATATAAAAATGAAAATTTAACAAAAAAAGATATTCCAGAATCAATTAAAAATCAACTTAAAGAAAAAGATCCAGAATTTCTTAAAAAAATGGAGATAAATATAGATGATATTAAGAGTGAAGAAGAAAATGAAAAAGAAAATGATGAAGATAGTGGTAGTAATATACAATTTGATACTAGTACTCCAGATGTTACTACAACAGCAACTCGTTCGATACGTGGACAATCAGCAATAATTTAATTTTTTTTTTTTAATAAACAATAAAATCAATTTTATTAGTATTTAGAGTTTTTTTAAGTTGATTTTGAATAGATTTAATGGTGGTATTTATTTCAGAAATATTGACTTTTTGTGGTGTAGACAATGAAATTTTAACTTTTATTAGCTCTCGTATTAGTTTATAATTTACTATGTTTAAATTTAAATTACTTTTAATATTTTCAATAATAAATGGAATATATTGCTTTATTAAGTTTATGTTTAAATTTTGAGAAATATTCAATTTAATTGTAACTTGTAATGATTCTTGTTTCTGAATAAAAAATTTAGGAATTGTAGAAATATATTGAGAATATTTTTTAAATTCGGACATTTTTTTTAAATTACTTTTTTTTTCTATTTAATTTTTTTCTTATATAAAAAAATTTAAATTTTGATAAGATGTTTTACAGAAAGAAAAAAAATAAAAAATTCTTATAAGAAACTTATATGGATAAAGAAAAATGCTGTTCTACTGAAAATTCTGATGTTGTAGTATCATTTGATATTTCACCAGTTCCTAAAAAGATTGATCCTGAGCAAATAAAATTTATAGTAGAAACATTTAATAATTATCCAGGAATAGAAGTTAAATCTTTGAGTATTGGTAATACTCCAATAGATATTACTCTATTTCAACCACTAGAGATTCCAAAAAAAGAAGTTGAAGTTGAACAACAACCATCAACAGTTTCCATTTCTCTTGGAATTTCTCCTCCTCCTACTCCTCCTCCTTCAACCATTAGTTTTGCACCATCACCACCACCAACGTCATCACTACTACAACCACAGCCGTCATTAGGGGAAGAAGGAGGACCTCCACCACCACCTCCTCCACCACCACCTCCTCCATCAGGTGGAGGAATTCCACCGCCACCACCACCACCTGGAGGAGCTCCTGGGGTAATTTCAAGAATTAATTTGAAAACAAATGTGAACGTATCATTAATTTTTGATAATATAATTGGAAGAAATAATTTGAAACTAGAGAGATTATTTATGCGACTCATTGAAAAAACAATAACAGAAAAAGTATCAATTAAAGAATCTTATGATGTTCCAGTTTTTATACCTGAAGAGATATCTTCAAGTCTTGAATCGAGTTATAATAATCTTAAACGAAGTATTGAAAAAAGTATAGAAGAAATTAACTTGAATTTTAAAGAACGAGATTTGGAAGAGAAAACAAAAAATGAATTGGAAAATAAAATTGCTATTTTAAAAATGATATTAGATAGTATGGATATTCAAGGTTTTGCTATTGGACAAACGAAAAAGAAAATAAATTTCAAAGGAAAAATGTTAATGGAATATTTTGATGCAAAAATGAATTTACCAGATAGAATCAAACAAGAAAAATTAAAGAAAAAAGAAGATATTAATTTTGATTCAGAAGATTATAGACAAAGATTTTATGAGATCTTTTTTCAACAAAATTTTCCTTTTGAAATAAAAATGATGCTATATTTTTTGATCAGGAAATCATTTGTGAAATTGCTAGAGGATAATTATTATATAGAATTATGGTTTGAATTGTTATCATATTGGTTGGAGAAAATGGATTATCTTGCTTTTGAAAGAATGGTTAAAAAGAATAATGAGAAATTGCCTGGATTTTTTGATTTGCCTTTTTCCTCATTTTTTGAAATATTAAGAAGACAGCTTAGAGCTGAAGAATTTGATAATATATTAAATAATCTTGACGGATTAGAAAAAATAAATGATAGAAACAAATTAGAAATTTCAATTAAAAATTCGAAAAAACTACCTATAGAAAATCAAGCTGAGATTATTGCAAATCTTCTTACAAAAGAAGGAACACCAGCAAGGAAATTTATTATGAATTTTTATTCTCGAGTTGAAGAAGGATTATGGGATAATCAGAAAAATATGTTCAAACCATTGTTCTTAAATTATAATTCATTTATAAATGATGAAAAAATACTAGATTTCTTTCTAAATGCAACTAAAGTTGAGAAAGAAGAAACAGTAAAAAGAAAATCTGAGATTTTGAAGTTGAAAGGAATTTTAGAAGTAATATATAAAGAAAAAGTTAAAGAAATAGAACAAATAAGTCAACAATATCAAGAGAAAGGAAAGATATTACCTGAAAATGAAAAAGGTAAAATTATTGAAAAAGCTAAAAATGAAGTTAAAGTAAAAATGGAAGATGAAAAATTTATTAAATATCTTGATGAAATATTTTTCAATAAAAAACAAACATTAGAAAATTTTTCACAAGTAGTCCTATACTATTTTTCAGAAAGATTTCAAGATAATTTCTTTAAATATGTAGATCAATTATTTAATTTAAAGGGAGCTGCTGCGACTGTTGCAAAACAAAAGAAAAAATTGTGGCAAAAAATATGGAAAGAAATAGGAAATGAGTTGTGTTCTAAATATAATTCACCACCAGAAAATATTTCAAATGAAGAAGAGACTAAAAAAGAAAAAGAAAGAATAGAAGCTGAGCTTTGTCCTTTTAATTCAGCTAATGGTCGCATTTTATCTGAAGATTTTAATTCAGTTAAAGATGAACTTTACACAGAGCATACTGAAAAGAAGGAAATGACTTATTCAATAGCTTATATATTGCTTTCTCGTTTGGGACCTCCTAATATGAGTATTATTATTGATTCTATGATAGAAAAAATTCGAAAATATCAAGTGGGTGATGAAATTGAGTTTGAAGATTTATACAATTTGGCTATATTACTTTATTATATTTTTAGGATATTAGAAATTGTTGAACAAGCAAAATATGAAGAAAAGTTAATTGAAGACATTGATATTTTATCAGAAGGAGAAAAAGAAGAAACAAAAGGAAAATATACTTTTGATGAACTTGTTAACAGTAAGAAAGGACGAGAAATTTGGCGTGATAGATGGTTTTCATTGTATGGATTAATGAAAGAATATGCTGAAGTAGGAAAAAGTTTTGATAGAAAAAATCAATTAGAAGGACAACTAAAACAAGTATTTATCAACCATATAGAAGAATTATTAAATAATATTAAATTGAAATATGATTCAGCTGTTGAGGAATACAATAGTGAAAAAGATAAAACATCAAAAGTGCTCCAAAAACAAAGAGTGGAAATGATCAAAAATATTTTATTACATCCTTCAATTAAAAGAAATGAAAATATTATTCGACAATTTCTCGAAGATGAGAAAGCGAATTGGTATGAACCGCCTCAAGTAATTTTCAGATGTTGGCTTCCAGCGAAAACTTTTTCTATTAGTCTTATTCCTGAAGAGTGGGGAAAAACTAATCCAGTAGAATCTGAAAGTATACTTTTGAAAAATTCATTTCCAGAATTGGTTGAAAGAGTTAAAAAAGTTATCAGAGAATCTGAGATGAAAAATTTAAATAGGTTTTTACAAGCTTTTAAATTGAATGTTATAGATGATGAAGATAGAAAGCTGATGAAAGAAGCTTATTATTCATGTTCTGAAGCGGATATAGCTGCTTATGTTTTGAGTGATGATGATAAAGATTTCAATGAAGAAGAAAGGAAAAAAATGGAAGAAATAAAGGAACGATTTATAAATTTTATTTCTGTAGCAAAAGAACGATCTAGAATTGGTGAATTTTTTAAACTTTTACGTACTGAATTTCAATCTCAGTTAAATATATTGAATAAAGGTATTAATATTATAAAAAATGCATCTTTTATTGGAAATGAAAGAAATAAATTATTTAATAATTTAGTTATAGATACATATAGATATGATATTAATGATATTAAGAAGTTTCCTTATTTTGAAATTCTTGATTTTCCAAATCAATTTTTAATTAAATTTATAAAAACAGTAATCTTAGATCTTATTTTCAGTCATACTAATAAGAAATATAATAAATTAGAACTGGAAGCTTTAATAAAAGTAGAGAATATTTCTAATGAAGAATATGAAGATTTATATAAAAATGTAAATTCTCTAATTAAATCTATAATTGAAAGTGAACTATTTGAAGTTATTGCATTATTTTTAAAATTTTGTGCAGAAATTATTTATCAGATTTTTACTGGAACAAATCAAATACAAGTAGAAAGTAAAAAAGAAAAAAAAGAAGAGAAGAAGAAAGAAACCATATCTGCTTATTTTAGTAATACAGTTATTAAAGTGAATTGGAATTTATATATATCAAGTTTAATAATTAAAAATTTTATATGGCTTTTTAATCCTAAAAAGAAACAAGAAGAGAATTTTAAAGAATTTTTTAATCTTTTTATTCTGAAAAGAGACTCAGAGGAAGTAATACGTAATACTGTAGTAAAATTATTATATGGTATAAGCAAACAAATTGTAAATGATTTACAAAAAAAACAAGAAAAAGAAATAAAAGTAGAATTGCATAAAGAAATTAAAATTGATACAGAAGAAAATTTTAAAAATTACATAAATACTATTCTAGAAAAATATAATATTATCTTATATGCTAAATTAATTAATAAAGAAATTAAAAAATTACTAAATAATTCAGTTAGAAATTTAGTAACTCAATTTATAAAAAATTATGAAAATGTTATAAATGATATTATTCCTGATAAATATGATTATTTTCCCGATTGGGATACAACTAAAACTGAAATATTAGAAAAACTAGAAAAAAAACCAATTAATAAAAAATATAAAGAATTTTATGAATACTTTATTTCAGTTTTGATTCATAAATATATATTTTTTAATTTTCTTGAAGAATCATATAGAAAAATCTTAAAACCTTATTTTTCTGTTCTTTTGGAGAGAATAACTGAAGTTGAAAAATTAAATCTATATCTTTCAGAATTTTTGCATAATATAATTTTACTAAATCAACAATCTCTAATTTCAGTCTCTTTTGAATCTGAGGAAACATTTTATTATATTATAGATTACTATTATGGCAGAATTAACATTATTGTAGAAGAAGAGAATATTCAAAAATCCTGGGAAAAAATTTTTGAGGAGATTAAATTAAAAGTTTTTGATTATGCTAAATTTATTCAATATATTTCTACTTGGATTATAGTGGTAGAATCAGTTTACGATCAATTAGAAGAAATTGAACAATTCGATACAAATCTTAAAATAGTTAAATCTTCTCATATGCTTCAGGAAACTTTTATGTCTAAATTAGGCAGTTTTTTTTCTTCATTATTACCTTTTTCTTCTTCTTCAAAAAATAAATAATTACAATACAATAAAATACATTTCCATTTAGAATTATAAAATATATTACCTTTTCTTATTCTTCGAAAAATGAATACAATACAATACAATACATTTCTATTTATAATTATAAAGTATTTTGAAAAAAAACTATTTATATAAATATTTAATTCAAATATTTAATTTTAAAATATTTTTTTAGAAACAATTTAAAAATAATGAAAAGAAATAATAAAGCTGTTTTTAGCAGGATTTTATTTTCACATAATAAAGAAAAAGAAGAAGAAAATAGTAGTAGTAGTAGTGATAGTGAGAATGAAAGTGAAAATGAAAGTAGTGATGAAGAAGAAATATGTAATTGTTTAAAAAAATGTTCGTCTTCTATTGATTGTTCAATTTATCTTACGGAATCAGAATGTGAAGAAGATTCTGAACATGAAAAATGTAGTGGTGGATGCACTAGAAGTAAAGGTTATTGGAAAAATCATGAAGAATTGTGGATAACATATAACAATTTATTATTATGTAATATCACTTTTCAAAATATTATGAAAGAAAAACCTAAATCTGGAAATTCATGGCTTAAATTAGCACAGCAATATATAACTTCAATATTAAATATCAATATTTTAAAAGCATGTCAAACTGATAATATCTTAACGCTAATAAATTCAGCATTTAATTTATTAATTTCTAATTGTAATAACAATAATTCTGAAATACCTTATATTTCTCCTAATTCTCAAATAGGTCAAGAAATGAATTCGTTAAAATCTCATCTTGAAAATTTCAATATCGGTTGTTCTGGACCCGGTCATTGCTGTGATAATAGTAGTTCTGAAGATACAAATGAGGATAGTGAAGAAGAAGACAAATAAATACAAAAAATTTTATTTTATTTTTTTTTTCAAAAATTAAATAAATTTTTTTTCTTTTTTTTTTTGAATTTTTTTTCGTTGAAAGTAAAAAATAAAATTCACTTCCTAAAAGAGCACAGTGTTTAAGAAAAAAAAATATTTATTAAAGTTTTTTTTGAAAAAAAAAGTTAAAAAAAAATGTATTCTGCTGTTAAGAAAATCAATTCTAAAGGAGGAGGAAAATACAGTTCGAGGTCAGTATATCTTTATGATAATACAGGTCGTCTTTTTCAAAGGGTAGAATTTACTCCACCAAAAGTAATTAATCAAAATAGACGAACGGGAGAAATTAAAGGATCAAGAAGAATGAAAACTACTGATGATGAATTTCAACGAGCTATTTCTTCTCGTCTTCTTTCAACTCTTGATATGAAACGATTGGCTCAAAAAGAACGTCAAAAAACTTATCGCATAGCTAAAAAATTTGTTAAAGAATATGAAAGAGAACGTCTTAAAGAACAATGGGAAAATATGACTCCAGTTGAAAAAGCAGATGCTTTAATGACAAAGGCAGCATCAATTAAAGGACGTTATGTGGGACTTAAAGAAAAACAATTTGAAGAAGATAAACATAAACATCTTCAACGAGCTATTGAACCCCTTCGAATAAAAGGAGAAGAAGCTTTTAATGCAGCTATGGAAATTGTTAATTCTCTTTCTGATGAAGAAAAAGAATTGTTTTGGCAAAAACAAGAGCGAAATAGGGGAGCTACTCAATTTACTGATCTCGTTACGAAAAAAGATTATAATCGCAAACTTTTATCTGCTCAGCTCTCATCTGAAATTTCTGAAAAGCCTACTTCTCCTCATATTGATAATTTTGAAGAAGAAGAAAAAACGACTGAAATGACTGAAATGACTGAAATGGAAACTGATAATCAGAAAGCATCATCTTCACCATCACCATCACCATCAAAAACTACTACTGGAGATATTCAACAACAAGATGAACAAACTGAAGACAATATGGAAATTGAATAACTTTTTTTAACCATGATTTAGTCATATTTGAATTTAATTTTTTAAAAAAAATAAAAATTTTTATAAATTCTTATTTTTGAAATAAACTTTTAAATTTCAAAATTATATATTTTTTTTTATTTTATTTTTAAATTTCTTTTTGCAAGATAAAAAAAATCATAAATAAATGTTTTTTTAATTGGAAAAAAAAAATTAGTTGCGAAAATATAATAAGATAAATGCACATAGTAGAAGTGAAAAATGTATAATAGCTGGAACATAATTAGGCCAAATATAAAATTCTAAAGCTTTATCATTTATATAATCATCATAAGATTCATATTGATAATATTGATATGTTCTTTCTTCAAATGACTCAGTTATAAGTAATAAAGAAATTAATATCATAATTATATAAAATAAAATATAGTTCATTAAAAAATTATTGTTGTTACTGTTTTTTTTTTCAAAAATATTTTTTTTAATAAACTTAAATTAAAAATTTTACTAATTAAAAATAAATTAATTTTGTTTTTTTTTTCGTGTTTTTAAAATTACTATATTGAAATTATTTAATGTTTTTGTATTGTTGAATAAAAATGTTATTGAAATAATAAATAAAAAAAAATAAAAAACTAAAAAAATTTATTTGAATATTAATTTCAAACTTTGTGAATCAAAATATAAACTATCTTTAGGTAAATAGTTGAATTCTTTCAAATAAGAAATAAATACTTGATTATTTTCAAATAATTCTGAATGAAAAGGAAAAATTTGATGAGGTTCGGGAAAAACTACATCTAGAACAGATTTTATTTGTTTTATACCTTTATGTTCTTGAACTTCTTCTCCCTCTTCTTCTTCTTCTTCTTCTTGTTGTTGTTGTTGTTGTATTTGTGCCTTAACTTGCGGAGGAATATAGACAAACTTTTTTCTTCTTTCTTTTTCACTATTTCTAATATATTCAGCAAATCCCTCTTGAAACTGTTTTGCTACCTTTAAATCTTTTATTTTTGATACTTTATTCATCATCAAACCCATATATGAATATTCTGATGTTTTATAATATTCATTGAGATATTCAAAAAGAGGTCGGGTATGACGAGATATTGAATTTCTACTTTCTCTAATCCAATTTACTATGGTTTCTGCAGTCATTTTCTTTTGTGAGATAAAATCTTGCCATTTTGTTATTGAGTCTTCTATATTTTTGATTTCTTTACGATCTGTTATTTTACCTAATTTCAATTCGTTAATGAGTTTTATTATCTGAATATATCGTTTTATAGCTTTATCATTATATTTATCAGAAATTATCTTTATAAACGATTCTGAAAAATATTTATTAGAGAAATAAATTTTATTTACTTCAGTGAGAGATTTATCAAAGTACCAATAAGGTCTACGAACAATAACAAAATCTAATTCATCTATATTTTTTCTTCCTTCTTGTACGCTTTTTGCATCTTCTATTATACTATAGATATATTGATGAAATAATTCTATTTCTGTTTGATTTTGGGGATCGAATAACGGAAATGTGGTTAATTCTGGAAATTTCGATTGTAATGTTTCACTTTTTTGTGATGGAGTCCTAAGAATAAGAAAATCTGGAATTATATTACTAAACATAATTGATGATTGATTAAAATGTCTTTCAACTCGCAGTTGATATTCTAATTTACCAATATTGAAATTCATATAGTCTTTTTCTTGTATTAAATAATCTCTAATTTCCTCCATACTTTTAACTTTCTCTTCTATTTCTCGTCGGAACTCTTTCTGTTCTTCTTCTTCTGAAATTTCTCCCTCTTCCCGTTCACCCTCACCTTCTTCTTCACCTTCAGCTTTTTCAGCTTCAGCTTCTTTACTTTCAGCTTCAGTTTTTTCTTTTTCTTCACTTTCTTCTTTTTCACTTTCAGCTTTTTCAACTTCAGCTTCTTTACTTTCAGCTTCAGTTTTTTCTTTTTCTTCACTTTCTTCTTTTTCACTTTCAGCTTTTTCAACTTCAGCTTCTTTACTTTCAGCTTCAGTTTTTTCTTTTTCTTCACTTTCTTCTTTTTCACTTTCAGCTTTTTCAACTTCAGCTTCTTTACTTTCAGCTTCAGTTTTTTCTTTTTCTTCACTTTCTTCTTTTTCACTTTCAGCTTTTTCAACTTCAGCTTCTTTACTTTCAGCTTCAGTTTTTTCTTTTTCTTCACTTTCTTC
>Ga0256830_1002204_pt1 | contig 13063 bp, 11 predicted proteins | sample 128326metaG_FD_190537 | JGI IMG/M metagenome (GOLD analysis project Ga0256830, IMG submission 190537) | Hydrothermal vent microbial communities from Lau Basin, Pacific Ocean - 128-326 | ecosystem: Environmental > Aquatic > Marine > Hydrothermal vents | place: Pacific Ocean: Lau Basin | collected...
CATCAAATCTATCATCGTTGGCACGACATCGGCAAGCACACCATTGCTCGCGAGCCTGACATCGGCACCGACGCAGATAAAGGGCACAGGATTCAGTGTGTGTGCAGTATGCGCCTGGCCGGTATCGTCGCCGAGCATCTTTTCTGCATTACCGTGATCGGCGGTAATCAACCAGGTGCCGCCGGTTTTCTGTATCGCCTGGTAAACCCTGCCAAGACACTGATCCAGGGCCTCGATCGCCTTGACGGTTGCGGCAAAATTACCGGTATGCCCGACCATGTCGGGATTTGCGTAGTTACTGATGATCACATCATACTTGCGCGACTCGATTGCCTCGACCAGCCTGTCGGTCATTTCAAACGCGCTCATTTCCGGTTTCAGGTCATAGGTGGACACCGACGGCGATGGAATCAGTATCCGGTCCTCACCATCGAAAGGCTCCTCCTCTCCACCATTGAAGAAAAAGGTCACATGCGCATACTTTTCGGTCTCGGCTATCCGCAGCTGGTGCATGCCGAGTTTCGACAGGTACTTACCGAACACATTGTTCATCGGCTCCGGTGGAAACGCGACCGGGATATTGAAGTCGTTGCTGTACTCTGTCAGGCTGACGAACGCCGCCAGCTTTGGCCGGACTTCGCATTCGAAACCATCGAAATCCGGCTCGATAAAAGGCCGGGTGATTTCCCGCGCCCGGTCCGAACGGTAGTTCATAAACACGATCACATCGCCGTCCTGCATCCTGACCGGTTCGCCGCCATCGGCAACGATTGCGGTCGCCTGCACGAACTCATCCGTCTCACTGCGCTCATAGGCCATCGCCAGCCCGGTTTCCGCGTCGGGCGCCGTGTAGTCCGCCTTACCCTGGGTAATCACGTCGTAACAGGACTTGACCCGGGCCCATCGCCGGTCACGATCCATCGCATAGTAGCGGCCGATGATCGACGCGAAACGGCCTTTACCCAGTGCGGTAAACTTGTCTTCCATCATCCGGATCGATGTCAGCGCACTCTTAGGCGGGGTATCGCGGCCATCGAGAAACGCATGCAGGTAGAGTTTTTCCACGCCGCGTTCAGCCGCCAGCTGCACCATCGCATGAATATGCTCTTCGTGGCTGTGAACGCCGCCGGGAGACAGCAGGCCCATGACATGAACCGCCTTACCCTGCTCGAGTGCCTGATCGACAGCGCCGGTCAGCGTGGTATTGATAAAAAATGAGCCGGTCTTGATCGCCCGGCTCACCCTGGTGAATTCCTGGTAGACGACGCGCCCGGCCCCGAGGTTCAGATGCCCGACTTCGGAATTCCCCATCTGGTCGCTGGGCAGGCCGACGGCTGCACCGGATGTCTGAATCAATGTATGGGAATGCCGCTGCCAGAGATGGTCCCAGTTCGGCTTGCGTGCCTGTAGAATTGCGTTGTGATCTTCATTTTCACTGTAACCCCAGCCATCAAGAACTGTCAATACATAAGGGCCTGTGCTATCTGACATTTTTTCAATATTTTCCGTTACTTATCTGAGCCGAAACAACGATCTTCATACCTTCGCCTTTAGACAAAGTCTAACTTATTTTGTGGCTAATAGCGAATTTACGCTAAAAACACTATTTTAGTACCGTATTTACCGCAAAATAAATGCGTGCCGCTGTAAATAAAAGCTTCACAAACACAACATTATTGTATAATGTTCCACTTATAAAGGGCAGCACCAATTACTCTAAATCCAACGCTGCCCCAACATCAAAGTGAAACAGGAATTAGTTAATGAGTGTAACTGCCGAACTATTGATCACGCATGACGATGATATAGACCGGGCCTCCCGTTCTTTGAAAGCAATGTCCCACCCGTTACGACTGAAAATCCTCTGTACGCTGGGTGACAGGGAAGTGAGTGTACAGGATATCGTGGAATATGTCGGAACATCACAGAGCAATATCTCGCAGCACCTTGCAATTCTACGCGACAAGGGAATTCTGTCGTCGCGTAAAGACGCCAACAGGGTGTATTACCGGGTGGGGGATCCACGGACATTGCGCTTGATCGGGATGATGCGGGAAGTGTTCTGCTCTGCCGAGGAAAACTGAGCAGCGACGGCCAGCCGCAACAGGGCGGATTGACCCTTTAAGTTACACCCGGCAACGGGGAAATTGCCTGTGCCGTCGAATAATGGTACAAAGCATCCTTGAATCGTCTTTTTTCATCCCTATCTTTATGGCTTGAGAGCCTGAATGCCCGTTCGGCAAAATGCCGCCGGGCTTGCTACTACAATGGTTTAAAACACAATGGAACTATCAGAATTCATCGCTAAAAATCCTATTCTCAGCGGCATCTTCGTTGCCCTGATCGTGATGTGGATCATCCACGAGATCCAGCGTTACGGCAGGCGTTTCAACGAGGTCAGCCCGACCGAGGCCGTCAATTTGATCAACAAGGAAAAAGCCGTGGTGCTGGACGTGCGTCCGGAAGTCGAATACAAGAAAGGGCACCTGACCAACGCAATCAATATCCCTTACCAAAGCCTTGGCAGCCAGGCGACGAAACTACAGAAATACAAGAACAAGCCGGTGATCGTGTATTGCAGGTCCGGCAACTTCTCTGCACAGGCTTGCAAACAGCTCGAGAAAGAAGGTTTCGAGGCCTTGCATAATCTGCGCGGCGGTATCATGGCCTGGGAGCGCGACAATCTTATTCTGGTCAAGTAAACCGGTCAACCAATGGAAGCACTGCATATCGTCTGCCCCCACTGTGGTGGCATCAACAGAATACCCGCGGACAAAAACGCTGCGTCAGCCAATTGCGGCAAGTGTCACCAGCCACTGTTTACCGGGCAGGCCGTCGATGTCGACGGCACACAGTTTTCCAAGCACCTGCAGAAAAACGACATCCCGGTGATCGTCGATTTCTGGGCAGACTGGTGCGGACCATGTAAAATACTTGGTCCAGTGATTACCCAGGCTGCGGCACAACTTGAACCGAGAGTCCGCTTTCTGAAAGTAAACAGTGACCAACACCAGGCGCTGGCGGGACAATATTCGATTCGTGGTATTCCCACCCTGATCCTGTTCAAGCACGGCAAGGAAATAGACCGCCAGTCGGGCGCAATGGACCTGCCCAGCCTGCGCCGCTGGATCGAAAATACGATATAGAAGATAGAGAGAATTATATGAACGATACAGTTGAGACCAATGACACCGACCACGGGAACCAGACCATTTCGGTGCTGAAGATCTACCTCAAGGACTCGTCGTTCGAGTCGCCCAACACACCGGAAATCTTCAATGAGTCCGGTGAGCCGGAAATCGAAGTCAGCCTGAGTTACGGCGGCCATCCGCTGGAGGCGGAAAACCTGCACGAGGTCGTCTTGTCGATCACCGTGACCGCGAAGATCGGGGACAAGACCATGTACCTGGCTGAAGTGCACCAGGCCGGGGTTTTTGAAATGTGTGGTTTCGATCAGCCGCTGCTCGATGCCGCGCTCGGCATCTTCTGCCCGACACAACTCTATCCCTATGCCAGGGAGGCACTGTCTGCGGCGATCTCAAAAGGCGGCTTTCCACCATTGCTGCTGGACCACCAGAATTTCGAGACCATCTATTCACAGTCGGTCAACGATGAAGCACAGGCCTCGACACAGCACTAGCGCCCATTTCTCACCACCGTTCGTAGCGAGACGGCGCAAGGGTACAGTATGGACAAGCAATACAGGCCTGCGAAACCCTGCCGACTCATCCGTGAACAGCTGCAGCATATTTTCCTGTGGCGCATGCGGCAGGCATGACTGACGCCCCCTGCGACAGGAACTCAAGTATCGGCATTGTCGGTGCAGGCTCATGGGGCACGGCACTGGCAATCCTGCTTGCCACCAACGGCACCCCGACGCACCTGTGGGGAAACAATACTGAAGACATAGAAACCATGCAGCTACAGCGCTGCAACCAGCGCTACCTGCCGGGTATCACGCTGCCGGACAAACTGCAGCCAACCACCGCGCTGACCGACCTGGCCGGCTGCGGGATCATCCTGTTGGCGGTCCCCAGTCATGCTTTTCACCAGGTCTTGGCCGAGGTCAGACAATGCCTGCCGGGAACCAGGTACCTGGCCTGGGCCACCAAAGGCTTTGAAGAACAGACCAGCCGGCTGCTGCACCAGGTCGTCGAACAGCTGTTTGGTGACACCATTGACTATGCAGTGCTGTCCGGACCGACCTTCGCCCAGGAGGTCGCCCAGGGCTTGCCGACCGCGATGACCGTCGCCTCACGCTCACACGACTTTGCAGTCCGGCTGGCGAAACTGCTGCACAACACGAACTTCCGCGCCTATACCAGCACCGATGTCATCGGTGTCGAGATCGGCGGCGCGGTCAAAAATGTACTCGCGATCGCCGCCGGTATTTCCGACGGACTCGAGTTCGGCGCCAATGCACGGGCTGCGCTGATCACCCGGGGACTGGCCGAAATCATCCGCCTCGGCACACGGATGGGTGCAGAAAAGGAGACGTTCATGGGGCTGGCCGGGCTTGGCGACCTGGTCCTGACATGCACCGACAACCTGTCACGCAACCGGCGCTTCGGCCTGGCGATCGCACAGAACAAGTCACATGCCCAAGCGCAAACCGAAATCGGCCAGGTGGTCGAAGGCATCAAGACCGCAAAGTCCGTCTACCAGATGTCGGTGACCTTGAGTGTCGATATGCCGATTACCGAACAGGTCTACAAGATTCTGTACGACGGCAAGGACCCGAAAACCGCGGTCCAAAGCCTGTTCCGCCGAAACATCAAGGACGAGACTGCCTGAACCCGCCCCAGTACCATGCACAATGCACTACAAAGCGAACAGGTACTGTATGCGGCGCATAAATCAACGAACCCCTGCTTCACCAGCGGGGTTCTTCAATCAAACTCAAAGATAAAGTGCGCATGCAACGCACTTCCCTGGAATGAAATCTCCGCTCAAGGGGCGATGCGAACCTGTTGATCTATCTGTGCTTCTGCCTGCAACCAGTTTTCGACCTCGTTGGATTGCCCGTTATTGATCGAATTATAATAAGCCGCCTCGGCAATCATCTTGATCCGCTGCTCCGGGGAAACGAGCATCGGTTGCTGCGTACCGGTTTCGCCGGTCTTAGTGCCAGTTTTCCCGGAACCGGCTGGTTTTGCGGTACTTTTTCTGGTCGCAGCAGGTTTCGCAGACTTGGCTGCTGTCTTCGTCGCCACTCCGGACTTGCTCGCCGCGCTTCTGCCGGTCTTTGCCGCACCGGCCGTTTTGCTTCCAGTTGTTTTCCTTTTTGCCATACGGGGACTCCTAAATAAATCTAAAGGTAATTCATGACGTTACAAAAATCACGGCCCAACTGGTTTTGTTAGTATTGGATAGACTTGGGTCACTACAAAAAGTATATATTAAAATCGGTTTTTGTCAGCGGCCCCGCGAAAACCCCACCGTGCTGTCAGCACAGTTTGTAAGTATTTTTTCAGGCTGCACGGGCAAATATGGTAAGATACCGGAAAATTCGCAGTAATGGAGAGTCGCTAAGATGGCAAGTAAGGCAATCAGCTGGTCAGGTATCGGTATCCGGTTTTTGTTTGCGCTGGTACTGGTGTTGACGACCTACAATCCAACCGGCATGTCCTATGTCAGCTGGGTGTTCGATGAGTCCGGATTCAGGGTCGAAAAACTGTTCCTGGGCATAGTTCTGATCATCGGCTGGGCGATTTTTGTTCGTGCTACGGCAAGGTCACTCGGAGTATGGGGCTTTTTGCTGACAACCGCTTTTTTTGGCACGTTTTTATGGCTGATCATTCACTATTTCAACATCAGCCTGACGAATGACAAGCTGCTGACCTGGCTCGGGCTGATCATCATGTCGGCGATACTGACCACGGGGATCAGCTGGTCACATATCCGCCGCCGGCTGACAGGGCAGGTCGATGTCGACGAAGTCGAAGGTGGAGGACACGACGACCACTAGCCCGCATTTCTCACCAACGTTCGTAGCGAGACGGTGCAAGGGTGTGGCATGACTGGCTTTCGCGACCGAGGAGCGCGCAGGCATAGTCGACACTATGGTCGAGCACGCCGACCGAGTGAAAACCAGCCAGGGCGTGCCATTGCACCGTCGCAGTAGAAGGGTAGTGAGACGGAACAAACAGGCGAATGCAAGGCAGGGCGTAGCACAAGGCAGTGCCACGACAACAGGCTGCAAAAACCGCGGGGTGCTGCCGGGTCTTGACTTACTAACAATTCAATTTACTGAATTTAAAACAAATTTTTTTGTTTATCCACAGCTTGTTAATGACCGGTACAGATCACGGCCAACCCTCATACACTGCCCGCAAATCCGTGCTGGCGCCAAGCTTCGTAAAGTGCCAGGGCGATACAATTGGCCAGGTTCAGACTGCGGCCATTGCCGGTCATCGGAATCCGCAAACAGTCCTGTGATGGCAGCGAATCGAGCAGTGCCTGCGGCAGACCCCTGGTTTCAGGGCCGAACAGGAGACTCGTCCCCCGTTTGAACCGGTAATCCGTATAGTTTTTCGTCGCCTTGGTAGAACAGGCCACAAGGTCCGGAAAACCATGCTGTAGCAGGTACTCTCCCAGGCTGGCGTAACGGCGGACGCTGGCATATTCATGGTAATCCAGGCCAACCCGGCGCAGCCTGCGGTCACTGAGTTCAAACCCGAGCGGTTCGATCAGGTGCAGGCTGGCACCGGTATTAGCACAAAGGCGAATCGCCGCACCGGTATTGAACGGGATTTCCGGCTCATACAGAACTATATTGAACATCGTGGCCTGGCACTGCCGAACCTGTCAGGAACGACGGAAACAATTGGTAACAATGAAAAAAACAGGGAGATATGCGACAATCCACTGATGACGCACGATCCACTGCATTGTAATTTTCTCGGGCTTGAATTTAACACACCGCTGGTGCTGCTGTCAGGCTGCGTCGGTTTTGGCGAGGAATATACACGGGTCAAGGGGTTCGACCACCGCGACGTCGGTGCCGTGTGCCTCAAGGGCACGACACTGGAACCACGGCTCGGCAACACGCCACACCGTATCTGTGAGACCCCGGCCGGCATGCTCAATGCCATCGGCCTGCAGAATCCCGGCGCAGAATACGTGGTCAACCGGATCCTGCCGCAACTGGATTTTACTGAAACCCGGTTTATCGCCAATGTGTCCGGCTCGACGGTCGAAGAATACGCGCAGGTCACAAGGCTGTTCGACCAGTCCCCGGTCGACGCCATCGAAATCAATATCTCCTGCCCGAACGTCAAACGCGGCGGGGTCGCCTTTGGAAACGATCCGGAAATGTCCGCCCGCGTAGTCGAGGTCTGCCGCCAGGCAACGACCAAGCCGTTGATCACCAAGCTGTCACCGAACCAGACCGACATCAGCGCCAATGCCCGGCGCTGTATCGACGCCGGCACCGATGCCTTCGCCACGATCAACACCCTGATGGGGATGCGCATCGACATCGACAACCGAAAGCCCATCATCGGCAACAACCAAGGCGGGCTGTCAGGCCCGGCAATCAAGCCAGTGGCGCTGCTGCGCACCCACCAGGTCTACCAGGTCTGCAAACCACACGCTATCCCGATCATCGGCCAGGGCGGCATCACCACGGCAAACGATGCGCTGGAATTCCTGATCGCCGGGGCCAGCGTGGTCGGCATCGGCACCGCGTTGTTCTACGACCCGCTGGTGTGCAAAACCATCAACACCGGAATCCGTGAATACCTGGAGACTCACCACCTGTCCCGTATCGATGAGCTGGTCGGGACCTTGGAGCTCAATTGACATTCGAGGCCGGGTGCGTTGTACGCACCAACACCACGACAAATCATATCGTGCCGCGTACCGATTCTTCTACACACGACATATATAAGAAGACCCTCCCTTTACTGCGAAGGAACCGCTTCCCGGTATTTATCAAGACCCGATCCCTGTCATTTTTGTGAACTGGTTGGCATATCGATTGCTTATTGTCTACTCAAGACATTGAGTGGCAAGGGGGAGCACGCAGTCAGTGCAGCAAACTATGTATTTCGATTACTTCGATATCAAACGACCACCGTTCCGGATTACGCCAGATACACAGGCCTTTTACGCAGGCGCCAAGCGCGGGCCGATTCTGCATGCGCTGATGTACGCCATTTCCCAGGGGGATGCCATCATAAAACTTGTGGGTGAGGTCGGCAGCGGCAAGACCATGCTTTGCCGTATGCTGGAGAAAAAATTGCCTCCCAACATCGACGTAGTCTATCTCGGCAACCCAAGGCTGAGTCCGGATAATATCCTGCAGGCCATCGCCTTTGAACTCGATATTCCAATCAACCAGCATGATTCAGCCTCACGGATCGTGATGTTGAAAACCCTGCAGGACCACTTGTTGACGAAACACATGCAAAACCGCCAGGTCGTGGTATTCGTCGAAGAGGCGCAATGCATGCCGCTGGAAACGCTGGAAGAGATCCGCCTGCTCAGCAACCTGGAGACGGAAAAAAAGAAACTGCTGCAGGTAGTGCTGTTCGGCCAGCCTGAACTGGACGACAACCTGTCACAAGCCCACGTCCGCCAGATCAAGGACAGGATCAGTAACAGCTTTTACCTGCCGACGCTCGAACTCGAGGATGTCAATGACTATATCCTCTACCGCCTGTACACCGCGGGTTACCGCGGCCAGCACCTGTTTACCAAGCCGGCCATTGCATTGATCAGCAAACATACTGACGGCCTGATGCGGCGTATCAACATCCTGGCTGACAAGGCTTTGCTTGCAGCCTACACCACCAACAGCCCGCTGGTCGAAAAGAAACACGTCAAGTCCGCACTACGGGATGCCGAGTTCCACGGTCCGCGACGGCTCTCGTGGCCGGCGATCTTCTCCTCGCTGTTCGGAATGCTGCTGCTTTTTTCAATGGGCATGCTCTGGCACCAGTTGCCGGAAAAAAATGCACGCTTCTTGCATGACACAGACTACCTGGCCGAAAACAACAAGTTCACGCTGCGTGAACTGGTGCTGGCCAGAAAGGTACATTCCAGGCGGTGGCTTAGATCCGTGAACCTAAACCACTACAGTATTCAGGTTTTACTCGCTGATACCACTGGTTCCGACGGATTGGAACACTTGCTACGCCAGGAAGGTATCAGCGAGTTTTTGAACCAGATGTACATTGTTGACACGACGATCAACGGCACAAAGAGGTTAGGGCTGCTCTACGGTGAATACCAGACATTGGCAGAGGCAAGACAGGCACTGGATACGCTGCCGGATGTGCTGCGGCGGTACAAGCCGCAGATTCAATACCTGCGCAAGGTCTTGCCACCCAAGCTCTCTGTGGCCGCGGTGAAAAATATCCGATGGGCAAAAAAATAGACACTACGCTGCTGTTTGCTGTCACACTGCTGCTTTGGTCCTGCAGTGCGAGTAATCCTCCCAGCCTTTCCAAGGGCCACTTGAGCATAAAGGAAGACACCGACAAAAAACTCCCGGCACCGATCGTCCATGCACCGATCCTGCCGGCCCCGGTACCGAAGCCAAAGCTCGAAACCTATACCGTGGTGGTCAGCGATGTCGCGGTCAAACAACTGCTGTTCAGCTTGGCGCGTGACGCTAAACTGAACGTCGACATCCACCCCAGCGTCAGCGGCAAAGTCACACTCAATGCCGTCAATCAAACGCTGCCGCAGATTCTCGAGCGTATCTCGAAACAGGTCAACCTGCGCTATGAAGTAAAGAACTCGACGATCATCATTACCCCGGACCTGCCTTACTGGCAGAACTACCAGGTGAACTACGTCAACATGGAGCGCAAGAGTCTCAGCGAGGTCAGCGTCGCGACCCAGATTGCGACCACCGGCGGCACCACGAACACCTCGAGCGCGCAGTCTTCTTCGACCACCGGCAACCAGAACGGCAATACGTCGAAGACCAAGGTCACCAACACCTCGCAGAACAGCTTCTGGAAAACGATGGTCACCAACCTGAACCGGATTCTCGGCCAATCGTCGAGCAGCGGCACCTCGAGCAACAACGTAGTGGCCAACCCGATGTCCGGCGTGATCAGCGTCAAGGCCACGCAAAAGCAGCACCGCGAAATCCAGGCCTTTATCGAACAGGTCATGACCAATGCACAACGCCAGGTGCTGATCGAGATCACCATCGTCGAGGTCGAACTGGGCAACCGCTTTCAGACCGGTATCGACTGGCAGCGGCTGTCGAAAAACGCCGGCGCAGGCAGCAACGGACTGAGTTTTATCTCCAACCTGCTTGGCGCCAACCTGTCCACACCCCCGGTCTTTTCGATCGGCTACAACCGTACCACGAACTCGAACAGCCTCAGTGGCACGATCAAGATGCTCGAGTCCTTTGGTAATGTCAAAGTGATCTCCAGTCCTAAATTGATGGCGTTGAACAACCAGACAGCGCTGCTCAAAGTGGTCGACGAAAAAGTATATTTTACCGTGGAGCTGCAGATCACCGATGCAACGACCAACACGCCACAACAAAAGATCTATACCAGTTCGGTACATACTGTGCCGGTCGGCCTGGTGATGAGTATCATGCCGCAGATCAATGAAAACGGCTCGGTATCGCTGAATATCCGTCCGACGATCAGCCGCATCACCGGTTTCGCCACCGACCCGGCACCTTCACTGATGGGGCAGAACTTCAACAACCTGATCCCCGAAATACAGATCCGTGAAATGGAGTCACTGATCCAGGTCTCCGACGGCCAGACGATAGTCATGGGCGGCCTGATGCAAAACAAGATCAACAAAAAAGACAAGGCGATTCCGGGAATGAAAAAAGTGCCCAAGATCAGGAACCTGCTCAGCTACAAGGATCACGATTTTACCAAGACAGAGCTGGTGATCTTTTTACGCCCAACTATTGTCAAGAACGGACGCACCCCGAAACAGCTTTCGCGCTACAAACACTATCTGCCTGTGACCAAGACCGCGCATGCGCACAAACAACCGGGTAAGCACTCGCCCAGGCACTCCCATACACATAAAGGGTCAAGGAATGTCAAATGAGCCTGCTACTCGATGCGTTGAAAAAGGCCGAGCAGTCGCAAAACAACGAGGCCGGCGACCAGGATGCGAAACAGGACATCAAGCCTGACGACGCTTTACAGCAGGACAACCCGGAGGCACAGACCACTTCCTTATCGCTGACGGAAAACGAGAGCGACTACAGTCTCGGCGACTTCAGTCACCACACCGGCCCCGAACCGCCCGCTGCTGAACAGGCCGATACGGTACACAGCGAAACACCGGATGAAGCGGCCATCGAATTCGACCAGGAGTTCGATGAAGACCATGTCAACAGGCTCAACAGCGAACTCAGCCAGGATGCCCAGGCCGCTGCGGTACCCGGTGTCATGTTCGCGGACGAAGTCTCTGCGCCGCAGCAGCCGCAGCGTCATGTTTACTACCAACTGCAGGGGACGCGCCGCGGCCTGCGCAGCAAAAAAATGATCGCTGGTGCCTCGGTCGTACTGGCCGCCGTGTTCGCCGGGCTGTCGTACTATATCTACCAGGCACTCAACGATCTGAACGCCTCAGTCACCAATCCGATTACCAGCAGTGCACGTCCCGGCAACCGTCACACGCCGCAGCAGACGGCACCGCGTGCCGCATTGCCTGCTTCCAGGCCGGTGACAGCAAAGGCTCAACAAACTGCGGTAAAACCGAAAACCGGTACCGAGGGACCGGCAGCGGTACCGACAACGGGTAGCACGCCGAGGTCAACTCGGCCTGCCGGCACGCCGGCTGTCACAGGCACCGAGCCTGATGCCAAGCCTGTTACCAAGGAACAAACACCGGTCACCGGCACTGCAAACAAGCCCGCAGCCGGCAGCACCGACCAGGGGCAACATCGAGACCAGGCGCGGCACCACACGGCCGTGACTAGTACCGGACAAACAGCACCACCGGCAAAGGATGCAGCACAGGCGCCGCGCCCGGCGCAGAAAGACGTCACGCCGGGTGAAATAAAAATCGTCAAATACAACACCCACTCCCGGCTCGACCGCAACCTGTTGAATGCCTACCAGCTGTACCGGAGTGGCAAATACACCGCGGCACAACAAGCCTACCAGCAGATTCTGAGCCTGGAGCCAAACCAGCGTGATGCACTGCTCGGTCTCGCCGCGATCGCGATCAGGCAGAAGAACCTGGCCCTGGCCGCAGCCTACTACAAGACACTGTTACGCCTCGACCCGAAAGACTCGGCGGCACTCAGTGGGCTGATGTCGGTTCAAGCCGTTCCCGCCAACGCCAATACGATTGCGCACCTGAAACAACTGCTGCGCTCACAGCCAACCAGTGCCCACCTGCACTACAGCCTGGGCAACCTGTATGCCGCAAAACAGCGCTGGCTGGAGGCGCAAAACAGCTACTTCAACGCGCACCGCTATGACCGCAACAACGCAGTCTATGCCTATAACCTGGCGATCAGCCTGGATCGCCTCGGCCAGGGCAGGGCGGCGCTGCCTTACTACCAGTTGTCGCTGACCCTGACCAAGAACAGACTGAACTACGCCAACCGCCTGGTGGTGAAACGGAGAATTCGCCAGCTGAAAAACGGGAGCTGACGATGGCTGCAGCCGACCAGAAACCCAAGGCCCGTCTCGGCGACGTGCTGATCGAAAAAGGCCTGATCAACAACGATCAGCTGCGCATCGCGCTGACCGAGCAAAAACGCCAGAACCTGCCGCTCGGAAAACTGCTGGTCAAGCTCGGCTTTTTGACCGAGTCGGTGCTGCGCGACGCACTGGGTGAGTCCATCGGTCATGAAAGTGTCGACCTGGGCACGGTCGTCCCCGACGCCGACGCAATCAAGCTTTTGCCGAAACAACTCGCACGGCGCTATAAAATGCTGCCACTGACCTTCGACCGCAACCGCCGCGAGCTGACCGTGGCCATGTCTGACACATTCAACGTCGTCGCGCTGGACCAGACTGCAGCGGTCCTTGGGCACAACATCACGCTCAAACCACTGCTTGCCAGCGAAACGGAAATCGAAGCGGCGATCGACCAGTTCTACGGC
>Ga0256830_1002205_pt1 | contig 13062 bp, 10 predicted proteins | sample 128326metaG_FD_190537 | JGI IMG/M metagenome (GOLD analysis project Ga0256830, IMG submission 190537) | Hydrothermal vent microbial communities from Lau Basin, Pacific Ocean - 128-326 | ecosystem: Environmental > Aquatic > Marine > Hydrothermal vents | place: Pacific Ocean: Lau Basin | collected...
AATTTGCCGGGGTCCCGCAGGAACTCAACCAGCTCACCCACCTCTTCCTTGGCTTCCTCAACACCCGCCACATCATCAAATGTGACTTTTATCTGGTCTTCGCCCATCATGCGGGCCTTGCTCTTGCCAAAGGACATGGCGCCACGGCCACCAGCACCGCCCTGCATCTGGCGCATAAAGAAAATCCAGATACCGATCAGCAGCAGGAACGGGAACCAGGAAATAAAGATATTCATCAACAGGGAAGGCTGCTCGGGCTCCCTGGCAATGATGCGCACATCATTTTCCAGCAAATCACCGATCATCGCTCGATTGTCCGTTTCCGGGCTATAGGTTTTAAAGGGCTTCAGATCGCGAGTTTTGCCCGTAATGACCCGGCCGGCAATATCCACTTCCTGAATATTGCCCGTTTTAACCTGGGAAATAAATTCAGAATAGGGAATACTCAGATTTGCAGCAGTGCGCTGGGAAAAGTTGCTGAATACCGACAGCAATATCAGGGCGATAACACCCCACAAAATAAGGTTTTTGACCAGGTCGTTCAAGACAACACCTCGGTTAGGTTAATCATTAATGATAAAGTTACTACACAGATAAGCTAAACGCCAGTTGGATGCAGATAATTTCCCTGAAATCTGCAATAAAGAGCGGATATTGAGGATTTTTACTGCGGTCACCCGTTATCTGATTATCATATTCTGTTCATATTACTCAGGGTCTGAAGCCCGTTGCCAGGCCATATACTTCCTTGCTCCGAGCCCGTGACGCCTTTGGCTTGCGCATCACCACACGGCTAAAATGGCCCCGCATCAGACGGATATAGGCATCAAAGCCCTCGCCCTGAAACAGTTTGACCAGCAAACCACCGCCAGGTTTCAGCACCTGAGTGGATAAATCCAGTGCCAGCTCGGCCATATACATGGCCCGGGGGATATCGACGGCCTGCTGACCACTCATATTGGGGGCCATATCACAGATTACAAGGTCTGGGCGGTCATTTCCCAGGCTATTCAACAGCTGCTCAAACACCTCATTCTCAAGAAAATCACCGGTAATGATTTCCACTCCATCCATGGGTTCCATGGGCAGAATATCCAGGGCAATCACCCGCCCCCGACCTTTTAGCCGACGCACCACGTATTCACACCAGCTGCCGGGAGCGGCACCCAGGTCGATCACAATACTGCCGGGTTTCAGCAGATGATCCTTCTCATCGATTTCCTTCAGCTTATACACCGCCCGGGAGCGGTAACCATCTTTCTGCGACTGCTTGACGAAGGCATCGTTAAAATGCTCATTCAACCAGTGATTGCTGGATTTACTTCTTGCCACGACCTTCCCGCTCAAGTCTGTAATTTATGGAACAGAATACACCCTGAAATGGTATAATGGCGCATTCCAAATTTAATGTATCAGTCGGATTTTCCCCATGCCACTTAGCAAACCTCAGCTCAAATTTCTTGTCTCCCTTGCCCACAACTTGAAACCGGTGATTATGCTGGGACAACATGGCATTACGGACAACCTGTTAAAAGAACTGGAGATCGCCCTGGATCACCATGAACTGGTGAAGATTAAAATCGCCGGCGAGGACCGCGACAGTCGCAATGAAATTATCGAGCAGTTATGCCGGGCCTCGGCCGCGGAAAAAGTGCAGGCCATTGGCAAGACCCTGACACTGTTTCGACGCAATAACAAAAAACCCAGAATCGATCTGCCGAAAAAATAACGACTCTGGACGCCAGGGCTTCCTTAATTTATATATACCTGACCTCAACGATTTCCAGCCCGCGAATACCGCCGGGGGTCTGAACCTCGGCTATATCACCTTCCATCTTGCCGATCAGGGCGCGGGCAATGGGTGAGTTAACCGAAATCATATTGGCCTTGATGTCCGCCTCATCTTCACCCACGATCTGATAGGTAATTTCCTCACCGGTTTCTTCATCCGCCAGATCCACCGTGGCACCAAAAATCACCTTGCCGGTGGCCGTCTGCTTAGTCACATCGATCACCACCGCGTTACTGAGCTTACCTTCGATTTCCTTGATACGACCTTCACAGAAACTCTGCTGTTCGCGGGCCGCGTGGTATTCCGCGTTTTCCTTTAAATCACCGTGTTCACGGGCCACCGCGATGGCCTCGATAATGCGGGGGCGATCTTCGGTTTTCAGTTTTTTCAATTCATCGTGCAGCATTTTTGCGCCACGCACGGTTAGGGGTACCTTGTTATTCACTCAGCAATCTCCTGATGTAAATCCTGTAATCGGTTAACGTCATTGGCAGCCTGGGATTTGAGCGCCATACAGGTGGCTCTGGCGCCCGCCAGAGTGGTGGTGTAACTGACCTTATGCTGCAAGGCCGCCGCCCGAATGGTATAGGAATCCGCAATTGCCTGCTTGCCTTCGGTGGTATTTATAATCAGATTGATTTCATCGTTCTTGATCATATCCACTATATGCGGGCGACCTTCATACACCTTGTTTACCTGGGTACATTCGATACCATTTTCACGTAACACAGCGGCCGTGCCTCGAGTGGATATTATCTCAAAATCCAGTTCATTCAACATGCGTCCCACATCGACCACCGCCTGATGATCACGTTCACGCACACTGACAAAGACCCGTCCGGATGCCGGTAAATCGACACCGGCCCCCAGCTGCGCCTTGGCAAAGGCTTCACCAAAGCTCTGGCCCACGCCCATAACCTCACCGGTGGATTTCATTTCCGGCCCCAGCAGGGGATCGACACCGGGGAACTTGACAAACGGGAATACCGATTCCTTGACAGAATAATACTCTGGCACCACTTCTTCTGTGACGCCCTGCTCTTTTAATGAAATCCCCGCCATACAACGTGCCGCCACTTTAGCCAGTGGCACACCAATGGCCTTGGAAACAAAGGGTACGGTTCGGGAAGCCCGGGGGTTGACCTCCAGCATATAAATTTCATCACCCTGAATGGCAAACTGAATATTCATCAGCCCCACCACCTGCATTTCAATGGCAATTTCACGGGTCTGCTGACGTAGCCGATCCTGTATTTCCCGGGACAGACTATAGGGCGGCAGTGAACAGGCCGAGTCACCGGAGTGCACGCCGGCCTGTTCGATATGTTCCATAATGCTGCCGATCAATACATCCTTGCCATCACAGATGGCATCCACATCCACTTCCACCGCATCGTCCAGAAAACGATCCAGCAATACAGGGGCGTCGTTGGAAACACTCACCGCGGTTTTCATATAGTGTTTCAGGTCGGTTTCATTGTGCACGATTTCCATCGCTCGACCACCCAGCACATAGGAGGGCCGCACCACAATGGGATAACCGATTTCTTCCGCCTGCCCCACCGCTTCTTCGGCTGAACGGGCCAGACGGTTGGGGGGCTGCTTCTGACCCAGTTTATGAATCAGCTGCTGAAAACGTTCCCGGTCTTCCGCCAGATCGATGCGATCCGGTGTGGTGCCAATAATGGGTACCCCGGCGGCTTCCAGATCACGGGCCAGTTTCAGGGGGGTTTGCCCGCCGTACTGAACAATCACACCCTTCGGCTTTTCTTTCTGCAACACTTCAAGCACATCTTCCAGTGTCAGTGGCTCGAAATACAGACGATCCGAGGTATCGAAGTCGGTGGAGACGGTTTCCGGATTGCAGTTGATCATAATGGTTTCATAACCATCGTCACGCATGGCCAGTGCCGCATGCACACAGCAATAATCAAACTCGATACCCTGACCAATACGGTTGGGCCCGCCACCCAGCACAACGATTTTTTCCCGATCGGAAACCGCCGCTTCACATTCTTCTTCATAGGTGGAATACATATAGGCGGTGGAGGTAGAAAACTCGGCGGCACAGGTATCCACCCGTTTATACACCGGGCGAATCCCCAGGGACTGCCGGTACTCACGCACCGCCTGTTCACTTTCATTCATCAGACTGGCCATCCGACGATCGGCAAAACCCTTGCGCTTGAGACGGAACATTTCATCCTTGTCGATATCCTTCAGATTGCGGTTGCGCAAACCCTGTTCGATATTGATGATGTCCTCGATCTGCACCAGAAACCATGGGTCGATATGGGTCAGCTCCTGAATACGTTCATTGCTCATGCCATGACGGAAGGCCTCCGCCAGATACCAGATACGATCCGCCCCGGGCTGCTGCAATTCCTGACACAGGGTGGTGTTGATCTGATCCTCGGATAAATCGTCCGGCAGAATTTCGGTAAAACCATCCACACCGATTTCCAGGCCACGCAGGGCCTTCTGCAGGGATTCCTGCAGGCTACGACCAATGGCCATGATCTCACCCACGGACTTCATCTGGGTGGTCAGGCGGTTTTCCGCCTGCTGGAATTTTTCAAAGGTAAAACGGGGAATTTTTGTGACCACATAATCGATGCTCGGCTCGAAGGAAGCCGGGGTAGCACCGCCGGTAATATCATTGCGCAGTTCATCCAGGGTATAACCCACCGCCAGCTTGGCCGCCACCTTGGCAATGGGAAAGCCGGTGGCCTTGGAGGCCAGGGCCGAGGAACGAGACACCCGTGGATTCATTTCGATAATGGTCATGCGACCATCCTTCGGGTTTACCGAGAACTGCACATTGGAACCACCGGTTTCAACACCGATCTTGCGCAATACCGCCAGGGAGGCATCACGCATAATCTGAAATTCCTTGTCCGTTAACGTCTGCGCCGGAGCCACCGTAATCGAGTCACCGGTGTGAATGCCCATGGGATCCAGGTTTTCGATGGAACAGATAATAATGCAGTTATCATTCTTGTCCCGCACCACTTCCATTTCATATTCTTTCCAGCCCAGAATGGATTCTTCGATCAGTAGTTCCTTTGTGGGGGACAGTTCCAGTCCACGCTTGCAGATTTCTTCGAATTCCTCGCGGTTGTAGGCAATACCACCACCGGATCCACCCATGGTAAACGATGGCCGAATAATGGTGGGAAAGCCCACCATGGCCTGCACCTGATAGGCCTCTTCCATACTGTGGGCGACCGCGGCACGGGGCATATCCAGACCGATTTCTTCCATTGCCACCTTGAACTTTTCCCGGTCCTCCGCCATATCGATGGCCTCCTTGGAGGCACCAATCATTTCCACATTGAATTTTTCCAGTATGCCTTCACGGTCCAGATCCAGGGCACAGTTAAGGGCGGTTTGCCCGCCCATGGTGGGCAACAGGGCGTCGGGTTTTTCCTTTTCGATAATGCGCGCCACGGTTTGCCAGTGAATCGGCTCGATATAGGTAGCGTCCGCCATCTCGGGATCGGTCATAATGGTCGCCGGATTGGAATTCACCAGTATGACCCGATAACCTTCCTCACGCAGCGCCTTACAGGCCTGGGCCCCGGAATAATCGAACTCACAGGCCTGCCCAATCACAATCGGGCCGGCACCGATAATTAAAATACTGTTTATGTCGGTGCGTTTAGGCATGGTAGTTTCCTGTCAGTAATAAAAGAAAACGCGAATAAACGCTAATGAACGCTAATGAACGCAACATTAAATAGCCTCTGTTTTACTGTATTGATAAACAATACGCTTTATACCCAGTTTGGGTGTACCAAAATTTAATAACAAGCCAACCTGTATGCCGGTTGCTTTTAAATAATTTATCAGCTGTGCCTTATGGCTCTTATTGAACTCACTTACAACTTTAAGCTCAATCAGCAGTTTCTTTTCAACAATAATATCTGTTACAAAATTACCGACAACTTCACCCTTGTAAATTATTTTCAAGGGCTTTTGTTGCTGAATTTTTAAGCCACGCTGCCGTAACTCGACACACATTGCATTTTCATAAACCGACTCAAGAAAACCAACACCCAGACGATTACTCACTTCAAACGCACAATCCAGCACTTTCTTAGAAATAAATCCCGTATGCCTCATACATTGTTCCCTCAGTGTATTTTATTAAATTGCGTCCATTTGCGTTGTTGGCGTGTATTCGCGTTTTCTTTTACATCAAATCAATCGTGCTATTTAGCCTCAATCAATTCAATAAAATGATCAAATACCGGCGATACATCATGGGGGCCGGGACTGGCTTCCGGGTGCCCCTGAAAACCGAACGCGGGTTTATCGGTGCGATGTATTCCCTGTAACGAACCATCGAACAGGGAACGGTATGTGGGCCTTAAATTATCCGGCAGGGTTTTTTCATCCACCGCAAAGCCGTGGTTCTGGCTGGATATCATGACCGTTTGTGTCTCCACATCCTGCACCGGATGATTGGCGCCATGGTGACCGAATTTCATTTTTTCGGTTTGCGCGCCACAGGCCAGGGCCAGCAGCTGATGCCCGAGGCAGATGCCGAAAACCGGTATATCGGTTTGCAGTATTTCTTTTATCGCCGCAATGGCATAGTCACAGGGTTCCGGATCACCGGGGCCATTGGACAGAAAAATACCGTCCGGCGACAGGGCCAGCACTTCGGAGGCCGGTGTCTGGGCCGGCACGACCGTCACCCGACAGCCCCGATCCACCAGCATATTCAGAATATTGCGTTTGATACCGAAATCGTAGGCCACCACATGGTGGGGCAAATCTTGCGCCGCACACTGGCTATGCTGATTCGATTCGATCTGCCAGCTCCCCTGAGTCCACTGGAAGGATTTTTCGGTGCTGACCTCCCTGGCCAGATCCATTCCCTTCAAGCCGGCAAAGGCATTTGCCTTTTTAATGGCCTCGGCCTCATCGATGGAATCACCGGCCACGATACAGGCATTCTGCGCACCTTTTTCACGCAGAATACGTGTCAGACGGCGGGTATCTATATCCGCAATGGCCACCACATGATGCTTCTTCAGATAGTCGGACAGGGACATTTCACTGCGCCAGTTACTGGCCAGTAGAGGCAGGTCACGAATCACCAGCCCCGCCGCGTGAACCTGATCCGACTCTTCATCACCACCACAGGTGCCGGTATTACCGATATGGGGATAGGTAAGAGTCACGATCTGCCGGGCATAGGAAGGATCGGTCAGAATTTCCTGATAACCGGTCATCGCCGTATTGAAAACCGCCTCGCCGATGGAATCACCGGAAACACCAATGGACCGCCCCCAGAACAGGCTCCCATCTGCTAACGCCAACAGCGCCTTTTGACTCATTATGCCTCCGCGAACATACGAAACGGGAGCACCGACTCAATCGATACCCCCGTTTCCAGATAAAAATCCGCGGAATTATAACAAACTAATTAAATACTCTCTATTAGAAATTACCTCAGGCGAGCCGGGAAAGCTCGGAAAAATCCACTTTAATGCCCTGCGTGCAAATGAAGATCCGCTGGACAGCACTCCGCTTGTGACGGTACGCCTTCACGGCGCTCATACCATGTACGACTGCGATTCACCACGCCCACCGCAATCAGCATCACCGGCACCTCGATCAGCACACCCACCACCGTTGCCAGGGCCGCACCGGACTGAAAACCAAACAACGAGATAGCAGTGGCCACCGCCAGCTCAAAGAAATTGCTGGCACCAATCAGTGCCGATGGCCCCGCCACGCAGTGGGGTGATCTCACCGCCCGATTCAGCAGGTAGGCCAGCCCGGAATTGAAAAACACCTGAATCAGAATGGGCACCGCCAGCAGGGCAATCACCATCGGCTGGGCAATGATCTGCTCACCCTGAAAACCAAATAACAGCACCAGGGTGGCAAGCAGTGCCGCGAGTGAGACCGGGTGCATGCGATCCAGCACCCGCTGCAGGCGTAAATAACCGTGTTCGCCCCGCAGCAGGGCATGGCGCCAGAGGCTGGCTATCACCAGGGGTATCACAATATACACCAGCACCGACAGCAACAGGGTATCCCAGGGCACCGAAATGGCCGATAAACCCAACAGCAGACCCACCAGGGGCGCAAAGGCAAAAATCATGATCACATCATTGAGGGCCACCTGGGACAGGGTGAAATGGGGTTCCCCCCGGGACAGGTGACTCCAGACGAAAACCATGGCGGTACAGGGCGCGGCCGCCAGAATAATCAGACCGGCAATATAACTGTCGATCTGCTCCTCCGGTAGCCAGGCACGAAATAGCCAGCCGATAAACAGCCAGCCAAGCAGTGCCATGGAAAAGGGCTTAACCCCCCAGTTGACGAACAGGGTAACCCCCACCCCCCGCCAGTGGGCGCGCACCCCCTTCAAGGCACGCAGATTGATCTTCAATAACATGGGAATAATCATTAACCAGACCAGCAGGGCAACCGGCAGGTTGACCTTTGCCACCTCCAGCCCGCCAACCCGCTGAAAGGCACCACTAAAGAAGTGTCCCAGGACAACGCCGACCACAATACACAGAGCCACCCACAGCGTCAGGTATCGCTCGAAAAACCCCATCTCATCACCGGCCGCCTGTCTGGCAGCGGTTTCGCATTGTCCACTCATACCTATAATCACCCGAAACCGTTAATCATGGATAGCCGCTCAGTGCCTGAAAGCGCATTTCCAGACAACGACACACAGACCAATATATGCCATTCCATATATATGTTCAACCATATATTTATTCCGGGGACACAATACTTAATTATACGGTACCGGCACGGTGGCGCAGCTAACCCGCGCAACAGGACAGCTGCTTAACATCCTTATTAAAGGTCTGTGCACACAGCTTGAGCCCCTCCACCATGGTCAGATAGGGAAATAGCTGATTCGCCAGATCCTCCACCGTCATGCGATTGCGGATCGCCAGTGCCGCACTCTGGATAATTTCACCGGCCTCGGCGGCCAGCACCTGAGCGCCAATCAGGCGTCCAGTGTCTTTTTCCGCCACCAGCTTGATAAAGCCACGGGTATCGAAGTTAGCCAGGGCGCGGGGTACATTTTCCAGATCCAGCCGACGGGACTCGGTTTCCACGCCCTGCCGGCTGGCCTGTTGCTCGGTCAGGCCCACCGTCCCCACCGACGGCTCGGTAAAGACCACCGCGGGCATGGCGGTTAAATCAAGGGCGGCGTCACCTCCGGTCATATTGATCGCCGCCCGGGTACCCGCCGCAGCGGCCACATACACATACTGTGGCTGATCGGTGCAATCCCCCGCCGCATAGATATGCTCTACGGAGGTTCGCATGTGGTCATCGATTCGAATAGCGCCATTCTGGCCGGTGGCCACACCGGCCCGGGCCAGATCCAGCTGACGAGTATTCGGCTGGCGCCCGGTGGCAACCAGCAACTGGTCACAGCAAATCTCCTCCGTTGGGGTGGACAGAATAAACTGCTCACCATTATGGGCCACCGACTCCGGCAGGGTATGCAGCAACACCCGTGCCCCCTCTTCCTCGAATACCCTGACCAGGCCTTCACCCAGATCAGGCTCTTCCTTCGAAAGAAAAACACTGCGGGCCATCACCGTGACCCTCGCCCCCAGACGCAAAAAAGCCTGCGCCAGTTCCAGGGCCACCACGGAAGCGCCGATCACCACCAGATGCTCGGGCACCTGTTGCGCGATCAATGCCTCGGTGGATGTCCAGTAGGGCGTATCCTGCAGGCCCGGAATATCGGGAATGGCCGGTGTCGCACCGGTGGCCAGCAGAATTTGATCTGCCGTCACGATTTTTTCAGAACCATCGGCCTGACGAACCACCAGGCTATGGGCATCCTTGAATCGCGCCCAGCCTCGCAACAGATTGATACCCGGATTAGATTCCAGAATGCGCTCGTATTTCGCATGGCGCAATTCTTCCACACGGGCCTGTTGCTGTTCAACCAGGGCCGCGCGATCGATTTGTGGCTGATGCAGTGCAATGCCATCAAATGCATGGTGCCCCTGCAGATGGGCAATATGCGCGCCACGGATCATAATCTTGGACGGCACACAACCCACATTGACACAGGTCCCCCCGATCACCTCACCCCCTTCGATTATGGTCACCCGAGCACCCCCCTCAACGGCCCTGATGGCGGCCGCAAACGCGCCGGAGCCGGTGCCCACAATGGCCACCTTCAGGCCATCACCATGACCACCGCCCATGACCTCAGACTCATCAGCCAGCAGGCTGGCGCCATAGCCTCGGGATTCCACCGCCTCGAACAACTGGCTTAAGGCAACCTCACCGCTGGTATTCACTTTCGCCCGGCCTTCACCGTAGGAAACGGAAGCCTTGACACCCGCCAGTGCATTCAGTGCGTCTTCGGCACTTTTCGCGCAATGATCGCAGGTCATGCCGCTAATCTGAAGTTCGACTGTTGTCATAATTTTTTCCTGTTAATTCAATATCTGGTTATAACGCAAGGCATTCATCAGCTACCCAACCCTGAAGGCATCCGCCAGGGGCAGAACAAAAGTGACAGGGTGTGTTGAGACCCATTACTCGGCCAGCCCGCTGCCAGTAACCGGTAGAGGGACAGGGCAAGCACCTGTTGATTGCCATCCATCAACGGAAACACATCAGCCATGGCCTTACTCAATATATCCAGACCCGGCACAGACGCAGCTTACTCCGGCAGACCAAGCTTATCCGTTCTATCCATTCGACCCATCGCCTGTACCTGAGAACTGAAGCGGCTACTGAGCAACAGGTTTTCTGACGGTGGATGGATAACCGGCGTTTGCCGTCGCCGAAGTCAGAGCCTCGACACTGGTTTTATCAGGGTCAAAGGTGACCGTTGCGCTTTTGCTGTCATAGTCCGCACTCGCACTGATCACACCGGGCACTTTCTTCAGTGAATATTTCACCGTAATCGGACAGGAGCCGCAGGTCATGCCCGGCACATCCAGGGTAATGGTGCGGCTTTCAGCCGCCTGTGCGCTGGGCACAATGGGCGACGAAACGCCTCCAATAAAAATAAAAAATGAGAAGATCAATACACGAATCATCTTGCTTTCTCCAGAAAAATGGTCAATACGGCTCACTCGAAAAACAGGCTGGCATAATAAGGGAAGGCCAGTAAGGCGATCAGCAGTACACATACCAGCCAGAAAATAATGCGCTGATTCCTCCGCGTAGCGGGCAGCGCACAGGCATCACCGGGTGCGCAGCTGGCCGGCAACAGATAAAGCCTGCGGAAGGCCAGAAACAGAAACAGCAGGGTAATACCGATAAAAACAGGCCGATAGGGCTCCAGTGCCGTCAGGCTACTGATCCAGGTGCCGCCAATACCCAGTGCCAGTAACACCAGTGGCGCGACACAACAAAGCGAGCCCGGATGTTTCATGAGAATGCAGAATTCTGGGGACATCTCAGCGAGCCAGTTTTTGCGAACGCCCGCAAAAGCATAGCCATAGCTACGGTTCAAGGGGGATCGTGAAAAATGGCCGCTGAGATTTTTCCAGAAACTGCATAGCGTTCGTCGGTACATAGTGTACTTCTCTAAATATACGAGAAATTATTATTGAAATCATAACCTTATGCATCAAATAAAGCGTTCTTGTGAAATATTCGGGCGAGGCACCAATACCGGCAATTACCGCGGCGATAATGGAGCCGACACCGGTTTTGCTGGCTGTAGTTGTATTTATCATGTTTTAATCTCCTGACATAATGCGTCCCAACCGCTCGTTATTGTGGGAACAGGCTTATTCGTAACTTAGCATCCGTACTTAAGTACGGAGTCAAGCAAAATGAAAGAACAGGGAATCCGTAATTAACCCGAATGTTTCATAAGAATGCAGAATTCAGGGGAAATCTCAGCGAGCCAGTTTTTGTGATCGCCCGCAGGAGCATAGCCATAGCTACGGTTCAAGGGGGATCGTGAAAAATGGCCGCTGAGATTTTTCCAGAAACTGCATAGCGTTCGTTGGTACAAAGTGTACATCTCTAATATACGAAAGAATATTTTTGAAATCATAAACTTATGCATCAAATACAGCGTTCTTGTGAAATATTCGGGTTAACGGAATATTAAGACTACCTTTAACATACAGGCGTAGAAGTGGAGTCTCCGCAAATGCATGCTAACAACGCAAATTGATTTTTTAAAAAAGAAAACGCGAAGGATTACTACAAACCGAATAAGCCTTGCCTGTAGCCGCTATTCTGATAGATCTGCCTTCCCTGATAAATTTCCCCTCCAAAATTATCCGATAGATAAAAAACCTTGGCATTCATTTGCGTGTTTTGCGTTGTTTGCGTTTTCTGTTGCTTTTAACCCGGGAATACCTGAAAGCACAGAAATTTGCTGAGGTGCCTCAGGGTTTATTCAGGCGGATATCTACTATTGTGAATCTGAGCTGCGGCGGGTTTGCCATTGATGCGGCGCAATAAAAAAGGGGTTACTGAACGTAACCCCTTGATTTGTATGGCGTCCCCAAGGGGAGTCGAACCCCTGTTGCCGGGATGAAAACCCGGTGTCCTAGGCCTCTAGACGATGGGGACGCGATCCCATCTCGACGAAGACTCGTCAAAAGAGAGCGCGAATTATAGGGAGCAAATCTGCCTCCGTCAACAGATTATTGCAATATTATTTCAGAATTTTAATATACGCCCATACAGACTGCTCTCCATGCTTTATTCAGCTGAGGGCCGAGTAAACAGGCCGCAAATCCCGCCTGGGGAAGCTCGGAAAAACTCAGAGCAGCCTCAACTACTCTGCATTTATCCTTGTGTATTTATTTTGGCCCAGGAGTCCCGCAGGGTGACGGTGCGATTGAATACCAGTTTGTCCGGGCTGCCGCTATCCCGACAGAAATAGCCTTCCCGTTCGAACTGAAAGCGTTCCCCCGGCTCGGCATCCGCCAGTGACGGCTCCACCATACACTGTGTCAGCACCCGCAGGGAATCCGGGTTGATACGCGCTTTGTAATCCACCCCATCCTTGCCGTCATCCGGTGTTGGGTGGCTGAACAGGCGATCATATAGCCTGAGTTCGGCCGGTATCCCGTGGGCTGCTGAAACCCAGTGAATCACGCCCTTGACCTTGCGTCCCTCCGGATTTTTGCCCAGGGTATCGGGATCATAGACACAGCGCAGCTCGATGATTTCGCCCTGGGCGTCCTTGATCACCTGATCACAGCGAATCACATAGGCCGAGCGCAGGCGCACTTCCTTGCCCAGCACCAGACGTTTGAATTTTTTATTGGCCTCTT
>Ga0256830_1002206_pt1 | contig 13054 bp, 12 predicted proteins | sample 128326metaG_FD_190537 | JGI IMG/M metagenome (GOLD analysis project Ga0256830, IMG submission 190537) | Hydrothermal vent microbial communities from Lau Basin, Pacific Ocean - 128-326 | ecosystem: Environmental > Aquatic > Marine > Hydrothermal vents | place: Pacific Ocean: Lau Basin | collected...
TCTTTGACTTCGGGGGGTTCGTCGCCAAAGCGGGCGAGTACGCTTTGCCCATACAGCAGTGGCACCCCTGCTAGCGAGATCACATCTCCGGGGTATAGCGGTGCCTGGGTGATCGGTGTGCCGTTGATGGTGGTGCCGCCGGTCGATTTCAGGTCTACCAAAACGAATTCACCGTCTATGGCACGTAATTGCGCATGGTAACGAGAAATTTGCGGTTCGGTAATTACAATATCGTTGTCTTGCATGCGCCCGATGGTAATGATGCGCTTTTTGAGCGGGAAAACTTCGGAACCGTTGACAATGAGAAAGGCGTTTTTCGGGATTTTGTCGTCGGTTTTGGCTTTGGGAGACATTTTAGCGTTCCTTTACATGTTTTGACCGATGGATACCAGCAGACCGACCTCTCCGAATTCGATCACATCGCCGGTGGTCAGTACCGTGGATATGGTAATGCGGTCGCCGTTTAGAAAGGTGCCATTGGTGGAGCTTAGGTCGTCCAGCCACCATTGATTGGCGTGGTAGTGCAGCCGGGCGTGATAGTTGGACACAGTGGAGTTGTCGATGGGCAGGTCGTTGAATGGGCTGCGTCCGACGGTGACGACGGATTGGGTAAAGGTGAAACTTTCTGTGAACTGGCCTGTGCCTGTCAGGGCGAGGGCAGGGATGTTGTTGTGAGCCATGCGTTCCTGCTGGCGCAAATCGCTCCAAAGCGTGTATATCACCCAGCCGAGAAAGGCGTACAGCACAGCGGCCATCAAGATTCGCAAAATCAGGAGTACCACACCGCTCATAGAGGTTGGCTCAGGCGTTCATTTCCGAGTCATTGGGCGGGTAATGTCCTGGTTGTCGACTTCGTCCTGCCCAAAAATCAACGTGGTACCCGCTAGAGAGATGACATCGCCCGGGTACAACGACTGTTGTTTGATGCGCTGCTCGTTTACGAAGGTGCCGCCGGTTGAGCCGAGGTCGAAGATGAAGAAGCGGTCTTCGATCAGGCGAATCTGGGCGTGAAGCCGTGAAATTTGCGGCTCTTCGATGGTCAGATCGTTGCCGGGCTGGCGCCCAATGGTGATGATGGGTTTGTCGAGCGGGAAGATGTGTTTGGTGTGAAGGATCAAGAAGGCTTTGGAAAGCAGGGGATGGCCCCTGGCAGCTTTGCCATTGGTCTGGATGGTCTGCGTTTCACCGGAGGTTGCGGCGCCTGCCTGGGCCGCGATGCGCGTTTCGCCCGTTTTCAGGTCTGGATCGGCTGCAAAGGTGATGTGAATGGGATGCGACGGCGCGAGGTCCGCGGATTGCAGCGCTTCATAAACGGTTTGAGACAGGTGACCGGCAAGCTCTTTCCTGACTTCTGAGGCCGCGATCTGAGAGGGGTGCATGAAGATGGTGTACAGGTTGGGGACACTGGGCACACCATTTTTGTCAGGTTGGGCGTTCTGCCGTATGGCCTGGATCAGGTTCGCGGTCAGAGAAGCGTGCACCTGCTGGGAGGGAAACAATCTGGCCAGGCTTCCTTCGATCAGCCGTTGGAGTTGGGCTTCCACAAAGTCTAGTTTGGCTTTCATCACTGGGGCAATTATAGAGGATGGGGAGGGATTATGCAAGCATGGGATATAATTGGAATGAATTGCGAATGGTGTTCTGAGCGGAGGGCGAATTGGGGATAGGGATTGGGATAGGGATAGGGATTGGGATAGGGATAGGGATTGGGATAGGGATAGGGATAGGGATAGGGATAGGGATAGGGATAGGGATAGGGATTGGGATAGGGATTGGGGGTTGCATCCTGAGGGATTGTGAATTGTGAATGGTTAATTGTGAATGGTGGCATATGGCTGACAATCGTGGTTATCAGGAAATCGAGCACACGGCGGATTGGGCCTTGCGGGTGTGGGCGCCGGACATGATCGCATTGTTGGAGACCGCGGCCCGGGGGATGTATGCCCTCGCGGGTACAGTGCTGCAACCCGAGCCGCGCCAATCGCGTTCCCTGGAGGTGGACGCCCCCGACGCGGAGAGCCTGTTGGTCGACTTTCTGTCCGAATTATTGTTTTTGGGTGAGCAGGAGGGCCTCGGTTTCGATGTGTTCGATCTCCGGTTGGATGGAGAAAAGTTATCGGGCCGGCTGGAGGGCGCGCCGATTGCCTCGCAGCAGAAGGAAATCAAGGCAGTCACTTTTCATGATCTGGAAGTGGTTTCCGGCCCGAACGGGTTGGAAGCGACGGTTGTTTTCGATGTGTAGGAGGTGAAAGATGATCACGCTTCAGGATTTACGCAAGATCAGCGAGTATGAGTGGGAGATTCCGAAGGGGTTTCGAGCCGATATGCGCGTGCCGGTGCTGGTTTTCGCCAGCCGCGAGCTGCTGGAGTCCGTCATGCGTGACAAATCGCTCGAGCAGGCGGTTAACGCGGCTACGCTGCCGGGGCTGGTGGGGCACGTGATCGTGATGCCGGACATGCACCAGGGGTACGGTTTCCCCATCGGGGGGGTGGCCGCCACGCGTTACCCGCAGGGGGTGATCTCGCCTGGAGCGATTGGTTATGACATTAACTGTGGGGTGCGTTTGTTGGCCTCTCAAATCGAACTGGAGGAGGTACGGCCCCATCTGGACGACCTGGCGACTGTGCTGGACCAGTATTGCCCCAGCGGGGTGGGGAAGAAGGGCACGGTTCCGGTGAGCGAGAAGGTGCTGGATGAGGTCTGCCGGGAGGGCGCGCGCTGGGCGTTGAAGAAGGGATATGCGACGGAAATGGATGTGCGGCGCACCGAGGAGGGCGGCCGGCTGGCCGGCGCGGACCCGGCCTTCGTGAGTAAGCGCGCCAAACAGCGCGGCCGGCCCCAACTGGGCACCCTGGGCGCGGGGAATCACTTCATCGAAGTGGACGTGGTCGATCAGGTTTTCGATACGCGGGCGGCTGGCGTGATGGGGCTGCAGGAGGGGCACCTTGTGGTGCAGATTCATTGCGGTTCGCGCGGTTTTGGGCACCAGATTTGTACGGACTATGTGCGCGAGTTCCAGGGGGCGGTCAAGCGCTATGGCATCCAACTGCCCGACCGGGAACTGGTTTGCGCGCCGATGAACACGCCGGAGGGGGAGGCGTACCTGGCGGCCATGCGCGCGGCCGCGAACTACGCTTTCACCAACCGCCAGATTCTGGCGCACCACGTGCGCCGGGCGTTCGAGGATGTGCTGGCAGGCAAAGTCCGCAACCATCATTTGCACCAGGTCTACGACATCGCGCACAACATGGGTAAGATCGAAACGCACGTGGTGGACGGCGAGCCAGTCAAAGTTTGTGTCCACCGTAAGGGCGCAACCCGCGCGTTCGGGCCTGGCTCGCCTGAGTTGCCGGAAGAATACCGCGCCATTGGCCAGCCGGTGCTGGTGCCGGGCAGTATGGGCACCGCTTCGTGGGTGTTGGTGGGCACAGAGGGCAGTATGCAGCAGTCCTTCGGCTCGACGTGCCACGGCGCCGGGCGCATGATGAGCCGCCGGAAGGCCAAGAAGACCGTCTGGGGGGAGGATTTACGCAAGGAACTGGAGGCCGAAGGGATTCGGGTGCGGGCCGGTTCGATGGCGGGGTTGGCCGAAGAGGCCCCGGTAGCGTACAAGGACGTGGACGCGGTGGTCGAAACGGTTTCGGGCGCGGATATCGCTCGCAAAGTGGCGCGGCTGGTGCCGGTGGCGGTGATCAAGGGGTAAGCTGTAAAGCGTAAGGTGTAAGTAATAGGACTTACGCACTTGATGAAAAGTCGCACCCAGACCTCACAGGTCTCAAAGCGCATGGAGACGCCCGGATGCAATTATTTTGGGTAAAATCTTCGGTAGTGGCTGTAAAGTAAGTGACAGAAGTTACGCAGTTTATGCCTGTTGTTACCTGTGTCATGCTGAGCAACCGGCTGTTGTTTGTGTCATTCTGAGCGACAGCGAAGAATCTCGGCGATGGGGGGGGAGATTCTTCGGGCACTGCGTGCCCTCAGAATGACAGGAGGGGCGTGGTTATTGGTGGTTGGGGCGACCGGCCGGTCGCCCCGACGGTTGCTGCGCTCTCAGATTCTTCGGTCGCTGCGCTCCCTCAGAATGACAGGAGGGGGGTGCGCTTTTGCGATCTGTGTAAGCTCTGTAAGTAAAAGACGAATGTTAACGAACCTGCCCCGCCATCACTTACTCCGTGACCACTACCAAATCTTCCTGCATCGTGTGGTAGTAGACCTGTGAGGTCCCAACTGCGTAAGTACTGTAAGTAAAAACGCCCGTAGTCAGAGAACACGGGCGTTTTTCGCGGGTGGTATGAAGATAGCCGTTAATGCGACAGAATCTGTGACAGGAACAGCTTGGTACGGTCTTCCTGGGGGTTGTTGTAAATGTCTTCGGGGGTGCCGCTTTCCACGATTTGCCCCTCGTCGAAGAAGTACATCCGGTCGGCCACCGCGCGGGCGAAGCCCATCTCGTGGGTGACGACCAACATGGTCATACCGCTTTCGGCCAGTTCCACCATCACGTCCAGCACTTCTTTGATCATTTCGGGGTCCAGGGCTGAGGTGGGTTCGTCGAAGAGCATGATCTTCGGTTCCATGGCCAGAGCGCGAGCGATGGCCACGCGCTGCTGCTGCCCGCCGGAGAGCTGGCCCGGATATTTGTTCGCCTGTTCGGGGATGCCAACACGCTTGAGCAGTTCCATGGCTTTGGCTTCGGCTTTGGCTTTATCCCATTTTCGTACATTGATCGGCGCCAGGGTGATGTTTTGCATCACGGTCAGGTGGGGGAACAGGTTGAACTGCTGGAAAACCATGCCGGTTTCTTTGCGGATGGCTTCGATGTTGCGGATGTCATGGGTCAGTTCGATGCCGTCTACGATGATTTGCCCCTTTTGATGTTCCTCCAGGCGGTTGATGGTGCGGATGAAGGTGGACTTGCCGGAGCCGGAGGGGCCGAAGATCACGATCACCTCCTGGGGATACACCTCCATCGAGATGCCGCGCAGCGCATGAAAGTGACCGAACCACTTATGCACGTCTCGTGCGATGATAATGGGTTCCTTTTTCTTTTGTGTGGTCATCATTTGCTCCTGGAATTAGCGTTCACCCACACCCAGCGCGGCTTCCAGGCGGCGGCTGGTGTAGGAGAGCGCGTAGCTGAAGATGAAGTAGAATACGGAAATGAACAGAAAGACTTCTCGTTGTGTGCCGATGTATTCCGGGTTGGAGATCACCCCGCGGGCGATGCCCAGCAGATCGAGCAGGCCGACGATGGCGACCAGGGTGGTGTCTTTGAACAACCCGATGAACTGGCCAACCATGGGCGGGATGACGGCCCGCAATGCCTGCGGCAGGATGATAAAGGTCATCGTTTGAAAGCCGCTCAACCCCAGGGCGTGGGCTGCTTCGTATTGCCCTTTTGGAATGGACTGCAAGCCGCCACGCACATTTTCCGCCAGATACGCGGCCGAAAACAGGGTGATGGGCACCATCGCCCGCACCACCCGGTCCAGCGGCACGTCTCCGGGGATGAACAGGTTCAGCATCACCTGCCCCATGAACAGCAGACTGATCAGCGGCACACCGCGGATGAATTCGATGTACAGGATCGAGAAGGTGCGCATCACCGGCAGTTTGGATTGCCGCCCCAGGGCGAGCGTCACCCCGATGGGGAACGAAAACACGATCCCGACGATGGCTAACAGCAGGGAAAGCAGCAACCCGCCCCAGAATCGGGTGGGCACGGTCGCGAAGGGGCTGTCTTGCACCAGGAATTCGGGGCCAAAACCGCGAATCAGCACGATTACGAGCGGGAAATAGAGAATCCACGCGATGATGGCGGTGCGTTGCAGCCGTTTGCCGCCCCATTTTCCGATACGCCATGTGACCAGCCCTATCACGTCAATCAACAAAATGTTGAGAGCGGTGCCGAGCGTGTCGCTTACCGAGGCGTCCTCTGCCAGCGCGCCGTACGCCACCGGCAGGGCAGCAACCAGCACCGGAGCAGCCACCAGGACCCAACCGGTCAGGCTGCTGCGTTTTACCCACACGCCCCAGGTCAGCCCGACGATGGCGGCCAGCAGGTAGACTGTCAATCCCACCCGCCAGACGTAGTCGGTTTGTCCTTCGATGGCGCTGGGATATTGGCCGACCAAAAACAGGCGCATATTGGCGGGAACGACGGCCCAGCGCGCATCGGTGAACGCCCATACTAGCGTGCCTCGCAGGACGACATAGATGATTGCCAGCGTAATGAGCGTCAGCAAAACGTTGTACCAGGTGTTGAACAGGTTTTTCAGCACCCAGCCCAACAGGGTAAAGCGTTCGGATGGAGGCGGTAAAATTTCTTTTTTGGTAGCAGTTACTGTCGTCATGGCTATCGCTCCACCAATTTGATGCGTTTGTTATACCAGTTCATGAAGGCGGAAGTCAGCAAACTGAAGGTCAGGTAGGTGGCCATCATGATGGCGGTCATCTCGACCGCGCGGCCGCTTTGGTTGATGATCGTTCCGTATACGTGAACGATGTCCGGGTAGCCGATCGCGATGGCGAGGGAGGAGTTTTTCGTCAGGTTGAGGTATTGGCTGGTCAACGGCGGGACGATAACCCGCATGGCCTGGGGAAAGACGACCAGCCGCAGAGATTGGAAGGCGCTCAGCCCCAGCGCGCGGGCCGCCTCGATCTGCCCCTTGGAGACGGACTGGATACCAGCGCGCACCACCTCGCCGATGAAGGCGGAGGTGTAAATCACCAACCCGGAGAGCAACGCCATGAACTCGGACGAAAACGTCCGCCCGCCCTCGATGTTGAACCCTACCTCTGGCAAAGAGGGGATGTTGGGGGTCAGCGGCGGCTGGGGCAGCACGAACCAGCCGATGACGGCGACAGCCAAAAAAGTCAAAAATGCCCACAGGGTCACCAGCGGCATTCGGCCAGTACGTTTTCCCTGTTGGGTGAGGATGATTGCGACAATGATGGCGGCCACCAGCCCTCCGCCCAAAATGCCCACATAGGTGGCGTACGTTTCGGTAGGGTTGCCCCACGGGAGGGTCACGCCGCGGTTGCTGAAAAAGACCGGGCCGAATGTGATCGCCTCCCGAACGTTGGGAAATTTGAGGAACAGCCCCTGATACCAAAAGATCAGCAACACCAAGAGTGGAATGTTGCGCAGAATTTCAATATACACGATGGCCAGGTTTCGCACCAGCCAGTTGGTGGACAACCGCGAAATGCCCACGATAATCCCCAGCACGGTGGCAAAAATGATCCCCAGGATGGCTACTTGAATGGTGTTGAGCACACCGACAATATACGCTTGCAGATATGTGCTCTCGCGAGAGTATTCGATCAGTGATTCGCCGATATCGAAGCTGGAAATGTAATTCAGGAATTCCAGGCTGAGCGGGATCCCCAGCGCGTCCAACTCTTTGGTCATGTTGGCGTAGAGCGCATACAGGATCGAAAGTACCAGGACAAAAACAATCGCCTGCGACAAGCGCTGTATCACGCGTTCATCGCGCCAGAAAGGCGTGGTTTGTTGTTGCGAGGAGTGAACTGTCATAGGAATACCTCGAACAAACGGGCTGCTGGTTTTTTCAGCCCATGCAATGAAGGGGTGGGTCGAATTGGAGACCCACCCCTTGCATTATTGGGGAGTGATTGTGTTTTACCGTACAGGGGGAGCGTAGAGCAAGCCGCCATCGGTATACAGGCTGTTCAGGCCACGCGGGATGAAGGTGGGGGTATCGGGACCCAGGTTACGGTCGTAGATTTCGGCGTAGCTGCCAACCTGCTTGATGATGTTGTACGCCCAATCATCACTCAGCCCGAGTTTCTGGCCCATTTCGCCTTCCAGGCCCAACAGTTTCTTGACGGTGGGGTTCTCGGTGGAGGCCCGGATTTCGTCTACATTGGCGGAAGTGATGCCGAATTCCTCTGCCGTGAAGGTGGCGAAGACCACCCATTGCACGATGTCGAACCACTGATCGTCGCCGTGGCGCACCACCGGGCCGAGCGGCTCTTTGGACATGGTCTCGTCCAGGATGACGTGTGCTTCGGGATCGGCCATGACCGTGCGGCGGGCAACCAACGCGGACTTGTCGGTGGTATAGGCGTCGCAGCGGCCTTCTTCGTACGCGCCAGACACCTCGTCAGCCGTTTCGAATACCAGCGGGGTGTATTCGATGTTGCGGGAGGCGAACACGTCTGCCAGGTTCAGCTCGGTGGTGGTGCCTGCGGAAACGCAGATGGTTGCGCCGTTCAGTTGCTCCAGGGTGGTGATGCCGCTGTCTTTGCGCACCATCATGCCCTGGCCGTCATAGAAAGTGGTGGCGACGAAGTTGGCGCCCAGCTCGGTGTCGCGTTGCAGCGTCCAGGTGGTGTTGCGGATCAGCACGTCGATTTCGCCGGTCTGCAGTGCAGTGAAGCGCTCTTTGGCAGAGAGCGGGCGGATTTCGAATTTGCTGGCGTCACCGAAGATGGCCGCGGCCAGTGCCCGGCAGTAATCGATGTCAAAGCCAGAAAAGCTGCCGTCTTCACCCAGAAAGCCGAAACCGGGCACGCTGGCGTTGCCGCCGCATATCACCATGCCGCGGTCCAGCACGGTTTGCAGGGTATCACCGCCGACAGGAGCAGCAGCTTCTTCTCCGCCGCCTTCGGCAGGTACTTCGACGGTCACGACCACGGTTTCAACCGCGCCAGGTTGCGCACAGGCCGCCGCAAAGATGGCTGCCAACGCTAAAACAGTAAGTACGAGTAACGATTTGCGAGACATACTTTCTCCTCCGAATCAGAGTAAAGGATTGAAAATTCAAGAAGTGGCAAGGTTATGTGTTTTGAATTATTTTGGGTGCATCACCTCCATTTACGTATGGGATTTGGACATTCGTCTGCAACGTAGTCAGCGTTGGGTCCGAAGTACGCGTAGTGAATACCCGTTCGCAAACCTGATCCCGCGCGCGGGCGCACACTACAACCGCACTTAGACGATCGTAACCATCTCGATTCGTTTGCAGAGCTACCTGGGATAAACAATTGGGAATCGAACCTGGCACTTACCAGCATCTTTCAATTATAGGGGAAATGAGACAATAGAGCAAGACGTTAATGGAATTTTTACATACCTTTTATGTTTTTCCCTGCACGCCGCGGCCCGTCCCTGTGACCGGCAGCCGTGTACAGGCGCGGTACAATGAACATCTCTCTAAAAACATTTCCACAGGAGTCGCCCGTATGAAAATTTTGCTCTTAGGCGTTGGCTTGCAAGGCAAAGCCGCGTTGTACGATCTCGCACGCAGCCCGGATGTCTCGCACGTGATTGCAGCGGATGCCGACATTCGCGGCCTGACCGCGTTCGCAGCCTCCCTGCCCCCGGATAAAGTCACCTGCGTTGCGTTGGATGCCCGTAATGAACAGGCGGTTTCTCGTCTGATGCAGCAGGCGGAAGCCGTCATCGTGCTGCTGCCCGCGGCGTTTCGCGCCCCGATGGCGCGGCTGGCTGTCGAAAACCGTGTTCACTTCGTGGATGCCTCCTACACCCATTCCGCCTACGAAGAACTGGACGAACCCGCGCGGCAGGTGGGGGTGGCGATCCTGCCCGAATTCGGCCTGGACCCCGGTATCGATCACATTCTGGCGGCCCGGGCATTGTCCGCTTTCGACGAAGTACACGAATTCCACACCTACGGCGCGGGAATCCCGGCCCCGGCGGCCTCCCACAACCCGATTCGCTACAAAATTTCCTGGACTTTTGCAGGGGTGCTGAACTCGTACAGCCGCCCGGCCCGTTTGTGGCGGGATGGCAGGCCCCAGCCGGTCGCCCCCTCCGAGCTGTTCCACCCCGCCAACGTTCACCACGTGAATGTGGAGGGCTTTGGCCCGCTGGAAGCCTACCCCAACGGCGACGTGGTGCCCTATCTGGAGCTGCTGGGCATCGCAGGCCAGGTGCAAAACGCGGGGCGCTACTCCATGCGCTGGCCCGGGCACGCGGATTTCTGGGGCAAACTGAGCGCGCTGGGCTTGCTGGACGACGAACCGGTCCCCGCGGGGGGCGGTCGCGTTTCTCCCCGGCAGTTTCTCCACGACCTGCTGGCCCCTCAATTGCAATACGCGCCCGGCGAACGAGATGCGGTCATCGTGCGGGTGGAGGTGCGCGGCCGGTCCGCGGGCCGGCCGAAGCGGGTGGTCTATCAGGTGGTGGATTACCGCGATCTGGACACCGGTTTCCTGGCGATGCAGCGCACGGTGGGTTTTACCGCCAGCATCGGCGCGCAGATGATTCTGCGGGGGGACATCGCCGCGCGCGGGCTGCTCTCCCCCTTGCAACACGTGCCCCCGCAACCCTTTCTGGAGGAGCTATCCCGCCGGGGGATTCAGGTGGAATGTTGGAGCGATTGATGGTCTGATTGGTCTGACTTGTCTACCTTGTCTACCTGTTTACCTGTCTACTCTGTGTACCAACCTACCTACGAGCTAATGTCTGCGAAGCGCGCCGCGCACAACTCGGCCAGCGCGGCCACCGGCAGGCGGATGTTGAGGCCGCGTTCCCCGCCGGAGATGTGGATTTCGTCGAAGAGTTGCGCGGTTTCGTCGATCAGCACCTGGAAGCCGCGGTGGAGCAGGGCCAGGGGGGAGATGCCGCCCGCCTGCAGGCCGGTCAGCCGCTCGGCTTCCCGTTGGGTGGGCAGGGTGACTTTCTTTTCGCCCACCGCGCGGGCGATCTTTTTCAGGTCGGCCTGCAATTCCGCGGGGATGAGGGCCAGGATGGGTTTGCCGCGGTTGGCGGGTTGGACCACGATGGTTTTGAAGACTATGTCGGGCGAGACGCCGAGCATTCGGGCGGTTTCGAGTGCGCCGCGCTTTTCGGGGGGGAGGGGGAAAGCCTGGTAGGGGATGTTGCGGGCGTCGAGCAGGCGGGTGACGTTGTTGCGTGTAGCCATAAAAGCAGAAGTCGAGAATCTAAACGGGTAACACCAGCGTAAACACTGCGCCGCCTTCGGGGTGGTTGGCTGCCAGGAGGTCGCCGCCGTGGGCCTGGGCCAGCTTGCGCGCGATAGACAGCCCCAGGCCGGTGCCGCCCTCTGCCCGGCTGCGGGAGCGGTCGCCGCGGTAGAAGCGCTCGAAGATGTGCGGCAGGGCCTCCTCCGGGATGCCGGGGCCGCTGTCGCGGACGGTGATCAGTGTCCAGTGTTCGGTGTTCAGTTTTCTGGCTACGAATTCCGGAAAGTGTGTATTCATCCACTGGTTGCTGACCACGGAGCACTGAACACGGATCGTGCCGCCCTCGGGGGTGTGGCGCAGCGCGTTGGAGAGCAGGTTGCCGAGGATTTGTTCTACTCTGCCGGGGTCCAGGTCGAGGGGGGGGCAGGCCTCTGTTGGGGGTGGTTCGATGATGATTTGACGGTCCCCGGCCTGGGTGCGGAATGGATCGGTGACGCGGCGGATCAGGGCGGGGAGGTCGGTGGGGGTGCGCACCAGCTCGAGTTGTCCCGCGTCCGCCAGGGCCAGGGTGCGCAGGTCGTCCACCAGCCGTTCGAGCCGCATGGTTTGTTCGAGGACGGGGGTCAGGTTTTCGGGGGTGAGGGGGTAGACGCCGTCTTGCAGGGCTTCGAGGTTGGCGCGCTGCACCGAGAGGGGGGTGCGCAGTTCGTGGGCGATGTCGGCGGTCATGGCTTTGCGCTGGGTTTCGGCTTGCTGGAGGGAGGCGGCCATGTGGTTGAAGGTGCGGGCGAGGGTGGCGATTTCGTCGTCCCCGCGCACGGGGACGCGCTGGGAGAGGTCGCCCTGAGCGAGGGCCGCGGCCGCGCGGGTGAGTTCGCGCACCGGGCGCAGCAGGGTGTAGGCCAGGGCCAGGGCGAGGGCGATGGAGATCAGGATGGCGAGCAGCGCGGCGGTCCAGGCGACGCGGGTGAGGCGGTTGAGCAGGACGACGTCGAGGTTGGGCGGGGGGGTGTAGCCGGGCGCGGGCAGCAGGTAGCCGACGATGCGCCCGTCGACGCGCAGGGGGATGGCCGCGGCGCGCTGTTCGGGGGTCAGTTGGCCGCCGGGGTCGCCGCGGGTGTCGAGGATGACGGTGCCGTCGGGCTGGGCGAGTTGGACGCGCCGCTGGGGGCCGGGCGGCTGTGCCACGCGCTCGACGCCCTGCCAGCCGTTGTGCTCACGGTAGTAGGCCTCCAGGTCGTCTGCCAGCCTTTCCACGCCGAACACGCCGCCGCGCGCCACGAAAGTGCGCACTTCATTTGCCGCGCGGCGGCCAGCGATGGCGATGGTGGTGAAGGTGGTCAGCAGGACGATGAAGATGAAGGAGAGGATCAGGCGGATTCTCATATCCGTGTTCAGTGAACAGTGTTCAGTGGATAGCAAACTGAAAACTGACCACTGAATACTGGTTACTGTTTTGCGAAGCGGTATCCTACTCCAAAAACGGTTTCCACATAGCGCGGTTGTTTGGGATTGGGTTCGAGTTTGGCGCGCAGGTTTTTGATGTGGGCGTCGATGGAGCGTTCGTAGCCTTCGTAGGCGTGTCCGTGGGTGGCTTCGAGGAGCTGCAGGCGGGTGAAGACGCGGCCCGGCTGGGCGGCCAGGGTGGTCAGCAGGTTGAATTCGGTGGGGGTGAGGCCGATGGGCTGGCCGGAGCGGGTGAGGGTGTGGGCGTCCAGGTCGATTTCGAGATCGGCGACGCGCAGGAGGCGGGGCGCGGCGGGCGCGCTTTGGGCGCGGCGCAGCAGGGCGCGCACGCGGGCCACCACCACGCGCGGGGAGAAGGGTTTGGTGACGTAGTCGTCCGCGCCCAGTTCCAGGCCGATCAGTTGGTCGGCTTCGTCCACGCGGGCGGTGAGCATCAGGATGGGGGTATCGGCCTTGCGGCGGATTTGGCGGGCCACGTCCAGGCCGTCCATGCCGGGCAGGTTGAGATCGAGGATGACCAGGTCGGGGCGTCTGTGCTCCCAGGTGGACAGGCCGGAGTCCCCGCGGTAGGCGGTGAGCACGTCGAACCCGGCTTTTTCCAGGTAGGAGCGCAGCACGCGCACCAGTTCGGGTTCGTCTTCGATGATCAGGATGGTGGGCATGGGGGAT
>Ga0256830_1002207_pt1 | contig 13052 bp, 10 predicted proteins | sample 128326metaG_FD_190537 | JGI IMG/M metagenome (GOLD analysis project Ga0256830, IMG submission 190537) | Hydrothermal vent microbial communities from Lau Basin, Pacific Ocean - 128-326 | ecosystem: Environmental > Aquatic > Marine > Hydrothermal vents | place: Pacific Ocean: Lau Basin | collected...
GGCGGGTGCCGGCCGGACGATGGCGGCCAGGCTCTCCACCTCGATGCGGTGGGGGCCGGTCTTCAGCTCCAGTGCCTTGATGTAGGAGTCCCGCGCCAGCTCCACGTTGACCGTGCGCAGGTTGCGGTACACCGCGGCATAGCTGGCATGGGTCTCCAGGGCCTGCTGCAGCAGCCTGCGCGCCTGCTCCAGCTCGCCGCGGCGGGCATGGAGCACCGCCAGGTTGTTGTAGGGTTCGGGCAGGTCGGGGTGGGCGTCGATGAGACGGCGGTAGGCCGCCATGGCCGCCTCCACCTTGCCCGCTGCCTCCAGCGACCGGGCCCGCTCGAACAACGCCTGCGCCGGCTCGGCCGCCTGCACCGCGGCGGCCAGCAACAGGAGCCCCGCCAGCACGACCCTGGTTCCCAGCAGGTCCATCACCACCTCTCTCGTGTTCCTCTTCGCCCGCCGCGCCGGCGGCAAAATCATTCGTATTTTCAGCGTGGTAAGTGTATGGGTTTGCGCCCGCTCGTGCCAGCGGCTCAGGCCGCGACCGCGGTGGGCGGGAGGCGCTCCATGAAATAGCCCAGGCAGTCCTGGTGAATGATCTCCGGATCGCGGGTGAACATGGACGGCGTCACCGGCCGGCGGGTGCGGATCTCGCCGCCGTCGAACTCCAGGTACCGGGCGGTCACGTCGCGGCCGTCCTCGTCCAGCACGCACAGGCCGGGCTCGCCGCCCGCAGTGGTGAAGCCCAGCAGGGTGCCCGGCGCCAGCTCGGTGAAGTTGAGCCTGTCCAGCTCGCCGACGAACCGCAGGTCGCCGCCGTCGGGACCGAAACCGATGCGCACGTGCCGCGGCACCTTGATCACCGCCACGGTGTGAAAGAGATCGATGTCGTGCGCGGCCACCGGGTGCCGCGGCAGCGCCGACAGGCGCAACGCCGCCTCCAGGCATTCCAGCGCATGGGCCACGCCGCGGGGTTCGCCGGGCCGGCCGCACTCGATGGTGATGGCCGGGCACAGCCGGGCGAAGGCCAGCGACAGGACCGTGTCGGGCTGGCGGAAGTAGACCACGGTGCGCGAGAACAGGAGCGCCAGGTGCTCGAACGACGGTTCCAGCCGGTTGATGCAGGCGTAGTGGGGATTGCGGCCCGTGTTGTTGTGCACGTCGATGGCCGCGAACACGCGGCGCCGGCGCATCTCGTCCAGCACCTGCTCCACCATGGCGTGCTCGGGCAGCCGGCCGCCGCCCTTCCAGATCCGGTTGTAGTCGGGCTGATCCGCCAGGTGGCGCTTGCGGTGGCGTGCCGCGGCCACGTTGCCGATGAACAGCGACAGCGCCCGCGGCAGCTCCTGCCCGGCAGGGGCCTGCAGCAGCCGGCGCGCCGCCTCCCAGCCCACGTCCTCGTTGCCGTGCAACAGCACGGAGACGAACAGCGGCTCCGGGCGGCGACCCGGCAGGTGGATGAGGGTGGGGCCGGGCAGGACCTCGTGCAGCCGCGGCGCCGGGCGCTCCAGCAGGCCGGCGGGCACGTGGTCGAGTACGGTGAGCATCGGGGGATTGTACTAGAAGGGTGCTGGGTGCTGGGTTCTAGGTGCTGGGTGCTGGGTGCTGGGTGCTGGGTACTGCGGGCTGGGGGCTGGGGGCTGGGGCAGAGGCGTACGGGGAAGCCTTCCAGCCGCCAGCCCCCGGCAGCCCCTTTATACCGTCCACCGCGACACCGGCTCGCCCGAGCGCTGGCGCTCCATGTAGGCGGCGGTGAGCGCGGCCATGTCGCGGCCGTGGCGGGCCACCCAGGCCCGCTGCCACACCGCGCCGTTGACGCCCGTCTCCAGCCGCTCGTGGACGATGTCCAGGTACTCGCGCGCATCGCTGGGGCTGACCCCCAGCCGGGCCAGCCCGTCGCGCGCCGCCGGCAACAGGACCTCGCGCAGCAGCTCCCGGGCGCTGGGCCAGCGGCGGCCGGCCCAGGTCAGCGGTGCGCGCAGGCCGAGGCGGGCGCCCTGGTAGAAGTTGTCGCGTGCCGTCCCGAAGGGAATGGACTCGGTCAGCGGCGGGTCGGCGGCGGCCAGGCTGGCCAGGGCGCCGTAGAAGAAGGCGGCGTTGGCGATGGTGTCCGGCAACGAGGGGCCGGCCGGCACCACCCGGTGCTCCAGCCGCAGGTGCGGGGTGCCGTCGTCGTCGAACCCGATGAGCGGCCGGTTCCAGCGCCAGATGGTGCCGTTGTGCAGGCGCAGGTGGCGCAGGGCCCCGGGTGGCTCGTCGAAGCGCTCCGGCAGCATCACCGGGTAGTGTTCCAGGTTCTCGCGGAAACATTCCATGAGCGATTCGCGCACGTAGCCCGAGCCGAAGGTCACGCGGCGGATGGGACCGAAGGCCGCGCCCCGGAAGCCGCCGGTGGCCACCGCCTGTTCGAACAGCGGGATGCGGGTCTCGTCCCACAGGTCGCGCCCGAACAGGAACGGCGAGTTGGCCGCGAGCGCCACCATGGGGCCCGACAGCACCATGGCGGTATTGAAGGCCGCCACCGCCGCGTCCGGGGCGAGCTGCAGGTGGATCTGGAACGAGGTGGCGGCGGACTCCAGCATCACGTCGCGGTGCACCACCCGCAGGTGCTCCACCCCGGCGATGTCGAACACCAGCGGCCGGCCCCGGCGCAGGTGGCGCACCTGGCGGTTGAGCGCCCGGTAGCGCGCCCGGTCCGACATGTTGGCCAGGGTGAGATCGTCGTCGGTCACCGTGGGCAGGATACCGATGGCGCACACGTCCGCCTCCAGCTCCGCCGCCGTGCGGCGGCAGTGCTCCCAGGTCTGCACCAGCTCCTGGTGGAGGGCGGACAGGGCGTGGTCCCGCAACGGCCGCGGCGTGCTGTTGAGTTCGATGTTGAAGCGCGCCAGCTCGGGGCTGGCCAGGGGACTGTCGAGGCGGGCGAGAAAGTCCTCGTTGACCGGCGCGGGCCGGTGCTCGCGATCCACCAGCCATGCCTCCAGTTCGAAGCCGGCCACCGGCGGCCCGTGGGCGAAGCGGCCCTCGCCGAACCAGCGCGCGAGCAGGGCCGTCTCCTCCCGCAGCCGCTCCCGGAAGCGGGCGAAATCGGCCTCGGTGTACGCGCTGTGCTCGATGTCTTCGCCCACGGGTTAGACGGGTGCTGGGTGCTGGGTGCTGGGTTCTGGGGGTTGGACAACCGTTCCGAAATCCGAGTCACCCATCCCCTTGTTCGAGCCGTGGGGCCCGGCAAGGAAACGCAGAGCACGCCATGAATCGCCGGGGCCGCGGAGAACCATACAAGGGGTGCGATCCACCGTTTCCCCGCCTCCAGCCGGATCCCGTCCGCTCACCCGGATTCGGGCTCGTGACCTGTACTTTCGATGCCTCACCGATGACCCGTTTGCCTGCTCTGCGCCCTCTGCGTCCCGGCGTCTCTGCGTTGAGTTCGTGGTGGTGAAATCAAACCACGGTAGCCAGTATTTCGGAACAGTCATTGGGGTGGCAGGGTCCGGGGACCGGGATCCCGGGCCCGCAGCCACTGGTCGAGTTCGGCCAGGCGCCCGGGCGTGCCCACGTCCCACCAGTGGCCGCGGTGGTGCTCGCCGCTCACCGCGCCCTTGTCCGCCGCCGCCCGCAGCAGCGGGGCGAGCGGAAAGGCGCCGGGCTCGCACCCGGCGAACAGCGCCGGGTCCAGCACCGCCACCCCGCCGTAGGTGAGCCGCGGCCCGCCGGCGTTGTACACCCGCCCCCGCCGCAGCACGAAGTCGCCCTGCGGATGATGGGGCGGGTTGTCCACCAGCACCAGATGGGCCAGCCCCAGCGGGGCCTCGGGCAGGCGCACCAGGGGATAGTCGCACCACACGTCGCCGTTGACCACGACGAAGGGGGCATCGCCCAGGAGCGGCAGGGCGTGGAAAATGCCACCGCCGGTCTCCAGCGCCTGCCCGCCCTCGTCGGAAAAGATCACGTCCATGCCCGGAGGCGTGCAGGCCGCGACCCCTTCGCGCAGCTTCGCCCCCAGCCAGGCACAGTTGACCACCACGTCGGTGATGCCGGCGTCCGCCAGCGCCTGGAGCTGCCACGCGATGAGTGGCCGCCCGCCCGCCTCCAGCAGCGGCTTGGGCGTGTGATCGGTGAGCGGGCGCATGCGTTCGCCACGCCCGGCGGCCAGGATCATGGCCTTCACGCCGGGCGCTCCCGGGGAACGGGCACCGTCTCCAGCGCCGGCAGCACGGTCTCCTCCACGAAGCGGCCGAGCCCGCGCAGGACCTCGTGCTCCCGCGCCGCCTCCACCACGTAGCCCAGGGTACGCGGCACGTCGGGCAGGTAGCCCGGCTTGCCGTCGCGGTGCCACAGGCGGGCGAAGATGCCGGCGGCCTTGAGATGGCGCTGCACGCCCATGAGATCGAACCAGCGGCGGAAGGTGTCCGTGCCCGCCGTGGTGAGGCCGGCCTCGCGCGCACGGCGGTGGTAGTCGTCGCGCCAGGCCGCCACCCGCTCCGCCGGCCAGCGGATGTAGCAGTCGCGCAGCAGCGAGACCAGGTCATAGGTCAGCGGCCCGCACACCGCATCCTGGAAATCGAGAATGCCGGGATTGGGCGCCGAGACCATGAGGTTGCGCGAGTGGTAGTCGCGGTGCACCGCCACCTGCGGCTGGTCCAGGGCGTTGGCCACCAGCGCGTCGAAGGCGGCCTCCATCGTCCTGCGCACCGGCGCCGGCAGCTCCAGGCCCAGGTGCCGGGCGAGCAGCCAGCGGGTGAACAGGTCCAGCTCCTCGCGCAGCAGGTCTTCGTCGTAGGGCGGCAGCCGGCCGCCGGGGTCGGGGAAGTCGCGCTGCAGCACCAGCAGGGCGTCCAGGGCATCGCCATAGAGAGCATCGGCGCTGTCTCCGTCCAGCGCCTCCAGGTAGGTGCGCGTGCCCAGGTCGCTGAGCAGCACGAAGCCCCGCGCCTCGTCGGCGGCCAGCACCTGCGGCACGTGCAGGCCCAGCCCGCCCAGCCAGCCGGCGATGCGGATGAACGGCCGGCAGTCCTCCTGCGGCGGCGGCGCATCCATGACGATGCGGGTGGTGCCGTCGGCCAGGCGCAGGCGGAAGTAGCGGCGGAAGCTGGCGTCGGCCGAGGCGGGGGCGATGTCTGCCACCGGCAGGTCCAGGGTCCCGGCGACCCACTGGCGCAGCAGCGCGAGGCGTTGATCCAAGGCAGATTCTCCCTGACGCTGGTATTATACATGCCCGGCCCCACCCGGGACGCCCGTTCCAGCACGCCATGACCACCCCCCAGCGCCTGCCCATCATCGATCTCCTCCGCGGCAGCGCCATCGCCATGATGTTCGTCTATCACTTTTCGTTCGATCTGGACCACTACGGGCTGGCGCGCTTCGACTTCTACCACGACCCCTTCTGGCTCAACTTCCGCACCCTCATCGTGAGCCTGTTCCTGGGCCTGGTGGGCGTGAGCCTGCACCTGGCCACGCGCAACGGGATCCGGTGGCCGCGCTTCTTCCGCCGCCTCGGCCTCATCACGGCCTACGCCGCCCTGGTCACCCTGGCCTCGTGGTGGATGTACCCGAAATCGTTCATCTTCTTCGGCATCCTGCACTTCATCGCCGCGGCCAGCGTGCTGGGACTGGCCTTCCTGCGTTTCCATCACCTCAACCTGGTGCTCGGCATTGCACTCGTCGCCGTCGGCACCACCGTCAGTCACCCGTTCTTCGATCAACCGGCCCTGCAGTGGTTCGGGCTCATGACCCACAAGCCGGTGACCCAGGACTACGTGCCCCTGCTGCCCTGGTTCGGCGTGGTGCTGGTGGGCCTGTGGCTGGGCCGGACCCTGCTGGGCGACCGTCCCTGGCCGCCGCTGCTGAAGGTGCGTGCCCGCGGCCCGGCGGCGCGCCTGCTGGCCTGGGGCGGACGCCACAGCCTGCACATCTACATCCTCCACCAGCCGGTGTTCTTCGCCCTGCTGGGGGCCTGGGTGTGGCTGTTTCCGCCGGCGTCATGAGGAAGTGGCTGCTGCCGCTCCTGCTGTGCCCGGCCGTGGCGGCCGCCGCGGGCGACTTCACGCCCCCGTCCTGCGCCGGCGCGCCGCCGGCGCCGCCCCGGCTGCAACCGGCGCCGGCCACCGGTACCGGCCCCCGCGTCCTGGTGGAGGCCGACGAGGCCCGGGTGGAACGGGGCGGGCTCGGCATCTATCGCGGCGACGTACGGCTGCAATACGACGGCCTGTGGCTGGGCGCCGATCTGCTGCGTTACGACGATGCCACGGGCCGGGTCGAGGCCGAGGGGGGCGTGCGCCTGGTGCGCGGCGGGCTCGACCTCCAGGGCGAGCGCCTGCACTGGCTGCTGCAGACCGGGCACGGGGCACTGGACAAGGCCCGGTATTTCGTCACCGACCGCGGTGGTCGCGGCCGGGCCGATCGCATTGCCGTGGAAGGCCGCCGGCTGCTGAAGCTGGAGTCCGCCAGCTACACCACCTGCGATCCGGCCGACCCCGACTGGCTGCTTTCCGCCTCGCGCATCACCATCGATCGTGACACCCAGCAGGGCCATGCCCGCAACGTGGTATTGAAGTTCAAGGGACTGCCCCTGCTGTACCTGCCCTACCTGCGCTTTCCCGCCGGCAACGAGCGCCTGTCCGGTTTCCTGTTCCCGTCCGTGGGCGAGAGCGAACGCCTGGGCACGGAGGTGCGCATCCCCTACTACTGGAACATCGCGCCCGACATGGACGCGACCCTGACGCCGCGCCACATGACCCGGCGTGGCACCATGCTCGAAGGGGAGTTCCGCTATCTCACCCCGCGCAGCAACGGCGAGATCCGCGGCGCCTGGCTGCCCGACGACCGCGTCGCCCGGCGCGAACGCGGCGAGCTGGGCTGGCGCCACCGCACCCGCTGGGACAACGGCTGGAGTGCGTCGCTCGACCTGGCCACGGTCACCGACCCCGACTACCTGCAGGATTTCGGCAGCACCCTGGCCAGCACCAGCCTCACCCACCTGGAGCAGCGGGGCGAGGTCAACTGGACCTCGGCCCGCTGGACCTTCACCGCCCGGGCCCAGGGCTACAAGACCCTCACCGGCACGCCGCCGTTCCAGCGCCTGCCCCAGCTCGTCCTGTCCCGCACCCGCGATCCCGGCGACGGCCTGCACTGGCTGCTGGATGCGGAGCTGGTCAACTTCGATCACAGCAGCAGGACCCCGACGGGTACGCGGCTGGACCTGCAGCCGGGCGTGGCCTGGCGCTGGAGCCGGAGCTGGGGCCACCTGGAGCCGCGCCTGGTGTGGCGGCAGACCGCCTGGAAGCTGCGCGACACGGCGCCCGGCCAGGATCCCGAGCCCAGCCGCGGCCTGCCCGTGTTCAGCCTCGACGGCGGGCTGGTGTTCGAGCGCGGCACCACGGTGATCCAGACCCTGGAGCCGCGCCTCAAGTACATCCATGTCCCCGAGCGGGACCAGGACGACCTGCCCAACTTCGACAGCGCCCCGCTCACCCCCACCCTGGACCTGCTGTTCGCCGAGTACCAGTTCACCGGCGCCGATCGCGTGGCCGCCGCCAACCGGGTGGCGGCCTCCGTGTTCACCCGCTGGTTCGACGGCCGCGGGCGCGAGCTGGCCGCGGCCGGGCTCGGCCAGTCCTTCGACCTCGAAACCCGGCCCGGCGAACCGGCCACCAGCAACCTGTTCGGCGAGTTCAGCGCCCGCCCCGACCCCCGCTGGGACCTGTCCCTGCGCATGGAATGGGACCCGCGCCTGTCCACCGCCCGCCAGCACAATGCCCGCATCCGCTTCCAGTCGCGGCGCGGCGACGTGGTCAACCTGCGCTACCGGCGCGTGCGCGGGGAACTGGAGAACTGGGACGCGGGTCTGTTGTGGAAAATCTCGTCCCGCTGGCAGCTCCTGGCCCTGCGCCAGCACGACCTGCTGGCCGGGCGCGACACCGACACCGCGGTGGGCTTCCAGTACGACAGCTGCTGCTGGGGCGTGCGGGTGGTGTGGCGCGAGTTCGTCACCGACACCACCGGCACCCGCGACCGCGGGGTGTACCTGGAGCTGGCGCTCAAGGGCCTGTCCAGCCTGGGCAGCCGGCGCCAAATCAGCGACCTGCTGGAACGGGGTATACTACCGTGATCACTCACGAGGCACGGCATCCATGAAGCATTTCCTCCTCCTGCTGGCGCTGCTGCCGGCCGCGGCCGGCGCGCGGGTGGTCCCCCTGGACCACATCGTGGCGGTGGTCAACGACGACGTCATCACCGCCACCGAGCTCGACCACCGCATGACGGTCATCAAGCGCCAGCTCGCCCGGCGCAACGCCCGCCTGCCGGCCGACGACATCCTGCGCCGCCAGGTGCTGGAGCGCATGATCCAGGAGCAGCTCCAGCTCCAGCTCGCCCGCTCCATCGGCATCCGGGTGGACGACGAAACGCTCACCACGGTCCTGTCCCGCATCGCCCGCGACAGCGGCATGGACCTGCTCCAGTTCCGCCGGGCGCTGGAGGCCGACGGCCTCGACTTCGCCGAGTTCCGCGAGAACGTGCGCAACGAGATCATCATCGACCGCCTGCGCCAGCAGCGGGTGGAGCGCCGCATCTCGGTGACCGAGCAGGAGGTGAAGAACCAGCTCGCCCGCATGGAGCGCGACCGCGCGAGCCAGCTCGAGTACCGCCTGGCCCACATCCTCATCGCCCTGCCCGAGGCCGCCACGCCCGAGGTGGTGGCCGAGACCCGCCGCCGCGCCGAGAAGGTGCTGGAGAAACTCCGCGTCGGGGCCGACTTCGCCGCCACCGCGGCAGCGGTGTCCGACGGCCAGAAGGCGCTGGAGGGCGGCGACCTGGGCTGGCGCCGGGCCGGACAGCTCCCGCCCGCCTTCGCCAGTGCGGTGGAGAAGCTGGCCCCCGGCGAGGTGAGCGGGCTCATCCGCAGCTCCAGCGGCTTTCACATCCTCAAGCTGGTGGACAGGCGCCGGGGCGGAAAACGCCACGTGGTGGAACAGACCCTGGCCCGCCACATCCTCATCCGCACCGACGCGGTGACCTCCGACGAACAGGCGCGCAGCCGGCTGGCGGACCTGCGCCGGCGCATCCTGGCCGGGGAAGACTTCGGCGAGCTGGCCCGCCGGTACTCCCAGGACAAGGCCTCGGCGGTGGAGGGCGGCAGCCTGGGATGGACCGAGCCCGGCCGGCTGGTGCCCCGCTTCCAGCAGGCTATGGATGCCCTGAAGCCGGGCCAGATCAGCGAGCCCTTCCGCACCCGCTACGGCTGGCACATCGTGCAGGTCATGGCCCGCCGCCAGCAGGACCTCACCGAGAAGATGCGCGAGCGCGAGGCCCGCATGCTGGTCCACCGGCGCAAGACCGAGGAGGCGGTGCGCGACTGGCTGCGCCGGCTGCGCGACGAGGCCTACGTGGAAGTGCGCCTGGACGAGTAGCGCCGCTTCCGTGGACACTCCCCTGCGCGTCGCATTCACCCCCGGCGAACCGGCCGGCATCGGCCCCGACCTGGCGGTGGCCCTGGCCCAGCGGCGCCTCCCCGCGGAGGTGGTGGCCGTGTGCGATCCGGATCTGCTGGCGGCGCGGGCCCGGGCCCTGGGCCTGCCCCTCACCGTGCGCGAGGCCGACTTCGGCCGCCCGCCGCAACCGGCGCCGCCCGGCACCCTCGCCTGCCTGCCCGTGCCCCTGTCGGCCGCGGCGGAACCGGGCCGGCCGGACCCGGCCAATGCCCGCTGCGTGCTCGACACCCTGGATGCCGCCGTGGCCGCCTGCCGCGAGGGGCACTGCAGCGCGCTGGTCACCGGCCCCGTGCACAAGGCCATGATCAACGACGCCGGCATCACCTTCACCGGGCACACCGAGTACCTGGCGGAGCTCACCGGCACCCCCCGGGTGGTGATGATGCTGGTGGCGGGCGACCTCCGCGTGGCCCTGGCCACCACCCACCTGCCCCTGCGCGAGGTCCCGGCCGCCATCACCCCGCAGCGGCTGGAGGGCGTGCTGAGGGTGCTGCACGCCGACCTGCAACGGCGTTTCGGCCTGCCCTCGCCGCGCATCGCCGTGCTGGGACTCAACCCCCATGCCGGCGAGGACGGCCACCTGGGCCGGGAGGAGCGCGACGTGATGGAACCGGTGCTGGAACGCCTGCGCGGCGAGGGCCTGGCCCTGGCCGGCCCCCTGCCCGCCGACACCGCCTTCACCCCGCCGGCCCTGGCCCGCTGCGACGTGGTGCTGGCCATGTACCACGACCAGGGCCTGCCGGTGCTCAAGCACGCCGGCTTCGGCCGCGCGGTCAACGTCACCCTGGGCCTGCCCATGGTGCGCACCTCGGTGGACCACGGCACCGCCCTGGAGCTGGCAGGCACCGGGCGCGCAGACACCGGCAGCCTGGAGGCCGCCCTGGCCCTGGCCCTGGCCCTGGCGCGCAGTGAGCCGCCGTGAGCGACCGCACCGGCCTGCGGCCGCGCAAGCGCTTCGGCCAGCACTTCCTCACCGACCGCCACTACGTGGACCGCATCCTGGCCGCGGTGGACCCGCGCCCCGGACAGCACCTGGTGGAGATCGGTCCCGGCCGCGGTGCCCTCACCTGCGACCTGCTGCGCGCCGCCGGGCGGCTGGACGCGGTGGAGCTGGACCGGGACCTCGTGCCCCTGCTGGAGCAGGCCTGCGCCGGGCTGGGCGAGCTGCACGTGTTCCAGACCGACGCCCTGCGGTTCGACTTCTGCGCCCTGGCCGGCGAGGGCGAACGCCTGCGCCTGGTGGGCAACCTGCCCTACAACATCTCCACCCCGCTGCTGTTCCACCTCACCACCCAGCGGCACTGCATCGCCGACTGCCACTTCATGCTGCAGAAGGAAGTGGTGCAGCGCATCACCGCCCCGCCCGGCACCCCCCACTACGGGCGCCTGGGCGTGATGCTGGCCTGGGCCTGGCAGGCCACCCGCCTGTTCGACGTGCCCCCCGGCGCCTTCACCCCGCCGCCGCGGGTGGACTCGGCCGTGGTGCGCCTGGTGCCCCACGCGCGCCCGCCGGTGGCGGTGCGCGACGAGGCTGCCCTGGCCCGGGTGGTGGCCGCGGCCTTCGCACAGCGGCGCAAGACCCTGCGCAACAGCCTCAAGGGACTGCTGGACGAGGCCGCCATCCGCGCCGCAGGCATCAACCCCGGCCAGCGCCCCGAGCGCCTCACCCTGGAGGAATTCGCCCGCCTGGCCGACCAGGTCGCGGCCCGCGGCACGTAGGGGGCATTCGCCCCCGAACGCACCCGAGACCGCCTCCCGGCCGCGGTTTTCCGCCCTTGCAATGACAGTTTCAACGCAAAGGCGCAGAGAACGCAGAGACTATCGTTGTAATCGAAATAAAATCGATATCAGTGAAATTCCAGCGGGCTGCCACGCGATGCGCGTCGTGCAAAGTCCCATCCGGTGCGTTCGCTGTGCCAACGGCACCCTGTATCTGCCATCTGTCTTCTGTCCTCCGTCTTCTGTCCCCTGAATCGCAGAGACCCGCAGGGTGTGACCGCGCGGCGGTCGCACCTGAGCCACGGCCTGCCATGGGGCGGTGCGCGCAACCGTGCGCCCGAACCAGGTCCGGCCTCAGTCCCAGGGCGCGGTCCCCATCCCGGCCGCCAGCGCCTTCATGCGCTCCTCCAGCCGGAGCATGAATGCCCGCCTGTCGCCACCGGCGTACAGGGGCTCGCCCACGAACACGTCGCAGAAGAAAGGCACCAGCAGCGCTTCCCCCTTGGGCAGCGCCTTGCCCAGACCATGGAGAAAGACCGGGACGATGGGAACCTCGGGGTGGCGGGTGGCCAGCCGGGCGATGCCGCTCTTGAATCCGGACAGGCGTTCCGGTTCGCCCCGTGTCCCCTCGGGAAAAAAGATGAGCACCCGGCCCGCCTCCAGGGCCTGGTGACAGGGCGCCAGCGGATCACCGCCCTCCCCCGGCTCCGGCCGGCGGCGAATGGGCAGGATCCCGACCACCCGCAGCGCAAACCACGCCAGCACCCGGTTGCGCAGAAAGTAGTCCATCGCCGCCACCGGCTGCGCGACGCGGAATGCTCCGGGGGGAAGCAACGTCATCAGCACCATGGTATCGAGGTGGCTGTTGTGGTTCGCCACGATGACGGCTGGCCCTTGCCGCGGGAGGCGGTCGCGGTGCCGGACATTCAGGCCGAGTACGACGAGGACGACGAAGCGTACCACGACGCGGTAGAACACGAATCGCAGCCACCCGTTCATCACCCGATGCCCACCCGCCACATTTTCAGTAATGGAAGTAATAAACGAAGTGAAAGAACAACGGCGCCGTATAGGTAAGGCTATCGATGCGATCGAGGATACCACCGTGTCCCGGCAGCAGACTGCCTGCGTCCTTGACCCCGATATCCCGTTTCAGCGCCGAAATGGTGACATCCCCCACGAACCCGCCGGCACCGATGAGCAGCCCGGCTGCCAGCGCGAGGGGGAGAGAAAACGGCGTCAGCCAGGGGGACAGCACGAGTGCCAGCACGACCGTGGTCAAGACCCCGCCGGCGAACCCTTCCCAGGTCTTGTTCGGACTCACCCTGGGAAGGATCCGGTGGCGGCCCAACCAGCGGCCCCACACGTACTGGGCGACATCATTGAACTGGGTCAGAAAGACCAAGTACAGCACGAGTCCCACCCCGCCGGCAGGATTGCCATCCGTCGCTGGCAACACCAGCAGGTAGGCCAGATGACTGATGCTGAATACCGTGGTCATCAGCCCCCAATGGATCACCCCCGCCGCACGCAGGAACTCCCGGGTCTCCCCAATCATCACCATCCGCATGGGCAGCAGCAGGAATACATACACCGGGATGAAGATGATGAACATCCCGTACCATTCCCGGGCGATCCACCAGTACTGCACGGGAATGGACAGGTAGGCCCAGAACAGTACCCGCCGGTCGGCACGCCTGGTGGGAATGATGGAGAAATACTCCTTCAGTGCCAGGAAGCTGAGGAAGGCGAAGAACGCAATGGACACCGCGCGCCCTACGACCAGAGCAATGGTGAAAATGGTCACCATCACCCACCATGAACGCACGCGCAGCCGCAGCTCCTCGTGCCCTCCTT
>Ga0256830_1002208_pt1 | contig 13045 bp, 9 predicted proteins | sample 128326metaG_FD_190537 | JGI IMG/M metagenome (GOLD analysis project Ga0256830, IMG submission 190537) | Hydrothermal vent microbial communities from Lau Basin, Pacific Ocean - 128-326 | ecosystem: Environmental > Aquatic > Marine > Hydrothermal vents | place: Pacific Ocean: Lau Basin | collected...
TATGACGGGGAAATCTCACGATTGTGGTTCAAAAATAGGTTACATGAAGGCCTTTGTTGAGTACGGCATGAGGCATCCTGAGAATGGCGAAGCATTCAGAAAGTACCTTAACTCAATCGAAACTTAAGTCATTACCCCCAGCAAAAAAAACCGCCGCACTACTTCTGCAATGCGGCGGTCTTATAACGAGATCGAACCCTCTTATTTATAAAAGTCGATCATCTTTTCTAGCGATTTGGGGGTAATCTTTGAAGCCTGACCAGCACAACCAAACGCTTCGAAACGTGCCTTACAAATAGCAGACATCGCCGCCGTAGACTCCTTAAGGAATTTACGTGGATCAAAGTTCGCGGGATTCTCCGCAAGGAACTTACGTACCGCGCCAGTCGATGCCATGCGCAGATCCGTATCGATATTAACCTTGCGCACACCATGTTTGATACCCTCAACAATCTCTTCAACCGGTACGCCATAGGTCTGCCCCATGTCGCCGCCGTAGTTGTTGATGATCTCTAACCACTCCTGAGGCACTGAAGAAGAACCGTGCATCACCAGATGGGTATTCGGAATCACCTGATGGATCTCTTTGATGCGATCAATTCGCAGCACTTCCCCCGTAGGTTTGCTGGTAAATTTATAAGCGCCATGAGAGGTGCCAATAGCGATCGCCAGTGCATCAACATTGGTCTGCTCAACAAATTCTTTCGCTTCCTGTGGGTCTGTCAGCAGCATATCAAGATCCAACTTCCCTTCTGCGCCATGCCCATCTTCTTCACCCATTTCACCCGTCTCAAGTGATCCCAGACAGCCCAGCTCACCTTCAACAGAGACGCCACCAGCGTGCGCCATATCAACAACTGTTCTGGTAACGTTGACGTTATATTCAAAAGAAGAAGGTGTTTTCATGTCGGCTTCTAATGAACCATCCATCATGACCGATGAAAAACCAGACTGGATAGAGCGCAGGCAGACTGCTGGCTCAGAGCCGTGATCCTGATGCATGACCACCGGGATGTGTGGGTACTGCTCAACAGCAGCAGAAATTAGATGACGCAGGAATGGCTCACCTGCATAAGCGCGAGCGCCGGCAGAACCCTGCATGATAACGGGCGAGTCCACCGCATCAGCTGCCTGCATGATTGCGTGAACCTGCTCCATATTATTGACATTGAATGCAGGCATACCGTAACCATTTTCTGCTGCATGATCCAGTAACTGGCGTAGTGAAATCAAAGCCATCTCTGTTTCTCCTGTTTATTTAAGGTTATTTGAGTTTTAGAATTTTTAACACGTTATAGCGGGGAGACCTAAAATGATCAACCCCCGATACGAACAATCTTCATTGAATTAGTACCGCCATCAATACCGACCTTGTCACCTTTTGTGATAATAATCAGATCACCAGTCTTTACCACGCCACGCTCCAGCAACACTTTCTGTGCGTGCGCGCTAAGCTGATACTGCTTAACCTCATCAATATTAATACTCATCGGATAGACACCACGGTACATCGTCATGCGTCTTTTAGTTTTATTACTACGTGTCAGCGCATAAATTGGCAGACCGGAGCTAATGCGCGACATCCATAATGGCGTAGAGCCCGACTCTGTCAATGCAGCAATACCGTCCACATCGAGGTGATTGGCGGTATACATTGTCGCCATCGCAATAGCCTCGTCTGTACGCTCAAAGGTGAGGTCAACGCGATGATCAGAGACGCGCGTGGTACGCTGTTTCTCTGCTTCTTCGCAAATACGCCCCATCGCTTCTACGACCTTTGCAGGATATTTCCCCGCCGCCGTTTCACCAGACAACATCACCGCATCCGTACCATCAAGCACCGCATTCGCAACATCGAACACTTCGGCACGTGTTGGAATTGGGTTTTCAATCATCGATTCCATCATCTGTGTTGCAGTGATCACGACCCGGTCCATCGCACGCGCCCGCTTGATGAGATCTTTCTGGATCGCAGGCAACTCTGCATCACCCACTTCAACGCCGAGATCACCGCGGGCAACCATGATCACTTCAGATGCTTCGATGATTTCATCGATCACTTCCAGCGCCTCAGCGCGCTCTATCTTGGAAACGATTGCCGCTGAACCACCCGCCTCGTTAAGGAGACGCCGACACTCATTAACATCCGCCGCCGTGCGCGGAAATGAGACCGCAACAAAATCCGCATCGATTTTCGCCGCTGACACGATGTCAATTTTATCTTTTTCCGTTAAAGCTGGCGCAGAAAGACCACCACCTTGCAGGTTTATCCCTTTATTATTCGACAATGGGCCGGTATGCATCACTTTGGTATGGACTTCGGCACCTTTTACTGCAGTCACCTCGAGCACCATTCTGCCATCATCAAGCAGCAAGGTATTTCCCGGAGAGACATCGTTCGGCAACTGTTTATAGGTCAGCCCCACTCGCTCATTTGTACCTTCCTCATCACCGAGCGCCGCATCAAGAATGAAGGTATCACCTTCAACCAGATTGACTTTCCCTTCCTTAAATTTACAGGTACGGATCTTCGGCCCCTGCAGATCAACCAGCACGCCAATCGCTCTGCCGTGTTTTTCTGCCAGGGCTCTAATATTGTCTGCACGAAACTTTTGCTCTTCAAAAGATCCGTGAGAAAAATTCAGACGCACAACATCAACACCAGCCACGACCAGTGATTCCAAAACTTTAAGGTCGTCAGTTGCCGGCCCTAGAGTTGCGACAATTTTAGTTCTGCGCAACTTATCTTCTCCTAGATATCGATTTAAAAACAGGGGCCACCTGGCCCCTATATATTTTCAACAATTACTTAGCGCGCTCTTCCAGGATCTCAACAGCAGGCAGTTTTTTGCCTTCCAGGAATTCGAGAAACGCGCCACCACCGGTTGAAATATACGACACCTTGTCGGCGATCCCATATTTCGAAACAGCAGCCAGTGTATCGCCACCGCCTGCAATTGAAAATGCAGGGCTCTCAGCAATTGCATTTGCAATCGCTTTAGTTCCTTCGCCAAACTGATCAAACTCAAATACACCAACAGGGCCATTCCAGACGATAGTACCTGCGTTCTTCAAAATTTCGGCCAGCTCTTTTGCGCTTTCAGGACCAATATCAAAGATCATGTCATCATCTGCAACATCTGATGCCTTTTTCAGTTCTGCAGCCGCACTTTCAGAAAACTCTTTCGCACATACAACATCAGCAGGAACTGGGATATCACCGCCACGCCCCTGTGCATCGGCCGTCAGTTTTTTTGCCGTCTCAACCAGGTCCGCTTCATACAGAGATTTGCCAACATTGTATCCTGCGGCAGCAATAAAAGTGTTTGCGATCCCGCCACCGACGATCAGTTGATCGACAATTTTGGAAAGTGATTCCAGCACAGTCAGCTTGGTTGAAACCTTTGAGCCTCCGACAATTGCAACCATTGGTCGCGCAGGGTTATCCAGCGCTTTACCCAGTGCCTCCAGCTCACCAGCCAGCAGTGGACCAGCACAGGCTGTCGGTGCAAATTTAGAGACGCCATGCGTTGATGCCTGTGCACGATGTGCGGTACCAAACGCATCCATTACAAACACGTCACATAGTGCTGCGTACTGTTTAGCAAGCGCATCATCATTTTTCTTTTCGCCCGCATTAAAACGTACATTTTCCAGAATCGCCACTTCGCCATCAGCCAGCTCGACACCGTCCAGGTACGCTTTTACCAGCTTAACATCGCGCCCCAGTAGCTCGCCCATGTAAGCAGCGACTGGTGCCAGTGAATACTCATCGGAGTACTCGCCTTCGGTAGGCCGCCCAAGATGCGACATAATCATCACTTTTGCGCCACCCTCCAGCGCCTTCTGAATGGTCGGTAATGAAGCGCGAATGCGGGTGTCATCCGAAACCGCGCCCTCTTTCAGCGGCACATTCAGATCCTGACGAATTAACACTCGCTTACCTGCCAGATCGAGGTCGGTCATTTTGATTACTGACATTGATATCTCCTAAGGTTTCAAAAAATTTGGTGAGAGCTGGTCTCTCAGCAAATCTCTAAAAAGCAGGGGAAAGGGTAAAAACATATGTTGTAGGAGTAAAAGGAGGGAGACGGGCATCGCCCGCCTCCTCAACTCCTTTTCTCTATGCCTTTACCCTTACTTAGCTACGTGACGCACAAAACGCATCATGTTACAGGTATAGCCATACTCATTGTCATACCATGAAACCACTTTCACGAAAGTACCATCGAGTGCGATACCCGCACCTGAATCGAAAATAGAAGAGAAACCACAACCACGAAAATCGGTAGAGACCACTTTTTCATCGGTGTAACCGAGGGTCTGACCCATTTCATCAGATTCTGAAGCCGCTTTCATCGCAGCACAGATATCGTCGTAAGAGGTCTCTTTATCCAGCTCAACCGTCAGGTCAACAACAGAAACATCAGAGGTTGGGATACGGAAAGCCATGCCGGTCAGTTTGCCATTCAGTTCTGGCAGCACCACACCGACCGCTTTCGCAGCACCGGTAGAAGAGGGAATGATATTTTCCAGAATACCGCGGCCACCGCGCCAGTCCTTCATAGACGGACCATCAACAGTTTTCTGAGTAGCGGTTGCGGCATGAACGGTGGTCATAAGACCACGCCTGATGCCAAAGTTGTCATTCAGTACTTTAGCAACCGGCGCCAGGCAGTTAGTGGTACAGGAAGCAGCAGAGCTGATCGCCTGGCCTGCGTAGTCGTTGTGATTAACACCAAATACGAACATTGGGGTGCCATCTTTAGAAGGTGCAGATTGAACAACCTTCTTCGCGCCCGCATCGATGTGCGCCTGACAACTCTCTTCTGTCAGGAAGAAACCGGTACATTCCAGTACGATATCCACATCGATATCGCCCCATTTCAGATCAGCGGGATTACGCTCGGCAGTCAGACGTATCTTCTTGCCATTAACAATCAGCGCGCCATTATCAACGGCGACTTCACCATCGAAACGGCCATGTACAGAATCGTGCTTCAGCATATACGCCAGGTAGTCTGCATCCAGCAGATCGTTGATGCCAACGATCTCCATATCATCAAACTCCTGTGCAACTGCACGAAAAGCCATACGACCGATACGGCCAAAACCGTTAATACCGATTTTAATTGTCATTCATCATTCTCCTAAAAGTGTAAAACGAAAGCTGTGGGTCGCAGCCCCGACCATAGGCCGGCCGAGACTGCGACCTGATAATTAAGTTATTTACCCAGCACTGCGTTTGCAGTCGCCACCACGTTCTCTACCGTGAAACCGAACTCTTTAAAGAGGTCGCCGGCAGGGGCAGATTCACCAAAAGATTTCATGCAGACAGTTGCGCCATCAAGGCCCACGTATTTGTACCACGACTGATCCACGCCCGCTTCGATCGCAACGCGTTTCACGCCAGGTATCAGCACTGAATCTCTGTAGGCCTGGTCCTGCGCATCAAACGCGCAGGTCGATGGCATCGAGACAACGCGTACATTGGCATCCATCGCCTCAGCGGCCTCAACTGCCAGCCCTACCTCTGAACCGGTGGCGATGAAGATCACATCGGGTGCACCTTCACAATCTTTCAGTACATAGCCACCCTTCTCAATGTTGGCGACCTGATCCGCAGTACGCGCCATCGGTGTCAGGGCTTGACGAGAGAAGACCAGCGCAGTCGGTGCATCGCCACGCAGCATCGCAACTTTCCACGAAACGGCTGACTCGACCGCATCACAAGCGCGCCATGCCTGGAAACCCGGAATCACACGCATGGTTGCCAGCTGCTCAACCGGTTGGTGGGTCGGGCCATCCTCACCCAGACCAACGGAATCGTGGGTGTAGACATAGATGGTGCCGATCTTCATCAGCGCGGACATACGCAGTGCATTGCGCATAAACTCCATGAACATAAAGAAGGTAGCGCCATAAACCTTGAAACCACCATGCAGTACCATACCGTTCATCATGTGCGCCATACCGAACTCACGCACACCCCATGAAATATAGTTACCATTAGCATTATCTGGCGTTACTTTGACAGTGCCAGACCAGTTGGTCAGGTTAGAACCGGTCAGATCAGCAGAGCCGCCGAACATCTCTGGCAGCAGTGGCCCCATCGCTTCAATCGCATTCTGAGACGCTTTACGAGACGCGATGTTGGGCATCTCCTCTTGCGTCCTGGCGATGAATTTATCCATTTCAACGGTAAAGTTTGCTGGCAGCTCACCAGACATACGACGAATAAACTCAGCTGCTTCCGCCGGGAAGGCCGCCTGGTAAGCCTCAAATTTAGCGTCCCATGAAGCTTCATCAGTGGCGCCCTGCTCTTTATGGTCCCAGCCGGCATAGATCTCTGCAGGGATTTCAAAAGGCGCTGCCGTCCAGCCCAGCTCCTTGCGTGTTGCAGCGATCTCCTCTTCACCCAGTGGTGCGCCGTGGCAGTCATGCGTACCCTTAAGGTTTGGCGAACCAAAACCGATGATGGTACGTGTACAGATCAATGTCGGCTTATCAGTGACCGATTTTGCTTCTGCAATAGCAGCACTGATAGCGTCGACGTCATGACCATCCACATCTGGAATCACATGCCAGTCGTAAGAGTTGAAGCGTCCCGGTACATCTTTTTCCATCCAGTCACTGATATGGCCGTCGATAGAGATGTCATTGTCATCCCAGAATGCGATCAATTTACCCAGCCCCAGAGTACCCGCCATCGCACAGGCTTCGTGAGAGAGCCCCTCCATCAAGCAGCCATCACCCATAAATACATAGGTGTGATGATCAACGATGTCGTGACCTGGCTTGTTAAACTGAGCCGCCAGGGTGCGCTCAGCAATCGCCATACCAACGGCATTGGTGATGCCCTGACCAAGGGGGCCAGTAGTCGTTTCAATACCGTCGGCATAACCGTACTCAGGGTGACCTGCTGTCTTGGCGTGTAGCTGACGGAAGTTCTTGATATCTTCCATGCTCAGGTCAAAACCTGTCAGATGAAGTAGCGAGTAGATCAACATAGAGCCGTGGCCGTTTGAAAGCACAAAACGATCACGATCAGCCCATTTGGCGTTGGATGGATTGTATTTCATGTGGTCGTTCCACAGAACTTCAGCGATATCCGCCATCCCCATTGGTGCTCCGGGGTGGCCAGATTTGGCTTTTTGTACTGCGTCCATGCTCAGAGCACGTATCGCATTTGCTAGATCTCTACGAGATGGCATTGCTTTCTCCTGTCTATATCAAAAATAAAATCTGTAACAGCACCGACGCCCGCGCTATCGATGCCCTGTCAATTCTTTGCTAACCGCTCGCGACTTTCAGCACAAACAGTGTCACCAGCAGCTGAGTCAACACAAGTGACTCAGCGCCATTTTTCGCCTCATTGAGGGCTGATTCAGCTGCATCATGCCGATAATCGGCAGCCATTTCCGCAACCAGGCGCTTCTCAAAACTGGCCGCTGCCTGACGGCTAATCGCCGCATCAATCACCACTCGGTCCACCGGCAAGCCCATATCTCGCGCCAACTCCAGCCGCATGGCGGTCGGCTCGCCCGCTGCCGAGATTAACGCCTCCAGCTCGAGGTGCGGTAATGTCGGACGCAGTATCAGGCCCGCACCCTTTTTCCCGTTTACACCACCCGCTGGCAGTGGTTCAACCACCAGGTCGGCCCATTTCCGCTGCGACTCCACATAGGCCATTGCGTCGCTCGCCAGCACCCCTTGCCACTCCGCAACTGGTTCATCAGAGCTGCAAAAAACCCTTATATCCAGGTTATTACGCAACCCCTGCGTAAAAAAACCGAGTTCACCATCAACAATCACAAACGGGCGCGGTTCAACATAGGCCGCGGGCTCAAAGGCATCGCGCTGTCGATTGTAGGTGGGGCGTAACACCGCCTCGCCACGTTTTAACAACCCTAAATGTTGCTCCACGATATCCAGCCAGAGCCCCATCGGGTGCGCTGCCGTAACCGCCTCTTTAACCCCATCCGCGCGGTTAAATCTCCGATAATCGCCAATCGATAGCCGGGCTACGCGCTGCGCGCCGCCCAGCAACTGGGTAACGCCTGCCGCCAGCGCCTCTCTTTCAGCCACTGGCTTACCCACAATACCTAACACTACCGGAGGGTGACGCATCCCAGTCCTTAAAATTTATGGTTCTAGTTTCTTAACTCTCTGCGGATCGTCCCAGAACAGATGAAACGACTCTCCCCGTGAGAAGCAAAGTCAAATATCAACCGGCTCAATCACTTAATTCCAACGGATACAGCCTGCAATAAGAACCCGCTATTTTCGCCTACCCGCGCCTGTTCGGCAATAGCCAATCACTTAAGAAAGAAAAATAGTAGAAATAACAACAAGATAAAATCAAACAGGGGCGACTCGCATACCCTCTTTTGTGATTTATCCCCCTTTAGCGGCATAATTTACTCGTTAACAGGATGTTGCCATTCTGTTCAGGGAAGGCGATTCGGCGCTAAAACCCACCTCAAAACAGCCATTTTCTTTAGCAAGCTACGTTTTTCCGACCGGTTTTACCTTGCCCGCCAACAGTCGCGCAAATTTCGACAACCGGCCAGCAGCCACTATTATTCAGCGGAAATCCACTTGATTGAACACCCCATGCTCGGAATCTGTTCACGCGGCCCTACCCCACTCTCGGCCACTTGCGTCATCGCTTCGAACAGCTCACGTCTCGCATCCTGCGGTGCGGCCTCTTTACGACTGGCATCGAGCCTGCCGCGATATTGCAACTCCAGGCGACCATTATAGCCGAAGAAATCGGGGGTACAGATCGCCCCATAAGCCCTCGCCACTGCCTGGGCCTCATCCAATAAGTAGGGAAAAGGGAAATCGAACTCCGCTGCTACCTGCTGCATATTTTCAAAAGAGTCTTCGGGGTAGTCCGTTGGATCATTCGACATAATCGCCACAAAGTTGATCCCCTTCGGCTGTAGCGCTCGCGCTTCGCGCACAATTCGTTCGCGAATGGCGATCACATAGGGGCAGTGATTGCAGATAAACATCACCAACAGACCATTCTTGCCGCGGCAATCGGCCAGCGTCCAGCGCTTGCCATCGACACCGGGAAGATCAAAATCGATCGCCGGCTTACCAAAATCACATAACGGTGTCTCAAGGCTGACCATAACTTGTATCCTTAAAATTGTAAGCTTGCAGAGAAAAAACAGATATTGTGAGCCATTATACGTCGCTTGCCGGCAGCCAAACACCCCCGCCCGAAACGGAATATGGCATGGCCCGTTAATGACATTCCCTTTTAGAGCCGCTACAATCGCCAAACTTTCGATCTTAATCAACCCAAATAATTCTCGCACGAACAGGAAAACAGCGCGGGTAGACGAAAGTCTGCATCATATCTTCCATATTTAAAGAGGGCGGCATGACAACATCACATCTCTTCACTTCTGAATCTGTTTCTGAAGGTCACCCGGATAAGGTTGCCGATCAGATCTCCGACGCGGTACTCGACGCAATTTTTGAGCAGGATCCACTCGCACGCGTCGCCTGCGAAACGCTGGTCAACACCGGCATGGTGATACTCTCCGGCGAGATCACCACTTCCGCCTGGGTCGATATGCAGGATGTCGTACGTAAAACGGTTAAAGAGATCGGCTATAACAGCTCTGAAATGGGGTTTGACTGGGAGTCATGCGCCGTCATCACCTCTATCGACAAACAGTCTGCCGATATCGCGCAGGGTGTTGATGAGTTTGACGACCACGAACAGGGCGCGGGCGACCAGGGTTTGATGTTCGGCTACGCCAGCAATGAGACCGATGTGCTAATGCCAGCACCCGTCCACTACGCGCACAAGCTGGTCAAACGCCAGGCAGAAGTGCGCAAGAACGGCACATTGCCGTGGCTACGCCCAGACGCGAAGAGTCAGGTCACCTTCCGCTATGAAGATCATAAGCCCGTAGGCATCGAAGCGGTGGTACTCTCAACTCAGCACAACCCCGATATCACCACCGAGGCGCTGCGCGAAGCGGTAATGGATGAGATCATCAAACCGATACTGCCGTCCGAGTGGCTCAATAGCGAGACCCAGTACCATATAAACCCAACCGGCCGTTTTGTCGTCGGTGGCCCGGTCGGTGACTGCGGACTGACCGGTCGTAAGATCATCGTCGATACCTATGGGGGCATGGCGCGTCATGGTGGTGGCGCATTCTCTGGCAAAGACCCGTCAAAGGTTGATCGCTCTGCCGCTTATGCTGGTCGTTATGTGGCTAAAAATATCGTTGCCGCGGGGCTGGCAGATCGCTGTGAGATTCAGGTCTCGTATGCGATCGGTGTTGCGGAACCCACCTCTATCTCTGTTGAAACCTTCGGTACCGGAAAAATCTCAAACGACAGGATCGTGGAGCTGGTTCGTGAACATTTCGACCTGCGTCCCAAAGGGCTGATCGCGATGCTGAACCTGCTACGTCCTATCTACCGTGCAACCGCCGCCTATGGCCATTTTGGCCGAGAAGAGCCGAACTTCACCTGGGAAAAAACGGACAAGGCCGAAGCACTACGCGCTGCTGCTGGTATATAAAGACGCAGATCGTTAAGCAGGTCACACAGGTTGGGGTTTTATTCATACCCCAACCTGGATTAAACTTCACAGCCGGATCTACCGATAGAGATCTGCCCAAGGGCAGAAAGAGTTCAACCAGACTTAAAGCTTTTCCCTCATTCCGAGGAGCGCTGCGACAGGTACCCAAGAAAGACGGGAAACACCTGCCAGGCTCGGAAAGAGATTTCAACAATAACGGCGCTCGGTTAAATTTGGAGGACAACGAATGTCTCAATTTACCGATTATAAAATCGCCGACATCACCCTGGCTGACTGGGGCCGCAAAGAGATGAACATCGCCGAGACCGAAATGCCCGGTCTGATGTCACTGCGTGAGAAATATGGCGAGTCAAAGCCACTCAAAGGGGCGCGCATTATGGGCAGCCTGCACATGACCATCCAGACCGCTGTACTCATTGAAACCCTGACTGCGCTGGGTGCCGAAGTGCGCTGGGTATCATGCAACATCTTCTCAACTCAGGATCACGCAGCAGCCGCGATTGCAGCATCGGGCGTGCCCGTCTTCGCATGGAAGGGCGAAACCCTGGAAGAGTACTGGTGGTGTACCGAACAGGCATTCAAATGGCCCAACGGCGGAACTGCCAACATGATCCTTGATGATGGTGGCGATGCAACACTGCTGGTCCATAAAGGCGTTGAGTACGAGAAAGCGGGCGCCGTTCCCGGCCCTGAGACCACCGACAATGAAGAGATGAAATGCGTTCTTGGCGTACTCGCACGCATAATGGAAGAGGACAATCAGTTCTGGACCAAACAGGCAGCTAACATCAAAGGGGTGACCGAAGAGACCACCACCGGCGTACATCGCCTTTATGAGATGGTTGAAAATGGCGAACTGCTCTTCCCTGCGATGAATGTTAACGACTCGGTAACCAAATCCAAGTTCGACAACCTCTATGGCTGCCGTGAGTCGCTGGTTGATGGCATTAAACGCGCCACCGATGTGATGGTTGCCGGTAAAATCGCCATCGTCGCCGGCTACGGTGATGTCGGTAAAGGGTCAGCGCAGTCTCTCAAGGGACTTGGTGCTACCGTAATGGTCACAGAGATCGATCCAATCTGTGCACTTCAGGCTGCGATGGAAGGGTTCCGCGTCATCACCATGGAAGAGGCGGCACCAATAGGCGATATCTTTGTCACCACCACCGGCAACAAAGATATCATCACCCATGACCATATGGTTCAGATGAAGGATCAGGCGATCGTCTGCAACATCGGCCACTTCGATAACGAGATCGACATCAACGGCATGCGCCAGTATGAGTGGGAAAACATCAAGCCTCAGGTTGATCATATCAAACTGCCCAACGGCAATCGCATCATCATGCTGGCGGAAGGACGACTGGTTAACCTCGGCTGCGGCACGGGTCACCCCAGCTTTGTTATGTCCAACTCCTTCACTAATCAGGTATTGGCACAGATCGAGTTTTTCGTGCGACGTGATCAATATGAGATCGATGTTCACATTCTGCCAAAACATCTGGATGAAGAGGTTGCCCGACTCCACCTGGCAAAGATCGGCGTCAACCTGACAACGCTCTCTCAGGAACAGGCCGATTATATCGGGGTGCCTGTTGAAGGGCCTTACAAGCCAGACCACTACCGCTACTAATTAACAGCAGGGGAACGGGGGAAGAGTAAAAGGGAAAAGAGGTGGATTCAGGGCGTGTGTTACACACCCTGCTCTTCCCCTTGTATCTTTTCCCTTGAACCTTTACCCCAGTGTTTACTATGACATATGAAAAATCTTTCAGCTGCGAGTTCTTCCCACCCAAGACCGAAAAGGGTGCAGAGAAGCTGCGCACAACGTTATCCGAACTGGCTAAATTAAAACCGGCCTATTTTTCAGTCACCTTTGGTGCCGGTGGTAGCACTCAGGAAGGAACCTTTGAAACTGTTAAAACGATTCAACGGCAGGGCTATGCCGCCGCACCACACCTCTCCTGCATCGGCTCAACAGAAGAGGGAATTCGCAAACTACTCAACGGTTACATTGAACTCGGCGTTCAACACATCGTCGCACTCCGCGGCGACATGCCCTCCGGCATGCGCGAGACCGGCGAGTTCCGTTACGCCAATGAGCTGGTCGAATTTATTCGTACTGAGACAGGCGACCACTTCCACATTGAGGTTGCCGCCTATCCTGAGTTTCATCCTCAAGCGCCCAACGCGCAGGTAGATATGGAAAACTTTGCCCGCAAGGTCAGAGCCGGCGCCAATGCTGCGATCACCCAGTACTTCTACAGTACAGACGGCTATTACCGCTTTGTGGATGACTGTGAAAAGCTCGGCGTTGATATCCCGATCATCCCCGGCATCATGCCGATCACCAACTACAGCAATCTCAAACGCTTCTCAGACATGTGCGGCGCAGAGATCCCACGCTGGATTGCCAAACGGCTTGATGGTTACGGCGACGACAAGGCGTCGCTGCTCGCCTTTGGT
>Ga0256830_1002209_pt1 | contig 13040 bp, 12 predicted proteins | sample 128326metaG_FD_190537 | JGI IMG/M metagenome (GOLD analysis project Ga0256830, IMG submission 190537) | Hydrothermal vent microbial communities from Lau Basin, Pacific Ocean - 128-326 | ecosystem: Environmental > Aquatic > Marine > Hydrothermal vents | place: Pacific Ocean: Lau Basin | collected...
GGGGAATTGACAGGAAACCACCGGATTTATTATATTCAATGAGGAAATCTCTGCAGGAGGTGACGGTCATGCCCATCTATGAATATCTCTGTCTGAAGTGTGAGAAACAGCTCGAGGCGGTCCAGAAGTTCAGCGACGCACCCCTGAGCACGTGCCCTGAGTGCGGTGGGGACCTGAAGAAACTCATATCGTCCACGTCCTTTGTCCTCAAGGGTACAGGATGGTATGTGACTGATTATCCGTCTCCTGAGAGAAAGAAGGCGATGGCGGAGGAGAAGAAGGCGGCCTCGGACAAGGGACAGGAAAAGAAGAAGGACGGCAAAACTGAGACTACAAAGGTTTAACTCCTCCGTCCACTTCCACATCCCTTACTCCAGGATAGGGGAGTATCTGCCTTTCATAAACGAGCACAGGCTGAACCTCGAGGTCTATCTCAGTGCAGCCGACCTCGACGAGCTGGGCGATGACGCAGTGAAAGCCTTGCTCGACTCGCTCGAGCATACCCCTCAGCTGACGGTCCACGGCCCCTTCATGGACCTCTCTCCCGGTGCCGTCGACCCCCTCATACGGGGGATCACGATCGAGAGGTTCTCGAAGACCCTCGATATGGCCGGGCTTCTCAAGGCCGGCAACGTGGTCTTCCATTCCGGTTACGAGAAGTGGAAGTACGCACACAGGACCGACGTGTGGTTGGAGAGCAGCTTGAGGACGTGGGAGCCTCTCGTGACGCAGGCCGAGGCTCTCGGCATCACCATATCCATAGAGAACATATTCGAGGAAGAACCCGACAACCTAAGGATGCTTGCAGAGGCCGTGGGCTCGAGGCACTTCGGCCTCTGCTTTGACTCAGGGCACTTCAATCTCTTCTCCTCGGTCCCGCTCAGGAAGTGGCTCGACCTGATCGCTCCTTACCTCGTCGAACTCCATATCCATGACAACGACGGCACGAGGGACTCCCACATGCCCCCTGACGAGGGGGTCTTCGACTTCAGTGAGCTCTTCGGCTACCTGGAGGCCGCTGGCGCAGGTGGATTCATCACCACGGTGGAGACACACACGCCTGATGATGTGCTGAGGAGCATAGGGTTCCTCGAGAGGGTGTAGCTCACCGGAGTCTCAACACCATCACAACGGCGTCTTCCCTCGGGCGGTGGTAATAGTCCCGTCTCAGTCCCAGCACCCTGAAGCCTATGGATTCGTAGAGTCTCTTTGCGGCAGTGTTGGACTCTCTGACCTCGAGGAAGACGGTCCTGCAACCGAGCGAGTAGAGCCCTTTCAGTGCGGAGAGGGCCAGCATCCTGCCCACCCCCATTCTCCTGCGGTCAGGCCGCACGGCGAGATTCAGGATGTGTCCCTCGTCGAGCACGCACGATGCACATACGTACCCTATGACTGAACCGTCTTCGATGGCGACGAGGCAGACGGAGCCCGTGCTGCCGAGTTCAGAGAGGAAGGAGGCCTCAGACCAGGGCGTCGAGAAGGATTCGTTCTCTATCGCTGTAACCTCGGCTATGTCCGAGGCCGTCATCTCCCTGATACGGACAGAGGTCATTCCGCGTTCAGGCCGGCGGCGGGAAGAAAACCACTCATGCATCATCAACCGGCAGGGTTATCGTGAATACAGCTCCTCCGTCGGCGTGGTTCTTGACCGATATGCTCCCGCCGTGGGTCTCTATTATCCATTTCGTTATGGCGAGACCGAGGCCTGAGCCGCCGGAGAGGCGGGACCTCGTCTTGTCTACGCGGTAGAACCTGTCGAAGACCCTGTCTCGGTCTTTCTCGGGTATTCCAGGGCCCGTGTCGTGGAAGGAGACGGTTATGCCCTGGAAGGACTGCTCGGTCCGTATGGTTATTGTGCCGTTGTCCGGCGTGTACTTGAGGGCATTGTCGAAGAGGTTCGAGAGGGCTTCGTCGAGCAGGTCCCTGTCGCTCAGGAACTCGAGCGGCTCCTGGTATTCCTCGATCACGGTCAGCGACTTTTCGAGTATCTTGTTCCTGTGTCTCTCTACCATGAGGCCGAGCAGTTCATTGATGTCGACCCACGACTTCCTCAGCTCTATGATATCGTGGTCGGCCCTTGCAAGGAGGAGGAGGTTGTCGCTTATCTTGTGAAGCCTGTTCACCTCGAAGAGGTTCTTCTTCAGCACTTCTTCGTACTCCTCGGGTTTGCGCCTCCGCCTGAGGGTCACCTCTATGCTGCCCTTGAGTGCAGTGAGGGGGGAGCGGATCTCGTGGGATACGTCTGATGTGAAGCGCTTGTGTCCTTCGACATGTCTCTGGATGCTGTCGAGCATGTCGTTGAACACGCGCACGAGGTTCCTTATCTCGAGGCCGGGATAGTCCAGCCGTATCCTCTCCTTCAGGTCTCCCTTCTTTATCTTGTCCGCCGTCTCGGTCAGCCTGACGACGGGAAGGATGGTTTTACCGGCGATGTTGTAGCCGAAGACGACCACGGCTATGATCACGAAGGGGAGGAGGGAGAAGAAGAGCTTCCTCAGCTCTCCCAGCCTTGCGTCCACCTCCTGCAGGGAGAGGCCGAGCCTCAGTATCCTGTTCTTGTCCACCGGAAAGTGCAGGACCCTGTAGGGTTCCCCCCTGAAAGAGACCGTGTCGAACGAGTATACGCCGTCGAAGGCCCTCTCGATCAGGGAGAGCTTTACGGGCCAGCTGAGATTGCCGGACTTGAGCGAGGTGATCGATATGTCTCCCTGTATGTTCGAGACCTGGACATAGTCGTCTCCGGTCTTCTTTATCATCACCTTTCCGATCTTGTCGCTGGTTCCGTCGGTAATCCCCTTTGTGGCGGCTACCCGGGCCTCCTGAAGCAGTACGCCGTCTATCTCCTTGACGAGGCTGTTCCTGAACGAGAAGTATACGGCCGTGGCAAAGGCGAGGATGAGGGAGATGGTGACGAAGGAATATATGAAGGTCAGTTTATGCCTGAACGTTATGGTCATCTTCCCTGATAACGTAGCCGATACCGCGCACCGTGTGGATGAGCTTTTTCGAGAAGTCCCTGTCTATCTTGTCCCTGAGAAAGTTGATGTGGACGTCGACGACGTTCGTGTTCGGATCGAAGTTGTATCCCCAGACGTTCTGGAGTATCTGGGTGCGCGTGAGGGCCTTGTTCTTGTTCTTCAGGAGGTACTCGAGGAGGGCGAACTCCTTGGGCCTGAGGTATATCTCCTTGTCCGACCTGGTGACCTTCCTCGTCATCGGGTCGATCTTGAGATCAGCGCAGCGGAGCGGCTCGACCGGGAACTGCCTCCTCCTCGACAGGGCCCTCAGGCGGGCGAGGAGTTCCTCGAAGGAGAAGGGTTTCGTGAGGTAGTCGTCGGCCCCGCTGTCGAGCCCCCTCACCTTGTCCTCCACCGTATCCTTGGCGGTGAGCATGAGGACGGGGGTGTGTATGCCTTTCATCCTGAGCAGCCTGCAGAGGTCGAGCCCGTCGATCTCGGGCAGCATCACGTCGAGTATGATGAGGTTGTAGTCCTCAGCAGATGCCAGGAGAAAGCCGTCCTTGCCGTTGGTCGCGATGTCGACGCTGTGGGACTCTTCCTCCAGGCCGGTCTTGATGAACGAGGCTACGTTCTCCTCGTCTTCGACTACGAGAATCTTCAATGCAGTCTTCCTCCCATATTTAAGGAATGAATTCTATTTTACCACGAGCACAGGGCAGTGTGCATGGTCGAGGACCTTGGAGGAGACGCTGCCGAGCAGGAACTTGGTGGCTCCGTGGCGCCCGTGTGACCCTGTCACGATCAGGCCCACCTTCATCTTCTTGGCGGTGTCGAGGATCGTCTCCGCGGGGTCGCCCTGCCTGACGAGGGTCTTGTGTTCGATGGGATGTGAGGCGAGAGACTTCCTCACCTTCTCCATCGCCTTGTTTGTCTCCTCGGTAAGGGCCTCCGTTATCCTCTGGCGGTCGAAGTCCGTCAGCTCCGTTAGATACAACTCCGGGACGACCGAGAGTACGTAGAGTGCTGCGTCGAATCTCAGCGCTATCTCGACAGCCATCTTGAGGGCCCTGTTCGAGTCCCTTGAGCCGTCGTGTGCCAAGAGGATCTTTCTTATGCTGTTCTTCATCGACCGTTCCCTCCTGATTTTGTTTTCCGGTGCCGCCACGCCGTCTGTTTCTGTATATTTCCCTGGTTGGATACCGATTATATATATATACAATGATAACATAATTTGCATCCGTAGCTTGAGGTTCTTGCCCCCTCCGACGTGATGAGCCGGGGAATTTTGTCCTTGACAGGGCATACTCACATAATAATATAATAATATTTGAATGTGTTTTGGTGTGCCAAGTACCGCACTCTCTTTTAATTTTCAGGCTTAAACGTTTAATATATTAGATCGATATCTTCATTCAGGGAGGTGAGGCTATGCCGAGAAAGAACTATTTTTTCACTTCGGAATCAGTGACGGAGGGTCATCCCGACAAGATTGCCGACCAGATATCCGATGCGATCCTGGATGCCATACTTGCAGAGGACCCTTACGGGAGGGTCGCCTGCGAGACGCTGACCACCACCGGACTGGTCTTTGTCTCCGGTGAGATCACGACAAGCTGTTACGTCCACATCCCGGAGCTTGTCAGGGAGACCATACGAGATATCGGATACACGAGGGCGAAGTACGGGTTCGACTACGAGACCTGTGCAGTGGTCACGGCGATCGACCGCCAGTCCGGCGATATAGCCATGGGTGTGGACACCGGCGGTGCAGGGGATCAGGGCCTCATGTTCGGTTTTGCGTGCAACGAGACCCCCGAACTGATGCCGCTTCCCATAACGCTGGCACACAAGTTCGCCATAAGGCTCTCGGAGGTGAGGAGGAAGGACATCCTCGGTTATCTCAGGCCTGACGGCAAGACACAGGTGACCATAGAATACCGGGACGGCAAGCCCTACAGGATCGACTCCATAGTGGTCTCCGCACAGCACAACCCCGACGTCACGCTCAAGGAGATCAGGGAGGACGTCATAGAGAAGGTTATAAAGCCCGTCGTGCCGAACGAGCTCCTCGACGAGGAGAACGTGAAATACCATATAAATCCCACCGGCAGGTTTGTCGTCGGCGGCCCCATGGGTGATACCGGGCTGACGGGCAGAAAGATCATCGTCGACACATACGGAGGTGTATCGAGGCACGGCGGCGGGTGTTTCTCGGGAAAGGACCCCACCAAGGTGGACCGTTCCGGCGCCTACATGGCGCGCTACATCGCGAAGAACATCGTGGCGGCAGGCCTCGCCGACAGGGCCGAGGTCCAGATCGCCTATGCCATCGGCATTCCCGAGCCGGTCTCCATACTCGTCGACTCCTTCGGTACAGAGAAGATACCCTACCAGGAGATCGTCAAGCTCGTGAGGAAGAACTTCGACCTCACCCCTAAGGGCATCATGGAGACACTCGATCTCAGGAGGCCGATCTACAAGAAGACCGCCGTCTACGGCCACTTCGGACGCAACGACGAGGACTTCACCTGGGAGAGGACCGACCGTGCCGAGACACTGAGAAGGGAAGCCGGTCTGTAGGATTGTACCGACTCGAAAGCCGTGAGACTCGTGTTGAAGAAGGGAGAACAGGATGCTTAAGCACGATGTGAAGGACCTGAAGCTCGCAAGGCAGGGGAGGCTCAGGATCGAGTGGGCCGAGATGGAGATGCCTGTGCTCAGGAAGATCAGGGACGAGTTCGAGCAGGAGAAGCCCCTGAAGGGTGTCTCGATAGCTGCATGCCTCCATGTCACCACCGAGACCGCCAACCTGATGGATACGCTCAAGGCCGGCGGGGCAAAGGTCGTCCTGTGCGCCTCGAACCCGCTCAGCACACAGGACGATGTAGCCGCTGCGCTCGTCAAGTATTCCAAGATTCCGGTCTTCGCCGTGAAGGGAGAAGACAACCGGAGGTATTACAGCCACATACGCTCCGTGCTCTCGATCAAGCCTCACATAACCATGGATGACGGCGCCGATCTCGTATCCACCCTCCATACGTCGGAGAAGGACAAGGCGGCCAACGTAATGGGCGGGACCGAGGAGACGACCACCGGTGTCATCAGGCTGAGGGCGATGGCTGAAAAGGGCGTCCTCAAGTATCCGATAATCGCCGTCAACGACGCCTACACGAAGTACCTCTTCGACAACCGCTACGGCACCGGGCAGAGCACGATCGACGGCATCCTCCGCTCCACCAACCGGCTGATAGCTGGTTCGGTCTTCGTAGTCAGCGGATACGGCTGGTGCGGCCGTGGTGTTGCAATGAGGGCCCGGGGCATGGGGGCCAGGGTCATTGTGACCGAGGTCGACCCACTCAAGGCGCTCGAGGCCATCATGGACGGCTACGAGGTGATGACGATAAAGGAGGCGTCCCGGATCGGTGACATATTCGTGACCGTTACAGGCGACATAAAGGTGATTCCAAAGGAGTGCTTCAGGCTGATGAAGGACGGTGCGATCGTCTGCAACTCCGGGCATTTCAATGTCGAGATCGATATCGAGGGCCTGAAGTCCCTTGCAAAGTCCACGCGGAGGACGAGGGATTTCGTCCAGGAGTTCACCCTCAAGAACGGCAGGCGCATATACCTCCTTGGAGATGGGAGGCTCATAAACCTCGCTGCAGCCGAGGGACACCCCTCTGCAGTGATGGACATGAGTTTCGCCAACCAGGCCCTCTGTGCCAGGTACGTCGTGGAGAACCGCGGGAAACTCCAGAACGAGGTATACGGCGTTCCCGGAGAGATAGACAGGAAGATAGCCTCACTGAAGCTGAAGTCCATGGGTGTGGTGATCGACAGGCTCACGAGGGAACAGAACAGGTATCTTCACAGCTGGGAGATGGGGACTTAGGCGTCGAGCCGGTGACGGTCAGCGGAAAGACATGGTGAACCTCAAGTCACTTGCCGAGGAGGAACTCGCAGGGTTCGTCCGCTCCTTGGGGCTTCCCGCCTACAGGACGAGACAGCTCCTCCATTGGATATACGAAAAGAGGGCGCTCAGCCTGCAGGAGATGACCGTACTGCCGAAAGCCCTTAGAGAGAGACTCTCGAGGGCGGCCTACATAGGCAATCTCACCCTCCTCGACCGCAGCATATCAGCCGACGGAGCCGAGAAGTTCCTCTTCGGCCTCGATGACGGCGAGGCCGTGGAGACCGTGCTTATACCAGAGGGCTCCAGGACCACGATATGTGTCTCTTCCCAGGTCGGCTGCGCGATGAACTGCAGGTTCTGCCTCACGGGCAGGGGGGGCTTCGTCCGGGACCTGAAGGCCCACGAGATAGTGGACCAGGTCATTGCGGTGCAGAGACTCTGCGCACCCCGTGCCGTGACCAACATCGTCTTCATGGGCACTGGAGAGCCGCTGAAGAACCTGTCGAACGTGATCGAGGCCGTCAGGAGGATGAACGGCCTGTTGAAGATATCGAGGAGGCGGATCACGGTCTCCACCTCCGGTGTGGTTCCCGAGATCGACAGGCTGGCAGGCATGAGCCCGTCCGTCAACCTCGCCGTCTCGCTTAACGCCGCGACGGATGAGTTGAGAAGCCTCCTGATGCCGGTCAACAGGCGCTATCCCATCAGGAGTCTCATCAGTGCATGCAGGCGGTATCCCCTCGAGCCGCGCAGAAGGATAACGTTCGAATACATACTGTTCGACGGGCTCAACGACTCCAAGCGTGACGCGCAGAGGCTGGTGGGCCTCCTGAGGGGTATCCCTTCGAAGCTCAACCTCATCCCTTTCAATCCCTACGATGGAGCCGAGTTCAGGAGGCCGGCGGATGGGAAGGTGGAGGCATTCAGAGACATGATCCAGTCCCGCGGGATTACGGCCGTGGTAAGGAAGAGCAGGGGGCGGGATATACTGGCTGCATGCGGTCAGCTGAGGGGCGGGCAGTCACCGAGGGAGCATCCCGTCTGTATGTCCGAGACTACCTCTTGCCGAGCTGCTCTGTGACAAGCCTGATGAGCTCCTGGGTCTGAATGGGTTTCGGCAGGTATGCGTCGGCACCCATGGACATCGCCTTCTTTCTGTCCTCCTCTGCCCCTTCGGTCGTGATTATAATTATGGGAATGTCCTTGAACGCCGAGTTCCCTCTGACGAGACTCACCAGCTTCAGCCCGTCCATCACGGGCATGTTGATGTCGGCGAGGATGATGTCGATCTTCTCCGAGGAGAGTTTTTTCAGGGCGTCTACACCGTCGGTGGCCTCTATGACCCTTGAGCCGGGGATGCGGCGCATGGCGAAGCTGATGAGCTGTCTCATCGTAGGAGAATCCTCAACTACCAGGATAGTAGGCATGGCCCCTCCTTCCATCTATATTGTTTTTTCCTTGAGAAGTTCAAGGAAGTTCCGGAGAGTTCCGTAGTCATTCTCAGACCGCGAGTACAGCTTGGACGATAATACGGCCGTGGCTGCATGCCCTGCAAGCAGGTTGAATAGTTCGTAGTCTATGTCGGAGAACCTGCTCTTCTGGGCGAGGAACGAGTAGATCGCGATCACGCCGATTACGTGTCCCTTGATCTTCAGGGGAATGCAGACCAGCGGGCTCTCTGGATCATCCGACGCCTTCCGGAGGGGGACGTCCGAGAAGTAACTCTCCCCCTCACGGATCACCGCTGCGATGATCCCGTCCTCACGACGGGCGCCGGTGCCTGAGCCCTCTGTGGCTATCGGCACCAGCTCTTCGAGTTTTTCATCCAGGAGCATTACGGCGAACCGATCGGCGCCTATCAGGTTGATTATTATCTCCACGACTATCTTTACTACCTCGTCGTAATCGAGTGTCGAGTGAAGCTGGTAGCTGGCAACATAGAGGTTGGCGAGGTTGTTGTTCTCCACAGCTGCGAGCGCGAACCTTTTTGCGAGGTCCTTGTTCTCCGCCTCGAGCAGGCTGAGCCGTTCCCTGAGGCGTTTCAGTTCGTCCTCGAGCATCCGGACGTGTTCTTCGTAGTGCCTGATCTTTGACTCGTTGAGATCCTGGAGGCGGGACTCCTCCAGTTCCGCGATCCGGAACCTGAGGCGCTCGTTTTCACTCAGCAGGTTCCTGGTGAACTCCTCTCCCTGTCTGAATATCCGGAGAAATTCGTCAGCTTTCCTCAGTATCCCGTCTTTCCTGTCCATGGGCATCCCGGTCTTTATTCGTTCGTATCGGGCAAATACGCTACTTCCCCCTCATCACCATGCTTACAAGCTCCGATGGAACCTCTCCGAGCGGCAGGACCTTCCGTGCAGCTCCTGCTTTTATCACCTCATGGGGCATGCCGAAGACAACGGCGGTCTCTTCAGACTCGGTAATAGTATAACCGCCTTGCTTGAAAATTTCCAGCATCCCCTCTGCCCCGTCGTTTCCCATTCCGGTGAGGATGACCCCCAGTGTCATTCCATTGAATATCTCTGCTGCAGATTCCATCATGAGGTTTATGGAGGGCACGTATCTGTCGTTTTCATCAGCGCTCCTGATACGGGTGAAGACCCTGTCTCCCCTCTTGATGAGCCGGAGGTGACATCCTCCCGGGCATATGAGCGCCTTTCCGGACTCGACCGGCTCGTCGTCCTCGGCCTCCTTCACCTGTATCTCCGAGAGCCTGTTCAGCCTCTCGGAGAACGAGGCCGTGAACCCCCGCGGCATGTGCTGGCTTATCACTATAGGAGCCGGAAAGTCTCCCGGTATCTCGGTCAGGATCAACTGCAGCGCCTGCGGGCCCCCGGTCGAGGCCCCTATGGCCACGATCCTGTCCGGGTATTTTTCAGGCACTGCCGGTCCCACCTTCCGTTCCCTCCTCGTGGATACGGAGCGAAGGTTCCTGCTGAGCCTCTTCAGAGACGATGCGTCTATGTACAGAACCTTGGCCAGCAGGTCGTTCTCGATCTTCTGGAGCTCGAAAGACGCCCTCCTGGTCGGCTTGGCTACGAAGTCGACGGCTCCGAGCTCGAGGGCCTTGAACACGGTCTTGCTGTCGGAGTGGGAACTCACCATGATGACGGGCGTGGGCCTCTCTCTCATAAGCCACCTCAGGAAGCTGAAACCGTCCATCTCCGGCATCTCGACGTCGAGGGTTATGATGTCAGGCCTGTAACGCAGGGTCTTTCCTATGGCGTCTACGCCGTCCACGGCGACCCCGACCACCTCGACCTCAGGGGCCTTGAGCAGCATGCCCTTGATCGTCTGCCTGCTGAAGGCCGAGTCGTCGACGACCAGGACCTTTATCTTTTCCGGCATGATGTGATCCCCTGCGGCGACGTCTCGGGTTTCTGGTACACGAGGTCACGCCTTAGGTGTTTCAGGGTGAAGGCGGTAGACATGTTTATCAGTGATTCGGCGTGTCCCAGCAAGAGGTAACCGCCTTCGGCCAGTACGTTGTAGAATCCATCCACCACCTTCTTCCTCGACTGCATGTCGAAATATATCAGTGCGTTCCTGCAGAAGACCACGTCGGTCTTCCCGATGAATCTCATCTTCACGGGGTCGAGCAGGTTGAGATATCCGAAGTTCAGGAGCCGTTTCACCCTGTCCGTTATCCTGAAGGAGCCGTCACCGAGGGGCTCGAAGTATTTTTCCACGTAGTAGTCGTCGATGCATCTGAAGGAGTTATTCCTGTAAATCCCCCTCCTTGCCGCCTGGAGCACCCTCCTGTTGATGTCACTGCCTATGATCTCAATGTCCCAACCGTTGAAGAGATTGCTGTCGAGGACGAGCATGCCGATCGTGTACGGCTCTTCGCCGGTTGAGCAGCCTGCAGACCATATCCTGAGCTTCCTCGAAAACCTGTTCCTCTCCCTCAACTCCGGCAGTATCTCCTCGCTGAAAGAGAGGAGCTGATTCTTTTCCCTGAAGAAATACGTCTCGTTCACCGTGAGCACGTCGATCACGGCCGCCAGTTCGTTCTCGCGGTTTCCGTCGTAGCGTAGATACCTGTAGTAGTCCCTGAAGTTGCTTATGTTGTTCGCCCTGAGCCTCGCCGACAGGCGTTTTTCGAGCAGGTACCTCGAGCCGTCGTCGAAGTATATGCCGCAGTAGTCCCTTATGAGCTCCCTGAGGAGCCTGAACACATCCTCTGTGAGGACGGCGTTCTCATTCCTGTCAAACACCTAAAGCCACCTCTATGGCCTTCCTGACGGTGGGGTCGTCCTCTACATCGTATAAGCCGGCAAGACAGGCCTTCGATTCTTGTGACCCTATCCGTGCCAGGGCCTGCACCGCCGCGAGTCTCGTCGCCCAGTCGCCGCTCGACAGATGCGGCTTGATCCGGTCTTCCACGTCGCGGAACGACGAGAGGGAGAGGATCGCGGTCCTGCGGATCTCGCTGTCTCGAGAGAGGCACATCCCGGCAACCGCCTCCCTTGCATCGTTGCTCTGGCTGAAGAGTGAGAGTGACTCGATGGCCTGTGTCACGACGAAGCCGTTGCGGTCTCTCAGAAGCCCCAGCAGTGTTCTGAGCGAAAGCTCGTTCCGGTATCTCGATAGGGCCTTGGCAGCCGAAGCCCTGACGCCTTCGTCGGGGTCCCGCGTCATTATGATTATCGAGTTGAGGATATCGGTGTCGTCACCGCAGTACGAGAGACTTTGTGTGGCAATCGCGCGTATCTCGGCCGATTCGTCGGTGAGAGCGGCGCGGAGGTATCTGACCGCCTCTTCGGTGCCGATCATGGATATCGCCCTGACCGCTGCCTTCCGCACCTCTTCCGCCTCGTCCTTGAGGGCGAACCCGAGGGTCTCGATCGACTCGCGCGCGCGCAGGTTTCCGAGTATAAGGGCGGCGTTCTTTCTCAGGAGCACATCATCCGACCTCAGCCTCCCGATCAGTTCGGATATGTCGATGAATGCACCCAGCCCTGTCAGGGCGGATACGGCGGCCTCCTGCACATCCGGATACGGGTGAGAGAGGAGGGGGAATATTCCCTCTGCGGCCTTCCTCTCTCCTATCCTGCCCAACCCCCTTGCGGCAAGGGCCTTCACGTGGCCGTCGACGTCCTCGATCAGTCGAAGGAGCGTGTCGTGGAATAAGGGGTCTTCGAGTTCTGAGATCACTTCGACTACCAGCCTGCGCCTCTCAGGGGGTTCCACGCCCGTCAGGGGGATGAGATAGCGGGGGTTTCTCCGGCCTATGAAGAGCAGCGAACGTTTGACTTCATCCCTGAACGACTCGTCTTCGGACAGCTCCAGGAGCGGCTCTATCGCGCGGCGGTCGCACAGCAGCCCGAGGAGGACGATCGCCGGCCCCTTCACGTCCCGGCTCTTGTGGCTTATATACCTCTCGAATATCTCACAGGCCTCGTCACCGAGTATCTCGACCAGTTGTTCGGATATGAATTCCTCGGACACGCCGGCCTGATAGAACCTGCCGATGGTCCTGAGGGTCTCCTCCACCGTGGAGCGCCTCCTGCTGCGGAGCAGGGGGATTATCTCCTTCAGGGTCTCGGGAGCCGAGAACTCAGAGAGCGCCTTGAGGACCGGCTCAGTGAGAAAGCTGTTTCTAAGGGCCTTCAACAGAGGGGGCAGGGCCCTCCTGTCACCTATCTTACCGAGTGCGTTCACCGCCGGATAGGCGGTCCATATCTCTCCGGCCTCTACGATATCCACGAGCGAGTCTATAACGGAGGGCTCCCTGAACCTCCCCAGGTACTCGACGGCCGAGGCCCTGACGTTGTCGTCCTCGTCCTCCAAGGCCTTGAGGAGCAGTGGAACGACCCCTTCACCGCCGATGACACCGAGGACGTCGACTATGAACTTCCGCACTCCGGGATTGTCGGTATCGAATGCCCTTATGAGCTCGGGGACCGCCCTCCTGCCGAGCCCGACAAGGGCCTCGATCGCGGTGTTGCGTGCGCCTGCATTGTCTTCGGCATGGAGCAGTCTTATGAGGTCTTCCAAGTATGCATCCGGGCTGAAGCCCTCGACGAGGACGTTCAGCGCCGTCTTTCTCACCCGCCAGTTTTCGTCCTTGAAGGACTCCACGATGTATCGCAGTCCTTCCGGGTCTCCCTTCAACGAGAGAATCTTCCTCCGTTTCGACTCGATCTCCTCATCCCGGTCTCTTT
>Ga0256830_1002210_pt1 | contig 13035 bp, 7 predicted proteins | sample 128326metaG_FD_190537 | JGI IMG/M metagenome (GOLD analysis project Ga0256830, IMG submission 190537) | Hydrothermal vent microbial communities from Lau Basin, Pacific Ocean - 128-326 | ecosystem: Environmental > Aquatic > Marine > Hydrothermal vents | place: Pacific Ocean: Lau Basin | collected...
CTCAAGTCCCGAAAAGTGGCCTGAAGGGGCCTTCTCGGCTCGGTTGTTGCGTTATGAAGGTGCTTCATCACCCCGGCCCGCAAACCGGGGATGGGGCCTTATTGTCTCTTGTTGTCAAAAGTCCAATGGGAACGGATTGAACGGATTTGGAACGGATGGGGGGGTGGTGCTCCCAAGAGGGCTTGTCCAGACCTTCGCACCGCTTCGTGCTCTTTGAGCTCTTGGTGCCCTTCGTGTTTCCCGCCGTGGTCGGGGCGGACGAGCTGTCAACGAATTGGGGAACGGATAGCTGTCAACGGATTGGGAACGGATTGAACGGATTTGGAACCTCGTTGCCTCGCCGACTCGCTGACTCGCTGACTCGCTGACTCGCTGACTCGCTGACTCGCGTCAACGGATTGGGAACGGATGGGGGGTTGGTGCTCCCAAGAGGGCTTGTCCAGACCTTCGCACCGCTTCGTGCTCTTTGAGCTCTTGGTGCCCTTCGTGTCTCCCGCTGTGGCCGGAGCGGACGAGCTGTCAACGGATTGGGAACGGATTGAACGGATGGGGGACGACGGCTCAGTGTCTTCACTTCCCTCAGTGCGTCAGTGATTCCGGGGGCTTTTGAACCAAGCGTGACCGGAGGCTGTTGGGGCAAAGATACAGGAGCGTTGCGCTTCTACCGCCTCCAACCCATTTTGGTCACACTCAATTCAATTGCGCCCCCTGTTGAATCACTGAGCAACTGAAAGAAATGAGCACACTGAGGGGTTGTGCGCCCCCGGACAAAACAAACAGAGCAAGGAGCAGCCAATGGTCCCACCGCCGCGCAGGGCCGAGACCCTGAAAGAAGCCTACGCCGTGCTGGACCCCGCCCGGCCCCTGGAGGGGGAGTGGCTGGACCGTTTCTACGCCGAGCGCCCGCCGGAGGCCAGCCTGGATCCGCTGATTGACGAGTTGGCGGAGCTGGACCCCAGCGAGGCGGACAAGACCCTCTTCACCGGCCACCGGGGCAGCGGCAAGACGACGGAACTGGCCCGGCTGGAGCGGGCGCTTCAGGAGACCCACACCGTCGTCCGGCTCAACATCGAAGAACTCCTCAACCTGGGGGACGTCGAATACACCGACCTGCTGGTCACCCTGGGGCTCCAAGTCTTCCGGGCCGCTCGGCGCAGCGGCATGGACCTGGGCGAGAGACGGCTCCAGGACCTGATCTTCTGGTACCGCACCCACATCCTGGAAGAGGACGAACAGCGACGCATCGAGAGCGAGGTGGGCGGAGAGCTGAGCGTCGCCGTTGCCAAGATCAGCGTCAAGCTGGCCACCGACGCCCCCCGTCGCGAGACCGCCCGCGCCGAGGCCCAGGCCCACCTCTCCGACCTGCTGGAACGGCTGAACGCCCTGCTGGAGAGGCTGCGCCGGACGACGGGCCGTCGCACGATGGTCATCGTGGATGGCCTGGACAAGCTGTACGACCTGAACCAGGTACGCGACCTCTTCTGCCAAGGGGCCAACGCGCTGCTGGAGCCCCAGTGCCGCATCGTCTACACCATTCCCCTGGCCCTCTACTACACCGATGACTTCCAGCAGGCGCGGATGGCCTTCCCCCGCACCTTCTCCCTGCCCAACATCAAGACGGAGGAGCGGGATGGGCGGCCCTGCCGGGAGGGGCGGGAAGCGCTGCGCCGCGTGCTGGAGAACCGCCTCCACCCCGACCTGGTGACACCGGAGGCGACCAAGCGGCTGATCACGCTGAGCGGGGGCCTGCTCAAGGAGTTGATCGCCCTGGCCCGCCAGGCGGTGCTCCGGGCCCGACGGCTGCGGGGTGACCGGGGTCCCGTCCAGGCCGACGACGTGGAGTACGCCGCCCGCCAAGTGCGCAACACCTACCGCGCCAGCCTGACGGAAGCCCAGTACCGGGAGCTGCAGCGCATCTACCGGGGGGAGCCCTTCGTCAACAGCCCGGTGAGCCGCTCCCTGCTGCACAACCTGAGCCTGCTGGAGTACGATGGCGGCGACGCATGGTGGGCGATCCACCCCCTCGTGCGCCCGCTGGTGGAGGAGCGATCGGGTGGGATCCTTGAGCGTGCGTGAACCGACCTTCCTGGAGGAATTGGGCCTCGACCTGGCGCTGTTGAGCGATGCGCTGGACCTGCTAGAGGGCAGCGGCTTCCTCTTCGCCGTCTGCCGGGAGGGTGCGTTGCGCGATCGGCTGATGGACCAGGTGCGCGAGCACCTGGAGGCCGACGGTCGCCGCCTCGTCGTGGTCCCCTTCTCACCCCGGCAACCGGACCTGGCCGGCCAACTGGAGGCCCGGCTTCCCTCGGACGCCTCCTCGCCTCCGCCCGTCGTCTTCGTCCGGGTCGTGGGCCTGCCCGGCGACGACGAGGCGCGGGCCGCCCGGGCGTTGCGCACTCTCAACCTGCAGCGGGAGCGGCTGGCCCGGCTGGAACTGCCCATCGTCTTCTGGCTGGAGCAGAGCGCCCTGGGGCGGCTGATGGAGCACGCGGCCGACCTCTTCGCCGCCCGCAGCGGCATCTTCACCTTCGAGGCTCCCCGGCGCGAGGCGGCGGTCCCGTCGTCGGTGCAGACCAAAGTGGCCATCACCCTGCTGGACCGCTTCCACCGCTTCCTGCTTCCCCCTGACGAGCTGCGCCGGCGGGCTGCCCTCTACGAGCGGCGGCTGGAGCGGGAGCAGGCCGCCGAAGCGCCCAACTGGTCCCGCATCGCCCTCCTCTGCCGGGACCTGATCCACATCCATCGGGAGCTAGATGACCACGAGCGCGTCCAGGTCTTCCTGCTCCAGGAGATCGAAGCCTGGCGAGAGGCGTTGGCCGCCACCCGGCCGGAGGCGGCCCCTCTGGAGCACTCCCGGATCCAGCACAACCTGGGTCTTGCCTACCATAACCTAGCCCAATTTCGTGACCGGGAGGCGAACTTAGAACGAGCTATCGCTGCCTACCAAGAAGCCCTCCGCTTCCGCACGCCCGACATCGCTCCCTTGGAATATGCAAGAACCCACCACCGCCTAGGCACCGCCTACCGCCACCTGGCCCAGGTGCGGGAGCGAGAGGCCAACCTCCGGCGGGCTATCCAAGCCTACCGGGAAGCCCTCCGCTTCCACACCCCCGACACCGCCCCACTAGACTACGCAAGGACCCAGTACAGCTTGAGCATTGCCTATCGGAACCTGGCCTATGTCCGCGATCGAGAGGCGAATCTGAAGCGAGCCATTACTGCCTGCCGAGAAGCCCTTCGCTTCCTGACGCCCGAGGCAGCCCCTCTGGAGTACGCCAGGGCCCGGCAAAACCTGGGTGCCGCCTACGCCGGCTTGGCTCAGGTCCGTGACCAAGAGACAAATCTGGAGCAGGCCATCTTTCTTTATGAAGAAGCTCTCCGGTTCCGCACGCCCGACATCGCTCCCCTGGAATATGCAAGAACTCGGCACCACCTAGGCACCGTCTATTGGCATCTGGCCCAGGTGCGGGAGCGGGAGGCGAACCTGGGGCGGGCCATCGAAGCCTTCCGGGAAGCCCTTCGCTTCCGCACGCCAGACCAGGCCCCGCTGGACTACGCGATGACCCAGTACAACCTGGGCCTCGCCTACGCCGACCTGGCCCAGGTGCGGGAGCGGGAGGCCAACCTCCGGCGGGCCATCGAAGCCTTCCGGGAAGCCCTCCGCTTCTGGACGCCGGACCAGGCCCCGCTGGACTACGCGATGACCCAGTACAACCTGGGCCTCGCCTACGCCGACCTGGCCGAGGTACGGGATCAGGAGGCCAACCTCCGGCGGGCCATCCAAGCCTTCCAAGAGGCCCTCCGCTTCTGGACGCCGGAGACGGCCCCGCAGGACTATGCCGAGGCCAGGCGCCACCTGCTCCGGGTGAAAAGGGCACGGACCGCCCTCGTCCGCCAGCAGAACGAGGAGGAGTGCAACCCGACCTGAGCCACCCGGCCCGTCTCCCGGGCACCCTCCCACTACGACGCTACCCGCTACGACGCTATCCGCTACGACGCTATCCGCTACGACACTACGACGCTATGACGCTACAACGCTATGACGCCATGACACCATCCGCTATGACTCCCCCCACCGTCGCCATCCTGACCACCGGCGGCACCATCGCTATGCGCCGGGACGATGAGGCCGGCGGGGCGGTCCCCCTCCTCCGGGCCGCCGACTTCGCCGCCGCCCTCCCCCCCGGCCTGGCGACGCCGGAGATGGACGAGATCGTCAACCTCCCCAGCTCCCACTTCACCGTGGAGACGCTGCTGGAGATCCGCCGCCACGTGCTGGCCGCCCTGGCCCGCCCCGAGGTGGCCGGCGTCGTCATCACCCACGGCACCGACGTGATGGAGGAGACCGCCTACCTGCTCGACCTGACGGTCCCCGGCGAGAAACCGATCCTCCTGACGGGAGCGATGCGCACCGCCTCCCAGTTGGGCTACGACGGCTATGCGAATCTGGCCGCCGCCGTCCGCGTCGCCGTCGAGCCGGCCGCCCGGGGGCTGGGCGCGGCCATCGTCTTCAACGACGAGGTCCACGCCGCCCGCTGGGTCACCAAAGGCCACACCCTCTCCACCGCCACCTTCATCTCCCCCGGCTGGGGCCCCATCGGGCGGGTGGAGGGGGATCGGGTGATCATCGCCCGCCGGCTCCCCCGCGCCCCCCTGGTGAGCGACCGGCTGGAGCCCCGCGTCGCCCTCATCAAGCTGGCCGTGGGGATGACGCCGGACTGCCTGGAGGACGCCGTCCGGCGGGGGGTGCGGGGCATCGTCCTGGAGGGGCTGGGCGGGGGGCGGATCCCCCCCTGGTGGCTGGAGCCGGTCCGGCGGGCCATCGAGCAGGGCGTGGCCGTCGTCTTGGCCTCCCGCTGCCCCGGTGGCCGGGTCTGGGACGCCTACGGCTACCCGGGAGCGGTGCGGGATTGGCTGGCGATGGGCTGTCTGCCGGCCGAAGGGCTCAACGGTCAGAAGGCCCGCATCAAGCTGATGGTCGTTCTGGGCGCGGCCCAATCCCTTGACGAAGTCGCCGCGTTATGGAAGAGTACCGGAGCGTGTTCTCCCGAAGGGGCCGGTTGCTGAAGGCCGGGCTTCAAAGAGCAGGCTGGCTGCCTATGCGACTCCCTAACGCTGACCTGGCATACGTCCCGCCCAGAAAACTGACGGATTACTTGCTATCAGAGACCCATGCGGTGGGGAAGGCAAAAGCCAAGTTCTTCCGTAAAATGGGGTTCAAGGCACAGCGCATTGAGGTGCTAAGGCGAGCTCTCCTTGAAATTGCCCAGACTGGAGAGGTCAAGGAAGTTATCGAGACACCCTATGGCAAGAAATACATCGTGGATGGGGTGTTACACACACCTTCAGGCAGGCAAGCACGAATTCGAACGGTATGGATTGTAGAAACCGGGCAGGAGAGCCCCCGGTTTGTCACAGCCTATCCGTGGGAAGGGGGATAGACAATGATCCGTGAATTGGATACTGTAGTGTTGGCGCGGGATTTGCCGGAGCATGGGCTCAAAGCAGGGGATGTAGGAGCAGTGATGTATGTCTATGGGAGAGGCGAGGCCTTTGAAGTGGAATTCGTAACCGGCGAAGGACAGACGATAGCCGTGGTGACCCTCGAGCGCAAAGATGTCCGGCCAATGGGAAAGGAAGAGATCCTGCATGTGCGTGCCCTGGCACCAGCGTGAGTAGCCTCCACTGGAGGACCCCTGGAGGAGAGATTGTGATGTTCCAACGGATCGTCGTCGCCATTGACGGTTCGGCGCACAGCCATCGGGCGCTGGAGTACGCCCGGAGCCTGGCGGAATGCATGGGCGCGAGCCTCTGGCTTGTCCACGCCTTCCCTTCCACCTCCGACCTCCTGGGGATGGAGGAGCACGCCCGGCTGGTCGCCCGGCGCATGGGCGCCGGTCAGGCCATCCTGGACGAAGCCCGGGCCAAGCTGGGCGAGACCGATCTGGAGGTGCACGAGGAACTGCTGGAAGGGCCGGCCGCCGAGGCCATCCTGCGGGTGGCCAAAGTGCGGAACGCCGATCTGATCGTGATGGGGACACGGGGGCTGGGCGCGCTGGGTGGCCTTCTCCTCGGCAGCGTGAGCAACAAGGTGATCCAGAAGTCCCCCTGTCCGGTGATGCTGGTTCGCGCCGATGGGGAAACCGGTGCCCCTCAATCCTGAAGCGCTTCCTCGATTGCGCCGCTACCTGCCCGATCGCCTCTGGGCCCGCTGGCAGCAGGGCGACACGGCGCCCGGCCTGGCCCACCTCCAGGCGGTCCTGCGGGCCGTGCTGACCGGCCTGCCCCGCCGCGTCGCCCAGGCGCGGCTGGCCGATCCGAAGGGGCCTGCCGTCGCCGGCGCCTTCGCCCAGGCCACCCTCCTCTTCGCCGACATCGCCGGCTTCACCGCTATGTCGGAGCGGCTCGGCCAACTGGGCCGCGAAGGGGCCGAGGTGATCACCGGCATCGTCAACGCCTACTTCGCCGCTATGCTGGAGATCATCGCCCGCCACGGCGGCGACCTCCTCAAGTTCGGCGGCGACGCCCTCCTCGTCGCCTTCGAGGGCGACGAGGGAGCCGTGCGAGGCTGTCGGGCTGCCCTGGAGATGCAACAGGCGATGGACCGCTTCGCCGTGGTCGAAACGCCCCAGGGCACCTTCCACCTGCAGATGACGGCAGGGCTGGGCACAGGCCCCCTCTTCCTCGCCAGCCTCGGCTCCCCCGACCGGCTGGAGTTCGCCGTGATGGGGCCGGTCCTGGAACAGATGGCCCGCGCCGAGGACCTGGCCCGGGCCGGTGAGGTCGTCGTGGACCGGGCCACCCGCGAGGCCGCCGGCGCGACGCTCGCCGTCCAGGACGCGCCCCCCGGCTTCTACCGCCTCACCGCCGTCGCCCCCCCACCCTTCCCCCTCGCCAGCCCACCCCCGCCTTGGCCCGACCTGCCCGCCGACGCCCGCTGGCTGCTCGAACGGCTCGACGCCCTCACCCCCTACCTCCCGGCCGGCGTCCTGGAGCGCATCGTCGCCTCCCCCGGCGGGTGGATGATCGAAGGGGAGCACCGCCTGGTCACCGTCCTCTTCGCCAACTTCTACGGCATCAACGCCATCATCCAGGCCCTCGGCCCCGACCGGGCCGACGAGATCACGGCGATCCTCAACGACCACTTCACGGTGATGCGCGACATCGTCCACCGCTATGGTGGCATCGTCAACAAAGTGGACACCTACGCCGTGGGCTACCGCATCATGGCCCTCTTCGGTGCCCCCATCGCCCACGAGGACGACCCCGCCCGCGCCGTCCACGCCGCCCTGGAGATGCAAGAGGCGATGAGGGCCTTCACCAGCCTCGCCACCAGCGGCGGGCGCTTCTCCCTCAAGCAGCGGATCGGTATCAATACCGGCTACGTCTTCGCCGGCACCCTGGGCTCCGCCCTGCGCCAGGAGTACTCGGTGATGGGCGACGAGGTCAACCTCACCTCCCGCCTGATGGGGGTCGCCGCCGAGGGGCAGGTGCTCATCAGCCAGGCCACCGCCCGGCGGGTGGCCGGGCTCTTCGAGTGGCGGGAGCAGAGGCCGGTGAAGGTCAAGGGCAAACGGCTGCCCGTGCGCACCTATTGGGTCCGTCGAGGTGTCGTGGGCCGGGTGGAGTGGGCCACCTTCCGGGGTGGCTTCTTCGGACGCCGGGAGGAGATGGCGAAGGCCCAGGCGCTGGTGGAGGCGGCCCTGAACGGTCAGGGGGCCGTGCTCGACATCGCCGGCGACCCGGGCGTGGGCAAGACGCGCCTGGTGGCCGAACTGAGCCTCTACGCCGGCCGGCGGGGCATGACCACCCTGCGCGGGGCCGCCGTCTCCTACGGACGCAGCCTCCCCTACCTGCCCTGGACCCCCATCCTGCGGGCGCTGTTGGGGATCACCGAGGGGAACGGGGAGGGCCGGAGGCAGCGGCGGGTCCGGCTCATCGCCGCCCTGGAGGAGGCCGGCCTCGCCGACTGGGCTCCCATCGTCGGCGAGGTCCTGGGCATCGAGATCGCCGAGACCCCCCTCACGGCGTCGCTGGACCCCCGACTGCGCCAGCAGCGCTTCTTCGACGTCGTCCTCCAGTTGATCCAGCGGCGGGCCGAGCGCTCCCCGCTGCTGCTGGTGCTGGACGACGTGCAGTGGGCCGATGCCACCTCCCTGGACCTGATCGCCTACGTGGCCCGCAATGTCGCCACCTCCCCCCTCCTGCTCGTCGTCCTCCACCGCCCCGACCTGGAGGCCCCACCCTGGCAGGCCGTACCAAGCTGTCACCGGTTGCACCTGGAGGAGCTGGACGAAGAGGCCAGCCTGGCCCTGGCCCGCTCGGTTCTAGACGGCGACCTCTCCCCGCCCCTCCGCCGCCTCATCCTCGACCGGGCCCAGGGCAACCCCCTCTTCGTGGAGGAGGTGGCCCGGACGCTGAAGGAGTCGGGAGCCCTCCGGCGGGAGCCGGGGCCTGAGGGGAGGCCGCGCTGGACCCTCGCCGGCGAGGTCACCGGCGTCCAGGTGCCCACCACGCTGACCGGCCTGATCATGGGCCGTCTGGACCGGCTGGAGACGACGAACCGCCGCCTGCTCCAGGTGGCCTCGGTGATCGGCGTCGCCTTTCCCATCTCGGTGCTGGCCCGCATCTACCCCTACGACGATCTGGACGGGACGCTGGAGACCCGGCTGGCGGAGATGAGCCGCTTCGACCTGGTCGCCTTCGCTCCGCCCGACGAGTACACCTTCCGCCAGACGCTCACCCAGGAGGTGGCCTACGAGAGCCTCCCCTTCGCCCGGCGGCGGGAGCTCCACGTGCGGGTGGGGGAGGACCTGGAGCGCCGCTACGCGGGGGCGCTGGCCGAGCACTACGGCGTGCTGGCCCACCACTTCGAGCGGGGGCAGGTTTTCGAGAAGGCGTTCACCTACCTGGTCCGGGCCGGCGACCGGGCCCGGGCCGAGTTCGCCAATGAGGCGGCCCTGGACCACTACCGGCGTGCCCTGCGGATCGCCACCGAGCAGATCCCCCACGTTCCCCCGGTCCAGGCCCGGGTTCCCGACGTGCTGGAGGCGATGGGCGACATCTGCCTGCTGGTGGGCCGCTACGCCGAAGCCATCGAGCGCTTTCGGCAGGCGGCGGCCCATCCCCACGTTGCGGCCCGGCGGCGGGGAGACCTGCTGCGCAAGATCGCCCAGGCCCACGAGCGGCAGGGGCAGTACGATGAGGCGCTGGACCGCCTGGACGAGGGCCGTCGAGTGCTCTCGGCGCGGGAGGAGGACTGGCGGAGTTCCGCGATGGCCCGCATCTACAACCTGATCGGGTGGGTGCGCATGCGCCGGGGGGAGATGGAGAAGGCGGTCGAGGCCTGTCGGCAGGGGCTGGCGATCCTGGCGGAGCTGCGGCGGGACCCGGCCCTCCTGCGGGACGAGGCGGACCTGTACAACACCCTGGGGGCGGTCTACGTCGGTCAGGGCAACTACTCCCAGGCCGCCGAGGTCTACCGGCGCAGCACCGAACTGCGGCAACAGGCCGGTGACCTGCCCGGCCTAGCCCGTTCCTACAACAACTTGGCCCGCATCGCCTGGGTCCAGGGCGACTTGGCAGGGGCGGAGGACTACCTCCGGCGCAGCATGGAGATCAGCCGGCGGATCGGCGACAACTACATGGTGGCCCTGGGCTACAACAACCTGGGCGCGGTCGCCTACACCCTCGGTCAGGTGGATCGGGCGCTGGAGCAGTACCGGGCCGCCCTGGCGCTGCGCCGGCGCATCGGCGACAGCTACGGGGCAGCCCAGACCTCCAGCAACATCGGCGAGGCCTACCTGCGGCTGGGCCGGTACGCCGAGGCCCGCCGCCATCTGGAGGAAGCCGCCCGCACCTTCGAGGCCATCCAGAGCGAGGGTGAGCTGCCCGAGGTCTACTGCCTCCTGGCCCAGGTGGAGCTGGCCCAAGAGGACCCCGCCGCCGCCTTGGAGTACGCCGACCGGGCCCGCCGGATCGCCGAGGCCACGGGCAACCCCGAGTGGCAGGGCATCGCGGAGCGGGTCCTGGCCGAAGGGCAGATCCGGCGGGGGGAGAGCGCCCAAGCCCGCCGGGCCCTGGAGGCCAGCATCGCCCTCCTGGACCGGGCGGAGAACCCGCTGGAACTGGCCCGCAGCCACGAAGCGCTGGGCCGGCTCCTGCTGGAGGAGGCCGGCCAGGAAGGACGCGCCCGGGAGCACCTGCGCCGGGCCGTGGAGCTCTTCACCGCCGCCGGGGCGGAGGAGGAAGCGGAAGAGGTGCGGAGAATCGCGACCCTCCCCTCTCCTCCACCCGGATGAGCGCCCGGCGCCGCCCTGCGCCGGCAACAGGGGAGACGGCCGGGGACGCTGCGTCGGCGCAGGGCGGGGCCCGCCTTTGGGAGGAGACCGAGGCCGCCGGCATCGAGCAAGGAGCAGATCGGAGGGCAGCCGTGCTTTCGCCCGAGGAGATCGAAGCCATCCTGAACCGCATCGCCGCTAGGGCCCACACCGAGGCCGACCTGGTCGCGCTGCGCGGCCACCTGCTGCTCGACCCGGCCCGAAAGGTGGTGCAGGTCGGGAAGTACAACGTCTCCATCGAGCAGGGGCAAGACGTTTATATCGGCGACCGCATCGTCCAGGGGGCCAACGCGGAGACCTTGAGAGAGGCGCTGCAACAGCTCCTGGGCGAGGTCCGTCTCCGGCCTGGCGCCCCCTTCCAGGCCCCACCCCTGCCGTCCTATTTCGTTCCCCGCCCCGAGGTGAGTGACGGGCTCAAGGCCCAACTCCTGACCGGGAACGGCCACCCGGCCGGCGTCCTCGTCGTCAGCGCCATCCACGGCTTGGGCGGCATCGGCAAGTCCACCCTGGCCGCCGCCCTGGCCCGCGACCCCGACGTGCTGGCCCGCTTCCCCGACGGCGTCCTCTGGGCCACCCTGGGCCGGCAGCCGGACCTCCTCTCCCTGCTCTCCGGCTGGATCCAGGCCCTGGGCGATCGCGACTTCCGCCCCACCACGGCGGAGGCGGCCACCGCCCACCTGTGCACCCTGCTCCACGACAAGGCAGCCCTGCTGGTGGTGGACGACGCCTGGGAGTCGAACCACGTCCGACCCTTCCTCGCCGGAGGCGATCGGTGCCGGGTGCTGGTCACCACCCGCGAGGCGGTCATCGCCAGAACGGTGGGGGCCGACCTCTACAACCTGGACGTAATGACCCCGGACCAGGCCCTCGCCCTGCTGGAGGGACGGTTGAGGCGGGACCTAACGGGGGAGGAGTGGGCCTCGGCGCGGGAACTGGCCCGCATCGTGGGCTACCTGCCGCTGGCGTTGGAGCTGGCGGCGGCCCAGGTCGCCGATGGCGTGCCGTGGGACGAGTTGATCGAGGAACTGAACGCCGAGATCGCCCACCTGGAGGCCCTGGAGCCGCCGGAGGCGGCGGAGGTGCGGGACGAACGGGAGCGGAAGCGCCTGAGCCTCAATGCCTCCTTCCACCTGAGCCTGCGGCGGCTGCCGGAGGGCAAGCGCGACTCCTTCGCCTGGCTGGGGGTGCTGCCGGAGGACGTGCGCCTCACGCCGGAGATGATGGCGACGGTGTGGGCGCTGGGGGTGCGGGAGGCGCGGGACAGGCTGCGCTACCTGCGGAACAAGGCGCTGCTCCTGCCCGGCGCGCCCTTGCCCGACGGCACCCCCACCTATCGCCTGCACGACCTCCTCCACGACCTGGCCCGCCGCCTGCTGACCGCTCCGCCGGAGCCGGTCCGGGAGGGCGACCTGCCGGGGCTGGGGTTGACACTGCCGGAGGCCCACGCCCGCCTCCTGGAGCGGTACCAGGCGCGGACGCGGGACGGCCTGTGGTACACCCTCCCCGACGACGGCTACGTCCACGCTCACCTGACCTGGCACCTGGAGCAGGCGGGGCAGGTGGAAGCGATCCACGGCCTGCTGCGGGAGGAGACGCCAGAGGGACGCAACGGCTGGTACGAAGCGCGAGAGCGGCTGGGCCAGACGGCCGGCTACCTGGCCGACGTGGAGCGGACCTGGCGGCTGGCGGAAGAGGCCCTCCAATGCCGCTACGCCCTCATCGTCGCCTCCCTAAACGCCTTGGCCAAGAACATCCCCCCAGTCCTGATGTCCGCGCTGGTGAAAGCGGGCCTCTGGACCCCGGCGCAGGGGCTGGCCTACGCCCGGCAGGTGCCGGGCGCCGAGCAGCGGGCCGCAGCCCTGGCCGGCCTGGCCCCCCACCTGCCCCAAGACCTGCTGGCCCAGGCCCTGGCCGCCGCCCGCGAGATCCGGGATGCCGAAGCCCGCGCCAAAGCGCTGACCGGCCTGGCCCCCCACCTGCCCCAAGACTTGCTGGCCCAGGCCCTGGCCGCCGCCCGCGAGATCCGAGATGCCGATGACCGCGCCGAAGCGCTGACCGGCCTGGCACCCCACCTGCCCCAAGACCTGCTGGCCGAGGCCCTGGCCGCCGCCCGCGAGATTGAGAATGCAAAGTACCGCGCCAAAGCGCTGACCGGCCTGGCCCCCCACCTGCCCCAAGACCTGCTGGCCCAGACCCTGGCCGCCGCCAGGGAGATCAGGGATGGGGCACTGCGGACCGAGGCACTGAGAGAGCTAGCTCCTCACCTGCCGGCACCTCTGCAAGACCAGGTCCTGCAAGAGGCCCTGGCCGCCGCCCGCGAGATTGAGAGTGGATGGCAGCGCGCCGAAGCGCTGACCGGCCTGGCCCCCCACCTGCCCCAAGACCTGCTGGCCGAGGCCCTGGCCGCCGCCCGCGAGATTGAGAATGCAAAGTACCGCGCCAAAGCGCTGACCGGCCTGGCCCCCCACCTGCCGGCACCTCTGCAAGACCAGGTCCTGCAAGAGGCCCTGGCCGCCGCCCGCGAGATTGAGAGTGGATGGCAGCGCGCCGAAGCGCTGACCGGCCTGGCCCCCCACCTGCCCCAAGACCTGCTGGCCCAGACCCTGGCCGCCGCCCGCGAGATTGAGAGTGGATGGCAGCGCGCCGAAGCGCTGACCGGCCTGGCCCCCCACCTGCCCGAGGAACGACGCCCGGA
>Ga0256830_1002211_pt1 | contig 13023 bp, 14 predicted proteins | sample 128326metaG_FD_190537 | JGI IMG/M metagenome (GOLD analysis project Ga0256830, IMG submission 190537) | Hydrothermal vent microbial communities from Lau Basin, Pacific Ocean - 128-326 | ecosystem: Environmental > Aquatic > Marine > Hydrothermal vents | place: Pacific Ocean: Lau Basin | collected...
ATACTATGTTGGATGATTCCATTCTTTCATATACTGTCAATACACAGCCCTGGGTAATTGTAAATATCATGAAAAAATGGAAACCACACACAATCAACATCACAGCGGTGGAGTTACCATGAAAAAACAGATCCAGTATATCGCACCATCGAGAATCAAACCATATATGAACAATCCACGGAAAAATGATGAAACAGTTTTGAAAGTTGCTGAATCTATTCAGGCGTTTGGGTTTCAGAATCCAATTATTGTCGACAAAGATTTTGTAATCATTGCAGGCCATACAAGATGGAAAGCAGCTTTGAAATTGGATTTGAAACAAGTACCTGTAATTGTGGCCGATGATTTGACATCGGAGCAAGTAAGAGCTTATCGCATTGCCGATAACCGCCTTGCGGAATTTTCGGAATGGGATTGGGAACGTTTGACCTTGGAGTTTGAGAATATGCAGGATTTTGATTGGGAGATCGTCGGATTTTCACAAGAAGAAATTGATGCAATGCTGGAACAGACTCAAATACCATCTGAGGGGCTTACTGATGAGGACGAAGTACCAAAAAAGACTGTAACCCGTTGCGAACCGGGCAATTTATGGCAGTTGGGGCGACATCGGCTTTTGTGTGGGGATGCAACGAATACGGATGATGTGGAACAATTGATGGGGAATAAAAAAGCGGACATGGTTTTCACCGATCCACCGTACAATACTGATTACGGGAACATCAAACATCCGAAATTCAAGGTAAGAGGAATAAAAAACGATTCCATGAGCCCGGAAGACTATAGGAACTTTTGCAAGGAATTTGCTGCCAATTTTTCGATCATTACAGACGGTTGTTTATATGTGTGCCACGCACCTGCACAAGACGGGCGAATATTGGCATCAGTATTGGATGAATATTACCATTGTTCGACCACTATTATATGGGTCAAAGATGTTTTTACTTTAGGACGTGGGAAATATCAAAATAGGTATGAACCAATTTGGTTTGGATGGGTTAAGTCGGGAAAGCTATTCACGGTTGAAAGAGATTTGGATAATGTTTGGGAAATCACTCGTCCGAAAAGTTCAATTTTACACCCCACCATGAAACCAGTGGAATTAATAGAACGGGCAATATTACATGCTTCACACAGAGGCGGTATTGTTTGCGACCCATTTCTTGGCTCGGGCACAACTATTATTGCCGCCGAAAAAACAAACCGCATCTGTTACGGCATGGAAATTGATCCACATTATTGTGATGTAATCATACAACGATGGGAAAATTACACTGGTCAAAAAGCAAAACTAATTGAGCAAAAAAAATAATTTTCTATAATTAACCTGGACTAATGGAGAGATGTATTTTCGACGAACCACCAACCCTTGAATCCCACTTTGCCTAAACAAAAAAGGGATTGAGTAGTTGCCAATTACCTCCCCAATTAACTGGCGACCTTCTTATCCCCCCACATTCACCGAAACAACAATAAAGACGGTTGATTTTTCCGGAGGAACCAAACCAACTCCATCGTCCCAGAAATTGTATCCAATACCACCACCAATTGCCTGAAAAAGACGGGTATGCCAAATCAATCCAAGTTTCACATCTTTTGAATCTGCATCTTTCAAAACAACCGGAGAAACATACAGTCCTGTTTCCACAGGATATAACCTTCCAGTATATGCCACCCCAAATGCCATAGGAGATTCAAAAATTTTGTATTGACCATTGAGGTAAAAGGACATTACATTTGCCAACACTGATACCTGGAATCGCTCTATTGGGATTTTGGGTTTGTCAGGTTGGCCACCCTGTGGGAATGCAATGGTGAATGTAGAAAAAGCAATTAACAAAGTGAAAACCAAAATAACCATATCGGTGGAAATTTGCCGTTTCATTTTTTGCCCCCCCTTTTGGTTTTTTCAACACCATGTACCAAAGCTCCGGCCCCAGCAATACCCCAAAATGTGAGCCATTGAGCTAACTCTTCTGGTGTGAATACATCAGGAAAAACAAACCGAATTACAATCCCCACAATCCCCATTACGACGGAAAAATATGTTTTCCATCCCTGGGAATCAATGTAGGCACGGAGACCAGCAAGACCACTGAACCCAAAGAGTCCAACCAAAACTTCTGCAACATTTGTCGGAATGATTCCTGCAAATGCCGCACCGGCAATGACCACAGCAATCGCAAAAAACACATACGAAAAAACCGGGGATTTGGTTTTGAGTGCCATGATTTTCCCCCTATAGATTTTGGTTAGAAGTTTTAAAAATATTTCAAATAGTTTTCCTTTCATGTTGGCAATTTAGTAAATTGAATCTATATCCACAATTATTTTTTCATCGATGCGCCCCGGCATGATTAGTCCCGCATTTTTTAGTTTTTGTTTTCCGCCAACATAATCATCAACAGAAACAACAATCGCATGGTGATATGATACCGTCTTCCCTTTGAGTCTTTCGATATTTTCAGGCAAATATATATTCAAAACCACCTCTCCTGACGGACGTTTTTTATTTTCAAGGGGAGAAATCGCATCCGCCAACCGCTTCAAAAGATTCACATCCAATTTGACGACAATTGTACCGCCATTTGAAATTTCGAAAAAATGGTCGTCTATCAATCTGTCCCACGCTCTGATTTGTTCCATTCCGAAAGGATTTGGTTTTTTAAATCTGTCAACTACAGTCCATGAATGGTTTTCATCATCATACTCAAGTATTTCGTTTGTTTCTGTGTTGATCGCCATCTGAAGAAGATCGGATTTCTGTTTTTTCCATCGGCGGGCATATTCTTTGATGGCGTCTAATGAAATTGCGTGAAGCATACCGCTATTTTTTTCATCATCTTCGATGATTTCCACATCATCAAGAATTGCGAGAATAAAACCATCCGACGCCAGCAAAAATTTCCGAACCGGATGCCAAAATACATACCGCAACCGTTCAATTTTTTTGTCTTGTTCGGCTGCAAGTTCAATTTTGTGGTTTGGATTGAAACGAATTATTGCCATGACTACCTCCAATTTTGTTTTTATCTATGCGGCTTTTTTTCACTCCACGGGCGATTTGGTTCAGTCACCTCAAATTCAATCCGCAAGGGGACAATGATCCACTTCCACACTTTTCGCACATATTCGGTCCCCAGTTTCTGGATGATATAGACCACCCTTTCCAGTTCCCCGGGGAAAACATCAATGAGGCCAGAATCGTGGATTTCTGCAATGATTTTGGATTTCATTTTCAACTCATCAAATGCTTTTTGCAGGTGGATCAATGTCCACAAAAGAATGTGGAAAGCGGATCCCTGGATGGGGTAATTGGTGACCGCATTCTTGCGCATGTACCCTTGAAGCCGAAAACCGGTAAATGTATCAATATACCCATTTTTCACGTATTCAGCATAGATACGTTCTTTCCACCGAGCATATTCGCAGAACCGATTTCCCCAAAAATCCGCCTCAACGCTCCGCACGTGTTCCGCAAAACTTTCAAAATCCCCAATTCCATTTTGTTTTAAGTGACTAAGAAGGGGAATCCCGGAAATACTGTATCCATTTTCGTGAATATCTTTCCACATATACTCCGCACATGGTTTCCACCAAGAGCCGTAGAACTGGGCAAACGTAAATCCCCCCTTTACCATTGACCGCAATGGTTTGGGAACATCATCTGGGGGTATCATGAAAATTTGGGAAGCAACATCCCGGTGCATATCGGTTTTGGGATCAGTCACATACCGGATCAGATTTTGATCTCCGGTGTAACAGGCAGCCACAGCCACTTCAATTCCCTTGAAATCAAATTCCAGAAGTTGATTCCCGGGCCGGGGGATAATGATATGGCGTACCCGGGCCATTTCAGAATCCCGCACCGGAATGTTCTGCATATTTGGGTTTGATGAGGATGATCGGAATGTGGAAACATTATGTAAATGAAATGACGGATGAACGTACCCCCCCACCGTTTGGGAGAGAATGTCTTTGATGTCATCTTGGGCTTGTTTCAACTGGCGCAGTTTCAGTATCAACTTTGCTATTGGGTGGTGCGTCTGCAAGAGTGAATCAGCATCCGCCGATGGTTTGCCAGTTTCCGTCTGTTTGGTCATTTCAAAATCCAAAAACCGGAAAAAGAGGTCTCCCACCTGATCAGAAGAATTGGGATTGAAATGTTTCCTGCGTTTGTGTTGCCATTCTTTCACATCCGGATGTTTCATGATGATATTGATACACTCATCCATTTCTTCCTGCATGGCAGCCAGTTCCCGTTTTCCCCGCTCTACATCAATGTGGATACCATTCATTTCCATCCGACCCAACAGCAGGGAACCATGATGCAAGAGGTCATACCCACGTAAATCAATAATTCTCATGGGCAGCCTCCCACAACAAATATTCATACACCGAATCAAATGCACCATACACCAACAATTCCAACAAAGGAATTTCATGTATCCGATTTGGTTCCAGGGGGTGGGGGGATTGGAGCCGCAATTCCAATGCTCGTTTGGCATACACAATGCCATACTTGGTAAAAACGTGGAACTTCAAACTGTTGGAACGACGGTAATTTTCCTGGAAATGACCCCACAGGATGGAATCAAATATCAAATGTTTGGGTTCAACTCCGAACATTTGTTTCGACCACACATATTCAAACTTCATATTGGCACATATCTTTTTGATTGAGGATGTCAGAAATTGTTTCCACAACCCCTGCAACCGGTTGAACATAGGAAAAGCAATTCCCATCACTATGTCCCCATCCCGGTATGCCATTGATACTGAAACAATTTTCGATTTGGGAGAAAATGGTTTCAACATGTTAGTTTCGTAGTCAAAAGCTACACATTCTGGTGATTTTTCCAGAATGAATTTCAAAGTATCAGCAGCTTTCACCGATGATGTGACAAAGTGTATATCAATTTTGGGAAGTGGGGGAATTGGTTCATTCAGCTTGGAAATGGCTAAAGCCACATCATTCAGGAAAACCCGCTGGATGGCTTGGTCATTTTGCCTGAGCACATACGCTGGGTTGTAGGTGGAAACCACCCAAAATTCCATCATTTCCATTTCTTCCGAATACCGCACTCGGAAAGGAATAGCCAACCCCTGCCACCGACTCATTTTCCCAAAATCCCGCTCCCACTGTACCCCCAAAACCGATTTCACAGCACCCATTCCACAACACAACACCACATGTGGTTTGAATTTGATGATGGTTTTGGTCACATTCGGCTGACAATATCGGATCTGAGAATCACTGGGGGTGCCGTGGGGATGACAAATCACAGCATTGGTCATCAGGGTGAATTCCAAATCAACCCCAAGGACCTGAAGTGCCATTTTCAACACCTGCCCGGATGGCCCTGCAAATGGTTTCCCCCCACGGTCTTCTACTGGCCCGGGGGCTTCACCGACAATGAGTAGTTTTGTTTCCCCCCGACCGCGATTAGCCATCTTGGGGGATTGGCAATTTTTGTAAAGCAGACATTTTCGGCATTGTGGTTCTTCCAGATACATACCTTTCTCCAAATGGTCCTCATATATATAGTATCCCAGGTTTCACAAAATTTTTTGAGATTTTTACAAAAAAATTGTTGTATCTGGATATATATTTATTTATATTGTAGGGTAAAAAATATAGGGGGGGCTGTATCATGGCACCATGTTCAATCTGTGGACTACCCACTAAAGAATGTCCCGAGCCTTCCTTTGGGGCATTCATTCCCCTTGATACACAAAGGGACGGATTTTGGAAAACTCTGCTTCCCCGCCGAAATTTCGATGCCGCCAAAAGCCATTTCCCAATATTAAACAAACCGGGATATTCCTTTGAGATCTATCCCGGAGTTTTCCTGGTCAACGCAAAGCTCAAATCCCAAAAAATTCACGGAGGTGAATGATGCAAAAACTTTTCACCCTTGCCGAAATTGCCGCTGCCAAATTCCTACGCCGGGATCCAGCAATCGATTGGGAGGATTGCCGGCAGGTGGCCCATATGGCAACGGTGTTGGCCATCCAGTCCCACCGTGGCGATATGGCTTCGATAGAACGGTGGGTATGGATTCGAACCTGTCAAGAAATGACCAAATTCCTGGACCACTCCCACCGTCCCCCCATCATCGTCAATACCGATCCACCCGAAAAGGGAGTGGAACCAGAGTGGTCTTGGGAGCGATTCACCCCGAGGGAAACTTTAATCGCCCAAATAGCACTCGAAATGTTCGAAACCGGAATTCCGGTAAAAGAAATCCGGATCCGGCTTAGGAGACTCCCGGAATTCAAAAAAATCCAGGAGAAATTGAAATGAAAATCTGCAAATACTGGACAAATCAACAAATTCAAAACTGGTTCAACGTCTCCCGTACCACTGCATGGCGGGGGCGCCAAAGGGGATGGATCCGGCTTGGATACCACAAACGAGAAATTGTTCCCGGCGAAATTACCATCCCCATTGAGGAACTCTATCGGGATGCTCGCCGGGGAGCATTTTGGGCGATTGATATATACCTCCCCGGTGGGAACCGATTCTTGCTGGATGATTTGATCCAGGAAGCGATGCTTCGGTTTCTGGAATTAGCTGGGCATTCGGCATTCCAGCACCGGAAATGGCGTATGATAGTCGCAAAAAACGCAGCGTCGAAATTCATTCGGCGCTGGATGTTGAAGGAAACCAAAAATTTTAAGGAAATTCACAGAAATTCAATATAAAAAAATGAGGGGTGTATCATGAGCAGCAACGTTCTCCAATATGAAGTGGTCCAATATCAATGGAAAACTGTGGCCCAGTTTTGGGTTACAATCACTGAGAAGCTTATCCAGATTTTGAATCAAAACGTTCATTTATGGGGTACAGAACGAATGGTGAGGGGGCGCATCGGAAACGTGGACATTACCATTTTTGGGGTGAATGAATTCACTCCAGGAAATGTCGTGCGGCTCATTCTGGAAATCCGGAATGATGGTCGCCGACGAATCACATTTGTTCACCGAAAACCCGAAGATAATTCAGCCATTGCCATATCCGACTTTGATGTTGGATCTCTTGCAAAAACGATCAAAAATCACTTTTATGGGTGCTCTGAAATTTATACGAAAGTAGTGGAAGCATTGGGAAATGAAGGTTGAAATCCGAAAAAACAAACTATATGTCACATTCAAATACAACCCCTCCCTCATATCGGCGATCCGGGAAATCCCGGGTCGTCGATGGAATCCCAATACCAAAGAATGGATTATACCTGATACCCCAACCGCCCGGCGGATGCTCAAAAACCTGGGGTTTAATATTCCAAACGATGAAAAACCCAAAATCCAAGTGAAATTTCCAGAATATTTGCTTCCATTCCAAAAAGATGGGGTGAAATTTCTTTTGGAACGAAACGGACGGGGGCTCATCGCAGATGAGATGGGCCTTGGAAAAACTTTGCAAGCCATCACTTACGTGACTATCACCAACACCTTTCCGGCGTTGGTAGTTTGCCCAGCAACCCTGAAATGGAATTGGGCAGCCGAAATCCAAAAATGGACAAAATACCGAGATATTGCCATTCTGGAGGGCCGAAAACCGGTGTATTTCACCCCACCAAAATTTACCATCATCAACTACGACATCGTTGCTGGGTGGTTCCCAACACTCCAGAAAATGGAATTCAAAACTATCATCATGGATGAATCACACTACATCAAAAACCCCAAAGCTAACCGCACGCGGGCAGTAGTAGAATTAGCCCGAAAAATCCCACACATCATCGCTTTGACTGGAACACCCATCATCAATCGACCCATTGAAATATTTCCCACCCTGAACCTTCTGGAACCTACCATTTTCAAATCCCGGTGGGGATTTGCAAAGCGGTATTGTGCTTTGCACCATAACGGGTTTGGGTGGGTAATGAATGGATCATCAAATGAAGAAGAACTCCACGAATTGTTGAAAAACACTGTGATGATCCGCCGTACCAAAAATGAAGTGCTTTCCCAACTTCCCAAAAAATTCCACACAGTGATCCCAGTGGATATTGATCTTTCCAAGTATAATGAAATGGTACAAAAACTGGTGACCATGTACGGCATCAGCCACAAGGTCACCGGAAATATCTTGTCCCAAATCGCCCAGATGCGGCATGAAATTGGCATCCGGAAAATCCCCTTGGTGGTGAAATGGATCGAAGATTTCCGGGATGCCAACCCAAACGGAAAATTGGTATTGTTCGGGTGGCACAAAGTGGTTTTGGCTGAAATTGCCAAACGGTTTCGAAATCATACTGTGGTCATTACCGGGGATACACCAGGTGGCATTCGACACCAATATGTCCAAAAATTCCAAAATGATCCCAACACTTGGCTGTTCGTCGGATCCATCCGGGCGACAAATGTGGGGATCACTCTCACTGCCGCCAACACAGTGGTGTTTGCTGAAATGGGGTGGACGCCATCGGAACATGATCAAGCGGAAGACCGGGTTCACCGAATCGGACAGGATCGGGGTGTCAATGTGTATTTCATCGTAGCCCGGGGAACTATTGATGAATATATGGCTGAAATTGTGGACTGCAAGCGAACCACAATTTCCCAAATTATAGATGGAAAAGAAGAAAACCCTGAAGCCATCATTACCGAACTTTTGCAGAGGGTGATTCATGAAAGGGTTTGATTTTGAAAGGTTTTGCATCGACCACGGTATTGATTTTCGGGTTGGGGGGGAACACCATCATGTGACTGAAAATTGGATTGGGGTAGATTGCCCTTGGTGTAAAACGGAAGGAAAATTTCACTTGGGGTTTCACCCCCCCACAGCAGTGATGTCCTGTTGGGTGTGTGGCAGACACACCCTGAAAGAGTATCTTCGGGAAAATTTTCCTGAATCTTGGCGGAGAATTTTCCGGGAATATACCACCAATGCCATCGTTTCCACCCAACCCCCAAAGAAAGTTGAACCCGAATCGGTGGACTGGCCCCCAGGAACAATGGAACGATTGCTCCACCCCCATCGGGAATATCTGGAAAAACGAGGTTTTGATCCGGATGAAATCCAAACCCTTTTCCACATCCGGGCCACATCTGGTGTATCCACTGATGTCTGGAAGTGGCGAATTCTGGTTCCAGTCTTCCAAGGGGGGAAATTGGTGGCCATCCAGGGTAGGGACATCACTGGACGTCGCAAATCCCGATACCGATCCCTGGGAAACGTAAAAAATTTCCTGTACAACATTGATAACATCCACCACCGCCGGGTGGTGGTAGTTGAGGGGGTATTTGACGTTTGGCGAATTGGAGTGGAGTATGCCGTGGCCACGTTTGGCACCACAGTATCGAAAAAACAAATTGAAAGGCTGTTGGAATTCGAATATATATTCATCATATTCGATGGGGATGAGCCGGGACAGAAGGCAGCAGAATCGTTGGAGGCCACCATTGAAACGATGGGTGGCCGGGCGGAAAGTATTTACTGCCGAACCGACCCGGCCGAACTTGGAGAATACGAAATCAAAACCATCAGGAGGTTAATATGCGGACATTGAAAGAGATAAGATTTGTAAAGGGAATCCGGCAGGAAGAAATTGGGGAAATAATTGGTTTTCCCCAACTTCCCCAACCGGTTATTTCAATGATCGAAGCCGGCTGGGTAATCCCCAATCCGGTCATCCGGGACCGCATCGAAGCGGCCTTGGGCGAAAAATTGGATTGGGAGCAACCTTTCAAACTCTGGAAAATCAAGTATCAGCAAGGGAAAAACCCGCCGAAACAACGGCGGGTGGTCAAAAAGAAATCTGCCAATGAGTCTCAATGATCCCCGCAAATTCCGGTATTTCACCATATACCGGAATTTTTACCTCCCCTATCCACCCACCCCAAAATAAAAACGCCGGCGAAACTCACCGGCGCCAAGTGACAGCCACTACCAGGGGGAAGCATGGAAGTGGCGGAGAAATTCGTTGACAATATACAACGTTGAAATTATATTGTCAATGAAAATTATAGTATGGGGAACTCAAAGTGGCAGCAAAAAAAATCGGGGGGAAGCATGGAAACCGAAGTGTTTCCCATGTTTCCCCCAGTGTAATCATCAAAACAGCTATGTGTGTAGCAGCCGGCATTGGCCGGCGGGGAGAAATCCAAAAAATACTTGGTCTCGCACCAAGAACAACAAAGTATGCCCTGCAATATTTAAAAGAAACTGGAATCATTGAACAATCCACTGCAACCCACCACAAAAAAGCGAAGTATGAGTTCCTGCACAACACGGTCATTTTGAAACAAGTGGGTAAGAACCATTTCACCGGGTTTGAACTCCATATCGTCACCACGGATGGAAAAAGATTGTACCTGCAAACAGAGGATTTTTTTGATCCGGAAGCTCCAACATTTGTCCACAAAGCAATACCCAGAGAGGGAATGGGGCGGATACTTGTGGAGGAAATTCTACTGGGCACACAGGTGCCCAGTAAAACCCAGGAAAATCTATCTGTTACACATGCGACAAGTAATTTTTTCAACCCAACCCCAATATTCCCAACGATTTACCAACTGGGCACACAGGTGCCCAGTAAAAATCAACTGGGCACACAGGTGCCCAGTAAAACCATTTTTGTAACTCAAATGATAACAAGTATTTGCGGCCTGGGAAATTTTTCACAAGCGGGGAATTTCAAAAAAGGCCATATATATTACTACGTAATATATTATTATTTAATATTGTATAATATACTGGGTCGATTTTTCGACTTTGTCAAAAACAATCTCCAAATGAAGGAGGATGTTATAGACAAAATCGAAATTCGAAAAGGTGATTTAATGTTCAAGGTGGAAAAATACTCCCCCCCCGCATCCCTACAAGGGGAACGGGATGGGGAAATTTTTCACAAAGAAGCTGTAGAAAATACTCCCCCCTCGCTCCATGGTGATATATCCCCCTCGCATCCAAATTCAAAAGGGGATGTCCCGCTGAGAATGGATGCGGGAGACATTGCCGAAAAAACCCGGCAAATGATCGCCGCTAAGCGGCCAAAAAAATTTGTCTCAAAATGGGAACCAGTGGCAGCCGAATTGATGGAATTCTGGAATTCACTTCCGGGTACTCCGAAACATCGTCGGAAAAATACCAAAGTGTACCGCCATAGTGTGGGGTTGCTGGTTCAGCTTTTGGATGGTTCCTGGGCCAGGCGATTTGGGTTTGCTCCGGATGTGGCTATGCGGTGGGCTTTCCTGATCGAACGGAAAAAGAAATTTACCCCAGAGGAGATCCGCCGTACATTTGAACGGTACGCCTTTGATTTCCCCTACCTTCCGGAGCACCACCGGGCGAAGTCGCTGGAGCGGTTCATCTACAACCCAAATACCCGTCGGTCGTGGTTTTTGCAGTTGTATTCCAACGAACACGCTGCTGATTTTGGGATGGGGTACTACCGGAAACTTCTGGGGGACAAGCCGTTTGAGCGGATTGTAAAGTGGGTGAATGAATACCGAGCCCGGGCCGGTGAACCGGAGTTTTCAGAGGGGGAATGGGAAAAGTTTTTCCGGGATGTGATGGCTATTTCAATGGAATGCACCCGTCATCGGAAAGAATTGCAAAAACGGTTGCAAAGTTTGAATGGTGATCAGCACCGGTTTGAGTCGGTTATCGGGACGGTATTCCGGGCCGATATGGTGTTGGAGCGGGTATTTCGCCAAATGGGTGAAACTCCGTCAGAGATTGGGGAAAAATTGTACCCCGGAGTGCTCCGGGCCCAGTGGGTGTGGGAGGTGGTGAAAAAGTATTTGCAAGAAAGCTACACCGAAATTTTGGAAAACATAGAGGGGGTCGGGAATGACGGTTTCCAACATTGAGCGGCAAATTGCTATTGCATTTGTTTATTCGGCGGAATTCATTCAGCGGATTCGTTCCCACCTGGATTTTTCTCTCATTTCATCCGGAGTGGTTCGGGATATTGTCCGTATCGGACTCCGGGTGTGGGAACGCATCGGCCGGGTGGTAGGGGATGAATTTCTGAACCATCTGGAGGTGGTGGGTCGGAAAGTGGATGTGGAGGCGTTGGAGACATTTTTTTCATCCATCGATGTGGTGGAGAAAAATATCGATCCAGTGGTGCTTTTTCACGATGCGGTGACCTATTTTGCCCAACAGAAGCTACAATTGCTCATTCGGGAATTGGAAACAGCGGACGTGGAAACGGCCCAGCGGATTTTGGATACATTCAAGATGCCAAAACCCACCACTCATGATCCGGTTCCCATTCTGGATGAATATGTGGTGGAGCAAATGTTTCGGGTATCGGAGCCGCTTTTCACCTACGATGGGGAATTGGGGCGATTGTTGAACAAATTTTTGGTACGAGATGCATTCTTGGCAATTTTGGCACCGGAAAAACGGGGGAAAACGTGGTTTTTGATTGAATTTGCTATGCGGGCGGTCCGGGCGGGGTGCAAAGTAGCGTTTTTTGAGGTGGGGGACATGTCTTTGAACCAGTTGCGGCGCCGGTTTGTGTCGTATGTGATGAAGCGACCCTTTGCAGCCACCACAGTGTTGTGGCCGAAGTGGGATTGCGTGAAAAATCAGCAGAATACTTGCATGTTGGGATTTCGCGACAATGCCATTGGGGTGGTGAGGGATGAACGGGAAACCATTCTGGTGGATGAAACTTTGGATTCAGGGTATTCCCCCTGTGTGGTCTGTCGGGAGATGAAAAGGTGGTTTCCCGTGACGGCGTTTCCGGAAATGGTGAAAGTGAAACCGATTTCTATTGGGGAAATCCGGGAGGTTGCTGGGGTGTGGGATGAAATCATTGGAAAGTATGGGGGGGATATTCGGCTTTTCACGGCATCGGCAAACACTCTTTCGGTGGGGGGGATTCATTCGATTCTTCAGGAAGGGGATACGGTGGATGAATGGCGGCCGGATGTGGTGATCATCGATTACGCCGACATTTTGGCGCCGGATCAGTATTTTGGGGAATATCGGCATCAGGTGAATGCTATTTGGGCTCGGTTGCGACGGCTTTCATTGGATTGGAATTGTTTGGTGAT
>Ga0256830_1002212_pt1 | contig 13018 bp, 15 predicted proteins | sample 128326metaG_FD_190537 | JGI IMG/M metagenome (GOLD analysis project Ga0256830, IMG submission 190537) | Hydrothermal vent microbial communities from Lau Basin, Pacific Ocean - 128-326 | ecosystem: Environmental > Aquatic > Marine > Hydrothermal vents | place: Pacific Ocean: Lau Basin | collected...
CAGTTATTTGTGTAGGACAATATTGTACTTTACAGCATTTCATCAGATCCGGTCAACTCCTTTATAAGCTTTTTGTCCTCATCGGTCAGCTTCGCCCCCCTGATGAGTCCGGGTCTCCTCCGGAGCGTGCGCTTGATGCTCTCTGCTCTACGCCACTTTTCTATCTCACCGTGGTTTCCCGAAAGAAGGACCGGAGGAACCCTCAGCCCCCTGAACACCTCCGGCCTTGTATACTGCGGATACTCCAGGAGCCCGTTGGCAAACGAATCTGACTTCGGGGATTCTTCGGCACCGAGCACCCCGGGTATGAGCCTTGACACCGCATCCATTATTACAAGGGCCGGTATCTCGCCGCCGGTAAGCACATAATCGCCGATGGATATCTCCATGTCGACAAAGGCCCTGACGCGTTCGTCAACGCCCTCGTACCTTCCACAGACTATGACGAGCCTTCTTCGGCGCGAGAGCTCCTCGGCCAGCTCGTGGCTGAACGGCACCCCCTGCGGGGTCACTAGGACTACCAGCGCCTCGGTCCCCTGCCCCTTCATGGATTCTATGGCCCTTACGACAGGCTCTACCTTCATCACCATGCCGGCGCCCCCGCCGTAGGGGGCGTCGTCGGTGGTCCTGTGCCTGTCGGTTGTGTAATCCCTTATGTTGTGAATACTTACATCGATCAGGCCGGCCTCTGCGGCCCTGCGCAGGATACTCTGCTTAAGCGGCGAATCAAAGAAGCCGGGAAAGATGGTAAGCACATCGAACTTCATCTTGCCGTCGATCATTGTCGAGGATATTGTGTTTGAGGCTTCCAGAGGCGACCCTGAAGCGATATCGAAGCCACCCGCGGCAATTCCGCGGACACGATGCTTGCGCGGACATATCTACACACAACAGGCTACGGAGAGCTTCGATCATTGAAGCCCACACTGCAGCAGGCCGCAGGGACTTTTCTCATGCAGGGGCGGCATCGGTCGCACCTCTTCCAACAACGCCGCAGCGGGCTGCATTGTTGGCCTGCCTGTGCGGGCGAACCGCACGCAGACAGGTGCTCGCGATGCATCTTCAAACCCAAGAAGGGTATGACACCTCCACCCCCCGCCGTCTCCGAGAAGCGCTGCCGGCAAAGGAACGGCTTGGCACCCTCAAGCAGAGGTCTTTTTCTTCTTGGGACGGTCGGGAAGCAACCCCTCAAGGAGTCTGACCCTGAGCCTTTTATGCTCGACATCCACATCCAGCACTACATCGTCTATTGCCGGCAGGAGTACCTCCCCCAAAGGGCCCCTGACCTCATAGACGTCGTTGCTGCCTGTCCGGAAGACATTGACCAGCTCGCCCAGCAGCTTTCCATCCTCGGTAAAGACATCCATACCCACGAGCTCGAACTCGTAATACTCCCCCTCGGGCAGCTCGGGAAGGCTGTGCCTGTCGACAAAGACCTCCTTACCTATGAGGCCCTCTGCGTCTTCCCTCCTTGTAAGCCCCTGAAGTTTCATGAGCACCGTTCCCTTGTGCCTCTTGATGCCCTTCAGGGTATAGGACGTGCCGTCTATGTAGAGGATCTTACACGCGGAGCTGAAGGTCTCGATGTAGTCGGCGATCTCTTCCCTCGGTATATAGGGAAACACCTTGATCTCGCCCTTTACACCGTGGACCCCTACGACCTTGCCTACTGCTACTGTGCCGCCCTTACTCAACTATTTCGAGAACGGAACGTTTATTGAGCTTGGTTGAAGCGGCGGTAAGGATGGTCCTTATTGCCTTTGCGGTTCTCCCCTGCTTGCCGATGACCTTGCCAAGGTCATCCTTTGCAACGGCAAGCTCTATGACCGAGGTCTTCTCGCCCTCGATCTCGGAAACCCTCACCTCTTCAGGATGGTCAACAAGTGCCTTTGCGATGTACTCGATCAACTCCTTCATTCGCCACCTCCCGCAACCTAAGCGTTCTCTTGGTTAAGCCGCCACTTCGCCTCCGGCAGTGATACCCGCCTTCTTCAGCAGCACCTTCACCGTTGCGGTGGTAGAGGCCCCCTTCCCGAGCCACTCCAGTATCCTGTCGTTATTGAGCTCCACCTTGGCAGGGTTCTTCATCGGGTCATAGGTTCCGACGACCTCAATGAACCTGCCGTCCCGGGGAGATCTGGAATCAGCCACCACAATGCGGTAGAAAGGTCTCTTCTTGCTTCCATGTCTGGCCAGCCTTATCTTAACAGCCATCTCTTTGTCACTCACCTCCTTAACCGGATACAACCGTACTTTATGATATAGAGAAGTTCTGAAAGATCGCCCTTTGATCTTTTACATGCGGGGCTTTCACGATCACACTTGAAAAGAAGCCCTGTCTGTCTTTCCGGGAGCCCCTAAATCGGCAAAAGGTTCCTCAGGCTCTTCATGCCGCCCTTTTTAAACTTTTTCATCATCTGGCGCATCTGCTTGTACTGCTTCATGAGCCTGTTCACATCCTGTACAGTGGTGCCGCTTCCCTTGGCTATCCTAACCCTTCTGCTGGCGTTAAGGATGGCCGGATTCAGCCTCTCCTTCATGGTCATGGAGTTTATTATGGCCTCGATCTTGATGATGTTCTTCTCGTCGACCTTGATGTTCTTGGCCTTTTTCAGGGAGCTGAAGCCCGGTATCATGGAAAGTATGCTGTCGAGCGAACCCATGCGCTTTATCTGCTGCAACTGGTCCCTGAAGTCCTCGAGCGTAAAGGAATCCTTTTTTATCTTTCTTTCAAGTTCACGCGCCTTCTTTTCATCCATCGAGACCTGGGCCTTTTCAACCAGCGTGAGCACATCGCCCATGCCGAGTATCCTTCCGGCCATCCTGTCCGGATGAAAGACCTCGAGCCCGTCCACCTTCTCGCTTACACCTACGAACTTTATCGGCTTGCCGGTGGTCATGCGCATGCTGAGCGCCGCGCCACCCCTGGCGTCACTATCGAGCTTGGTCAGCACAACACCGCTTAGCCCGATGGCCTTGTCAAAGCCTTCTGCCGTGTTGACCGCGTCCTGACCGGTCATGGCATCGGCAACGAGCAGTATCTCCGCCGGCGAAAGAATCTCCTTCAGGTCCTTGAGCTCGTCCATCAACTCCGGATCTATGTGCAGTCTTCCTGCCGTATCTACGAGGAGCGTGTCATACCCCTTGAGCTTCGCCACCCTGAGCGCCTCGCGGCATATATCCCTCGCATCCGTCCTACCCTCCACATCGAAGCAGTCCACCTTTATCTGTTGCGCGAGCTTTACAAGCTGCAGCACGGCGGCGGGCCTTGCGAGGTCCGCGGGCACGATGAACGGATTTCTGCCCTTCGACTTGAGCAACCTTGCAAGCTTCGCCGTGGTCGTCGTCTTACCCGAGCCCTGAAGGCCTACAAGCATCACGACCGTAGGCCTGCCCCTGAAGGTAAGCTCCGCTGCGGCGTCCCCCAGCACGTGTGTAAGCTCGTCACGGACGAGCTTTACGAACTGCTGGCCCGGTGTGACGCTCAGGAGCACCTCCTTACCAAGGGCCTTCTCTTTTACGGCGTTGACAAAGTCCTTGACCACCGTAAAGTTGACATCGGCCTCCAGAAGGGCGAGCCTCACCTCCCTCAGCGCACTCTCGACATTCGACTCGGTGAGCCTTCCATGCCCCTTTATGTCCTTTATTATCTTTCTAAATCTGTCTGAAAGTCCGTCGAACATGACTTGAAACCACCTCGTAGTACCCGGCGAAGGCTTCCCTGCGGCGAGCCGTGGGCACATCCAAAAAGATATTTATAATATAAGACATCTGCACCTTGTGTCAAGCTAATTCGTAACCGGATTTCAAATATATTATCGACACTTCCGGAACCTGTGACGGACGGCGCACAGTAAGCTTCGGTGCGCTGCGGGGGATTGCATGAAGCAGGGAGAAAACGGCTGACGGCACTTTTCGTTTCTATTGCAGAAACCTCCGTACGGCCTCAAGCCCCTTCTCTAAAGCGCCTTCGCCATGCGGCTCTATCGTGTAGACGGGGTCGTTGGAGTACCTATCGAGGAGAGCGAAAAACATCTGAAAGTCTATCGAGCCCTCGCCCACGGGCAGGTGGTCGTCGCGCAAGCCGTTGTTGTCGTGGAGGTGCACCTCCTCTATCTTGGCGCCCAGCTCACAGAACCACTCCTCGAGCCCTACCCTCGAAAACAGGTTCAGGTGCCCGGCGTCCAGGCAGACGCCTAAGTTAGGGGAATCAAGGGACTGAACAAGCCTCTTTATGGGGCCGGGGTCCTCCTCGAAAACATTCTCAAGGGCGATGACCGTGCCAAGCCTCTCGGCTTCCCTTACGAACTCAGGCCATGTCCTCAGGCTCCGGTCAAGCCACAGATCTACATCCCAGTCGAAGCTCCGGTCGTCGTATCCCGCATGCAGGACGACCGTTGCGGGCCTGAGGAGCGATACGACCTCGAAGGTCTGCCTGTAACGTTCCATGGTTATAAGCCTTATCTTTTCGTCCGGAGAGCCGGGGGAAAGCTCCATGAAGGGCCCGTGGAGGGTGACCGAAAGCCCCCTCTCCCTCAACCCCTCCCCGATCTCCTTGACCCTGGCGGATCTCATGCGGTCGAGGCTCCTGCCGTCTACGAAGACCTCGGGATTGATGCCCGCCTTGAGAACATCCTTGAACCTCCTGTCGAGCACCGGGTATGGTATGTGGACCTGGACCCTCTTTTCCATCCTCAACACCGTCCTGTAGCAAGGGCTTGGGGCTGCCTCACGTCACAAGCCTTACTACACCAAACATGTAACCAAAACTTAAATTTTAAGGGTAACAGAATTCATCGCTCGCTGTCAAGGAAAATCATCTCGGAAGGAGGTCTGCGGCAAAAACATCTTGACTTTTCTCATTGTACACAGTATACATTAACCATGGAAAAAATAAGGGTTTTGGATTATCCGGTCGAAAGGCCCCTCACCCTGCGGGAACGTATAGTCGAATTCATAAAGGATTCGATAATAAACGGAAGGCTTAAACCGGGCGAGAGGGTGCCGGAGCATGAGATAGCAGAAAGCTTCGGCATCAGCAGGACCCCTATACGGGAGGCGTTCAGGCAGCTTGAGAGCGAAGGGTTCATCACTGTTGTGCCGAGAAAGGGGGCCGTGGTAAGCCCCATAACCGCCAAGGATGTGCGTGAATTCTATGCTGTAAAGAGCCTTCTCGATGGGTACGCCGCAAGGCTGGCATGCAGAAAGTTCACGGAAAAGGAGATAAAAAGGCTTAAAAGCCTGAACCAGCAGATGCTGAGATGCGCCGAAAAGAACGATGTAAGCGGGTTTTACAGGCTCGACAACCAGTTCCACAACGTATTCCTCAGCACATGCGGCAACGACAAGCTCTGCCAGCTTGCGCACCAGATAGCGGAACAGTTCAAGCGTTTCAGGATTACGGCGCTCAGCATGCCTGGAAGGATGCGCACCTCTATCACCCAGCACAGGGAGATCATAGAGGCCTTTGCGCAGCGCAATGAAGACCTTGTCGAGAGGCTGGTAAGGGAGAATGCGGAGCTGAGTGCGGAAATCCTCGTAAATGAACTCTTGAGGGAAAAGGGAGAAGATGAAGCCGGTCAACACGCCTGAGGCCGCCGCACGGCTTGCAAGGACCATAGTCTCGGACATCGCGCTCTACAACAAGGAGAAGATACGGGAGGGCATAAAAAACGACAACATCTTCGAGCTCCTGGCCGAAGAAATACGTGACGGCGAAAAGCTCTACCTGAGCCGCGTTGCACCCGAGATACTGGAGAGTACGAACTTCTACAACAAGGCCATAGTCGACATACTCATAAAGAGAAGCGCTGACATAGAATCGGATATCTGGTGACGCCGTTGCCGCCGTGGTCAGCGGAGATCCGCAGCCTGCAGCCGGGACTTCGGGATGCAGGCAACCCTCGATCACAATCCGCCCGCTCTACATCATAAACCCGCCGCCCTGTTCCGAACATGGAAAAAACGCACACACTTGCAGTGTCTGAATCCGACTCTTCCAAAAGGCTCGACCTCTACCTGAGCGAGAGGCTGAAGGATCTAAGCCGCACCGCGGTACAGGAGTTGATCAGGAAGGGCCTTGTACTTGTCGACGGACGCAAGGCAAGACCGAGCCACAGGACAAGGACCGGCGAGAAGATAACCGTCACGGTGCCGGAAGCGCCTCCTTGCGAGGCGGAGCCGGAGCCTATTCCTCTGGAGATACTGTATGAAGACGACGACATCCTCGTCATAAACAAGCCCAGGGGGCTTACGGTGCATCCGGGCGCAGGGAGGAGGAGCGGCACCCTTGTAAACGCCTTATTGCACCACACAGGCTCACTGTCCGATGTCGGGGGTCCTTTGAGACCAGGTATCGTCCACAGGCTTGACAAGGACACCTCCGGTGTGCTCATCGTGGCAAAGAAAAACCAGAGCCACCTGAACCTCTCCAGGCAGTTCAAGGAACACTCCACCACGAGGCGTTACCATGCGCTTGTATGGGGCAAGGTGGAGGATGAAAGCGGCACGGTAGATATTCCGATCGGCAGAGACGTATCCGACAGAAAGAAGATATCACCCAGGACACGGAAGGCCAGGAGGGCCGTGACGCACTACAGGGTCCTTAGACGCTACCCGGGGCTCACACTGCTCGAAGTAACTCCGGAGACCGGCCGTACGCACCAGATCAGGGTACACCTCGCGGCCATCAAGCACCCGGTGGTAGGGGACCCGGTGTACGGAAAAAGGGTGCCGCCGCCTGCCCTTCCCCAGCCGGTACGGGTCGCGATAAAAGGGCTCAAGGGACAACTCCTGCACGCCTGCGTCCTGGGCGTCCGCCATCCCGTAACCGGCAAGTATATGGAGTTCTCCTCAGGCTACCCAGCGGACATGGAAGGGATATTGAGGCTGCTCGAGGCCTCTTCGGTACGCACATGATCATGGAAAAAGACGGCATAGTGTATGTCACCGCCCCAGAGGGGCTCATACGGACGCCGCACGCCTTTGTCGGAAGGTCGGGCGGTGTAAGCCCGCACCCTTTCTGTTCGCTGAACGCGGCACGGACGGTCGGGGATGCGGTCGAAAACGTCGAAAAGAACATGGGGCTCATAGCCGATTCGTTCGGCTTCGACAAAAAGAGCCTCGTAACGGTGAGACAGGTCCACTCGGACAAGGTATTGGTCCTCGATGAGATGGGGGCCTCGGGGCATGCCGGCGTAGAGGCGGATGCGATCGTGACGGCCAGGAAGGGGACCCCCATAGGGGTACTCACCGCGGACTGCCTGCCGATCATCCTCGTCGACCACGCAAGGGGTGTAATAGGTATCGTGCATGCCGGCTGGAGGGGGACCCTGAAGGGCGTGACTCTGAAGGCCGTCGAGGCCATGAGGACAAGCTTCGGAACGGATCCGGCCGATCTTGTGGCGGCCATTGGGCCGGCCATCGGCCCGTGCTGCTACACAGTGAACGATGACGTTGCGGAGGGGTTCAAAGGGGCCTTCGGCAACGCAGGCGGCTTCATTGAAGGAGGCGGACCGTACAGGGTAAACCTGAGGGAGGCCAACCGGTATCAGCTCGTAATGACTGGGGTCGGTGTGGAGAAGATAGCCGTGGAGAGAAGCTGCACCTCGTGCCGTAACGATCTCTTTTTTTCATACCGCAAGGACGGCGGCACCACCGGCAGGCAACTCAGCTTTGTAATGCAATAACGGAAAAGACGGATGATAGTAGGGCTTACAGGAGGAGTCGCATCGGGAAAAAACCTTGTCGCAGAGGAGCTCGAGCGGCTCGGCGCAGTCGTGATCGATGCGGACCTTGTTGCGAGAGAGATAACCAAGCCCGGCACGCCGGCCTACCGGGAGATCGTACGCCGCTTCGGAGAAAAGATCCTCATGCCGGACGGCTCCATCAACCGAAAGGCCCTTGGAGAGATCGTCTTCTCGGATCCGGACGAACTTAAGGCGCTCAACGGGATAACCCACCCCCCGATCATCAGGGAGATAGAGAGGCGTATAGAGGAACTGAGGCGCAAAGACCCGGGTGCAGTGGTCGTACTCAACGCACCGCTTCTAATTGAGGTGGGGCTCTACAGGAAGATGGACAAGGTCGTCGTCGTTTATGCGGACGAGAAAAGGCAGATAGAAAGGATGATGAAGAGGGACGAGATCACGCGCAAGGAGGCCGTAAAGCGCGTAAGGGCACAGATGCCGTTAAAGAAAAAACTCGATTTTGCCGATTATGTCATAGACAACAACGGCAGCAAGGAGCGGACCAGGGAGCAGACCCGCAAGCTTTACTCCATGCTCAGCGATTGAAGCAAGGCTCGTTGTGTGCTTTGAAGAGCCGTCCGGTCTCCAAAGGCTGTTCGGTCCCAGACGCTGGACTCCATAATAAAGCCTGCAAGAACACAAAGAAAAACAGTTGACACGACGGATGAACCGTGGTATGTTTTATGTACCCTTCATATGGATTGTCATACATATTTTCCTTACTGCCTACACATCACAATCCGGACGGTTAAATCCAGAGGTTAATAGCCGAAGAGATATCTCTAACAGATCCTTAAGACCTTGAATATGCCCGACTTATCCATCTGCTATTATTCCACCATGGAATTAGCTCCACAAAAATCCCTTTGGAGTTGTATATGAATCTCAAGGAACTCAAAGAGAAGAAGATCAATGAGCTGACCAGCCTGGCTAAGAAGTACCACATCGAGGGTGCATCCTCGATGAGGAAACAGGACCTGATATTCGCGCTCCTGCAGGCACAGGTCGACAAAAACGGCGTCATATACGGAGAGGGTGTGCTCGAAACACTCCCGGACGGCTTCGGCTTCCTGAGGGCCCCGGACTACAATTACCTGCCGGGTCCGGACGACATATACGTCTCCCCTTCACAGATAAGAAAGTTCAACCTGAGAACCGGGGACATCGTATCGGGACAGATAAGGCCGCCGAAGGAAGGTGAAAGGTACTTTGCCCTTCTCAAGGTGGAAAAGCTCAACTACGAGGACCCTGAAGCGGCCAAGGACAAGATACTGTTCGACAACCTCACCCCGCTGTACCCCAACGAGAGGATATACCTTGAGACCCCGCCGAAGAGCGACATATCGGCGAGGGTCATGGACCTTTTCACCCCCATAGGCAAGGGACAGAGGGGCCTCATAGTATCGCCGCCAAGAGCCGGAAAGACCACGATACTGCAGCGGATCGCCCACTCCATAGCGGTGAACCATCCGGAAATAGTACTCATAGTGCTGCTCATAGACGAGAGGCCCGAGGAGGTCACGGACATGCAGCGCTCCGTAAAGGGAGAGGTGATAAGCTCTACATTCGACGAGCCGGCACAGAGGCACGTGCAGGTCTCCGAGATGGTCATAGAAAAGGCCAAAAGGCTCGTCGAGCATCAGCATGACGTTGTCATCCTCCTTGACAGCATCACCCGCCTTGCAAGGGCATACAACACCGTGGTCCCCCCGAGCGGCAAGGTGCTCTCCGGCGGAGTGGACTCAAACGCCCTGCACAAGCCCAAGAGGTTCTTCGGGGCGGCGAGAAACATAGAGGAAGGCGGAAGCCTGACCATCATAGCCACGGCGCTCATCGACACCGGCAGCCGCATGGACGAGGTCATCTTCGAAGAGTTCAAGGGCACCGGAAACATGGAGATCGTGCTCGACAGGAAGCTGGCGGAAAGGAGGATATTCCCCGCCATCGACCTCAACAAGTCCGGTACCAGAAAAGAGGAGCTCTTGACACCCAAGGACGACCTGAACAGGATATGGATACTGAGAAAGGTACTCCAGCCACTGAACCCCATCGAGAGCATGGAATTCCTCCTCGACAAGCTCCAGCACACACCTACAAACAAGGACTTCCTTGACTCCATGAGCAAATAGCCTGCCCTGAAAAACATATCTGATGGATAAGGACACCGGCTCCGCACGGCAACGCTTCGCAAGCGCCGCGTATTGAAGCTCCCTGAGCAAACTGCGGGGAATGCCTGCCTGTGCCGCAGTCACGGCAGACAGGCGCTCGTTATGCCTTTTCATGCCGCTTTAGACCATACGACACCCGAAGTCCCATCTTCTCCTTGAAAACACATGGTGAAAGCGATACGATCCGGGCCGAGCCTCCACGCAGCGGACAACCCGCGGATCCGGCCCAAGATGCCAAAAAATCTCCTGAATTCACTTGCATTCCACAAGGCCAGCTGTTAATATATATCCCTTAAATTGAGAGAGGAGTTTTGATATGAAGGAAGGAATACACCCGTCATACGAGGCAACAAAGATCCACTGCGCATGCGGATTCGAGGTGGAGACGCGCTCGACAAAGAAGGGCATTTCCGTGGAGATATGCTCGAACTGCCATCCGTTCTTTACCGGCAAACAAAAGCTCGTGGACACTGCGGGCAGGGTGGAAAAATTCAGGCGTAAGTACGGCAACAGAGAAAGCTGACACTGCGGGAGACGTTGTGAAGGTAACCCTCCTGAATTGCACACCCGACCCTGAAAAGACCGTTTCGTTAGCCGCAAAGCTCTGTTACTCCGACTCCGCCATCGGTGAGCTCGAAGACAGGGTCAAAGGCATATCCTACGAAAACTTTCTCGGCAAGATAATCAAGATGGGACACCTGTCGGTCCTTGAACATGCATCCTTCACCTTCGGCATCGAGGGTATCTCAAGGACCACATCCCATCAACTCGTGCGCCACCGCCTGGCCTCGTATTCGCAGCAGAGCCAAAGGTATGTGGACCTGGGCAGGGCGAACGAGTACGTGCTTCCGCCGTCCATTGAAAACGACGCCGGTGCGGCCAAAAGGTTCAACGATCTCATAGCAAGAATCCACGAACTCTACAAGGAAATGGTCTCTTCCGGCATCCCCAGGGAGGATGCACGCTACATATTGCCCAACGCGGCATGCACCAAGATTATCGTTACGATGAACGCCCGCGAGCTTTTGCACTTCTTTACGCTGAGGTGCTGTGAAAGGGCGCAGTGGGAGATAAGGAAGATGTCCACCGAGATGCTCAGGCTCGTGAAAAGAAAGGCTCCCACGATCTTCAGGGATGCGGGCCCCTCGTGCGTGGCAGGTCCGTGCAGCGAAGGCGAGATGACGTGCGGAAGGCCGAAAGAGATACGGGATAAGTTCAAAAGGCTGTGACGTCTCTCCTCACCGCATTTAGCAAGAAATCGGATCAATACATCGTACATCAAATATGCTCAACGGGCCGGTTTTCATCGGTTTGACGAGCGACCATAACGATTGAAGACCGCGGCAGCTAAGCGCCGGAGGCTTCGAGCATACAAATACCGCCACCATGTTGCTTGAAAGGCTCAAGGACATAGAAAAGAGATACCAGGAACTTTCCCATCTCCTGGGCACCCCCGAGGTGATCGGGGACCAGGCCAGATACCGCGCCCTTGCCCGGGAGCACGCCTCGCTCTCGGAGATGGTAGAGGCCTACCGGGAGTTGAAGAAGACGGAAGACGAGATAGCCGAAAACAGATCCATCCTCGAAGGCGGGGACGAGGAACTAAGGCCCCTTGCCAAGGAGGAGCTGCAGACACTACAGAGGAAGAAGGAGGAGCTCTTATCGAGGATAAAGATCATGCTTCTTCCGAAGGATCCCAATGACGAAAAGAACATTGTGATCGAGATAAGGGCCGGGGCCGGGGGGGAGGAGTCCGCGCTGTTCGCCGCCGAACTCTTCAGGATGTATTCGCGCTACGCCGAGAGGCAGGGCTGGAAGACGGAGATCCTGAGCTCCAACGTCACCGGCCTTCAGGGCTACAAGGAGGTCATCGCGCTGATAGAGGGCAGAGGGGCTTACTCACGGCTCAAGTTCGAGAGCGGTGTACACAGGGTGCAGAGGGTGCCGGAGACGGAAAGTTCCGGCCGGAGGCACACATCGACCGTCACGGTGGCTGTCATGCCTGAAGCGGAAGAGGTAGAGGTGGATGTAAACGAAGATGAGCTCAGGATAGACACCTTCAGGGCCGGAGGGCACGGCGGTCAGAACGTCAACAAGGTGGAGACGGCGGTAAGGATAACCCATATACCGACCGGGATCGTCGTGACCTGCCAGGACGAAAAAAGCCAGCACAAGAACCGTCAAAAGGCGATGAAGATACTCCTTTCAAGGCTGCTGGACCTCAAGATACAGGAACAGCAGGAAAAGATAGCTACGGAACGGAGGGCCAAGGTGGGCACCGGAGACAGGTCCGAAAAGATAAGGACCTACAACTTCCCGCAAAACAGGGTAACCGACCACCGCATCGGTCTCACGCTGCACAAGCTCGATGAAGTAATGGACGGCGACCTAAAGGAGCTTACGGATAACCTCATAGCCTACTACCAGACCGAGGCGCTGAAGAGCATGCAGAACGAGGAGAAGGCGGGCTGAGGACGCACAACGGGCGAAAAACATACCGACAACCTCAATCCGTCACGGGAAGGAGATAGCAACAGGCGATGGACAAGCTCATCATAGAAGGCGGCAACAGGCTCATAGGAACCGTGGAGATAAGTGGAGCAAAGAACGCGGTGCTGCCGCTCATGGCGGCCTCCCTTCTCACGGACGGTCAAACACGCCTTACAAACGTCCCGAAGTTGAGGGACATCGAGACATTCAAAAAGCTCCTCGTCCACATGGGCTGCGATGTTTTTTCCGATTCCGACAACCGCACGCTCACCATATGCGCTGACAACGTCACGAGGCCTGAAGCACCGTACGAACTTGTAAAGACCATGCGCGCCTCCATACTCGTCCTGGGCCCACTCGTCGCCAGGTTCAAAAGGGCGCGCGTCAGCCTTCCTGGCGGCTGCACCATCGGGGCCAGACCCGTAAACCTCCATCTCATGGGCCTCGAAAAGATGGGGGCGAGGGTCAGTATAGAACACGGTTACATCGTTGTCGAAGCCGAAAAACTCACAGGCGCGCACATATACCTCGACCAGCCTACCGTAACGGGCACGGAAAACATCATGCTCGCAGCGGTATACGCCGAAGGTGAGACCATCATAGAGAACGCCG
>Ga0256830_1002213_pt1 | contig 13016 bp, 11 predicted proteins | sample 128326metaG_FD_190537 | JGI IMG/M metagenome (GOLD analysis project Ga0256830, IMG submission 190537) | Hydrothermal vent microbial communities from Lau Basin, Pacific Ocean - 128-326 | ecosystem: Environmental > Aquatic > Marine > Hydrothermal vents | place: Pacific Ocean: Lau Basin | collected...
CGCGCCGTCTTCGCTGACCTCGACGGTGACGGCGATGCGGATCTCGCCCGGGCGGAGCCTGCCGAGGGGGGCTGGGCGGTGCGGATCTACCGCAACGGCGGCGGACGGTTCCAGACCGAGAACGGCAACGCGCTTCGAACCCAGGCGGCGATCACGGACTTGAAGACGGGCGATCTCGACGGCGACGGGCGGCCGGAGCTGGTCGTCACCGTCTGGGAGAACGGCGTCCGCACGCTGAAGCGCCGGCCGGACGGCGGCTGGGCGGACATCACCGAGAATGCCGGACTGGCCGATGCGCCTGCCGCCGTGACGAGCATATTGCTATTCGACTTCGACCGCGACGGCGACACGGACCTGCTGCTAGCCGCGCACGCACCGTGGGAAGATGCGCTGCGGTCGTTGCTGCAGCCGGAGTTCCGCTCGACAGCCACCGCCAGCCGCCTTTACCGCAACGACGGCGGGCGGTTCACCGACGTCTCGGAAGCCGCCGGCCTGACGGCCAGCTACGGAGCGATGGCGGCGCTGGCCGCCGACCTGGACGGCGACGGCTGGCAGGACATCATCCTCGTCAACGGCGGCTTCGGCGCGGACCGGGTAGAGCCCAGCGTCGTCCTGCGGAACGAGGACGGCAAGCGGTTGCGATTGTGGTCGCGCCTGCCCGGGGCAGGCAATCCGGCAAGCTACGTCGGTGGTTCGGTCGCCGACTACGACGGCGACGGCCGGCCGGATCTTTACTTGGGCCGCAACCCGCGCTTCCCTGCCCGGCTCTTCCCGGCGGGCGTCTTCCGCAACGCGCTGCGGTAAGCGGCTTCACCCGCCCGGCGTCTTCCCCGCTCTCTCCTGCCAGACGCGCCATCCCCGCCGCGCATAGATCCCCAGGTTGAACACGCACACGGCGACGGCCGCCGGCACGAGCACCGTGTAACGCACATCCGGATAGATGATGCACCCGAGGTAGTAGGCAAGGAAGTCGCCTTCGTAGGGGACCAAGCCGGCTCGCCGTTGCGCCCACTGCTCGAGCGCCGTGAGCGGACAGGGCCGCGCGGCGACCTCGATGAAGATCGCGTAGACGAGCGACGCAATGTGGGCGGCGGCGAGCCACGGCCGGCGGCGGGTAAACAGCGCGCCGAAGATCACCCAAAGGATGAAGGCCAGGTGGGCCGCGAGCGCCGTCCAGGCCACGATTCGGAAGATCATGGCGCGTATCCTCGGCTCCGGGGCCGGGCGGCGCGCCCGAGCACAGCGCCGGCCCCTGGTCCTATTGGATCATCACAGGCCGCTCGGGGGCCGCGGCGCCTCGCCCGTTTCCCTCTTGTCCGGGCCGGCTTTCGGAAGTACGATGAGCTTGGAGACCATGGGGCGGCGAAGCGGCTGGGTTCTGTTTCTGCTGGCCGCGGCCGTGTTGGCTGCAGACCGCAAGTTGGAGCTGCGCGGCCGCATCGAGCCGAAGCCCGGAAAGTTCTGCGAAGTCACCCTCTACGGCTACGACTTCCCTTACACCGCGACGGTGATCACGGGACCGGGCGGCCGCTTCCGGTTCAAGAAGCTCGATCCCGGGCTCTACACGGTCATCGTCTTCCTGCCCGGCCGCGGCGAGGTCCGGCGCACGGTGGCGGTGACGCCCAGCCACGCCGACGAAAAGGGCCGGGTGGAGGTGACGATCCCGTTTCAGCCGTCGGGAAGCGAGATCGAAGCGGCGGCCACCGTATCGGCCAAAGCTCTCGCCGTGCCCAAGGCGGCCCAGGCCGAGTACCGGAAGGCGCAGAAGAAGCTCGGCCGGCGCGACACGCAGGGCGCCATCGAGCACCTGAAGCGGGCGGTGGAGATCGCGCCCGGCTACGTGAGCGCCTGGAATGAACTGGGTACCATCGCTTACCGCGAGCAGCGCTATGAGGACGCCGAGCGCTATTTCCGCACGGCGCTCGAGCACGAGCCCGGCGCCTATTCGCCCACGGTGAACCTGGGCGGGGTCCTGCTGACGCTCAAGCGTTACAAAGAGGCGCTCAAGTACAACCAGTACGCGGTACGCGTCCGGCCCGGCGAAGCGCTGCCCAACTCGCAACTCGGGCTGAACTGGGCCTACCTGGGCGACGAGGACAAGGCGCTCGAGTATCTGAAGAAGGCCAAACAGATCGACCCGAACCACTTCTCCCAGCCCCAACTGATGCTGGCCAAGCTCTACGCCCGGCGCGGGGAAGACAAGCGGGCGCTGGAGGAGTTGGAAGACTTCCTGGCTCGGCATCCGGACTCGCCGAACGCCGCGATCGCCCGGGGCTGGGTGGAAGCCCTCCGGGAGCGGCTGAAGAAGAAGTAGGCGCCGCCGGGGCTCGCCGCCGGAGCTTCGTTCCGCGCGTGCGGCCTTGTATCGTCGCTGGAGCGTCATCGCCGCGGACGCCGGTTATATCATTGGTGTTGCTATGCTGGAGACCACTCGCCGCCAATTCGTCGCCACGCCGATCCTGGCCGCGCCCTTCGCCGCCGCGGCCAGTCAGAAACGCAACTACCCCGGCCGGCGCCTGCTGAGCAATCCGTGGGACGAGCCGAAGCTCCAGCGGGCGCTGAAACCCCACGAGGACTGGCATCCGTTCCCCCGGGCCGCGGACCGTGAGAGCTGGAAAGCGCTGCCCGCCGAGACCCGCGAATTCCTCATCGGCGAGGGGGCGGACCGCTACGCCGAGCCCTGGCCCCAAATCCGGGCCACCGACTTCCTCGCTTACGTGCGCACCGGAGACCGCGGCACGGCGGACCGCAAGCGCCACACCCGCCGCACCAAGCTCACGGCCCTCGCCCTCGCCGAGTGCGCCGAGTACAAAGGCCGCTTTCTCGACGAGATCCTCGACGGCATCTGGATGATCTGCGAGGAAAGCTACTGGGGCTCCCCGGCCCACCTCTCCGCCCAGAAGGCCGGCTACGGGCTGCCGGACGTCGCCGAGCCGACCGTGGATCTGTTCGCCGCCGAGACCGCCGCCGTGCTCGCCTGGTGCGACTACCTGCTGGGCGAAGAGCTCGACCGCACCAGCCCGCTGGTCAGGCCGCGCATCCGCCTGGAGGTGAACCGCCGCGTGCTCCAGCCGTGCGAGGAGCGGGACGACTTCTGGTGGATGGGCTTCCGAAGCCGCCCCGGCAGGGGCGCCCCGAACAACTGGAATCCGTGGATCAACTCGAACTGGCTGGCCGCGGTGCTGCTGCTCGAAACCGACCAGGTGCGCCGGGCCCGCCACGTCTACAAGATCCTCCGAAGCCTCGACATCTTCCTCGAGGGTTACGCCGACGACGGCGGCTGCGACGAAGGCCCCAGCTACTGGAACCGCGCCGGCGGCTCGTTGTTCGATTGCCTCGAGCTGTTGCACTCGGCCAGCGGCGGGGCCATCGACGTCTTCGACGACTTCCTGATCCGCGAAATGGGACGCTACATCGTCCGCGCCCACATCTACGACGACTGGTACGTGAACTTCGCCGACGCCTCGGCCAAGGTCCGCATCGATGGGGCGCTGGTCTACCGCTACGGCCGGGCGGTGAACGACCGGGACATGCAGCAGCTCGGCGCCTGGGCCGCCCGGCGTTACGGACAAGGAGTGTGGACGCTCGGCGGCACGCCGGGGCGGGCTTTGCCGGCGCTGTTCACGCTGAAAGAGCTGGCCGCGGCGCCCAAAAAACAGCCGCTCCTGCGCGACGTCTGGCTGCCCGGCATCCAGATGATGGCGGCGCGCCTGGAGGGCGGCTCTCCCCGGGGCCTCTACGTCGCGGCCCACGGGGGCCACAACGCCGAGAGCCACAACCACAACGACGTGGGCGACTTCATCGTCTACGCCGACGGCGCCCCGGCCGTCATCGACATCGGCGTCGAAAGCTACACCCGCAAAACGTTCAGTCCCCAGCGCTATGAGATCTGGACGATGCGCTCGGACTGGCACAACCTGCCCACCATCGGCGGCGTGGTGCAGAAGCCGGGGCTGGACGCGGCAGCCCGGAACGTCGAGTATTCCGCCGATGACGAAGCGGTGGTCTTCTCGCTCGACATCGCCAAGGCCTACCCCGAAGAGGCCGGCATCGTGAGCTGGCGGCGCGAGCTTCGCCTCGACCGCCGCCGGAACCGGCTCACGGTGAGCGAGAACTACGAGCTGCGCAAGGCCCCGGGCGAGATCACCCTCACGCTCATGACCCACGTGCGGCCCGAGGCGGCCGGCGCAGGGCGGCTGCGGCTCGAGCGCAAGGAGTTCACCGGCGGGCCCGTCTGGATCGAATTCGACCCGGAGCGCTTCGAGCCGAAGACCGAGGAGATCCGGATCACCGACGCGCGCTTGCGCGCCTCCTGGGGCGACAGGCTCTACCGCACGCTGCTGGTGGCGAAAGCGCCGCCGGCCAAGGGGAGCTGGAGCATCGAGGTCAGCCAGTCGGCGTGAGCGCCGGACGGCGTCAGACGCTGTCCGGCCAGAGGAGCTGCCGCAACACCGTCATCGCGTCGGACTGCAGCTTCCGGGCGTAGATGACCGCTTCGTGCACATCCACCTGGGAGGCGTTCGAGTTCTCGTGGATCTCGAGCAGCCGGTCGGCGATCTCCTTGCCGCCGGTTTGCTCGATCTCGAAGTACCAGCGGCCGAGCCCGGCCTCCTGCCACAGCCGCCCGGTCAAGCCCGCTTCCGGCTGGTGGAGATAGATGCCGGGCGTATCGTTCGCCGCCGCGATGATCCCGGAGTGGCACTCAAGCGTCACCATGGCCGCCGCCCGGCGGTAGACCGAGGACGCCGTGTCGGTGAGCCAATAGAGCGGCTGGCGCACCACCTGGGACTTGATCTCCTCCGGCAGCGCCCGGTAGAGCAGCGGATAGAGCAGGTCCATCTGGTGCTTCTTCTCGGCGCACAGGACCACTTTGTAGCCGGTCTCGCGCACCCAGCGGACGATCACCTGGCGCAGCTTCTCGTGGTCGGCTGCGGCCGACTCGAGGCTCACATCGGTCCCGGGCTCCTCGGCGGAAGGCTCCTGGCGCAGCCTCGGCACGACGGCGAGAAACTGCTTCGGGACCAGTTCGTAGCGCTTCAGAAACTCGAGCGCCGCCTCCCGGTTGGCGAGCTTGAGGCTGAAGGCGGCGTCCGGAGCCGATCCGATCCGCGTCATGATGCCCGCCTGCCGGAGCGCCTCGAGCGAGACGCTCTCCCGGGCGAAGACGAACACCGCGCCGTCGAGGATCTGTCTGAGCTCCTGGTCGAGCGCCTCGGCGCCCTGCGTTTCTGCGCCGGGAATCGAGACGCCGAAGATGCCGTAAGGCTTGCGGGTGGCGGCGCGCCAGGCGCGCAGGTGGTCCCGCGCCATGACGTCTGGTCCGGAGCCGTGAAGCAGGAACTCGCACTCCCGAAAGGCCTCGGCCAGGGCCGGACTGTCCGGCTGGCCGGAAGCATCGACGTCACCCTCGACGAAGCGCAGCCGCGGGTAGGCTCGCAGCAGCATCGGTTTCACGCCGCGGTCCAGGGAATTCGACCAGAGGACGACCTCCGCTTCGGGCGCGTGCATCCGGACCAGCCGCACCATGCCCGCCACCTGCGCGGTGTCTCCGATGCTGTCGCTCCGCCAGCCGGCGCGCAGCAGGAGCTTCTTGGGTTCCCGCGTCCTCGCCACCGGCGCGGTGCTCTGCTGCGGAGTCGTACACCCGGCCGCCCCGAGGGCGGCCGCAAGCCACTCTCTCCGGTTCCACATCACCACCAACCCTAACACGGTCCGCCGGCCCGCGCCGCCGCCCGCCGGTTTCGGGAATAATAGGTACCACGGAGGCTGGCCATGCTCATCGTCCATGTCCACGTGCACGTGAAACCGGAGGCCGTCGAGGCGTTCAAGCAAGCCACCATCGAGAACGCCCGCAACAGCGTCCAGGAGCCGGGCGTCGCCCGCTTCGACGTGATCCAGCAGAACGACGATCCGACGCGGTTCATCCTCGTCGAGGTCTACCGCACCGCCGACGATCCGGCGCGCCACAAGGAGACCGACCACTACAAGAAGTGGCGGGATACGGTAGCCGACATGATGGCCGAGCCGCGCCGAAGCGTGAAGTTCACCAACGTCTTCCCGGACGATTCCGGCTGGTGAGCCCGCCATGGCCGAAGCGTTCGAGTTCGCCACTGCCGCCCGCATTGCTTTCGGGGCGGGCAAGCTCGCCGAGGCCGCCCCGGCGGCGAAGGCGATGGGGACAAGCGCGCTGCTGGTGACCGGCCGCTCGCCCGGGCGCGCCCGACGGCTGCGGACGGCCCTGGAAGGCGAGGGGCTGGCGGTGACGGTCTTCAGCGTCGCCGGCGAACCGACGATTCCGATGGTGCGCGCCGCGACCCAGCTGGCCCAGGAGCGCTCCTGCGATGTGGTCGTCTCTTTCGGCGGCGGCAGCGCCATCGACGCCGGCAAGGCCGTGGCGGCCCTGCTCGCGAACGGCGGCGACCCGCTCGACTACATCGAGGTGATCGGCCAGGGCCGCAAGATCACGAAGCCTTCCGCGCCGTTCATCGCCATCCCGACCACCGCCGGGGCCGGCTCGGAGGTGACGCGCAACGCGGTTCTCGCCTCGCCCGAGCATCGCGTGAAGGCGAGCCTGCGCAGCCCGCTGATGCTGCCGCGCCTGGCAATCGTCGACCCCGAGCTGACGCTCGACCTGCCGCCGGAGATCACGGCCGCCACGGGTCTGGACGCGCTCACCCAGCTGATCGAGCCCTACGTCTCGATCCGCGCCAACCCGATGACCGACATGTTTTGCCTGGAGGGCATTCGCCGGGCGGCGCGCTCGCTCTTGAAGGCCTACGACAACGGCGCGGACATCGGCGCCCGCACGGATATGGCCTTCGCCGCCCTGCTGGGCGGCCTGGCCCTCGCCAACGCCGGTCTGGGAGCGGTGCACGGCTTCGCCGCGCCGGTGGGAGGCATGTTCCCCGCCCCGCACGGGGCCGTTTGCGCCGCGCTGCTGCCGCACGTCATGGGAGCCAACATCCGCGCGCTGCGCGAACGGGAACCGGAACACCCCTCGCTGGAGCGCTACCGCACCGTGGCCCGCCTGCTCACCGGCGACGAGGCGGCGTCCGCCGAGGACGGCATCGAATGGGTGCGCGCCGCCGTCCGCAAACTGCGCATCCCTCCGCTGGGCGCCTACGGTCTCACCCCGGACGACGCCGGAGCCGTGGCCGAGAAGGCGGCCCGGGCGAGCAGCATGAAAGGCAACCCGATTGTATTTACCCAGGCCGAACTTAGCGCTATTCTGGAAGCTGCGATGCAGTGATTGCGGGGGGCGGCTTCGGCCCCTGCAACTTCCAGCCCGCGAGAGTTGTGATGATCCGCGTCAAACGCGTCTATGATCCCCCGGAGGAGAGCGACGGCGTCCGAGTTTTCGTCGATCGCCTCTGGCCGCGCGGGCTCTCGAAAGACGAGGCCCGCATCTACCTGTGGCTGAGAGACCTGGCGCCCAGCAACGAATTGCGGCGGTGGTTCGCCCACCGGCCGGAACGCTGGACGGAATTCAAAACACGCTACTACCGGGAGCTTCCCCGCTGCCGGGCGGCCCTGGAGGCCATCCGGGAGTTCGCCCGCTCGAGTACGGTGACTTTGCTTTACGCGGCCAGGGACACGCGTTACAACAACGCTGTGGCCTTGCGGGAGTACATCGAGCGAGAACTGGCCTCGGCGGGGGCAGCCGGCGGTTGAGGCCGGGTGTTGCGCGCCGAGGCGGAGACGGCGGGAGCCGAGAGTTCCCTCATACCTCGTCGAACAACACGGCTGAATACTTTTCGTCGGCCAGCGTCTTCTCGATTTCCGGCCACACCCGCTGATGCTCAGCCGAAGCCACCCAGCCGAGCCGCTGCTCCTCGGTCTCGAAGCTGATCACGAGCCGGTACCGCGGCGCCGTTCCCTTCTCTGTCAGCTTGCTGCGCAGCTTCAACATCTTTACGGCGACGAAGCCAGGCTGCCGCCGGATCACCGGTTCGAACTTCGTGTGGAAGTTCGCCAGCATCTCCTTTTCGCGCGGCGGGTCCACCTCGAGATCGACGTGCAGCTCGATGGGGCGGCCGGTCGCGCGAGCCTGACCCAGCCCGGCGGCCCCGGCCAGGGCGATCGCTTTCAGGCAGTCTCTGCGGTCCATGTGGACCATCTTATGCGATGGTCCGGGAAGGGTCAGGCTTGGGCGTAGAAGGCCTCGGCCGCCGCCCGGCCGTTCGCCGCCGGCCGGTAGCCCTCGGCCTCGAGGGAACGCTGGAAGCTCTCGAGCAGCAGCAGCACGTTCTCCTTCGTCGAGCCGGCCCCCATGATGCCGATGCGCCACACCTTGCCGGCCAGCGGCCCGAATCCGCCCAGGATCTCGATGCCGTCCTCGGCCAGCATCCGCGCCCGGACCTTCCCGTCATCCACGCCCTCGGGCACGCGCGGCGTGTTCAGCGGGTAGAGCCGGCGTCCCTCCTCGACGTGCATGCGGAGGCCCATGGCTTCGATGCCGGCGACGAACGCCCGGTGGTTGCGCTCGATGCGCCGGAAACGGTTCTCCAAACCCTCCTCGTGGACGATGATGAGCGCCTCCCGCAGCGCGTAGAACATCGAGATCGGGGCCGTGTGGTGGTACTTGTGCGCGCTGAGCAGGTATTCATCGAGGAGCTTCAGATCCAGATAGAACGACCGGTTCATCGTGCCGCGCCGGCGCAGCCATTCGACGGCCCGGGGCGAAACGGTGACCGGAGCCAGGCCCGGCGGGCAGGCCAGACCCTTCTGGCTGCAACTGTAAGCGATGTCGATGCCGGTCTCGTCCACGTTCACGGGGATGTTGCCGAGCGACGTCACCGTATCGGCAATCACCAGGGCTCCTGCTTCATGCGCCGCGTCGCAGATCGCTTTGCCCGGCTGCACCGCGCCGGTGGAGGTTTCCGCGTGGACGAAGGCCACGACCTCAGGCTTCTCGTCCAGAATGAACCTGCTGGCTTCGTCATCCGAGAAGGTGTCGCCCCAGGGCTTTTCCAGCCGAACCACCTGGGCGCCCTGCCGGCGGACCATCTCCGAGATCCGGTCGCAGAAATACCCGTTGGCGAAGACGCAGACTTTCGAGCCGCTCTCGACGAAATTGGCGACGGCGGTCTCCATGCCCGAGGTTCCGGTGCCGGAAATGGCCAGCGTGAACTCGTTCGCGGTCCCGAAAACCTCCTGGAGCAGGGACCGGACGTCTTCGGTGACTTCGAAGAAGTACGGGTCCAGGTGGCCCACGATCGGCTTCGTCATGGCCTGGTAGACCCGGGGCTCGACGGGGCTCGGGCCCGGTCCCATCAACAACCGGCGCGGCGGATTCAACGGAGCGTACGTTTCCGGCATAACGTCCTAGTCTGGTAAGAAAGAGCGATCGCCGTCAACCGCGGCAGCCGACGGAAATGCAAGAGTTACCCATCGACGCGATCCTGCCCCGGATCCGGGACCATGTAGCCCGCGGCGGCAATCTGGTGATCGAGGCGCCGCCGGGGGCCGGCAAGACCACCCGCGTGCCCCCGGCGCTGCTCGACGTCCTCGGCGGGCGGGTCCTGGTGCTCGAACCCCGGCGCATCGCCGCCCGGATGGCCGCCCGGCGCGTGGCTTCCGAACGCGGCGAGCGCGTGGGCGGTACGGTAGGCTACCACGTCAGGTTCGAGTCCGTCGCGGGCCCCGAGACGCGGCTGCATTACCTCACCGAGGGCGTGCTCGTCAGGCGGCTGGTGAGCGACCCGGAACTCCAAGGGGTGGACGCCGTCGTACTCGATGAGTTCCACGAGCGGCACCTGGAAACCGATTTCGCCCTGGCGCTGCTGGCCCGCTTGCAGGCGGCCCGGCGGCCGGATCTGCGCATCGTCGTGATGTCGGCTACGCTCGAAGCCTTGCCGGCGGCGGAGTTCCTGGGCCACTGCCCGGTGGTGCGGAGCCGCGGCCGCTCGTTCCCGCTCGAGATCCGCTACACGCCCCACTCGGCGGCCCCGCTCGAAGAGCAGGTCGCCCGGGCGCTCGAAGATCTCGTCCGCGAAGGGCTTGACGGCGACGTGCTCGTTTTCCTGCCGGGGGCGGCGGAAATCCGGCGGGCGCAAGCGGCTTGCGCACCGGTCGCGCGCCGGGCCGGACTCGACCTCTGCCGCCTCCACGGCGACCTGCCGGCGAGCGAACAGGATCGGGCGGTGGCGCCGGCACAGCGGCCGAAAGTGATTCTCTCGACCAACGTCGCGGAGAGCTCGATCACCGTGCCGGGCGTGACGGCGGTGATCGACAGCGGCCTGGCCCGAACCGCCGCCGATTCCCCTTGGACCGGCCTTCCGTCGCTGCGGGTGGCGCGCATCAGCCAGGCTTCGGCCCGCCAGCGCGCCGGGCGTGCGGGACGCCTGCGTCCCGGCCGCGCCGTCCGGCTCTACCCGGAGGCCGACTACGCCCGCCGGCCGCAGCACGACACGCCGGAGATCCTTCGGCGGGAGCTCTCGGCGCTCTTCCTGCAGCTCCACGCCGCCGGGGTGAGCCGGCCCGAGGAGGTGCGCTGGCTGAATCCCCCGCCGAAGGAAGCGGTGCGGAGTGCGGAAGCGCTGCTGCGGAGCCTGGGGGCGCTCGACGAAGGTGGCGGACTCACGCCCGCGGGCCGCGCCATGGTCCGGATGCCGGTGCATCCCCGGCTGGCGCGGCTGGCCGTAGAAGCCTCCCGGCGGGGCGCTCGCAAGACGGGTTGCGCGGTGGCGGCGGCCTTGAGCGAAGGGCTGCGGCTGCCCGAATCGGCGGCCGCCTCGGGCCCCTCAGACCTGCTGGTATTGGTGGAGCGGCCCTTGCCGCCGCCCGTGCGGCGTTTGGCGAAACAGATCGAGCGGGCGCTGCCGGAACGCGAGCGTCACGAACGCGCTGCGGAACTCGACGAAGCCGTGCTCCTCGCCGTGCTGGCTGCATTTCCCGACCGCGTGGCCCGGCGCCGGCGTGGCGACGAGCTGCTGCTGGCCTCGGGCGGTTCGGCCCGGCTGGCGGCCTCGAGCGTCGTTCGCAAAGCTGAGTTGCTCGTGGCCGTGGACGTCGAGGAGCGCCGGGAGCGCGGCCTGCCCCTCGTGCGCCTAGCCAGCGCCATCGAGCCGGATTGGCTCCTGGACCTGTTTCCCGAGCGCATCCGCGAACGGACGAGCGTCGAATGGAACCGCGAGGCCGAGCGCGTCGAGGCGGTGAGCGCCCTGTTGTTCGACGAAATCGTCATCGAGGAGTCCCGCCGGGCCCCGGAGCCGGAAGCCGCGGCGAAGATGCTGGCCGAAAAGGCCCTGGCGGCCGGCCTGGAGCGTTTCGTCGATCGCGACGCCGTCGAGGCCTTCCTCCACCGGGTGAACTTCGCCGCCGCCCACGGCCCCGTTCCCGAGATCGGTGAGGACGATCTGCGCAAGGTCCTGGAGGAACTCTGCCGCGGGCTGCGCAGCTTCCGGGAGCTGGCGGCCGCCGCGGCGAACGGCGGCTTCCTGGCGGCGCTCCGGGCGCGCATTCCGCCCGAGGCGCAGCGCTTGCTCGAGGAGCTGGCTCCGGAACGCATCCGCCTGCCTGGCGGGCGGCGCCTGCGGATCCGCTATGAGCCGGGCCGGCCGCCCCGGGCCGCAGCTCCCCTCCAGGAGTTCTTCGGCATGCAGGAAACGCCGCGCGTCGCCGGCGGCCGCGTCCCGGTGACGCTCGAACTGCTCGCCCCGAACATGCGCCCGGTCCAGACCACTACCGATCTGGCCGGCTTCTGGGAGCGCCTCTACCCCAGCGTGCGCCGCGAGCTCCGCCGCCGCTACCCCAAGCACGCCTGGCCGGAGGACCCGCTGGCGGCCCGCCCGCCCTCGCGCCGGCGCAAGCCGTGAACCGCCCACCGGCGGCGCTTTTCCGGCCATCGGGTGTTGCTATAATTAAGTGGATCCCACCTGCGGTGCCTATAGCTCAGCCGGTTAGAGCGCCAGGTTGTGGCCCTGGAGGCCGTGGGTTCAAATCCCACTAGGCACCCCAGATTCCACCCTGTTTGTCTACCCCGCGGCGCCCCTGCGCCGGGGCGGCCGGACCCGCTACGGTACAATCAAGACATGGACTCGCTGGTGGCTCTGGGACCCCCGCCGAAGATCGATCTCGAGAAGGTCAAAGCCAAGCAGGAGCGCTTGTTAGCCATCCTGCGCGACCTCGGCAGCGTCATCGTCGCCTATTCCGGCGGGACGGACTCGGCCTACCTGGCCTGGGCCGCCCATCAGGCGCTCGGCGACAAGGCCCTCGCCGTCACCGCCGATTCGCCTTCCATCCCGGAGTCCCACAAGCGCGACGCCGCCGAGTACGCCCGCAAGCTGGGGTTCCGCCACGAGTTCATCGAGACCCGGGAGTTCGAGAACCCCGACTACGTCAAGAACGACCCGGACCGCTGCTTCCACTGCAAGGACGAGCTTTTCGCCCGCCTCGAAGAGATCCAGAAAGAGAAAGGCATCCCCCACGTCGTCTACGGGATCAACGTGGACGACCTGGGCGACTACCGTCCGGGACAGGAAGCGGCCCGCAAGCACGGCGTGAAGGCCCCGCTGGTGGAGGCCGGCTTGACGAAGCCCGAGATCCGCGCCCTGGCCCGCGAGGCCGGCCTGCCTTTCTGGGACCGCCCGGCGGCGGCCTGCTTGAGCTCCCGCATCCCCTACGGCACGTCGGTCACGCCCGAGAAGATCAAAAAGGTGGAGGCTGGCGAGGAGGCCGTCAAGCAGCTCGGCTTCCGGCAGTTCCGCGTCCGGTACCACGGCGAGCTGGTACGGCTGGAGTTCGCCCCGGATGAGCTCGAGAAGGCCCTGAACGTCGAGATGGCGCGCAAGCTCACGGCCATCTTCAAGCCCCTGGGATTCCACTACGTCACGATCGATGTGGAAGGTTACCGCCAGGGCTCGCTGAACGAGGTCCTCGGCGAGCGGGCGAAGCGCCCCGCGGCGGGGTGAGCGCCGAACGGCGCTAGAGCAGCGACTCGCCCTCCATCTCCGGCGGTTTCGGCACCCCGAAGTAGTCCAGGATCGTCACGGGCAGGTCCAGGATCGTCGCCTCGG